>Ga0209573_1001983_pt1 | contig 28163 bp, 23 predicted proteins | sample TNRBio252014_DNA_FD_185870 | JGI IMG/M metagenome (GOLD analysis project Ga0209573, IMG submission 185870) | Wastewater treatment Type I Accumulibacter community from EBPR Bioreactor in Madison, WI, USA - TNR Reactor_6/25/2014_ DNA (SPAdes)... | ecosystem: Engineered > Bioreactor > EBPR >... | reverse complement strand
CAACTGTGCCTGTACATATCTTTCATCTTGGAGCAGTTTCGCCTGCAAGGGGTTCTTTTGCAGATGCTCCAATATTTGTTCCTGCAATTCGAGCGTGAGGTATTCAGCGCGGAGCTTGGACATTTTATCAGCCAGTTCTTTTTCAAAAATATTTTTCAAATTCGGGTCAACTGTTTCGGCGGGTTTGTCGGGTAAACGTTTTTCCGTTTGCTCAAACAGGCTTTGATTCATCAGTAGTTTGCGGAGGTAAGCCCCCGGGTTTTGAATCTTTAAGCCACGCTTGGAAATCTGTTTGAACTGCTGTTCCACTTTCTTTCGCACTTCTAAAATCACCGGCTCCGGTCGGGGTTTGAGCCGGTCAATCAAACCGACATCCGTTTCCATTTTCCAACGACGCAGACACTCCCGAACCGCCGGAGCGACGGGAAGTTCGGTTAGTGCCCCGTTTTTTCGGATGCGAAATTCGAGTCTCACTACCTGCCTTTTCTCTGTAATCTCCTGATAATCAAAAGAAATATCGGTATGCTCTGATAAATTAACCTTACAATAATCTAATACTTTAATCTTAAAATTATAGTACCTGTCATATTTATCAGCTACCCCAAGCAGTTCTTTTAATTCCAGCAAGGCAATGATTCTGTAGCCCGTGGACTCAAACTGTTTCAAAAGTTCATACAAACGAATGGCATGGGAACTACTCAATCTTAACACATTTTTAAGATCATAACGGAGGTAATGCGTCTTTAATTGGAGCAGATAGGGTTTCAGCATCGGATGGAAACTCGCCGTAACAACCCCGGAACCGTCCTTGAAATACTCAAACGAGCTTACTAAAGTCGTCTTGAAGACCTTTTCTTTGCCGTTTTTTCGGATCGGGATTTTAATAATCTTTTTTAATAATCCGTCCGTTAAAGCCTCCAATTCCCCGTAAATGTCCTTACTCTTGATCCCGAATTCATGGGCAAAATCCTTCACTTTGAAGGAATATTTCTGAAAATCCGCGTCTTCATTTCCGATCAGTGTTAACATTTTCAGAAAAACACGCATTTCCTGCAAACTGAATGCATATTTGGCGTTGACGAGTTCGTGTGCTTTTTGAATGAAAACAGGTGTTGATTCAGTCATGCTGTAGGCTTACGCATTTAAACTACTTCGCTACATCATAGGTAGTTATACGCGCCCGAATTGCAAATGATTGGGCTTGACAAGGCCTGATAATCAGACAAAATCAGCTTGCCCCGAATTGGTAGTCGCTTGCCCCGAATCAGTAGTCGCTTGCCCCGAATCAGTAGTCGATGGATCATTTGACCCCCTTTTAGTAGTTGAAACACCCTGAATTAGTAGTTCCGGCCGCCCCCTTTTGGTAGTTCGAGCGATGAATACCGGCAGTTCCGAACCCGTGTTTTTGCCCGCCTAAAATAATAAGGAATGATAAAAAAGATAAAAAGACGAAGCCTTTTTTGAAAAAGAAGCAGAAAAAGTACCGGTTTAATTAAAAACCGGCATTTGAAGCGGCTTTACTCCCCGTGACTACAAAAAGGGGGTCTGCTGTTCAACGGGACTTCGTTTGGCCAATTCGGCCGCCAAATCATAGTTTCCGGTCAACACTTCTGTCACATGTTTGCCCCTCGTTTTGTGGTTGACGCTCAGGGCTTTCTTGATTTGAAAGACCGGTCGTTTGTATTTTTCCGTGTACGATCGTAAGAGTTCCGACGGGTAATTGGAAAGCAGGAACTTCCCTTTCAGCGTCGGTAAAAGGTCTAAAAGTGCCTGAAAATCAGCTGCCGTGTAGCCGGCGTAATGCCCTTGATTGCAGTTCAAATAGGGCGGATCGAGGTAGAAAAACGTGTTTTCGGTATCATACCTTTGAATGATTTTCAGGGCATCGTCGCATTCGAGGGTCACTTTTTCCAAACGTTCCGACAGTTGAGCCGAGAAATTCAGCTTTTTGAAAAAGATTTTTCTCGGGGTCGCGGGTCTTTTGAGGTCATAGCCGAACGAACCAAAAAGTTTCGATCCGTAACTCATCGACGTATGTACCCGAAAAGCTCGCGCAATCTGCAAATCCGTATGTTCGTCAATGTGATTCAAAACCTGAGTCGCTTTTTGGTGTTCCGATCTGGAATGCAGGGTCGCTTTGACATGCTTGGCCAGTATTTCGTAATCCGATTTCAGCACGCGATAAAAGGCCATGACGGCGCGGTTATGATCATTTAACACTTCAATGGAGGACGGTTCTTTCGCCCGAAAGACCGCTCCCCCACCGCAGAACGGCTCGACATATAAATCATGTTTCGGAATCATCTTAAGAATATGCGGACATAAGGTCTGCTTTCCCCCATAGTAAGTGATAGGCGTTTTTAGGTTAATTTTTGGCTTGATAGAATTCGGCATGTTAAAATAGAGAAAAAATAAAATCCGTTTATATAAACGGCAGTTTGTACTCCTGTCAGGGCTTATTTACAGACGATTTTACTCGCGTAAATACGTAAGATTTTCCGGCTGTACTCCTTTACGGACGGTTTTATTGCCGGACAGCAGTACGCTTGTAAAACCATAATCCCATACTGCAATACTCCCGTATTTACAGGTTTACGTATGGACGGTAATGCGGAAATAGCTCCCGGAGTGGTTTATGTTATTATTTTTATTCTTAAAAAACGACAGCAATACGAATCTACTTCCCCACCGCAAGAGAATATTTTAAGAATATTACCATTCGTTAAATTCACCATCTCCACCGATGGCGGTATTCAGCGGAGGATCGCCAGCCTGCACCGAGGCCAGCGTTCTGAACAAAAAATGAGCTTGAAGCCCTTGAAAATCAGGGTCTTTTTGGACCGCCTCGAGCGTACTTTTCATCAGTGCCGGCACTTCAAACACACACAAAACCCGATGGGCTTTCTCCATGCCGACCGAAGTCCCGAAGGAACAGTCAGCAATTGCCGGCAAATGTTGCTTCAGTTGTTGAAGTGTTCTCGTGACATCTTGTCCGTTATATAGCTCGATCGCCAGTAAACTGGTTTTTCCGTTCGCTTCAACAGCGGTTAAAGCATCTGCAATTAAATACTTTCCGTCCGGTAAATCCAACTTCGTAGCAACTGTTCCGCCTTTCCTGCGATCAAAATACGACTGCCAAAAGAGCAGTTGACCCTCGTTTATTTGGCAAAAGCGGTGAAAGGCAATATGAATGTCTATCGTACCAAGCCTGTGGTGATAATCCTTGTACGCCTGTACACCCGAATGGTCATAGGTCGGAAATTCATTGCCGAGTCGCTCGCTAAGTATTTTTAAGCCAAAATTCGTTAAGTGATGAATGGACTCGAGTTTACCCGATACCGGATCAGCCCCGTAATTCGTGGTAGCGATGAGCGGTTTTTCAACGGTACGCAGGCTTCTCAGTAACTTATTGACGTGGGAACGATCTTGGGAAATGCCGAGGCGCATAAGCTGTCCTACCGTCAAAAAACGGAAGATCGCCAGATATTCCAAGATCAACGTCTGATTATAATTCAAAACCATGGCAGTACTTTAAAGGTTAAACTTAGGTTTAAGCGGACTTTTGTCCGGCTCATGAGTGGAAATAGGACGATACAAACCGGATTCCGCGATGAGGATGTCCAAGGCGCGTAAACCCCTGCTACTGAGGGCGTTCCGATGTTTTGAACCGATCAAAAACGACGGCACTTGGAACAGGATCGGGTCGCGGTCAGGTGTTTTCAGCGCGAAATGATAGGGCGGCAAAGCCCTCAAATCGGCGGTGGAGATGCCCGTTTCTTCACTCATCGAACGGATCATGTTACCACCTGTTTGCCCGATCAGTTTAACGGCGGTATTGGTGAGGATAACTTCCTTCATGCCCGGACTGAGTTCCGCGCCGAGCAATTGGTTACTTAATATTAAATGAAGACCATATTTACGGGACTCACTCAGGATCGTCGATAAAGAGGTCGAGGCGTAGTTGTGAAACTCATCGATGAATAAGAAGACCGGTTTTCTTTCACTTTTGTTCACACTCGCCCTCCTGAAGGCAATCGAAACGAGCATGGCCAAGAGCAATCTGCCGTAAGCGATGCTGGCTTCACTGCCGAGGGTACCCTTCGAGAGACTGAAAATCAGCACTTTCCCTGCGTTGATCTCGCGCTCCAAGTCTAAAGTGGACTGACCGTTGGTTAAATTGTAAAAGATACGGGTGTTTAAGAGACTTTGTATTTTCGTGTACAGACTGTTCTTCGTGATGGCATAATTGCTTTTCTTAAACATTGTTTTGAAAAATTCACGTTCGGCGGGATGAGGACTCAGACAACCGGCCGCGATCAGGGCGGGATCGTCCTGCAGAAAACGTTGAACATCCAAAAGGGTCTTTCCGCCCATTCTGATCAAAGTACTCAGAATCGGTTTTAGGATTGTTTGCATCTGCAAAGTCAAGCTAGCCTCGGTAAATAATTCGGAGAAAGCACGTGCGAGTTCTTGGGCATGAAGGTCGATATTTTGTTCTGAACGTTTACGGTCATCGAGGTCGAGCGGATTCAACACCGGAGTCGCTCCCGGAACGAACAAAGGATCAACATAGATCAGGCGTTCATAATCGGCATTCAACCTCAGTGCCTTAACCTCCGAAGCCAGATCGCCGTGCGGATCGATCAATATTAAAGCATGCTTCCTGTTTCTTTGAGAAGCCCTTTGGAGTTCATAGAAAAGCAGTTTGAGGAGTTCACTTTTTCCGCTGCCTGATCTTCCCGACACATAAGCATGTCTTTGCAGGCTTTCCACCGGCAGCGCAATCGAAAGCCGTATCGAAAAAAATGCTTTCAGCATCGGGGCATTTTTCGCCAGAAGTTCCAGCCAGTCTTTTTCATCATCGGGTTGTCGGTGAGCAAGTAAAAGGTTTCGGCGGTTTTCGGTGGCGCATCGGAGCCATTCAAAGGGACGGTAGTAACGGTATGCTTCTTCCGGCATCTTGGGTTTGAACAGCGTTTGGTACTCGGCAAAGGTCATCAAACGCACCTTCATCAGTCGAATATAAGCTGGTGAACCCCGCCCGGAGTTGTTCATCCACTACCGCCACCCAATCGGCAATCAGTACAACCGTTTAATCTTGCGGGCGGAAACTTCCGATGGGATAGATTCACCCGTTTTCGGTATCAAACACCGAAACAAGTATTTCCAAAAGATGGGTTCCATTTTTTGCTACTATATATGTATGCTTCGGGTTGCGGTTCTATGGCTTGGAGCGCAGAAAGCAAGGGGAACAGCTTAGAATCTGGTTTTCTAATTCTTCAGTTTGCTTAACCGTTGGTGTAAAAAATTACAACGATCGAACATTGCTAAATATTTAATCAAGGTCTGAATCAGTTCCGGCGAGAAATAGTCTATTTGCCGGATCAGTTGAAGAAAGGCCTCATGAATACTTCTGTCCTCATCGCCTATTTTCATATCCGTTTCACTCAGCAATACAGATTCTTTTCTTTTAAGCTCCTCCTGAACAATCGTTATTAACACAAGATAGGCATCATAAAATAATCCTAAGGTAATCAACCTTCCGAAGACATGTTTCTGGAAAAAGGAACCGGACCAGGATGAGGTCTGAATATACAACCGGGCAGCAGCAACCAAAGCAACACCCTGCCACAGGCTGTCTATTAAATAGATGATCTCACCGGTAAATTTAGCCTCATCCTTAAACATGTATTTTATAATTCTAATCTTTTCCATGTCATTGCTAATTTGAGTAACCCATTGTTGGAATCGTTCCCAATCGTAGTGACCCGATTTTAAGAGTTGCAGGACTACATTTCGTTTTTCGACATTTCCCTCCAATCGGCTGAAAAGATCATCAATGGTATGCGGTAATGATTTTATCAGATTTGCCTGAATTAAATCGGTCAAAACACGACGCAAAGACACGTCATTATGCGTTTCTGACAGCAGGCGATCAAATATATCTTTGTATCGATCATATTTTTCAGGATTCAGATAACCCCCTGAGATGAGAAAGCGTGCAATATTGGCCAGTTCGACCTTAGCATCCCGTTCATCTAATAACTGAATTAATTGATTCAGATAGGCTTCAGGAGGCGTTTGACTGTTCAATACATCAATCGCCAGCATGCGGAGTTCTGAATCACCGATATGTTTGGTGTTAAATAATTCCAATACAGCAATATTAATGTTGGATTTATCCTTGGTAGTTTCATATTTTTCAAACAGGGATAAGGCTACCGGGCGTAAAGAAAAAGAAGCGATAAACCCGCATAGAGTTTGAATTAAATCCGCATGATCCCCCGTTTTGTTGACCAGTAAACGGATAATTTCCGACTGAAAATTCGGATTCAGTTCCTTGAACAGCTTTTGAATCAGTTGTTCGGATTCCGCATTCGGCAATTTAGCAACCAGCAAACCCATAAATTTAAATTTATAATCTTCCTGCTGATATTCAATCCATTGAATAACATTGTTTAATAAAGAACTCAAGGGTTGATCTGCAATTTTCAAAAGCATCAAGACAATTTCTTTTTTAACCTCCGGGTCTGAAGTACGATTAAAAAACTGCATCCCGGTACTCAAGTCCTTTTTAAATAGAATGATGTCTTTGGCTACAATAAGCTGAATTTCAGGAAAGCATCCCTCAAATTTTCTAACTAAGTTAGGTTTGTGTCCGGATGAATAGAATTGTAACAACTCATTGACCTCAGCACATTCACCGTTGGTTTTCAAGGTAATTTCATAAACCTCATGGGACATCTGGACTAATTTTCCTGTTAAATAGGAAGCTATATTGATTAATTTTTGTGTGCTGGGCTTATAGTTTTCGGGTAGTGACTTTGGAGTTTCGGTCTTAGCAAATTCATAACGGTCTCTATATTGAAGAATATTAATTAGTGTATTTTCCGAGATACCATGTTTCTTGATTTCATTTTCTTTTTCTGCTTTATCCGGCTTTTTGTGAGTGTTTATTCCATCATGATTGATGGAGTATTTTTGTTCAATCATCTCAGCCGTAAAAGCATTGATGCGAATACACAGTTCTACGCATGTTTCGTAATTAGCCTTATATCCTTCTTGCCCTTCGCTGACTTCTTCCAATAAGTGATCAATAATAAAATCGATTAAAGCAATCTCTTGTTTTTGGAGTCCCATGTGACTGGATATTGCCGCTCAAAAGTGGCGCAATTTCAACTCAAAGTTACTCCATTTTCTATTCAAATAAGTACTTATTGAGGTGTTATTTGTTGAACACCCCTCCTCCCGTCCCTTATCTTTGTTAGTACAAAATCCCTGATTCGTCGCTAAAAATTGATTTCAAAGTCCTGCTAATCAATGCCAATTAGACTTCAAAAAATACTTAGACCATTCACCCGGCTATTGAAAATGCCGGAACGTAGTTCGTTAAATCGTTAACCCCTTCATTCATTTTTTAATCTTAACCACCATGTCCAACACAGAAAAACGAAAACTACATATTGCTCTGGCATTCCTGCTCTTTCTCACCGCCACCGACCCAGAGCTGGTGCGTTCCCATCGTTCCGTGATGTCCGAAACCGGTGCCTACATCGCCGGCTGTTTAATTCTGATCGCTGCCGGCTTTGCCGGTTACAATATTTACGAATACATCTTGCAGTCTTCTCAAAACCTGACGAAAGCGATCTGCTGGGGATTGGGAACCGGCTGTGCCATTACGTTCCTAGAGGCTTCGGTTCATGTGATTATGGGCGGGAAAGCCAAATGGCTCGGTTATGTCATCCGGTTGATCTTTATGTATGAAATAGCTGATCACACCAGTGATGTCATTCGGGTCGGTTTAGCCGATCAATACATCTACCGGGAGCAGGCCTTAGCGAATGCACAAGCCCGGGTTAGTTTGGAAAAACCCATCCATGAAGCCCGTGCCGAATATGTCGCGGATTCCACCCGTATTCAAAATCAGATCACTTCCGCCGAAAAACGCTCGCAGGAATACGGGCAACAATTGTGGATGGCTGACAGTAAGAATGAACGCAACCGGATCACGTATTTACGCCAACAGACGGAAGCCGAAGTTCGCCAACTGCAGCTGACGATGGCCGATTGTCAGCGTAAATATGAAAGCCGGGTGAACAATGCCCGCAGTGCGGCCCAACATCTCAATCCAACCCTGGACAGCTCCTTCATTGGACGTTCGGTCAACTATAATCGAATGCTCCACCATCCGAATGCCGAAATCAGAGCGGTTGTTCAAAAGAAGGATCAAGGGATTCGATTAATTTATATCTTTTTTGAAATGATGCCCTTGGTGATGGCTTCGCTCATCAGCTACTCGGTGCATCGTCGGATGCAACGCACGCAGGATGAGAGTCAAGCCCGACTACACCGCGAATATTGGGTCTATCGATACCAAGCCCTGTCCCGTGAACTCAAAAATCGCTTTAAGTCAGCCGGAGCCGTCACAGAAACGCTACTGAAAGAGACTAAAAACTTATTCAAAAACTTTTTCTAACCTTAAATTTTTATCCATCCATGGACCCTATCCAGTATTTTCAACAATTAATGAACGGACCTTACGGCGACCACCTCAAGATTTTCGGGATAGCCGTAGTGGTAGCCTTTCTCTTAGTCTGGGCGGAAGACCGTCCCAAGGAAGTCGTTGAATTCGATGATGACGGTGACGAACCGATCCCGACCGCGTCGATAAACCCAGAACCTGCACCCCTTGCCGACGCTTCAACTGACTTTTATAACGAGGAGAACGCGCTGATTTTTGATGCCCTCCAAAAAGAAAGGGAGCAAGTCCGCGAAGCTGAATCTGATGCCAAACACGCTAAAAAAATAGCTCAGATGAAGCAGGAAGAGGCTCGCATCAAAACGCTTGAAGGAAACATCCGAACTAAATTTGGTTTGTAGTTTTGTTTTGTCTTAAATCGGTAGGGTTGAAATCTCAACCCTACCACAATCAACAACCCTTTAATTTTAATTTTATGAAAACATTGTTTTTCGTCTGTTCCGACCAAGATCGTCGAGCAACAGCTTTACCCCAACATGCACCCGGCGGTGATGGCGATGGAGCTGGTGGTGGGAAGCAGTCTTTAGCTTTCCTTAGCTGAGTCCTTTATTGAGTATTACCTATGTTTGTCCGTCGGGGTTGGAGGATAAAATCCTGCCCCGATAGCTAAAAAACCTTAACTTTTATTCACTATGCCAGCCCCCATCCATACTTTATATCAGGCTTTCCGGCGAGCCTTTGTTTTTGCCAATGCCGGTTCGGTTCTCGCGAAGGAAAGAGGTTTATGCGCTAAAAATATGAACGATTTAGGCTATGTCGGAAAACAACTCTATAAACATGATACCGAAGGTTCTACCAAACAAGCTGCTCTGGAAGCCGGTTTTTATGATCCGGAGACGGGACATAACCTTACGAAAAACGCCCTCGTATTCCCGCGTTATGACCGCGAACATGAAATCGTGGGTTTAACCTTCTATCCGGCGGACGGAACTTCAGCGATTCATCTGCCCGAAGCCACACCGGGCTTTTATCCCTGCGTGCCTCCCGCCGAAACAGAAATGCTCATTTTGACCCCTGATGTATTAACCACTGCCCTCTGGTTGGGTGTTGACTTTCCTGCAACAACAGCCGTGTTCACCCTTTCCAATGATCCGGAATGGACGGCGGTGCTGTATGAATTATCCGAGTTACGCGAATTGATTTGTTTATGGTCGGAGGATGATCCGAATTACACTACCGCCACCGATACCTGTCGCTTATTAACGATGCGGGGGATTAGCGTCCGCCATGTCTGTTTTGCCGAATCCTGGCTTACCATTCTGCAACGCGAGGGTGCGGAGGGATTGGCGGAATGTTTGCAGGAACAGCCATTAGCAAAATCCAATACCCTAACCGATGAAAATCCGGCTTACCGATTAGATACCCGCAACCCCCAAGCCTTCCGCTTTACTACGCCCCATGATCTCTTATTCACCTGTTTCGGCGGGATTTCAACCTCGGATTACCAACGCCTGCAGGTAACTTTGAGTGTTTCTCCGGTCACTAAGGAACATCACTGGCGGTACAGTTTTAGGGAATCACTCAATTTGTACGACCGATCCAGTGTTGAGAAATTTATTGAACAGGGGAGCGGTAAGACGGGTGTTCCTAAAAAACTGTTTGCTGAAGGGATGGATGCCTTAACCGATGCTTTGGAGAACATCAGAATCAACGCCACCGAATCCGAACCGCCGAAAATACGCGCGTTATCCGATCCCCTCCGCAGGGAAGCCCGAACGTTTTTAAGCCACCCCGACCTGATGTCCGAAACCTTGAAATATTTATCCTATTTCATCGCAGGGGAAGAGCGCAATAAACTCCTCCTGTATTTAATCCTGACCTCACGACTCTTGCCCAATCCGCTCTCTGCCGTCGTGGTGGGACCGCCGGCCTCCGGTAAAACCCATCTCATCCGCTCGGTCATCGATTGTTTTCCCGAAAATGAAACCCTGTCCCTGAGTCTCTGTGCCAACTCGCTCTTCTTCTTTGAAGACGGAGGCTTGAAAAATAAAATTCTGTGGTTGGAAGATGCCGAATATGCTCCCAAGAAGAGTTTAATCACCTTACAGGAGTTGAAACGAGGGGTACTCACCAAGCCGGTTCCCCAAAAAAATCTCGCCAACGGCTCTTTGTATTTACAGAACTACACCGCCGAAGGTCCGGTGGTAACGATTTGCTCCGCCTCCCGTCGCCTGCTCGAATTCGAGTATGCTGTGATCCTGAGCCCCGATGTTTCAGCGCAACAGGACGAAAAAGTCTTAGAATTTCAACGGCTTCAGGCGGCCGGGCAGTATGATTCCGCCGAAGGGAAACGGCTTCGGGATTTGTTGCGGGCGGCACAAAGTGTCTTGCAAAACGAACCGCCGGTAGCGATCCGAAACACCTTTGCTCATACCGAACTGCCGTTCCATATTCCCGGTCAACCCGTCCGACGCGTGCATTATTGGTGGCTGAAGCTGGCAGAGACCGTCTGCTTGTATCACCGCTTACAACGAAAAGTGGAGCGGGATACCGGCGGTGAATTCATCTCGGTAACGGAAAGCGATCTTCGGTGGACGAATGAACTCCTGTCGGGTTTAGGGTCTGCGGAAACCCTTTCACCTTCCGCCCAAAAACTATTGGAACAGATCAAAAACTATCTGAAAGTAAATCAATCCGAGACCTTCAGGAGTGCTGATTTGAAGAAAAAGTACGGCTTGAACACGGGTAACTTAAAACGCTGGTTGAAGGAACTGCTGGAATCCGGGGCGATTGCGATCAAGGATGGCAACGCCGCAACCGGGTACAGCTATGCACTGGAAGCGGACAGCTTTGCCGGCGAAACCACCCCCGAACAAGCCAATACCCCTGATAATCAGCATTTTAGTGGCTCAGTGGCTCACGAAATTTTAACCCCCGTTTTATGAAAAAGCAAGCTGTCCGTCCCTCGGGACCACAATTCGTTCATCTGTTGGAACATTTTGGAGAATGGCTTTATACCGTCGGATACAAGCCTCATTCGCAACGCAATTACTACGTGAGCGTCGCGGAATTCCTTGCGGTGGCGGAGGAACAACAGGGTGTTTTCACCCTCACCGACCTTGAACCGAGGCACATTTTATTTCATGTGTGCTACCTGGAACAGCGGCCGAATTATCGCAACAAAGCCCCCGGACTATCCCCTCAAACAATCGCCGATAAACGATTGGCCCTCACTTTGTTTTTCAATTGGCTTGAAGAATCGAATCTATTGGCCGGTAATCCGATGTCCGCCCTCCGCTTCCCCCAACCGCCACGCAACATCCGTGATGCCCTCAGCCGGGAACAGATCAACGCGCTTTACGAGGCGGCAGGGAACGATAACCTGAGCCGAGCTGTGATGGCTCTTTACTATGGGGCTGCGGTTCGCCGATCGGAAGGTACGGCTTTGAAATTAAATTTCGTCAATATGACAACCCGAACCCTTTTTATAGCTGAATCCAAGAACGGACGTTCCCGAACGGTTTATTTATCCAACGGGGTAGTGCGGGATTTCGAGGCTTACCTTTCGGTGCGCCAACCCCTGCCGGGACATGAACAGGCTTTCCTGATTGACGGACGGGGACGGGCTTTGAGCGGGGCTCGCGCCAATGAATTAGTCCGGGAGTTGAGCCTTCGGGCGGGCATCGAACCGGCAGCAACCCTTCATGTGTTACGCCATAGTTTGGCGACCCATTTACTCGAAGCCGGTTCACCAGTACCTTTTATCAGTCAGATGCTTGGACATGCCTGCATGAACACCACGGAAATCTATACCCATGTTCACGCTAAACCGCTTTTCTACCGATGAATTTAGAAGAATATCTGAATCGTCGTTTCGCCCCTTCAACGGTGAAATCTTATCTGCGGGAAATCGAGTTGTTCCGACAAGCGGTACCCGACGCAGAACAGGCGGATTATCACCGCATCTCCCGCTACCTTTCGGAACTGCGGTCCACAAGAAACTATGCACCTACCAACCTGCAACGCATCCTTGCGAGTTTGAAAGCCTATTATGATTATTTGTTGGAGGAAGCGAAGGTCATTCGATTACATCCCTGCCGGAGTCTGCAGCTCCGGGATGCCCGTAGGCGAGCGGATGATCCGCGGGATTGGTTCAGCCCCGAAGAACTGAAACGCCTGCTCGAACCGCGCCCCGAACGCTATGCCGGCTTGGGTGAACGGAATGCGGTTATTCTTCATCTGTTACTGTATCAGGCGGTTACTTCGGGCGAACTGGTTGCCCTCGAAGTCAGCGATTGGGAACGAAACACCATCCGTTTGAAGGGTTCGAGCAAGTTACATGCCCGCGAATTGTTATTAGAACCGGAGGTACAACTCCCGGCTTTAGAACGCTATGTTCGGGAGGTCAGACCGCAATTGGCAGGAGCCCAGTCGGGCAACGCCCTGATTCTGGGGAAGTTGGGGACTGCCCTGACCCGGGATGAGATACAGTACATTGTTTCAACCTATGCGGACTTGTTTCCGGCTAAGAACCTCAACCCGCGAACAATCCGGGCTTCAGTGATCCGCAATCTGCTGGAACAATTTGACCTCAGAACGATAGAGCATTTCTCCGGTTTGAAAACCCTGACCTCCGTGATGCGTTATCAGGGGCCCGACCCTACCGCCTTATCCCAAATTGATCGCTTCCATCCCTTGCAGTAAATTTAATCTTCTTTTTGGAAAACTGAAGTTTCAAGATTAAATTTGCTTTTAATCCGTTATTAATTTTTTGCTCTTTTGTGGAGGGCGTTCATTTTTAACACCTTTGTCTTATGACCATCTTGATCCGCCTGTTTTTTACCCTCTTGGTCGGTCTAACCTTCACGTTGGAGGTTTGGGCGTGCGAACCCTTCCCCGTCAACGTCCACTTTTCGGAGATTCAAAACCATTCCGCGACCGTCTCATGGCAGAAAATTGATCCCAACCACGTCTATCAAGTCTCTTGGAGACCCCAAGGACAGCTTTCGTGGAACACTTCCCCCGTCCTTAACCCTGATAATGAGCATTTTATCCTCACCAACCTCAAAGACGGTACGGAATACGACGTGCAGGTTCGCTCCAAATGTATAGCCGAACCCGCGTTCAGTCCTTATGCGCAATCGAGCCTTGGTTTCAAGACCGGTAGCCGGCTTTGCGCCGAAGACAATCCCACCCCACCCAATCGGTTTCACTTAAAATCCGTTAACGGGAAGTACGCCGTCGTGCATTGGGAAAATATTTCCGATGCCGAAGGAACGCATATTAGTTATGGATTGACGAATCAACCCGTCTCCAAATGGCAAGAAAGCATCCTTTGCAAAGGCGAAGAAGCCTTCATTATCAAGGACTTAAAGCCGAATACGAGCTATCTCGTACGGCTACGAACGCTTTGCACCCAATGCCAAACCGCTAACGACCCTAAAAAATCACGCTGGACGACGACACTGTTATTCAAGACAACGAATGATACTGCCTTCAGTGAACCGCAACAAATCGTCAGCGGAAGGGTTTACGATGACCACCTCCAGCCCATCGTCAATGCGCAGGTAACGGTTGGTGCAAAAAAAGTGCAAACCGATGCTAACGGACGTTATTTTATTCCGTTTTCTTGGCAGGAGAGGACGATGGTCAAGGCGGAACACCCCGATTTTATGACGCGGACGGTCGGATTTTATCCCACCAAAGCAGATACCGTCTTTTGTTCGGTGCTGATGGAGCAATTCAAAGTTACGCATACGTTCAATGGTAAGGATGCTATGCTGTTGGGAAATACGGCTTTCACGGTGCAATTGCCCGAAAACAGCATCGTAGATCAAACGACAGGACAGCCGTACACAGGAACAGTTAAATCGTGTATCACTTCCGCGCGCCCGGGTGACCCGCTTTTCGGTGAACGGATGCCGGGGGGTGATTTTCTGGCGATTAACGCACAAGGGCAGGAACGGGTGTTGTATTCATACGGCTTCTTCAGTTGTGAATTGCGGGGCGAAAATGACCAAAAACTCAACCTCGCGCCGGGCGTGAAAGCCTCTGTTGCCTTCCAAATCACTGATAATCAGCAGTCCAAAGCGTTGCCGACGATGCCCCTCTGGCACTTCGATGAACAAGCGTCCATCTGGAAAGAAGAAGGCACCGCCACCAAGCAAGGAAATACATACATGGGAGAGGTTTCGCATTTTTCGTCGTGGAACTGCGACTGGCAGGGTCCGAGATGCTGGGTGGAGGGTGTTTTGCTACTCTGTGAAGGGACGCGAGCACGCGGGGGCACTGCCTACGCCGACTACATGCCCGTCGAAGCCGATATCGAAGGCAAATATCGGCGGTGGGTGCCGGCGGAATTTCCCTCGCCCATCAAGGTTTTCACCGCAACGTCCGCCAACGAACCCTACACCTTAGCCGCCAACCTACCCTCCGAGCAGACCTTTATTGCCCCTCCGATGACCATAGCCCCCATTCGGGCAGTAGGCATCGCACAGGGGGATACCGCCCAAATCTTTGCTTCCGCCGTCGGAACAAAGGACGAACAGTTGACTTTAGAATATTCTTTAGACAGTACCAACTGGCAGGCTTCGCCGATGTTTACCAACCTACCCGAAAAGGATTCTTACACTTGTTGGGTCAGGGTCAAAGATAATCCAACTTGCACTGTTCGGGTCGAAGTATGGGGGCTGAAGAAGGTGTGTCAGACGTGTGGACTTGAATTCGTTGATATAGAACAGGATACTTCTTATTTCTATCAATATACTCCTCTTCAGTATATTGAAAATTTCAACAATATTTCAACGCAACCGTATATTAAAGTTTCGAACCAAATTGATATACGTAATTTTTCAAATTATTTTGGAACTTTGAGATGTTTGAACAAATTGTATGTTACCGCATACGGTTCAGCAATTATTGATTCAAATTTTCTTAACACTATTTCCAACCTCAAATTATTACAACGATTAAATTTAGCAAAATATAATGATATACATATTCCTGAGTCTATTGGCAAACTAACTAATTTAGTGTCATTTGAATTTTATACTGGTCTATCGAGTCAAAAAAAACTCAAATTACCTTCTACCTTTTCTCGACTTAAATCACTAAGACAGCTAAAAATATATAGTTGGTTACCAGAATTATCTTCAACTATAACCGATCTAGAGAATTTGGAAGTATTATGGTTGGATGGATTATGGGGAAATCCTGGCAGTAATTTTCAGAGTTTGCCTAATGACATATTTAATCTAAAAAACCTCCAAAAAATAATGATTGAAAATAATAATGATTTTCAATCATTGCCTACAACAATCGGTAATTTGTCAAAGTTAACGATTATTGGGGTTAGTAATTGCACTAGTTTTACTACCCTACCTAAAGAAGTTGGTAATCTTACAAATTTAGAAATATTGGATTTAAGTTATACTGGAATCACAGATATACCAAGTGAAATCAGTAACTTAGCACCAACCCTCAAAAAGCTGTATCTTATTGGATGTGATATTTGGGATATTGATGAGATTCGTTCATGGCTACCGAATACCGACATCATTTATTAACTCATTGCCACTGATGAAAAACGAATAGGATTCCTTAATTTCTGATTGCTAAGCGTTCCTGAATTCGGGAACGCTTTTTTTGTTGTCGGTTTCGGTAAAAAACTTATTTTTGTCGCAGGTTCTTTGATTTTAGTGTAGGAAAGACTGCTTTTCTGGGTTAGTGTGGCTCAAATAACGACCTTTTCTGCAGTAGCCGTTATCGTTTCCACTTCAACGGTAAAGAACAGGAATCCACCCTCGGGCTGGATTTTGATGCCCGATTATACAAGCCAGAAATCGGTAGATGGCTCAGTATAGACCCCATGGCGAGTAATTACCCAGGGCACAGTCCTTACCACAGTAGCTATAATAACCCTATTATAGTTAGTGATGATGATGGTAATGAAAATGTCATTGTTGTAGGGGCAGATCAAGGGAAAAAAGGAATGTGGGCTCATTTTCTTCGAGGCGCATTAGCTCAATATCGTCTTCTTAAAAGTCAACAACCCTTAGAAAATACAACGATACTCTTTTATACTGGCGAAGCTAAAAAGAAACATTATAGGGCTTTATTAAAAGAAGCAAAACGAAGCGGGATTGGTATCACATTAGTATCTACTAAGGAAGAAATATTTAATTATATTAACAATCGTCCGGGTTGTATTCCGAATTTTGCTAAGCCAGCTAGCCCTAAAAATGTCAACGAATGTGAAAGTCAATCTTGTTATGATCCGGAAACAAGGTTCCTTAATGCTCTAAATCTGCCTGGACCGCGTGATCTTGTTACTGATTTGGTTTTTATTGGCCATGGCTATTTAAATAAGTTTTGGTTAATGGCGGCTGATAATCCAGACCCTACTGATCCAGTTCCAGCCTTATCCTATCCCATTATGTCTTATAATTACAAAGATATAAATCCTCAATCTTTATCCCCTCATTGCCAGATAACATTTGCAGCTTGTACTGATTTTACTCCTGAAGAAAATAAACTAGCTTCAACATGGGCACAGGGCCTAAAAGTTAATGTAACTACCTCTTTACAATCAACTTTTTGGTTGGGTGAGGGTAATTTTATTTGGCAAAAAGGGACTCAAACATATGAGTACAACAAGAGTGGTACCCCCACAAGAACTACCAGTAGTGATGAAACAGGTAATATTCCTCGTTCTCAAGATAGTGGTTGTTTAGACGGTTACGTTGAAATTGGAGACTGTACTGTAGAGGAGATGGAATGTGAAGAATAAACAAATTTTTTCAAGCATTACTATTTATGCTGCTTTCTTGTTGGGTTTAGTTTTATTTGATTTGGGATGTAAATCACACATAGATCAACAAAAACTATTTAACAAGCAAAACACAAATTCAAACATAGAACAGGATTCTGCTTTGTTAATTTTACCTGATCAGGTAGATAGTCTTATCTACTTAGCACAACGCTATCCTTCTATAACCAAGATTGATCTGATGGTTGAAGATTGCGATTCAATCTTATCAAACAAAATAGATTCTGCAATAAGATACTGGCCTTTATTGGAATCTCTCTCTTTCTCTGCTTACGATAGTTCTTATATTCCAGTATCTTTTTTTTCTTTAAGTAATTTGAAGGCTTTATCCATTAATTTTGTGATAAATGACAAATATGAGAAAAAGTATAATTCAACAAGCCAAGGCAATGAAACTGATTTGGTTCGTTTGAACAAACGGTATATTAAAAATGCGCATGTGCTAAATTATTTATCTCAATTAGCACAATTAAAAAAATTAGAGCTTGAATTAGGCTTAAATGAAATTCCTTCTCAAATCTTTGATTTGAATATAGAAGAGTTGAGATTGGATTTTAATTGTATATCAAATATAGATACATTGTTGTATAAAATGAGATTTCTAAAAAAAATAACACTTGTAAATAACCCTATTTATTTATCTAAAAAGCAGTTGAGACAAATACAAGAAAAGTTGCCTAGAACAAAGATATACCTTCAGCCACCCTCAGTGAATAAATAATAAAATGTGCGTTTAGAGTTTACAACCCAAAACCCGTTAAGAAGGGATTGCTGTTGGGTTAACCGGAAAATTACAAAAAAATCCCCCGCCAAACAAGCGGGGGCAACTGTCGTTTAAATTCCATACCTGAAAGTAAGGGTGTTATACCCCAACTCATGGAATTGGGCTTCGATTTCCGGAGGAAATAAAGCAAATTGTTCTCCGATTTTGACCCCGATATATTCTTTCCCTTCCTCATGAAATCGACGGTGCGCGCCACACAGGTCAGTAAAAGAGTCATAGCAACGATCTTCTGCTTGTGCCAATAGTTCCGCTGGAAGGGGTTGTTGTTTGTCCGTATCTCTGTTGAGATATTCTTCCGCATTTTCAAGTTGTTCCATATTTTGAGTTTAGGTTTTCTAAACGTGCCACCGATACAGAAAAACCGAGTAAATGCAAGGCACAAAAAAACGCACGTTAAACCGTGCGTTGGAATAATTATTCGGTACATTCGATCAGGGTTTGCAAACCAAAACCGGCTAACCAGACGTTATTGGTGGTTTCTCGGATTGTGCCGACCAGCAAGCCTGTGATGGCATTTAAACGTTCGGGGGAAATATCCCCTTTCTCCTGGTACAGTCGGGCTATAGCAGTAGCAATCTCTTTCCGATTCTCTACGATGAACTCTTTGAGCGAGTCGGATTTCGCTTTCAGCCTTGCGATGGCCGGCACGTTGGAGGCGACGGTCTGATAGACCAAAGCAATGAATATACCTTCTTCAGTAGGGGTGTTTGGGCTTCTCTTCATGTAATAAAACCAATTGGTGGTGACACACATAGGGAAGCGGAGAGCGGATGCAAGTCGTAAGTTTTGAAAATGGTCTTGTATTGATGAAACAAAAAGTTGTACTAGGATTGATTTACCTGCCTATAAACAGCCATGACCAAAGAAGAAGTTTTACCATCAGATATTGTAAGCGGAGAAGCAGTAATTGAGGACGATCAGTACATTGAATTTTATGACAACATCCCCAATATGATTCACTTTGACCCGCCGTTGACGATCAATGAATTCAAAACACTTCTGGATGAAAGTCTGCAACAAGATGGACAAGCGACTAAAATGTCTGGTTCGGCTCAAAAGTAAGTTTTTGAAGGAACTACGTATTTTGGAATAGTGAGCATTTTCAACACCTTTAATATCCTTCTAAAGACATAAAAACGGGATTTTTTCTTCGGCGAATTTCTATTCAAAACTTTTATTTTCAATTCGTTTAATTACGTTGTTGAAATCAAAATCTGGTGGAAGCGGTTTGTAATCCTTATTCTCATTAAACTCAGGTTTTTGACGCTGAAATTCTCTTAGTTTTTTAATATCAATCTCATCAAGTATAATAAGATCATTTTTACCTCCAGAGATTTTTAAAATATCTTTTATTTCTGTTTTAGTAGGCTGAGTAAGTCTTGAATCTCCATATTTGGAATTGTTTACTTGAGCGACATAGACATGTAAATCTCTAGATAATGACTCAACAATATTTGCAAAATAATTTGTATCGCGATTCAATTCTACAGCTATTAAAAGGTCAATTTTAGAAAGAAAGATACTTCTATGAACAATATTAGTTAATTCGAAGCAGTTATAAGGTGAAAAATACAGATTCTTCCAGTTAAATAAATCATACCGGCATTTTTTAAGGTTGGGCGAGTTTAGATGGTAAGAAGAAATAATTTTTTTCTCATCCGGGGAGTAATGATTTTTTAATCTGTATATAACTAATGAATCTTTTACATTATTTCGAATAAATGGCAAAATCGTCACTATAAAATTGTAAGCTATATTCTGAACTATCAAGTGTTCTATTCCAAACACCATGAGTATTTGCTCATCAGAAGCTTTTCTGGCGAGTGAATTGACCAATTCATAAGGAATTGAGCATTCAGGAAAGATTAATACATCAGCCTTTTCGTGAATAGCACTATTTATAATTTGGGAGATTTTATTATAAAAATCCTCATTTAAGGTAGATAATTTCTTAAATCTTTTATTAAGATTTTCTTCATTAATTCTCATATTTACGAGTGCAATTTTAGGATTACGTTTGAATGCATCACTATTTACAAATATTTCATTAATTAATATATTATTGTTGCCTGAATCAGTTTTTTTGATAAGTTTTTGGAGAAAGTTTTCATCTTCTGGCAATGAAGAATTAATTTTATGATAAATCTTAAAAATTTTTTCATAAATATCTAAAGTGTCATTGTAATTATTTCCTAAATCTTTTAAATGATCATTAGAGTAGTTTAAGTAACTACAAGCTTCCCATAAGGTTATTCTTGTTGGGGAATATGTTAATGCGAAATCATTTAGTTCTATCTTGTCATCGATAATCGGTCTCTCTAAAGAGATTAGATTATAATCTTTCTCATCTAAGATAGCAGATGTATAGATCAAAATCGAATGTAAATTATATTGTTTCCGGATAAGATTGCTCCTAAGAAAAATTTTATTTTCAAAGCGATCTTTAAACTGTTTTTGGAGAAACCCAGGATTTAACGAATAAACCATCTCAACAGCAATTTCGAGATACTTTTTTAGAGATTCAGCTATTTTATTAGTGCCCTCTTCTTTAAAAGATGAAATTTTCGATATTTCCAGAGTAACATAATCATAAAATTTCATGAAACTATTTATATCATTATCTACAGCAAAATAAGTAAAGATTTTCTCCCAAAGTCTGAAATATTCAAAGCAATTTTGTCCCTTGAATATTTTTAGAATTTTATCCGACACTTGAGACTTCTTATTAGCTATTCGTAGCGATAAAAATATCTGTTTAGCTAAGTAAACGCTTAGCCCGTATCTATTTTCTTTATAATCTTTAAGAGTCCTTATTTTGCCTTCAGTCCCGTCAAATATTAGATGGTATGCGTTTTCATTAAAAGAATCAGATGTATTTTGACTTAATGGAAAATCTCTAAATTCAGAAGCTCGTTCCTCCATTTCTTGTTTTAACTTATCAAGGACAGCGACAGATTCGCCCTTATCAAAATGATAAAGTAATGTCTTTGTTGTTTGAATATAACAACCATTTATGCAAGTGATTCCAAATCTGAACTCACTATCACCACTATCCGTGTTTTTATTTAAATTTAAAACAGGGTGCGTTACTTCAAGGATAAATCTTTCTACTAAAGTAACTCGCTCGTGTAACTCTTCATTAGTTGGAGCAGTGGCTTCAGAGTATTTGCCGTTTACCAAATCATAGTTATTAAAATTAAACTTTATGGTTTGGCATTCTTCTTTTTTGTGGAAATCTCGATCCAATCCAGAGAATACCATGATAATGTCATCTACGTATCGCCCATAATATTTAGGACGGATTAATTGTTCAATTCGGTTATCAAATTCCTTTAGGTACCAATTCCCTAATACATAGGAGGAAACTAAACCAATAGGTAAAATCACAGCTTTGGATTCTAATTCTAAATTTTCTTTTTCAGTGTCCTTAAGCTCAATCGGAATAGAATATGCTTCATGTTTTTCAATGATTAGTTTAGTGTATTTTTCATGAATGAGTTTAAATATTTTATGTATATTACAATCAGATTCAATTTTCAGCTGAGACTCAATTTTGCTAAAATCCAGGCGTACAGAATAGTAGTAATCTTTAATATCTAAATTAATTATTGATACATCTTCTCCCTCGTTTAAACAACGTTTAGCTTCGTCTAGAGCAGAGTCTCTCCATCTTTGATATTGTTTATGATATGGTTTGTATAAACTTCTACCATTTGCTATACCATCCTTCTTTGGAGTTAAGATCAACCTATTCCCTATACATGATCTACTCATAAGAGCATCTAATTTATATCCGTACTTCATTATCCAGAGTACACAAATTAGATGTAATTCCCAATTCATTTGAATGAAAGCGGTTATTTTTTCTATTTCATATTTTACTTTTTCTCTTTTATTGGTAATATAATTCCTTTCCGTTTTATCTTCGCTTTTAAATTTTTTAGGTAATAATATGATATCTGTATTGTTTATTAATACCTCTAGATAATTTCCCTTCTCTCCAAAAGAAGAGATTCTAAGAATAAGAAGGTCAAAATATGAATTTATAATATCAGTACTGATTCGTTCATTTCCCTCTGAGTCGTTTTCTTGGAAAAGAATTTTGTTACTTTCAAATTTAGCAAGTTGCTCCCTTTGAAATAATTCGGTAGTATCATAATATAAATATGATTTATATTTAAGATACGCTGATTTTAATTCTTCTATGGTGATAATTGTTGCCATTTTAGATAAAACTATTTGTGTTTAAAGTTGTTTGAGATTCAACAAGTCTAATGTTAGAGTAGTTTTGTTTGTGAAAAGAACTATACGTACCAATAGTTGTGAAAACACAAAATTAACGAAAAACGGCTTTCCATACTGTCTCGTATAAAAATAATGAACAAAAAACTGGACTGAGGCCATTTTATTCCTTGCTTGTGTAACACTACCTTTAATTTCTTGAGGCGACCATGGAGTGAGAGTTTAAGCAAAGAAAAGAATAGTACAAGAAACGCCGCTCTTAAAGCGGCGTTTCTCATGTTTTAGAAAGGTTGAGTATCTCCCGCACGCGACCTTCTGTAATGTGACAGAGTCTGGCGATTTTAGCCAAAGTCATGTCGCCATCGGCGTACATCTCATGCACCAATTCAACTAACTTTTTTTCTTCCCCCTGTTGGATACCTTTTTCTAATCCTTCCTGAATTCCCTCGGCTTTGCCGAGTTGTTTACCGCGTGCTTCGCCTTCAAGTAAGCCTTCGACTTTACCGTCATTGAAGAGGAATGTTTTAGTTTTATCAAAATGGAGTGCCATATGGTTTGCTTTGTCTTTGATAATTTGGTTGAGGTCTCGGAGTCCTCCGAGCGTATCCAAGATGCTAATATAATCCCCTAAACGTTCCATGTCAAGCACTAATTCACGTAAACGGATTAAAATTTCTTCCACCAAGCGTTCCGAAGATTCTGAGGCACATAAAATTGCCAAAACAACGACTTCCGGTATGTCAGTATGCAGGAAATCATCCGCCGGCAGTTGCTTCATATCAATTACTTCGATGCGATAGCTGTGCCAGCCGTCCTGATATTCGGTCGGATCATAATTTGCCCGATCATTACCGAGATGGAGGACATATTGATTGGGGAAAATACCGAAATGAAAAAAGTAAGGCGTACCATAAACGACACAACGTTTCAAGAGATCATGACTTGCTTGGGATTGCAATTCGACCTGCAAAAACTGCCCTGTTTTGAGGTTTCGGACGACAAAATCCGCTCGCCTGTGAATGGTCAGGGGATTTTCGTTGGGTTCGGCAACCCATTCGAGCGGATCGGAGGGTTCTATATGAATCAGCAAACGCAACAAGGTAGGAATCGCCTTGCCAAGCAGTTCTTTGGTTCGGGTATCGAACGGGGTGGAATCTGAAAAACCGTAGTCCATGACCGCAAATTTACCCCAATTTCCTTGTTTCGACGAATTTGCGGACGGTATTCCTATGTACGTCAAAGAGCCTCCCGATCGATGAATAACTCAACTTTTTTTCTAACAACTGCTGAATATCCGTTTCTTTACCCGATAGTTTAGTATGTTCACTCAACGAACCTTTTGGACGACCGAGCGTCATACCGGCTGCTTTTCTGGCTTGTAAGCCCTGAATGGTTCTTTGACTGATCAATTGTCTTTCTACTTCACCCGCTAAACTAAAGGCGAAAGCCAAGATTTTAGAGGAAAGATTGTTTCCGAGTTCGTATTTTTCCTTGACGGTGAAGACCTGAATCTGACGACTCATACAGGTATAAAGGATGGCCATCACCTCAAGCAGGTTTCTACCCAAGCGGGATAATTCGCTGATAATCAGCACATCTCCTTCCTTTAATTGTTCTAAAACCTTACCGAGTTTCCTTTCTTCCGCCGAACGGGTACCGGAAATTGTTTCCTCCACCCGTTCCTGGATGAGTCGTTTTTTGTCTGATGCAAAATTCAAGAGTTCAAATTTTTGGTTGTCCAAAGAATAAATTTGTTTATCTGTTGACACTCTGAGATAAGCATAGACAGTCATCGTTTTTAGACGTTACGTGCTAAAAAAGGTATTTAAGACCCTTTTTATATACGAAAACTGCACAGAAAAACAAGACTATAACTGACGGTTTTAGGTGGTATAAAAGGGACGTTTGTTCATTATTGCCAAATGTATTCAATACCCTAAAACCTATTGACGCTTATTGTAGTCTCTCCCTGATTTCGCTGATGGTCAACCTCATGTCGGTTTGCAAGCTCCTGATTTTCTTTACTTTTTCGATGCACTCGGGATGATATAAGGCATAGCCGCCCGGCGAATAGGCTTCGACCGGGAGTAATCCTTCCTGTGTCCGAAACCTGATGGATGAGACGGGTTCGCCGCATTGTTTCGCCAGAGCACCGATCTGAAGCCATTTTTCCGTCTTTGGATTGGCGACAGCGGCTAGTGGGGCTTGTTTTAGGCAGAGATCAAGGGATTTTTCAATAGCTTTTCGCATGAACAAATAGTAGGGTTCGGAATTGCCACCCGTTTGTGCTTCCTCCAAAACCTTTAAGTAGGTGAGCCTGTCTTCGGGTGCGATGACTGTTACGGGATAACCCGCAGCGAGCAATACTCGGTTGAAAAGCAGTCTGGCGGTTCTGCCGTTCCCGTCTATGAAAGGATGAATGGTTACGAATTTATAGTGGAGTTCAGCGGCGACTCGTTCCGGCACTTGATCGGTTTCCTGCAGCCGGCGGATGAGTTCGGACATGAGTTGCAGGACTTTTAGTGCGTTAGGCAGGATCGTTTTACTGCCCAGTATTCTCACGGGATCACGCCTGTACACGCCTGCATTTTTATCGTCTATGCCTTTGAGAATCTGTTGGTGCAGGTTGAGGATGTCCTGTTCAGTAATTTGGTTATGCTTTTTTTTCTGTGTCAAAACCCGGTCGAGAGCCCCGGCATGGTTGGTGGCTTCGGTGAGTTCGCGGAGTTGTTTGCCGGGAACGGCGATCCCTTTTTCGAGGACGAGCGCAGTTTCCTGTCTGCTCAAGGTGTTCCCTTCGATGGCATTGGAGGTGTAGGTGAGTTCCACTTTCAACCGTTCGTGCAGGTTGAGGGCGAAATCGGGATGCTGGCGGAAATAGTTTTTCACCTGTTCCTTTTTAGCTTGCAGGCGGGCGAGTATTTTTTGATTCATGTTGAGTGATAAGTGTAAAGTATTACTTCATGGTTTAAGGATTTGGGATTAGTTTTCAAGATAAAATGTTGATTTTGGCATATTTTAGTATATTATGGTATAGTATTTATACTATAATACCGACTCATGCACACTATTGCCGAAAGACTGACGAAAAGACTGCTGTTGCCTGCCGCTGAACTGCTTCCCCTGCTTCAGACCATCAACGAGATCAATATCTTAAATAACGAATTTCAGCGTACCGGAAATCTCACCCCGCAAACCCTGGGCAGATTGTCGCGTTCGATTCTGGTAACTTCTGCCGGGGCCTCCAACCGTATCGAAGGAAATAAACTGACGGATGAACAGGTGGATAAACTATACCAAAACAAGCGTATCCAAAAATTTCGCACCAGAGATGAACAGGAAGTTGCCGGTTATCTGGAAGTACTGGAAATGATCTTCTCGTCTTTTGATCACATGATTTTTTCCGAAGGCTTGATTTTACAGTTACATCAACAGATGCTGGAGCATAGCGATAAAGACAGCTGACAAAGGGGAAAATACAAATTTGGCCCGAACAGGGTCGAAGCGAGGGATGAAACCGGAGCACTGCTCAAGGTAATTTTTGACCCGACAGAGCCGGCTTTGACCCCGCACGAGATGCGAGAACTAGTGAAACGAACCAAGGAACAGTTGACTCAATCAATCTTTCCTCCCCTGCTCGTGATCGCTAATTTTGTGTTTGAGTTTTTGGCGATTCATCCCTTTCAGGACGGGAACGGGAGGTTGAGCAGGCTCTTAACGCAGCTATTAATGCTCCAACAGGGATATGGTTTTACAGCCTATGCCTCGCATGAATCAGTGATTGAATCGGAAAAAATCGCTTATTATCAGGCGTTAAACAAAACGCAGGTGAGTCGAAAAACGGATTCCGAAAACCTGCTTCCGCGGTTGGAATTTTTCCTTGGGGTGGTTCGTCAGCAGGGGTTGAAGGCTATTTCCATCAGTACGCAAGATCAGATCGAAGTCAATTTGAGTCCCAGACAGTTGAACATCCGACGTTTATTGCAGTCGGAGGGACAGGCAACGCGCAAACGATTGTCGGAACAAAGCGGGATTCCCTACGATACGGTCGGACAGATTTTGCAAAAATTAGTCAAAATGGGGAAGATTGAGAAACGCGGTTCGACGAGAGGGACGGTTTATGTGATGATCTAAAAAAGCATCCGGAAACCGGACGCTAATATTCTTCGGCAAACAGGATGGTAAAATAATTGTACTCCTGTTTTTGGGTTACGGTGTAACCTTCGCCCTTCAACATTTCAGATGACAGGTTATCGATGACAAAGATTTTTTGTCCCGAATCCGAATGGATAAAGACTTGTAAATAATCTGCACCGTCATTTTCGGCGACCCGTTGTCGGATTTGGCTTAAAATGTATTCCAAATCGGTTTCTGGGACGGCTTCTTTGACGTCTTTGGTAACAAAACAGCTGCCTTCAAAGCGATAGGTGCCGGGCTGTTCGGGCGGTTGGATTTCCCATTTTCCCTGATTTTGAGGGACAAATTCGACGGTATTCAACATCACCGCAACCCGCAAAGGCAGGATCGCTTTTTGATAGCGGTCGAAGAAATTCCGGCAACAGATCATCTCTTGGTTTTCAGATGCCTTATGGCAGACAAAATACTGATCTTCTTTTAAGCAGGTTTGAATGATCTCTGCTGCCCGTTCGTCGGAGACGATCCGTGAAGGACTGAACAGGCATTGGTTGCAAGGGGTTTGATAGACTTTCATAAATGGTAAAATGAATGTGCGACACCATAAACAAGTACAGATGGGAAAGCAAGCGAAAATCGGACTTGCTTTCAAGAATCAGAAATCTATGTTGCGAACACTCAAATAATGTATCATGGAACAAGAAAACAATGCCGACCGTCGGTTCACAGCCTTTTTACAGGCCTTGGAACGGATCAGCGAACGTTACGGAGTGCTCATTCAAAGCATCGGCGGGGTAAACATCTTAAATGATGAGGAGTTAGAGCGTTTATGTCGGGTCTTTTATATCGATGATCCGACCTCCGGTGATCTGTTGTATCGTATTGGTTATTGGGAAGAAATTCCCTGAATATCAACCTTCGGCACATCTTGCCGGAGGTTTTTTTCGACTTGCAATCGCCCGGCCAATGTGCAAGACACACAGGCCGAAACCAATTTTCGGTGGTTGAAAAATGCATAATGATGAAAAGATGTATGTACGGGCGAAAGCATCCCGGCTGTTGCCGGTGTGGGTCAGCATCGCCACTCCCGAAGCCCGAGCGTCCCTGATGACCCTGTCCGATTGGGAAAGCGTGCTGAAACTGACCCGAAAAAAGGAAGAGCTTTACCCGATCGTCTTAAAGGGTTTGCTGGAAGCCTTTTCGGACTTCGGTCAGGGGGCGGCTTTGTGGCGAAATTTTGAATTCGCCCCGAATGTGCGGGAAGCGATTGGCGAAAAATGGCTGACGTTGGCGGTAACACCGGCGCAATTGCTGGAACTGATCGACCGTTTGTGCTATTTTCCGGCCTTGAAAAGTCGGGCGATTGACCGCTGGTTGTCGTTGAACGTGAGCGATGAAAGAGACTGGCTCGCTTTCGCGCAGACGGTTGGGACGCATCCGGCAGCGGCGGCGCAGGTGCAGGAACTGCCCCGAACACCGGATTTAGCTTTGGTTTTGTGGTTGATGGGTGATACTATCCAACAGGAACAGGCGTTGACGTGGTTACGGGAACAAGTGAAAGATTTTAAGACTTGGGAACGACTCGTGGCTTACGTGACGGACACGGCAGCGCAATTCCGTTGGTATGAACCCATGCTGGAATTAGTTTCGACCGGGGACGAATGCCGGCGGTTGTTTGCTTTGGCGAAACGGCGGTG
>Ga0209573_1001982_pt1 | contig 28168 bp, 22 predicted proteins | sample TNRBio252014_DNA_FD_185870 | JGI IMG/M metagenome (GOLD analysis project Ga0209573, IMG submission 185870) | Wastewater treatment Type I Accumulibacter community from EBPR Bioreactor in Madison, WI, USA - TNR Reactor_6/25/2014_ DNA (SPAdes)... | ecosystem: Engineered > Bioreactor > EBPR >... | reverse complement strand
CCGTCTCCCGGGCGATCGTCCAGGCCCGCGAGACGGCGCCGATCCGCACGACGGGCGAGCTTCGGACCCTCGTCGCGAAGGCGATCGGAGGCCGGCGGGAAGAGGGCCGCGATCCGGCGACGCGCGTCTTCCAGGCGCTGCGCATCGCCACGAACCGCGAGCTCGTCGAGCTGGGACGATTCCTCGACGACGCGATCGCCCGCCTGTCGCTCGGCGCGCGCCTGGCCGTCCTCTCCTACCACTCGCTCGAGGACCGGATCGTCAAGGACTCCTTCCGCGACCGTTCCGCCGGCTGCAGCTGCCCGCCGTCCTTCCCGGTCTGCGTCTGCTCGCGCCGCCGGGTCCTCGCTCTCGTCACGAGGAAGCCGGTCCGGCCGTCGCCCGAAGAGGTGTTCGACAACAGGCGCGCGAGGTCGGCGCGGATGCGCGTGGCGGAGCGGGTCGCGCCAGGGCCTCCGAGGTCCGGCTGAGGCGCCGTGTACACCGTCCGCCGCCCCGTCGATAACGTCTACCTCGTCCGCGAGCCCGACCGACGGCGGACCCGGGAGCTCCTCGCCCTCCTCCTCTCTCCGCTGCCGCCGATGGCGGTCCTGTTCGCCGCCATCTGGACGAACCTCGAGACGTTCCGGCTCGGCTACCAGATCGAGCGCCTGGAGAGACAGAAGGAGATCCTCGAGGAACGCCAGCGCCAGCTCGAGATGGAGCGGGCGCGGGTATCGGCCCTTGCCCGGGTGGAGGACGTGGCGCGGGAGCGCCTCGGCCTCGTGACGCCCGGCCAGGACCAGGTCGTGTTCGTGAAGGACGGCGCATTCGGGGTCGCTGCGCGCCGGAGCGTGTCCGGGAGGGTCCCGGTCCTCGAGACGCAGGGTCCGCCCGCACCAGTCCGGACGGAGGAAGGCTTCTGATGAACGCCTCGCCCGGGCGGTCGGCCACCCGCCGCGCCTACGTCCTCGTCGGATTCGCCGGCCTCTGGATCCTCGTCCTCTTCGTCCGGCTCGGCGAGCTGCAGGTCGTGAGGCACGACGAGTTCGTGAAGAGGGCCAAGAGGCAGCAGGTACGGACGGTGGAGCTGGCGCCGAGGCGCGGGGCGATCGTCGACCGCGAGGGGCGGCCCCTCGCCGTCACGACGGCGGTGGAGTCGGTGTTCGCCATTCCGTCCGACATCGACGATCCCGTCGCCGTCGCCCGGGCCCTCGCGCCGATCGTCGGGCAGCCCGCCGGCGAGCTGCGGCGCAAGCTCTCCGACCGTGAGCGGGACTTCGTCTGGGTCGCGCGGCGCGTGAGCACGGAGACCGCCCTCGCCGTCAGGCGGCGGTCCCTGCCGGGCGTGAGGCTCCTGAAGGAGTCGGCGCGACGCTACCCCGAGGGGTCGCTGGCGGCCTCCGTCGTCGGCTATGTCGGGACCGACAGCCAGGGGCTCGGAGGGCTGGAGCACCGCTGGGACGGCGAGGTACGGGGCCGGCCGGCGCGCGTGACGGTCCTGCGCGACGGGGGTCAGCGGTCGTACGCGGTCCAGCGCGGTGCGCCGGGAGGCGCGGGCCGAAGGTCGACGGACGAGGTCGAGGGCGCTTCGCTCCGGCTGACGCTCCACGCGGGCCTGCAGCACGTCGCCGAGCGCGAGCTGGCGAGAGCGCGGCAGGAGACGAACGCCCGGGCGGCCTCCGCCGTCGTCCTCGACCCGCACACCGGGGAGATCCTCGCGATGGCTTCCGTCCCGACGTTCGACCCGAACAGCTGGTCGGACGCGAGCGCCGAGGCCCGCCGGTGCCGCCCGATCGCCGACGCCTACGAGCCGGGCTCCACGTTCAAGGTGATCACCGCTGCCGCCGCGATCGAAGCGGGGACGATCGGTCCCGACGACATCATCGACTGCGGCGGCGGATCGCTGACCATCGGACGGAAGACGATCCGCGAGCACGGACGGGCCGCCTGGGGCGCGCTCCCGCTCGTCGACGTCCTGGCCCACTCCTCCAACGTCGGCGCGGCCCACATCGGCCTCGGCCTCGGCAAGGCGGGGTTCCATCGTGCGGTGCGCGCCTTCGGATTCGGGAGCAGGACGGGAGTCGACCTCGAAGGGGAGAACGGCGGCCTGCTGCGCGACCCGGCGTCCTGGAGCGCGCTCTCGCTCCCGACGATCTCCTTCGGCCAGGAGATCGGCGTCAACGCCCTGCAGCTCGCGCGGGCCTTCGCCGCACTCGCGAACGGCGGCGTCCTCCCGACGCCCTACCTCGTCGCCGAGATCACGCGCCCCGGCGCGGCGCCCGAGCTGCGGAGGCCTCCCGCCGGGACGCGCGTGGTCTCCGAGAAGACGGCCGCGGCGATGCGCCGTCTTCTCGTGAAGGTGGTCGAGGAAGGGACGGGGCGCAAGGCGGCCGTGCCCGGGTTCACCGTCGCGGGGAAGACGGGGACGGCCCAGAAGGCCATTCCCGGGGCCGGCTACTCGCCCGACCGCTACGTCGCGTCGTTCTACGGCTTCCTTCCGGCCGACCGCCCCCGCGTCGTCATCGGCGTTCTCGTCGACGAGCCCCGGGGGCGGACGTACGGGGGAGACGTCGCGGCGCCGGTTTTCGCGGCGATCGCGGCCGAGGCCATGCGCGTCCTGGGAGAGCCGGGCCTCCCGGCGGAAGACCGCGTGACGCCGTCGATCCTGACGGCCGACCTCACGCGGGGGGCCGCACCGGCCACGGGGGCGCTTCCTCCCGGGCTCGTCCCGGCGGCGCTGCGGCCGCAGCCCGAGCCCGAGGACCTCGAACGCCTCGCGGCGGGAGAGCGATACGTCCCCGACCTGGCCGGCCGGGCCGCGCGCGAGGCCGTGCAAGAGCTATCGCAGCGAGGCTTCACCGTCAAGCTCGCGGGACACGGGTTCGTCGTCGCCCAGGAGCCGCCGGCCGGCACGCCGCTGCCACGCGGCAGCGCGGTTCGTCTCACCCTCTCGTTCGAGCCGCCGGTGACCGACGTCTCTCTCGGCCCGCTCGCGCTCACCCTCCCGGTGGAGGCGCCCGAGCCGTGAAGCTGTCTGCGCTCGCCGAGGGGCTCCCTCACCGGCAGGTGGGGCCGCCGGGCAATCCGGAGGTGCGCGGCATCACGCACGACTCGCGCCGCGCCGGGGCCGGGATCCTCTTCGCGGCCCTTCCGGGGAAGCAGCTCGACGGGCGGGCCTTCGTGGCGGAGGCCGTCCTGTCCGGCGCCCCGGCGGCGCTAGGCCCCGCTCCCGCCCCGGACGGGCTCGAGGTGCCGTACCTCGAGGTCGAGAACCCCCGGCTCGCCGCGGGGCTTCTCGCCGCGCGCCTCGCTGGGGAGCCGAGCGGCAGGCTCGTGATGGCGGGAGTGACGGGGACGAGCGGCAAGACGACCACGACGCTCCTCGTCGACGAGGTTCTGGGCGGCGCGCATCCGAAGCGCGGCCTCTTCGGGACCCTCGTCTACCGCTGGGGAGAGGGGACGGCCGGAACGCTCGACGCGTCGCGGACGACGCCCGAGGCGACGGAGCTCCAGCCGATGCTCGCGGCCCTCGTCGAATGGGGCGGTACGGCGGCGACGCTCGAGTGCTCCTCGCACGCGCTCTGGCTCGAGCGGCTCGCCGGCTGCGCCTTCGACGTGGCGGTCTTCCTGAACCTGACGCGCGACCACCTCGACGACCACGGGACGATGGAGGCCTACTTCGAGGAGAAGGCGAAGCTCTTCGCGATGCTGAAGCCCGGCGGGTGGGCGGTCGTGAACGCCGACGACGCCTGGGGCCGAAAGCTCCTCGGCCGGCTCCCGAAGGAGCGGACGCTCTCGTTCTCGCTCGCTCCCGCCGCCGGAGCGGACGTCACCGGCGAGGTGCGGCCCTCTGCGGAGGGCATCTCGCTCAGGGTCGTCCGTCGCGGCACGGGCGACGTCGTCGAGATCGCCTCGCCCCTCCTCGGCGCCCCGAACGCGGAGAACCTGCTCGCGGCCGCCTCGGCGGCGCTCGCTCTCGGGCTCCCCGCCGCCCAGATCGGCGCGCGGCTCGGCGCCGTCTCGGCGGTCCCCGGCCGTCTGGAACGGGTGCCGAACGGCGCCGGTCTCCTCGTCCTCGTGGACTACGCCCACAAGCCGGCGGCGCTCGAGGGCGTCCTCAGAACGACCCGCGCGCTCGCCACCGCGCGCGGCGGGGCGCTCCACGTCGTCTTCGGCTGCGGCGGCGACCGCGATCGCGGCAAGCGCCCCGAGATGGGGCGGATCGCCGCGGAGCTGGCCGACCGCGTCGTCGTCACGTCCGACAACCCCAGGTCGGAAGAACCGTCGGCGATCGCCGACGAGGTCGCCGCGGGTGCCCGGGCGGCCGGGCGCGAGCCGGTCGTCGTTCTCGACCGGCGCGAGGCGATCGTCCGGGCGCTCGAGACAGCCAGGCCGGGCGACGTCGTCGTCCTGGCCGGGAAAGGGCACGAGACCTACCAGGTCACGGCCGGCCGGAAGGAGCCCTTCGACGACCGGCTCGTCGCACGCGAGGCGCTCGCCGGGCTGGAACGCGCGCGGGGAGAGGCGAAGCGATGAGCCTCTCTCTGGGCCCGGACCTCCCCGAGGTCTCCCGCGCGGCCGTCTTCGGCCTCGCGAAGTCGGGTCTCGCCACGGTCCGGGCGCTCCTGTCGCGCGGCGTATCGGTCGTCGCGACCGACGCTGCGCCGGCGGAGAAGCTGGGTGCGCTTCCCGCGGACGAGCGCCTCGACCTCGTCCTCGGAGGGCACCCGCCGTCGCTTCTCTCGGGCGTCGACCTCTGCGTCGTCTCGCCCGGCGTCCCGATGTCGCTTCCGGCTCTCGACGTGGCGCGGGCCTCGGGCATCCCCGTGGTCGCGGAGGTCGAGCTCGCCTCGCGCCTCGTCCCGGGGCTCGTAATCGGCATCACCGGGACGAACGGGAAGTCGACGACGACCGCCCTCGCCGCGGCCCTCCTGCGAGACGCCGGCCGCGAAGCGGTCGCCTGCGGCAACTTCGGGACGCCGTGGATCCATTTCGCGGCGGACGGCGCTTCGCCCGCGGGCGAGCTGCCACCCCCGAGCCGCGTCTGGGTCGTCGAGCTCTCGTCCTTTCAGCTCGAGGGGCTCCGGCGGTTCGCGCCCGACGTCGCGGTCCACCTGAACCTGACGCCCGACCACCTCGACCGTTACCGCTCCGTCGACGACTACGGCGCCGCCAAGGCCCGGATCTTCGAGAACCAGGGCGAGGCGCAGGTCGCGGTCCTCAACGCCGACGACCCGCTCGTCGAGCGAATCCGGACGCGGGCGCGAAGGCTCGCCTTCAGCCGGACGCGTGACCTCCCGCTCGGCGCCTGGCTGAAGGACGGCGTCTTCCTCGCGGACGCCACCGGGAAGGGGCCGCGCGTCTACGCCCGGCGCGAGGACCTCCAGCTGCCCGGCTCGCACAACGCAGAGAACGCCCTCGCCGCCCTCGCCGCGACGATTCCCCTCGGGGTCACGCCCGAGACGGCCGTCCGGACGTTCCGAACGTTCCGCGGCCTTCCGCACCGGACGGTCCTCGTGAGGACGCGCGGCGGCGTCTCCTTCTTCAACGACTCGAAGGGGACGAACATCGACGCGACGCTGAAGAGCCTCGAGGGGTTCCCCGACGGGAGCGTCTTCCTGATCCTCGGCGGGAAGGACAAGGGGGACGACTTCCGTCGTCTCCTCCCGCTCGTTGCCAGGAAGGCGCGCAAGGTCCTCGCCGTCGGTGCCGCGGGCCCCGCGGTGATGCGCGCCCTCGAGAGCGGGGCCGCCTGCGAGGAGAGCGGGACGATCGCCCGCGCGGTCGAGACCGCCTCCGCCGAGGGCCGGGCGGGAGACGTCGTCCTCCTCTCGCCCGCCTGCGCCTCCTACGACCAGTTCCGCAACTACGAGCACCGCGGCGAGGTCTTCGAGGCGCTCGTCCTCGCCCTTCCCGAGGCGGGAGGCTGACGTGGCGCGCAAGCTCGCCATCGACCGGCTCCTCTTCGCCCCGGTCGTCGCCCTCGTCGCGATGGGCCTCCTGATGATCTACAGCGCCTCGGCGATGCAGATCTACTCCCCGTCGGCCGGAGGCCCGTCGCAGCCGCTCTACTTCGTCTTCAAGCAGGGCATCGCCGTCCTCCTCGGCGGGCTGCTGACGATCGGCCTGATGAAGCTCGACTACCGCAGGCTGAACGACCCGCGTCTCGTCGCCATGGGGCTCGCTCTCCTCGCGGCGGCTCTCGTGGCCGCCCTCCTGAGCGCGCCGATCAACGGCACGCGGCGCTGGATCAGCCTCGGTGTGATGACCGTACAGCCCTCCGAGTTCGCCAAGATCGGCCTCGTCGTCGCCCTCGCGGCCCTGCTCTCGCGCCGGGAAGGCGAGCTCGACGACGTGAAGCGGACGCTCCTGCCGGTGGCGGGCCTGCTGGCGGTCCTCGGCGGGCTCGTCCTCCTCCAGCCCGACTTCGGGACGGCGCTCTCCTACTTCGCCATCGCCGGCGCGATGCTCTTCTACGCGGGCCTGCGGCTCGGGTGGTTCGCGGCCGGGGCGCTCCTCGCGCTTCCCGCCCTCGTCGCCTACGCCTGGTCGGCGCCCTACCGCCGGGCCCGGATCCTCTCCTTCCTCCACCCCGAGTCGGACCCGCAGGGGAGCGGCTACCAGGCGCTGCAGTCGCTGATCGCGGTGGGGACCGGGGGCGTCACGGGCCTCGGCCTCGGTGACGGCAAGCAGAAGCTCTTCTTCCTCCCCTACCCCTACACCGACTTCATCTACGCGATCGTGGGCGAGGAGCTCGGCCTCATCGGCTGCGTCATCGTCCTGGGGCTCTTCGGGCTCCTCTTCGCCCGCGGCATGCGCGCCGCGGTGAACGCTCCCGACGGGTTCGGCCGGCTCCTCGGCGTCGGCCTCGCGGTGATGATCGTCGTGCAGGCCCTCGTCAACATCTCCGTCGTCCTCGCTCTCCTGCCCACCAAGGGGATCCCGCTGCCGTTCCTCTCCTACGGCGGCTCCGCCCTCTGGGCGGACCTGATCGCGGTCGGGATCCTCCTCAACGTCTCTCAGCACGCGCCGTGAACTTCCTCCGCGTCCGCCGCGTCCACTTCGTCGGGATCGGGGGGGTCGGGATGTCCGGCCTCGCCGAGATTCTCTCGAGCGTCGGCCTGACCGTCACCGGGTCGGACCTGCGCGAGGGGGAGGAGACCCTCAGGCTGCGGGCCCTCGGCATCCCGGTCTTCGCGGCGGGGCACCGCGCCGAGCACGTGGCGGGGGCCGACGTCGTCGTCTACTCCTCCGCCGTCGCCGAGGACAACCCCGAGCTCGTCGCAGCGCGGATCGCCGGAGTCCCCGTCATCAAGAGGGCCGAGATGCTCGCCGAGGTGATGAGGGTGAAGACCGGCATCGCCATCGCCGGCTCGCACGGAAAGACGACGACGACCTCGATGACGGGTTCGATCCTCCAGGCGGCCGGTCTGGACCCGACGATCGTCGTCGGCGGGCGGGTCCGCGCGATGGGAACGAACGCCTGTCTCGGAAAGGGTGAGTACCTCGTCGCCGAGGCCGACGAGTTCGACCGTTCGTTCCTCAGGCTCCGCCCGATCGTGGCGGTCGTCAACAACATCGACCTCGAGCACCTCGACACCTACCGCGACCTGGCCGACCTGAAAGCCTCGTTCACCGAGTTCGCCTCGACCGTTCCCTTCTTCGGCGCGGCGCTCCTCGGCCTCGACGACCCGAACGTCCAGGAGATACGCCCGCTGCTGGCGAGCCGCGTGCGGGTCGGGACGTTCGGCCTGACGCCCCAGGCCGACGTGACGGCCCGCGACCTCGCCCTCGAGAGGACCGGCTCGCGCTTCACGGTCGTCGCGGAAGGGGAGGTGATCGGTCCCGTCGAGGTCTCTCTCCCGGGGCTGCACAACGTGAAGAACGCGCTGGCGGCGATCGCCGTCGCCCGCGAGCTCGACGTGCCGTTCGAGGCGTGCGTCAAGGCGCTCTCGACCTTCGCGGGCGTGGCCCGCCGCTTCGAGAGGAAGGGCGAGCGCGACGGCGTCCTCGTCGTCGACGACTACGCCCACCACCCGACGGAGGTCTCGGCGACGCTCGGCGCCGCGCGGCAGGCATATCCGGAGCGGCGCCTCGTCGTCCTCTTTCAGCCGCACCTCTTCACGCGGACACGCGACCAGGCGGCCGGCTTCGGCGCCGCCCTCCTGGCGGCCGACGCCGTCTACGTCCTCCCCGTCTACCCGTCGCGCGAGGCACCGATCCCCGGCGTCACGGCGCGCCTCGTCTCGGACGCGGCCCGCACGCGCGGCCACCGCAGCGTCGCCGACCTCGACGTCCGCTCCGAGGTCGTCTCCCGCCTCAGGGACGACCTGAAGGAGGGAGACCTCCTCGTGACGATGGGCGCGGGCGACGTCAACCGCCTCGGCGAAGAGTTCCTGGGGACGGGGGGGCCGGCGTGAACGGCGCGTTTTACCGTCCGGGGACGATCCGGCCCCCGCGCCCCTCGCGCCGCCGCGAGACGACCCGCCGGGCCGTCCTCGGCGTCCTCCTCGTCGTCGTGCTCGGCGGCAGCGCCGCAGCGGCGTGGGCGGCCGTCCACCGGCACCCGCGCTTCCTCGTGAGGCGCGTCGTCCTGACCGGCGTGCCCGAGCCGCACCGCAACGAGGTCGAGACGCTCTCCGACCCGTGGATCGGCCGCCCGCTCCTCTCCGTCGACCTGGACGCGGCGATCGCCAGTCTCTCGTCGCGCCCGTGGGTCGCGCGCGTCTCCGCCCGGCGCGTCGTCCCCGACACGATCTCGGTGCAGATCGAGCCGAGGGCGCCCGTGGCGCTCGCCCGACGGGGGGACGAGCTCTGGACCGTCGACCAGGACGGGCTCTGGCTCACGGCGTACACCGGAGGGGCCGGCGCGCCCCGCTTCGTCGTCCTCGACCCCTCGGGCGCCCCGTCGCCCGAGGAGGCCGTGATCCGCGGGGCGCGCCTCCTCGACCGCCTGCGGACCGAGGACCCCGACCTCCTGTCGCGCATCTCGGAGGTGGAAGTCCTCGCCGAGGGATTCGCGGTCGTCGACGCGCCCGCCCGCCTGAAGCTGCGCCTCGGCGACGACGCCCTCGCGCCCGGCCGCGCCTTCGCCCGCTGGCGCGCGTTCCTCGCCCTCGCACCCGAGCTGTCGCGTCTCGGTCTCCTCCCGCGGGAGGTCGACCTGCGATTCGAGAACCGCATCGTCCTGAAAGCTCCGGGGACCGAAGCTCCCCGGGGCGAGACCTGAGGAAGGAACCTTGCCGAAGACCACCCCGTACCTCGTCAGCCTCGACATCGGCTCCTCGAAGGTCTGCGCGCTCATCGCCGAGACCGGAAGCGAGGGGCGCATCGACGTCGTCGGCAAGGGAGTCGCCACCCACAAGGGGACCCGCAAGGGAGCGATCATCGACGTCCCCGCCACCGTGGAGGCGATCAAGCGCGCCACCGAGGAGGCCGAGATCATGGCGGGGGTCCAGATCGAGCGGGCGGTCGTCGGTGTCTCGGGCCCCGTCGTGAGGTCGTTCAACAGCCGGCAGGTCGTCGCCGTCGCGGCGCGCAGCCGCGAGATCTCGCGCGAGGACATCGGCCGCGCGCTCGACGCCGCGCGCTCCTGCCCGATTCCCTCCGACTACGAGATCCTCACCGTCCTGCAGCGGCAGTTCGTCGTCGACGGGCAGGACGGGGTCGCCGACCCGCTCGGGATGGTCGGCAGCCGCCTCGAGGCCGACGTCCACGTCGTCACCGTCCCGGTCGCCACGACCCAGAACCTCCTGAAGTGCGTGAACGGCGCCGGCGTCTCGGTGACCGAGATGATCCTCGAGCCGCTCGCGGCGAGCGAGGCGATCCTGACGCCCGACGAGAAGGACCACGGGGTCGTCCTCGCCGACATCGGCGGCGGCACGACGGAGATCGCCGTCTGGCGGCAGGGCGCGCTCGCCCACACCGCCGTCATCCCGATCGGCGGAGACCTCTTCACGAGCGACCTCGCCGTTCTCCTGAAGACCCCCGTCCCCGACGCCGAGCGGCTGAAGAAGAAGTTCGGGGCGGCGATTTCCGGGCTCGTGAGCGGCGAGGAGACGATCGACGTCCCGCGCACGGGCGGGCAGGGGGTCCACCCGGTGAGCCGCGCCTACATGGCGGAGATCCTCGAGGCGCGCGCCCGGGAGCTCTTCGAGGTCCTCTGGCGCGAGGCGACGGCGGACGTCCCGGCCCGGGAGCTGCGTGCCGGCCTCGTCCTCACCGGCGGAGGCGCCTCGCTCGACGGGATGGCCGACGAGGCCGAGCAGGTCCTCGGCATCCCGGTGCGGATCGGCTCCCCGCGCGGGCTCTCGGGGCTCACCGACATCGTCAACGGGCCGGAGTGGGCCTGCGCGGCGGGGCTGCTCCTCATCGGTCGCGGCGGCGCGGCCTCACCCAAGAACCAGCCGAAGGCGTCGGGCGGCCTTCTCGCGAAGCTGAAGAACTCGCTGGGGCGGATGTTCACCCCGGCGTCTGCCATCTGAAGGGACCTGGAGGAAGAGATGATTCTGTTCGAGGACGAGTCGAGCGCGGTTCCGGCGATCACCATCGGAGAAGACGTCGTTTCCCCGGCGCGGATCAAGGTCGTCGGCGTCGGCGGCGGCGGCGGAAACGCCGTGAACCGGATGATCCAGTCGGGCATCCGCGGCGTGGAGTTCATCGCCGCGAACACCGACCTGCAGGTCCTGAAGGTCAACCGGGCCGCGCAGAAGATCCAGCTCGGCCTCGCGACCTCCAAGGGGATGGGGGCCGGCTCGAACCCCGAGATCGGCCGCACGGCCGCGCTCGAGGACGCCGAGCGGATCGCGGAGGCGCTCTCCGGGTCCGACATGGTCTTCGTCACCGCCGGCATGGGGGGCGGGACGGGGACCGGCGCCGCGCCCGTCGTCGCCAAGATCGCCTCCGAGGCGGGGGCGCTCGTCGTGGCGATCGTCTCCAAGCCGTTCGCGTTCGAGGGACGGAGAAAGCTCCGCTTCGCCGAGGACGGGATCGCCGAGCTGCGCGAGTACGTCGACACGCTCATCACGATCCCGAACGAGCGGCTCTACGCGTTCGTCGACCGGAACATCACGGCGTGGGAGGCGTTCAAGATCGCCGACGACGTCCTCCGGCAGGCGGTGCAGGGGATCAGCGACCTGATCACCGTGCCCGGCTACGTGAACGTCGACTTCGCCGACGTGAAGACCGTCATGGAGAACATGGGGATGGCCCTGATGGGGACCGGGACGGCGACGGGCGAGCACCGCGCCGTGGAGGCGGCCCAGAAGGCGATCTCGAACCCGCTCCTGGAAGAGCAGTCGATCCAGGGCGCGCGGGCGATCCTGATCAACGTGTCGGGGGGCGAGGACCTGACGCTGGCCGAGTTCAACGAGGCGTGCCAGATCGTCCAGGCGGCGGCCGACGACGACGCGAACATCATCTTCGGCCTCGTCCAGGACGCCGCGATGAAGGACCAGGTGAAGGTCAGCGTCATCGCCACGGGATTCGACGCCCCGGTCGCCGCGCGCCGCGTCGCCGTACAGCCGAGCGAGCGGGTGCGGCTGCCGCTCACCGAGGAGATCCTCCCGGAGGACTCGGGCTACGGCGTGAACCTCGTCAACGCCCGGAGCGCGAAGGACGACATGTTCGACATCCCGACGTTCCTCCGGCGGCAGATGGACTGATCCCTCGTCAGTCGAAGTAGCCGTTCACGTCGACGACGAGGTGGACGGTCCCGGAGGCCATCCCGGCCTGCGCCGACACGGCGCCGCTGCCGCCGAGCGCAAGGAACGCGTTGTTGGCCCGGGTCCGCCCGGCGGCGAAGCTGATCTGGGCCGTGATCGGGACCGTTGTCCCGAAGGCGTGGACGGCGACGTTCCCCGCCGCCGTCGCCCCGGCCACCGTGATGTTCGCGGACACGACGGGCACGCCGGCCGGTACGCCGCAGGCCCCGCCGACCTGGAAGGGGCGCGAGACGCCGGCCGCGAGGGGAGACGGACCGCCGAGGGACTCCGAGCGGGTGTCGACGACGCGGCAGGGCGTGAGGACGTGGAAGCGCAGCGCCCTCGGAGCGCCGGTCTCGTCCGCCCCGACGTCGGGCGCGGCGCCGCGGGGCCGGGAGTCCCCGTCCATGTCGGTCGTGACGGACGAGGCGCTCCCCTGGTCGATGGCCCCGGTGGCCGACGCCTGGAGGTGGAGGTCGCCGGTGGCAGGTGAGACGTAGAGCGCGGCGGTCGCGGTCGTGACGTTCGTCGTCTGCGTCGCCGTGGCGCCGTCCCGCGCGCGGAGCGCAAAGTTCGTGAGGTTGTTCGCCACGGTGGCGACAGTGCGCGAGAACCGCCACTCGATCGCGGAAAAGGAGGAGGCGACGTCCGCCGTGTGGACGGTGTTGTGGAGCGCCGAGGCGCCGCAGGCCTGCCAGAGGCAGACGCCGCAGTCGAACCCGTATTCCGACGCGAAGAGGTCCGGGTCGTCCGCGGAGAGGAAGTTGTTCTCCGCGGTTCCGCCGTAATGGTCGACGTAGGCGCCGCCCGCGGAGGGGCACGGGGCGTCCCCGTAGGTGCGGCGTGGGGTGCCGGTCTCGAGCAGCCCGAAGCCGATCCCGCGGGCGTTGTTGCGAAGGACGTTCCGCTCCACGCGCGTGTCCCGCGCGTTCCGCCAGAAGTGGATCGCGTGCTCCGAGAGGCCCGCGTCGCACCAGAAGCCCTCGATGACGTTGTCGCGGATCGTCCAGCCGACCGCCGCGTGCGCGTCCACCCCGCCCGTGTAGCAGTTGTCGCGGACGTGCGGCCGGCCCGCGTCGGTCAGCTCGATGCGCGAGCAGGCGATGGTGCCCTGGTCGGCGTACGGCCCCGTGTCGCTCAGCGGGTTGATCTTGATCGCCTGCTGGCCGGGGTCGACGACGCGGACGTTGTAGATCAAAGTCCTGAGAGTCGCCGAAGCCTCCGCCGGCATCACGTGGATCGGGTGGTCCCAGGCCTCCCGGAGCGTCAGGTCGGCGACCGTGACGTCGGAGGCGGCCACCTGCACGATCTCGGTCGTGACGTAGTTGCCGTCGAGCACCACGGCGTCCCGCTGGCCGCTCTGCCCGCGGAGGGTCACGTTGGGGACGTCGAGGCGAAGGTACTCGCCGTCGAGCGCGTAGGTCCCGTTCGCCACGAGGATCGTCCGGCCCGGGACGGCCGCGTCGACGGCAGCCCGCAGCTCTGCCACGGTGCTCACGACGACGATGTCGCCCGTGGCCGGGGGAAAGGCGGGGCAGAAGTCTGCCGCGGGCGCCGGAGCGGCGGCGAAGAGGGCTCCGAGCGCGACGGCCAGGGTCGCCGCGAGACCGTAGCAGGAGGTCTTCATGGTCGCTCCTTGACGGGCGCGTTCAGCCGAGCATAGGAACGGGGCTCGGCCGGGGCAAGCGCCGTGTCGACGCCATCGCACGCCTGGCGCGTTCCCGCAGGTGACGGGGCGCTGGATGTGACCACGCCGGGGCTAAGATCCGCGGTTGATTCCGGTGTGACAGCGGACGCTGGCGAAGGGAGGCAGGTGGTCTTCTCGGTCCGTAAGTCCCTGCTGGCGAAGAGAGTCCTCTTCGCTGCGGCGCTCCTCTCCTCGGCCTACGTCCGGGAGGGGATCGGGCTCTCGGTCGACCAGGCCGTCATCTGGTTCCCGTCCGGAGTGGCGGTCGCCGGGCTCTGGCTGCTCGGGGCCAGGGAGTGGTGGGTGGTGGCGGCCTGCGTGGCGGGGCAGCGCCTTCTGGCCGGGAACGGCATCGCGTACACGATGACCGCCGCGGCGGGGAGCGCGACCGAGGCTTTCCTGGGCGCCTACCTGCTCGGGAAGCTCGGGTTCGACGCCAGGCTCGCGCGGCTGAAGGACATTCTCGCCCTCGTGGTGGCGGCGAGCGCAGCCCCCGTGGCGAGCATCGCCGCCTCCTGGCTGGGACGGGTGCTTCTCTCGGCCGACCCGAACATGGCCCTCTACTACTTCGGCTGGTGGCGGATGAACGCCCTGGGCATCTTCGCCATCGTCCCTCCAGCCGCGATCTGGCTCGCGTCATCCGCGGAGCCTCTCGAGGGGCGCCGGGCCGCCTTCGCCGCGCTGCTGGCCACCGGAACGGCCGCTGGGATTCTCCTGTTGATGCGCCTGCTTCCCGTCAGCGTGACGGGCGTCCTGCTCCTCGTCGCCGTCCTGCCGATCTCGCTGTTCGCGGGGGTTCGCTTCGGGCCGAGAGGGGCCGCGAGCGCGGGAGCGCTGGCCGCGATCGTCGTCGCGCTGGGGACCGGCTACGGATGGGGGCCCTTCCTCTCGATCGCCCGGAGCGACCGTCACTCCGCCGTCCAGGTCTTCGAGCTGCTGCTGATCACGATGCCCCTGGCCATCGGAGTCCTGGTGGCCGAGCGGACAACGGCGGAGAGGAGCACGGCGTTCGAGGCCCGGGTCCTGGGGCTTGTTGCCGCCGGGCGTCCGGTGGTGGAGGTCTTCGAGGGAATCGTCGCGGGGATGGAGGAGCTCACGCAAGGGCTCTGCTCGATCCTGACGCTTCAGGACGGCCGGATGAATGCCGTCATGCCGCCGGCGCCGCGTCATGGCCTCACGCCCTGCTGGTCGACGCCGATCCGGGATTCCGGCGGCGGCGTCCTCGGCGTCTTCGCCGTTTACAAGGGTGAGCGGCGGGGGCCGGACGGCGGCGAGCTGGCGCTCGCCGAACGGGCGGCCGCGCTGGCCGGTATCGCCGTGGAGAGGGAACGCAGGGTCGAGGCCCTCCGCCGGAGCGAAGACCTGCTCGCGTCGATCAACCGGAACGTGAGCGAAGGGCTCTATCGCAGAGCCTCCGGCGGGGACCTGATCTACGTCAACCCCGCGTTCGCCCGGATGTTCGGGTACGACTCGCCGGAAGCCGTTCTCGCGGACCCCGACGGGATGCGGTACGTCGACCCCGGGCGGCGCGACGCGGTGAGACGGGCGCTCGCCGAGCACGGAAGTGTCCAGAACGAGGAGGTCCTGTTCCGGCGCCGGGATGGCTCGGACTTCTGGGGGCTCGTCTCGATCACGGGCGTTCACGGCGACGGGGAGGCTCTCACTCACGAGGACGGCGTGATCGCGGACGTCACGGCGCGCAAGGCGCTCGAGGAGCAGTTCCGCCAGTCGCAGAAGATGGAGGCCGTTGGAAAGCTCGCGGGGGGGGTTGCGCACGACTTCAACAACCTCCTCACCGTGGTCCTCGGCCACGCCGAGGAGATCGGCGCCTCGTGCCTGCCCGGCGATGCCGCGTCCGGCCACGCCCGCGAGATCGAGAGCGCGGCCCGGCGCGGGGCCGGGCTCACGCGGCAGCTCCTCGCGTACAGCCGTCAGCAGCTGCTCCAACCCCAGGTCCTCGACGTGACGGAGGTCGTGGACGAGCTCGGAGGGATGCTGCGGCGGCTCATCGGAGAGGATGTCCGGCTCGTCACGCGGCACACCTCGGGCCGTCTCTGGGTTCGGGTCGACAGGAGCCAGCTCGAGCAGGTGCTCGTAAACCTCGCCGTCAACGCGCGAGACGCGATGCCTTCAGGCGGGAGGCTCTGCGTGGAGACGGCGGCCATCGAGATCGGGGCGGTGGAGGCGGGCGCGCACGCCGACCTGCAGCCCGGGTCCTACGCGGCCGTCTCGGTCCTCGACACCGGGGTCGGAATGTCGGCGGAGACGCAGGGGCGGGCGTTCGACCCCTTCTTCACGACGAAGGGGCCGGGGCAGGGCTCCGGCCTCGGGCTCTCGACGGTTCTCGGCATCGTGAAGCAGAGCGGCGGCACCGTCCGGCTCGAGAGCACGGAGGGGCGCGGAACCGCCGCGTGGGTCTATCTTCCGCGGCTCGGAGAGCCAGAGGGAGCCGGGGTGAATGTGGTGGCCGGGAAGGTCTCTTCCTGGCCGGTCGAAGGGACCATCCTCCTGGCCGAAGACGAGCCGGCGCTCCGCATGCTGGTGCAGGAGGTGCTGGGGCGGGCCGGCTACCGCGTCCTCGCGGCCGAAGACGGAGAGGAGGCCCTCGCCGTGAGCAGGGGCCATGGCGGGACCGTCGATCTCCTCGTTACGGACATCGTGATGCCCAATCTCGGCGGGCGCGAGCTCGCTGCGCGCCTCCTCGCGGAGCGACCCGGAGTGCGCGTCCTCTTCATGTCGGGCTACCCGAACGACACACGGGCCTTCGGCGAGCTCCCCGGTTCGACCGGGGACCTCCTCCGGAAGCCGTTCTCCCTGCGCGAGCTCGTCGAGCGGGTCCGCGCGGCGCTGCCGCAGCAGACCACGGCGGCGCTCGCCGATTCCGCGGCAAGCTGAGGAGCAGCCCGCCGCGCCCGACGAGGGCGAGGGTGGCGCCCCGTCAGCCGGGGTCGTCAGGCGGCGGGGCGGGAGCGGCGCCCGGGCGCGGCTTCTTGCGCCGGTTCCGCCAGCCCTTCAGCTTCAGCCAGACGCGCTCCGCGCGCGGGTGGCGCTGCCGCCAGCGGCGGACCTTCCGCTGGAACCAGCGGCTCTCGACGTAGAGGATCACCGCCCCGGCGACGCCGAACGGCCAGCCCTGGACGAACGGGATGAGACCTCCGACGAGACCCGTCACGAGGAGGGCCCAGCCGAGCGTGAGGAGGGCGAGCCTCACGAGGTGGTGGCGATTCCGGGCGAGGCCGCGGCCGCTCGGAGGGGGCGGGTCCGTCACCTGCGGACCGGGAAGCGTCCTTCCCGGGCCTCCCGGACGATCCTCTTGGCCTCGTCGGGGAAGTCGGCGTCGAGCATCCAGTCGAGATACTCGGGGTTCTTCGCCGCGACGTCGGCGAGCGACTGGCCCCGCTTGCCACCGAAGTTGAAGACCGCGGCGCCGTCCCGCCAGACGAAGCGCTTGTCGGCGTCGACCCAGCGCCCCTCCAGGGGAGCGGTGAAGGCGGCGAGGGCCTCGATCCCGCGAGGAAGATCCTCGTAACGCTTCAGCTGCCCCGCGAGGACCTCGGCGGCGGCGATCGAGTCGGCGAGAGCCGAGTGGGCGCCGGCGTGCTCGCGTCCGACGAAGGTGCGGACGGCGGCCGAGAGGTCGCGCGGCTCCTTGCGGAAGTAGATGACCTGGGCGTCGACGACGCGCCGCCCGTCGAAGGAGAAGGGGACCTTCACCCGGTCCAGCTCGCGGCCGAGGAGCGGGATGTCGAAGCCGCGCAGGTTGTAGCCCGCGAGGTCGCACCCCTCGAGGAAGGCGGCGAGGCCGGGTGCGACGGTGGCGAAAGAGGGGGCGTCGGCCACGTCGGCGTCGGAAATCCCGTGGACGGCGGTGGCCTCGGACGGAATCTTCACGCCGGGGTTCACGCGCTGCTCGAAGACCGCGACGCTGCCGTCCGGCGAGACCTTCAGGGCCGCCACCTCGACGATCCGGTCGGTGAGACGGTCGGGACCGGTCGTCTCGAGGTCGAAGATGACGAGCGGTGCGCCGTCGCAGAGGCTCCTGAGGAGCTCGAGGGTCTCGGGGGGGAGGGATGCGGTCACGCGGGGATCATCTCAGACGCCGGTGCCTCGAACTCCCAGGCCGTCCCGGCCGGGGCGCCGGGCGGATCCTCCCAGACGATCCGGACGGCGCGGAGGAAGGGTGCGGGCCCGGTGCCCGGGTCTCCCGCAGCCGCCTCCGGGTCGTAGAGCGGGTCGCCGAGGAGCGGATGCCCGATCGCGGCGAGGTGGACGCGCAGCTGGTGCATCCGTCCCGTCTCCGGCGAAAGCTCCAGGAGCGCGTCGTCGCCGCGGCTCTCGAGGAGCCTCCAGCGGGTGAGCGCAGGCCGGCCCGCGGGGTGGACGGCGGAGCGTGCGGGGGGCGGGAGCGGCGGAATGAAGGAAAGGCCCTCGCCGCGCAGGAGGCGCGCGGCGCGGTCCGGACCGTACGCTGCCCGGACGGCGCGTGCCATGAGCCACGGCCTACCCGAGCGGTGCTCGAGGACGGGGTCTTCGATCGTCCCCTCCGGCTGGGCGGGGATGCCGCGGACGAGCGCAACGTAGGTCTTGGAGACATGGGTCGCCCAGGCGTCGTGGGCGGCGCGCAGGGCCTTCTCGCCGCGGGCCAGGAGCAGGAGGCCGGAAGTGATCCGGTCGAGGCGGTGGACGAGCTGGAGATCCGCTCCCAGCTCGCGACGGGCCTCCTCGAGGAGGCCACCGAAGCCGTGCGCGTTCTGCTCCGCCTCCTTGTCGAAGGCGAGGTACTCCTCCGCGCCCGGAGGGACGGGGAGCGGCCGGAGCGTCACGCGGCGCGGCTGCGGAAGCGGTACGCCGAGAGAATGACGGCGAGGTTCCCGGCGAGGTTCGCCGACATCCCGAGGACGATCTCGAGGAGGCCGAAGCGGACGCCGTAGGTCAGCCAGATGACCTGTCCGAGGAGGAAGAGGAGGTAGGTGACGACGGAAACGTCGTCACTCGAACGCCTCTTCCAGATCCTGACCGCCTGAGGGATGTAGGCCGCGCCGCTGGCGACGCCGACGGCGCCGACGAGAGCCTTGAGGACGGAGTCGAAGGTCTCCATGCGGCGGGGAGCCTACCCCGCGGGCGCAGGGGCCTACAATGGATGCGTGAGGCTTCGCCTGATCCTCGCCGCGTTCGTCCTGGCCGGGCTGGCCCTGCCGGCCCCCGGGGCGGAGCTCTACGGCAAGCCGCTGCGGGGGCTGACGCCCGTCTCCATCGCCGACCTGCACCGGAAGGCCGCCACCTACGAAGGTAAGACCGTCCGGGTGCGCGGCCAGGTCCTGAACGAAGCGGGGTCCTTCCGGATCACGGAGGGGGCCGCTTCTCTCCTCGTGACGATGCGGGAGGGGGCGGCGCTCCCTGCCGACGCCACGGGCGCCGCCGCGACGGCCGAGGGGACCTTTCGCTCGAAGGGCCCGGACGGCACCCCGTCTCTCGAAGCGACGGGTCTCGAGCTGACGCGCTGAGCCCGGGGGCCGCGACCCGGCCTGTCTTCGAATTCCCCGAAAGTCCGTAAACTCCACGTCAGCATGCGCCTCGGCGTCGACTTCGGGACGACCCACACGGTGGTGACGATGGTGGACCGCGGGAACTACCCCGTAGTCGCCTTCGAGGGGGGAGATCCCTACCCGTCGCTCGCCGCCCTCCTCCCGTCGGGTGAGCTGCGGTATGGGTTCGACGCGGCCGCCGTGAGACACGAGCCGGGCGTCCGCCTCGTGCGCTCGTTCAAGCGGCTCCTCGCCGACGCCGGTCCCCGGGCGGCGGTCGAGGCCGGAGGACGGACCATCCTTCTGCTCGACCTCCTCACCGGGTTCCTCGCCAAGGTGAAGGAGGACCTTCTCACCCGCTCGAACGCCGGTGTCGAGGACGGGGAACCGCTCGAGGCGGCGATCTCGGTCCCGGCCAATTCCTCGAGCGCCCAGCGCTTCCTCACGCTGGACGCGTTCCGGGCGGCGGGCTTCACTCCCGTGGCGCTCCTGAACGAACCTTCGGCCGCCGGCTTCGAGTACGCCCACCGCTTCCGATCCACGATCACGTCCCGGCGCGAGCACGTCCTGGTTTACGACCTCGGCGGGGGCACGTTCGACGCGTCGCTCCTCCGGATGACGGGGAAGACGAACGAGGTCGTCACGAGCGAAGGGGTCCGGCGCCTCGGCGGGGACGACTTCGACGAGGCGATCCTGGCGGCGGTCCTGGCGCAGACGGGAGCGGCCGAGCCCGACCCCGACGCGCGCGAGCTCCTCCTGGAAGAGTGCGCGCGGCAGAAGGAGGCGGTGGGGCCGAACACCCGCAAGCTCGTCCTCGACCTTTCGCCGCTCGACCTCGCGCCGATCGCCCTTCCGATCGAAGAGGTGTGGGAGGCCTGTGCGCTCCTCGTCGAGCGGACGATCGCGGCGACCGAGCCGGTCCTTCGGGCGGGCGAGGTCGAAGAGGGGGAGCTGGCGGGCGTCTACGTCGTCGGCGGGGCGGGGGCCTTCCCGCTCGTCGGCCGGCGGCTGCGCGAGCGGTTCGGGGAGAAGAGGGTGAAGCGCTCGCCCCACCCCTTCGCCGCCACCGCGGTCGGCCTCGCCCTCTTCCTCGACGGCGACGCGGGCTTCGCGCTCGCCGACCGGCTCACGCGGCACTTCGGCGTCTTCCGCGAGGCGGAGGCGGGGGAGGAGGTCGTCTTCGACCCGATCTTCCCCAAGGACGTCCCGCTTCCGGCGGCGGGACAGGCGCCGCTGACGGCCGTGCGGCGCTACCGTGCCGCGCACGACCTGGGGCATTTCCGGTTCGTCGAGTGCAGCCGTCTCGTGGAGGGGCGCCCCGACGGCGACGTCACCCCGTGGCAGGACGTGAGGTTCCCCTTCCAGGAGTCGCTCCGGGGGGGGCCGCTCGACGGGGCCACCGTCCGGAGGCTCTCCGCGCCGGGACCGGAAGTGGAGGAGGTCTATGCCTGCACCGACGCCGGGGCGGTGGAGGTGACGATCCGCGTCCCTGCCGACGGCTTCTCGACGACCTTCCGCCTCGGCCGGCCCGCCCTCTGACGTGGCCGCGCGCCTGGCATACCGCGAGCGGTCGATGTTGCAGACCGCGGCCCGCTCGCGAGAGTCCGCTCGCCGACGCCCGCCGTCGATTCGCCGAATCGGGGAAGCGGCGCTCACCCCGGGTGCGTAACTTCAGGCAGAGGCTCCCTCCCGGGGAGCGCGGAGGCAGACCATGAAGAACAACCCGAAGTTCCCGGCGGCGGCGGGCGCGGTCCGGCTCGTCTTCGGAATCCTCGTCATCCTCGTGGGCCTCCTCTTCACGCTCGACAACTTCGGTCTCGTCTCGGCGCGGTTCCTCCTTCGCCTCTGGCCGGTCGGTCTCGTGGCGATCGGGTTGACGAAGGCGCTCCAGAGGAAGGGGTTCTGGAATGGCTTCTGGGGCTGGGTCGTCACCCTCGCCGGGACGCTCCTCCTCCTCGACAATCTCGACGTCCTGCGTTTCCCGGTCTGGAAGCTCATGCCTCTCGTTCTCGTGGCGCTCGGCATCCGACTCGTGCAGAAGGCCGGGGGGCGGACCTTCCCCGACCGGACCATCGAGAGCCGGACGGCGGCGACGCTCGACGAGACGGCGATCTTCGGCGGGTGGGACCGCTCGATCACGACGAGCGAGTTCCTCGGCGGCGAGATCAACGCCCTCTTCGGGGGCTTCGAGCTCGACCTGACGAACTGCCGGATCCCCGACGACCAGGCGTCGATCACCGTCTTCATCGCGTTCGGCGGCGGCGACATCCGCGTCCCGCGCGACTGGGCCGTCGACGTGAAGGCCTTCGCGATCTTCGGCGGCACCGACGACAAGAGCGCTCACCCTCCCCTCGACGGAGACGTCCCGCCGAAGAGGCTCGTCATCGACGGCTTCGTGGTCTTCGGCGGCCTCGACATCAAGAACTGACGTGCATCCCATCCTGGCTCGCCGGGAGAGGCTGCTGGCCTACCTCCTCGCCTGGGTTCCCCTGGCGGCGATACAGGCCTACCTGCTCGCGCTCCCGGGGAGCCTTTCGATCGGCGAGGCGGCAGCGCTCGCCGCGCCGCTGTCGCTCGTCTACGCCTTCCTCTGCCTCTCCTCCTTCTACGCCTGCCGCAGCGCGCCCCTGACCCGGGCACGGACGGGTTCGGTCCTCGGCGTTCACGTCGCCGGGGCCCTCATCGCCGCGTCGCTGCTGACGCTCGCCGGCTCGACTCTCGCGAGCCTGCTCGGGACCCTTCCCGAGTTCACGACGCTCCCCGAGCGGTTCGGCCGGGCCGTGCCACCGCTCTTCGTCCTCGGGGTCCTCCTCTACCTCCTCTCCGTCACCTTCCACTACATCCTCCTCTCGCTCGAGTCGTCACAGGCGGCCGAGAGGCGTGCGATGGAGGCCCGCGTCCTGGCGCGCGAGGCCGAGCTCGAGGCGCTGAAGGCGCAGCTGAACCCGCACTTCCTCTTCAACGCGCTCAACTCGGTGAGCGCCCTGACGACGACCGCCCCGGCGCGCGCCCGCGAGATGTGCATCCTCCTCTCGGACTTCCTTCGCCGGAGCCTCTCGTCGGGCGAGAGGTCGCTCATCCCGCTGCGCGAGGAGCTGGCGCTGGCGCAGCAGTTCCTCGCCGTCGAGAGGGTCCGCTACGGCCGCCGGCTCGAGGTCGAGGAGCTGGTCGACGAGACGCTCCTGGCGACCGCCATCCCGCCGCTCCTCCTGCAGCCGCTCGTCGAGAACGCCGTCCGCCACGGCATCGCGACCCTCATCGAAGGAGGGACGGTGACGCTCCGCGTGGAACGGGCGGGAGACGGGGTGCGCGTCGCCATCGAGAACCCCTACGACCCCGAGACGCCGGCCACCGCCGGGAGCGGCCTCGGTCTCTCCATCGTGCGGCGCCGGCTCGCCGCGGCGTGGGGGCGCGCCGCCGAGATCGAGGAGCGGGGGGACGGAAAGCGCTTCTCGGTCGTCCTCGTCGTTCCGGGGGCGCCGCCGGAGGAGGGGTGAAACCGCTCCGCGTCGTCGTCGTCGACGACGAGGAGCTGGCCCGGGCCGTCGTCCGCGAGCACCTCGCCGCGCACCCCGGCGTCGAGGTCGTGGCGGAGTGCGCGAACGGGATCGAGGCGATCGAGGCGGTCGCCACCCTCGCCCCCGACCTCGTCTTCCTCGACGTCCAGATGCCGCGACTCACCGGGTTCGAGACGCTCGAGCTGCTCGACCCGCGCCCCGCGGTCGTCTTCGTCACCGCCTACGACCGGCACGCCGTGAAGGCGTTCGAGGTGAGCGCGGTCGACTACCTCCTGAAGCCGTTCTCGAAGGAGCGCTTCGACGCCGCGCTCGCGAAGGCGCGGGCCCTCCTCGGCTCCGGGGCGAAAGGGCCCGATCCGGCGGCCCTCGCCGCCGCGGCGCGGCCGGAGGGGGTGCCCCTAGAGCGGATCGCGGTGCGTGAGGGCGCGCGCGTCACACTCCTTCCCGTCGAGACGGTCGCGTGGGTGAAGGCGGAGGACGACTACGTCCTGATCCGCTCGGGAGGAAGGAACCACCTGAAGCACCAGACGCTCTCCGACCTGGCCGCGCAGCTTCCCGCCGCCCGCTTCGTCCGCGTCCACCGCTCGTGGGTCGTGAGCGTCGCAAAGCTCGCCTCCCTCGAGGAGGGGAAGACGGCGGTGATGGCGGACGGCGAACGGGTCCCGGTCAGCCGGGCGGGAGCGGCCCGGCTGCGGGAGCGGATGCCGCGGGGCTGAGGATCTTCACGACGACGACCGTCCGGTCGTCCTCCGGGTCGTCGCCCCCGGTATGCGCCCGCCACGCAGCGAGGACCGATTCGAGGACTTCGCGCGGGCCCTTTCCCCCGCAGCGGGCGAGGGCGCTCTCCAGTCGCTGGAAGCCGAACGCCTCGCTCCCGTCGGGCGCCATCGCCTCGACGACGCCGTCGGAGAGGAGAACCCAGGTCTCGCCGTCGACGAGCGGGACGGTCACGGTCACCCGTTGGACCGGCCGGCCCGCGCCGAGGGGCTTCGACGGGTTCTCGACCGAGGAGACGGTGCCGTCCGGGGCGACACGGTAGGGATAGATGTGCCCCGCGTTCGTGAACTCGGCGGCCCGGCCCGCGAGGTCGAACCGCACGTGGGCGAGCGTGACGAACGCGCGGCGTTCCGTCGTCCTGCGGACCTCGTCGTCGAGGTGGGCGAGGAGTGTGGGCGTGTCGGTGCCGCCGCGCGAGAGGGCCGCGAGGCTCGCGAGGGCGGACGCCATGACGATCCCGGCCGGGAGGCCGTGGCCCGCCACGTCGGCGATGACGACCGTCAGGCGCGTCTCACCCTCGCCGAGGAAATGGTAGAAGTCGCCTCCGATCGCGGCGGCAGGGCGGAAGTCGGCGGCGAGCTCGACGCCGGGAAAGGCGAAGTCGGGCGAGGGGAGGAGGCGCCGCTGGAGGTCGCGAGCGATCGCCAGCTCGCGCCCGAGCGCCTCGGCCTCGGCCCGGGCCGCCATGCTCGTCTCGAGGTGCCCGGCCATTTCGTTGAAGCTGTCGATCAACCCCGCGAGCTGGTCGCGGCCGCGGAGCTTCTCCCGGACGCCGAAGTTCCCCTTCTCGATCTGGGCGAAGCCGTTCGAGAGGCGCCGGGCGGCGCGCGCGATCCGGAAGACGAGGAGCGCGGCGACGAGGAGGGCGAGGAGGTAGACGACTCCGGTCGAGATGCCGAGGGCCTTCAGGACGGCCAGGGCGATGGAGCCGGCCCCCTGGCCGGAGCTCGACAGCTTCGCATCCCCGAAGAGGCTCTGGAATTCCGCCGTCATCGACGTCCTCACGAGAAGGGCAGCCCCCTCGTCCCTGATCGGCGCCCCGGTCGTCGCGTCGAGGACCGGGAGGGCGAGCGGCAGGAACCAGTGGACGAGGCCCTCGTCGCCCGGGCCGGGCTCCTTCACGGCGCGCGCCTTGCGCTCGTCCCTGTTGAGCGACGAGAGCCGCGTCGTCTTTCCGGAAGCGCTGATCGACACGCCTCCCCTCGTTCCCTCCGCCGACGACGACTCTGCATCGGCCGTCGCCTCGGTCTTCCCGAGCCCGAACCGGACCTTCAACCCCGCTTCCGTCGAGAGCTCGTCCTCCAGCGCCGCGTCGGCGCTGCGGTAGAGGTAGAGGGTGCCCGCCTTCGTCCGCCGCGCCGCGAGGAGGAACGACTTTCCGCCGTCCTGGACGAAGGCGCGGAGCCCCTCCCCGGGGACGGCGATCTTCTCGAGATGCGTGCCGAGCGGTCCGTCGCCCTCCGGGGCGCCGGTCGTGGGGAGGAGGGCCCAGCCGTCGAAGGAGCCGCTCCCGGTAGCAGCCTCGGGACGGCGCGCCCGCTCGCGCCCCGCGAACTCCGACGCCTTGGCCTCCAGGGCGTCGAGGCGCGCGAGGAGACGGGTCTCGGCCCGCCGGGCCCCGGACTGACCCGAGAGTATGAAGAGCGCGGCCGCCACCAGCCCCGCGACGAGCAGAAGAGGCAGGACGCCGATGAGGAGATAGGAGACGAAGAGCCGGCTGCCGACCCTCCAGAGGAGCCCGCGCAGGAGATGGCGGAGGGCGCTGACGGCGAAGACCGGCGCGGCGACGACGATGGACAGCACCCCGACGACCTTGACGAGCTCGAGGACACCGTCCTCTCCGCCGAGGTTGGCGAGGACGATCCCGGCGAGGAGCGCCAGGCCCGAGACCTTGAACGTTCGTGTGACGGTCAACGAACAACTCCCGCGGCCGGCGGCCGCCCGAAACGAGATTCCGCGAGATTACCTCGCCCCACCCGTCGCGTGCCGCGGCCTAATATGCCGGTGGACGCCGCGACATGAGCCTCATCGAGATCCTCGCACTCGTCGCTCTCGCGCTCGATGTCGTGGCGCTCGTCCACGCGGTGACGCGGCACCTCGGCGTCACCTCGACCCTCGCGTGGATCTTCTTCATCCTCTTCCTCCCGGGCGTCGGCCCGCTGGCCTACTTCCTTCTCGCGAGCCCCCGCATCCGGACGACGCGACGGCGCAGGCGGCTCGCGGGGCAGGCGGTGCGTCAAGCCATCCGCAGGAGTCTCGGGAGCGAGCCTCTTCCGGCGGAGGTGGACCACGCGTCGCCCCTGGCGCGCTCGGTCCTCTTTCTCGGCATGCGCCTGACGGGGCTCCCGCCCCGTGCGGGAAACCACGTGGAGCTCCTCCTCGACAACGCAGGGGCCTTCGAATCGAAGACCGAGGCCATCCGGCGGGCCGAGCGGTCGGTCTGGGCCGAGTACTACATCGTCGAGGACGACGCGACGGGCCGGACCTTCCTCGCCGACCTCACGGCTCGGGCGCGCGCGGGGTGCGACGTACGGCTCCTCTACGACGCCGTGGGCTCTTACGGCATCCCGGAGGAGAGCCTGGCGGCGTTACTCGCCGCAGGCGGCAAGGCCGAGTCGTTCCTGCCGCTCAATCCGCTTCGCAGGCGCTGGTCGGCTCACCTCAGGAACCATCGGAAGATCCTCGTCGTCGACGAGAGGATCGGCTTCACGGGCGGCATGAACGTCGGAGACGCGTACGCGGGAGGGAGCTGGATCATGTCGGGGTCCGGCCGCGGCCTCCGGAACCGCCCCTGGCACGACGCGCACCTCCGGATCGAAGGGCCCGCCGTCTTCGACCTGGCCACCGTCTTCGCCGAGGATTGGACCTTCGCCTCCGGCGAGCGGCTCGTCCCCTCGATCATCTCGCTCCCGTCCCGCGGCGGGTCGGTCGTCGCCGTCCTGCCGAGCGGACCCGACCAGGTTGCGAACGCGAACGCCCACACGTACTTCGCCGCCCTTTCCGGCGCTCACGAAAGGTGCTGGCTGACGACGCCCTACTTCGTCCCCGACGAGCCGACGGTCCGCGCCCTCTGCAACGCCGCCTACAGAGGAATCGACGTGAGGGTCCTCGTTCCGGCCGAGAGCGACGTCCCCGTGGCCCAGGCAGCCGGCCGTTTCTTCTATGGCACGCTCCTGCGCTCCGGGGTGCGGATCTTCGAGTACCTGCCTCGCGTCCTCCACGCCAAGACCGTCGTCGTCGACGGCTCCTGGGCGCTCGTCGGGTCGGCGAACCTGGACTTCCGGAGCTTCTCCCTGAATTTCGAGCTCGGGGCCCTCGTCTTCGACCGCGCGTTCGCCGCCCTCCTCGAGGAGCGCTTCTCGCACGACCTCGCCGAGAGCCGCGAGGTGACGCTCTCGGAGGTCGGGCGGCGCGGGTTCGGCGATCGCGCCCGGCTCGGCCTCGCCCGCCTTCTCGCGCCGCTGCTCTGAAGAGGAATCGTCATGAGACGTCGACTCGAAGGCCCCTCCGACCTCCCGTCCCGCCTCGAGGCGCTCCGCAAGGCCCGGCCCGCCGCGAGAGAAGCCGAGGCCGCGCTCGAAGCCGCCGTCTCCCTCGCGCCTCGCGACGCGGCGGAGCTCGCGCGCCTCCACGACGTCCTCCTCTTCCTCCGTGCCTACCCGCACTCGCCGCGCGTCCTTGCCCTCGCCGACGAGGCGCTCGCGCGCCTCCCGGGTCACGTCGCGCGCCTCGCGGAAGGGGGCGAAGACCTCTCGCCGCTCGACGACCCGGCCGTCTCCGGCCTCGACGGCGTCCCCATCGCGATGCCCTTCTCGTGGGCGGCGGCCTCCTGGCTCGCGCGCCGCGACCCGGACCGCCTCCGCGTCGACTGGGACGCCGAGGACCTCCCCGACCGCCTCGCCGCGTTCCTGCCGCGCTTCGTCCCCAGCCTCGAGGAGCAGGCGCGCGTCGACGCGAACGTCCCGTACCGCGACTACGTCGACGCGGCGCGCGGTGTCGACCCCGACGCCGCCTGGCTCGTTGGGTGCCTCGCCGCACTCCCGTACCCCGACTCCGTCAAGGCGGAGCTCTGGGAAGCGACCGGTCTCCAGCTCTCCTGGCAGCCTCGCCCCGCCGACTCCCGCGGCCTCGCGCGATTCCCCTCTCACGCCCCCTTCTGTTCCGACGCGCCGCTCCTCTCACGCCGCGACGTCTCCGTCGCCGCCGAGCTGGCCGCGCCCCCGCCAGGCCTCGTCCGCCTCACCGTCCCGCAGGGCGCGGCCGTCCTCGACGCGGCCCGCGCGGCGATGGCCGTCCGCTACCGTGAGCTGCCAGCCTTTTCGGCGGGCGACCCGTTGGCCGTCTTCCGCGCCGACGTCGGCCGCGGCGTCTCGATCTTCGTCACAGGTCTCGCCCGCGACGAACGCCTTCCGCTCCGCGCGGGCTTCGGCACCCTCTTCGCGCGCAACGGAGTCCTCGTCGGCTACGGTGATCTCCACTCCGCCTTCTCGCGAGCCGACGTCAGCTTCAACGTCTTCTACGCGTTCCGCGACGGAGAGTCCGCCTGGCTCTACGCCCGCCTCCTAGCGGTGGTCCGTGCCGTCACCGGAGCTGCGCAGCTCTCCGTAGATCCCTATCAAATCGGCCTGGGGAACGAAGAGGCGATCGCCTCGGGCGCCTTCTGGTTCTACCGCAAGCTCGGCTTCCGTTCTGCGGACGCCCCCCTCGAACGCATGGCAGCCCGCGAAGAGGCTCGCCTCGCAGCCACCCCCGGCCGCCGCACCCCGCCCGCCCTCCTCCGTCGCCTCACCACCGCCCCGCTCCTCTACGACGTTCCCGGAGAAACCTGCAAGCTTCCCGACACCTTCCACCTGCGCGACCTCGGTCTCGCGTCTGCCCGCCACCTGGCCGCCTCCGGCCTCTCCCCCGACGCCTTCCGAACCCGCGCCGCCCGCCGCATCTCCCGCGCCCTCGGCCCTCGCCCGCTCTCTCCCGGCG
>Ga0209573_1001981_pt1 | contig 28169 bp, 23 predicted proteins | sample TNRBio252014_DNA_FD_185870 | JGI IMG/M metagenome (GOLD analysis project Ga0209573, IMG submission 185870) | Wastewater treatment Type I Accumulibacter community from EBPR Bioreactor in Madison, WI, USA - TNR Reactor_6/25/2014_ DNA (SPAdes)... | ecosystem: Engineered > Bioreactor > EBPR >... | reverse complement strand
GCCACCGACCCGAAGAAGGCCGACAAGGGCACCATCCGCGCCGACTTCGCCGAGTCGATCGACGCCAACGCGGTGCATGGCTCCGACGCCCCCGAGACCGCTGCCGTGGAAATCGCCTTCTTCTTCCCGGGCATGAACGTTTATTCGCGCTGAGCGGTCCGTACCAGCGGCCCGTCGCGCACGCTTCGCGGTGCACACGCACCGCGCGCGGCGTGGTCGGGCCGTTTGCATTACGGTCGATCCGTTTTCATCGCGGATCCCCGCTTTTGAGGAGTGAAGTTTCAGGCATGAGCACATCCGCAGTCGCGCCCTCGGTCGCCCCGGTCAATCTGCTCGACTTCGATGTGGACGGTCTCGTCGCGTGGTTTGCCGCGCTGGGCGAGAAGCCGTTCCGCGCCCGTCAGGTGATGCGCTGGATGCATCACGAGGGCTGCGGCGACTTCGACGCCATGACCGACGTCGCCAAGTCCTTGCGCGCCAGGTTGAAGGACATCGCGGTGATCCGCCCGCCGGTGCCGGTGCGCGACTCGGTCTCGGCCGACGGCACACGCAAGTGGCTGCTCGACGTGGGCAACGCCAACGCGGTCGAGACCGTGTTCATCCCTGAAACCAGCCGCGGCACCCTGTGCGTGTCCTCGCAGGCGGGCTGCGCGCTCGACTGCGCGTTCTGCTCCACCGGCAAGCAGGGCTTCAACCGCAACCTGAGCGCGGCGGAGATCATCGGCCAGCTCTGGCTGGCGAACAAATTGCTCGGTGCCGCACGGGGCGAAGCAAATGAAGGCGCGCTGGACCTCGAAGCCGGCGAGCAGGACAACGGCCGCATCATCAGCAACGTGGTGATGATGGGCATGGGCGAGCCGCTCGCCAACTTCGACAACGTCGTCACCGCGCTGCGCCTGATGCTCGACGATCACGCCTACGGCCTGTCGCGCCGCCGTGTGACCGTGTCGACCTCGGGCATCGTGCCGGCGATGGACCGCCTGCGCGACGAGTGCCCGGTGGCGCTGGCGGTGTCGCTGCATGCCTCCAACGACACCTTGCGCGACCGCCTGGTGCCGATCAACCAGAAGTACCCCCTGCGCGAGCTGATGGCCGCCTGCCGGCGCTACCTCGAGCGCGCCCCGCGTGACTTCGTCACCTTCGAGTACGTCATGCTCGATGACGTCAACGACAGCGACGCGCACGCCCGTGAACTGGTTGCGCTGGTGCGCGACACGCCGTGCAAGTTCAACCTGATCCCGTTCAATCCCTTCCCCAACTCCGGTTTCCAGCGTTCGGCGGCGGAGCGCATCCGCCGTTTTGCCGGTATCCTCGTCGATGCCGGTATCGTGACGACCACGCGCAAGACGCGTGGCGACGACGTCGATGCGGCGTGCGGCCAGCTCGCGGGCCAGGTCCAGGACAGGACGCGGCGCACCGTGCGCCTGCACCAGGCAGGGGAGAAGATGTGATGAAGTTCCGTTTCACGCCAGTCGTGCTGGCCATCGCGCTGGCGATCGGTGGCTGCGCCAGTGCCCCGGGCGGGCCGGCCGGGACAACCGCGACCAGTCGACCGATGTCCGACATCAATCCGGTCACGCCAGGCGATGCGCGCGCGCGCGTCCATGTCGAGCTTGGCATGGCGTATTTCGAAGTTGGGCGCTACGACATCGCACTCGACGAGGCGAGGGTTGCGCTCACCGACAGCCCGGCCTATGCGCCCGCGTTCCACCTGCTCGGCCTCGCCTACATGTACATCGAAGAGCACGACGCGGCGCGCGAGAACTTCGAGCGTGCGCTGCGCGAGGCGCCGGGCGATCCCGAGTTCAACAACAGCTACGGCTGGTTCCTGTGCGCGCGCGGCCAGGAGCGTGAGGGGCTCGAGCGCCTGGCGCTCGCGGCACGCAACCCCTATTACCGCCACCAGACCCGGCCGCTGACCAACTCCGCCCTCTGCCACCTGCGCCTGAAGGACGATGCCGCCGCCGAGCTCCAGCTCATGCGTGCGGTGCAGGCCGATCCCGAGAACGCGCAGGCGCTCTATCTGCTCGCCGACATCGCCTACCGCGGCGGACGCTACGAGCAGGCACGCAGCCACCTGATCCGGCTGCACCAGGCGCACGGCCCGAGCGCGGCGTCCGCGTGGCTGGGTGTGCGTACCGAGCGCCGATTGGGCAATGCCGATGCCGAGGCGAGCTATGCCTCGCAGCTGAGCAGCCGCTTCGCCGAGTCGGATGAACACAAATTGATGAATCAAGGGAAGTTCGAGTGAGCAGCATCCAGTCCGAGAATCCCGTGGCCGGTGCCGATCGGTCACCCTCGCCGGGCGCCCGCCTGCGCAGTGCGCGCGAGGCGCGCGCTGAGTCGGTACACGAGGTCGCCTTTGCCATCAAGCTCAGCCCGCGGCAGATCGAAGCCCTCGAGAACGACGATTTCGCCGCGCTGCCGGGCATGGCCTTCGTACGCGGCTTCGCCCGCAACTATGCGCGCTACCTTGGCCTCGACGCTGCGCCGCTGCTCGAGGGTATCGCGCGCCTCGCCGGGGCCGGTGCGCCCGACCTGTCGCCGATCCGCAATGCCGACGGCGATCTGCCGGCGGGCGGGAGTGGACGCCGCGGACAGTTTCCGGCGGGCATGGTCGTCGTCGCATTGCTCGTCTTGCTCGGAGTGGGCTGGTACTTCGACTGGTTCAGTACCGAGCCGCCGCCGCAGGCCGACCTGCAGATCGAGTCCGCGCCGGCGTTCGTGCCGGCGCCGGTCGAGCAGGTGCCGGTGTTGCCGCCTGCCGTGGAGCCCGTGGCGGCGGTCGAGCCCGCTGCTGCGCCTGCGGCCGACGCCAGCCTGCCCGCTGGCGGCGCAGCGCCTGTGCCCCGCCCGCCCGCAGGATCCGGGCACCCTGCGGAGCCCGAGGCCGCGCCGGTCGCGGCGACGCCGTCCCCGAACGCCGTGGTCGGCGGTGGCCAGCTCAGCTTCCGCTTTGGTGCCGACGCCTGGATCGAAGTGCGCGACAGCGCAGGCACGATCCTGCACTCCGGCACCAACCGCGCCGGCAGCACGCGCATGGTGCAGGGCACGCCTCCCTTTCGGCTGATCGTGGGCAATTCTGCCAGCGTCGTGCTCGAACACGACGGCAAACCGGTCGAGCTTGCCCCCCATACCCGCGGTTCCGTCGCCCGCCTGACGCTTCCCTGATCCGAACGCCATGAACCTTCAACAGGATTCCCGACCGATCGACGCGTGCCCGCTTGCGCGCCACCGCACCCGTGAGGTGTTCGTGGGCAAGGTCCGGATCGGTGGTGACGCGCCGGTCGTGGTGCAGTCGATGACCAACACCGACACCGCCGACGTGCTCGGTACCGCGATGCAGGTCGCCGAACTGGCGCGTGCCGGCTCCGAGATCGTGCGCATCACGGTGAATAACGAAGCGGCTGCGAAGGCCGTACCGCACATCCGCGACCGCCTGCTGGCGCTGAACATGGAGGTGCCGCTGGTCGGCGATTTCCATTACAACGGGCACAAGCTGCTCACCGACTTCCCGGCCTGCGCCGAGGCGCTCGCCAAGTTCCGCATCAATCCCGGCAACGTGGGCGCCGGTACCAAGCGCGACCCGCAGTTCGCCGCCATCGTCGAGCTCGCCTGCCGCTACGACAAGCCGGTGCGCATCGGCGTGAACTGGGGCAGCCTCGACCCCTCCGTGCTGGCGCGCATCATGGACGCCAACGCGAAGCGTTCTGATCCGCGCGACGCCGGTGCGGTGATGCGCGAGGCGCTGGTCGTGTCCGCGCTGGAGTCGGCGGCCAAGGCCGAGGAATACGGCCTCGGCCGCGACCGCATCATCCTGTCGGCCAAGGTGTCGAGCGTGCAGGACCTGATCGCGGTCTATCGCGACCTCGCACGCCGCAGCGATCATGCGCTGCATCTGGGCCTGACCGAGGCCGGCATGGGCAGCAAGGGCATCGTCGCCTCCACCGCAGCGCTGTCGGTGCTGCTTCAGGAAGGCATCGGCGACACCATCCGCATCTCGCTCACCCCCGAGCCGGGCGGCAGCCGCACGCAGGAGGTGGTGGTGGCGCAGGAGATCCTGCAGACCATGGGCCTGCGCGCGTTCACGCCGATGGTCACCGCCTGCCCGGGCTGCGGGCGCACCACCAGCACCTTCTTCCAGGAACTGGCCTCCGGCATCCAGGACTACGTGCGCGCGCAGATGCCGGTGTGGCGCGAGCAGTACGACGGCGTCGAGAACATGACGCTGGCGGTGATGGGCTGCGTGGTCAATGGGCCGGGTGAATCCAAGCACGCCAGCATCGGCATCTCGCTGCCCGGCACCGGCGAGACGCCGGCCGCGCCGGTGTATGTGGACGGCGAGAAGGTCGTCACCCTGCGCGGCGACAACATCGGCGCCGAATTCAAGGCCATCGTCGACAACTACGTGGCCACCCGGTACGTGAAGAAGGGTGGCTGAGGCCTGCCTCCCCGACCATAACAACAGCGCATCGACGCAACAATCCAAAGACAACACATAAATGAGCCAGACCTTGCAGGCCGTGCGCGGGATGAACGACATCCTGCCGACCGACGCCGAAACCTGGGAATACTTCGAAGACATCGTGCGCGACTGGCTGCAGAGCTACGGCTACCGCCCGATCCGCATGCCGCTGGTCGAGCCGACGCCGCTGTTCAAGCGCGCGATCGGCGAGGTCACCGACATCGTCGAGAAGGAGATGTACTCCTTCGAGGACGCCTTGAACGGCGAGCACCTGACCCTGCGTCCGGAAGGCACGGCGTCCTGCGTGCGCGCCGCGATCCAGCACAGCCTGATCCCGTCCGGCGGCCCGCAGCGGCTGTACTACTACGGTCCGATGTTTCGCCACGAGCGCCCGCAGAAGGGCCGCTACCGCCAGTTCCACCAGATTGGCGTCGAGGCCCTCGGCTTTGCCGGTCCGGATGCGGACGCCGAGCTGATCCTGATGTGCGCCCGGCTGTGGGACGACCTCGGCCTGGAAGACGTCGCGCTCGAGATCAATTCGCTCGGCTCGGCGGAGGAGCGCGCCGAGCACCGCGCGGCGCTGATCAGCTATCTCGAACAGCACCAGGACAAGCTCGACGAGGACGGCAAGCGCCGGCTGCACACCAACCCGCTGCGCATCCTCGACACCAAGAATCTGGAACTGCAGGCCATCGTCGAGGCCGCACCCAGGCTCGCCGATTACCTCGGCGACGAGTCGAAGGCGCACTTCGATGCGGTGCAGGTCTTCCTCAAGGACGCCGGGATTCCCTACCGCATCAACCACCGCCTGGTGCGCGGCCTGGATTACTACAACCGCACCGTGTTCGAGTGGGTGACCACGCGCCTGGGCGCGCAGGGCACGATCTGCGCCGGCGGGCGCTACGACGGCCTGTTCGAGCAGCTCGGTGGCAAGCCGCAGCCGGCGGCGGGCTTCGCGATCGGCATCGAGCGCCTGCTGCTGCTGTGGCAGGCCTGTGGCGGTGAGGCCGAGCGCCCGGTCGCCGACGCCTACGTGGTCAGCGTCGGGGAGGCCGCCCAGCGCCTTGCCTTCCGTGCCGCGGAGACCCTGCGCGAACACGGTTTCGCGGTGCTGATGCACTGCGGCGGCGGCAGTTTCAAGTCGCAGATGAAGAAGGCCGACGCGAGCGAGGCGCCGGTGGCGATCGTGATCGGTGAGGATGAGGCCGCGGCTGGCGAGGTCGGCCTCAAGCCGCTGCGTGGCAGCGGCGCCCAGCAGCGGGTGGCGATCGATGACCTCGTCGAGGCGATGGCCGCACTGATGTTCCCCGAAAAAGACGACGAAGAGGTTTGATGATGGCGGTCTACGATCTCGAAGAGCAGGAACAGATATCCGAACTCAAGGCCTGGTGGACGCAATACGGCAACTTCGTCGTCACCCTCGCGGTGGTGGCGGCGCTCGCCTCGGTGGGCTGGCAGGCGTGGAACTGGTACCAGAGCCGCAACGCCGGCGAGGCCGGCGCGCTCTACTACGCGGTGCAGCAGGCGGTGGAAGGAAACGAGCCACAAAAGGCGCGCGAGGCCGCCGGGCGCTTGATCGGCGAGCACGGCGGCAGCGTGAGCGCGCAGCTCGGCGCGCTGTTGTCGGCGGCGATGCAGTTCGAGGCCGGAGACCTGACCAACGCGCGCGCGCAGCTCGAATGGGCCGCCGACAAGGGCAAGGATGCGGCGCTGCGTGACCTGGCCCGCTTGCGCCTGGCTGCGGTGCTGCTGGAGCAGGGCGAGCTCGACGCCGCGCTCGCCCGCCTGCAGGCGGCGCCGGCTGCCGCTTACAAGGCGCGCTTCGACGACCTGCGCGGCGACGTGCTCGCTGCCCAGGGCAAGGCGTCCGATGCGCGCGCCGCCTACCAGGCCGCGATCGATGCGCTCGCAGTCGCCGGCGATGACGCCGTCACCCTGCGCGAGGTGGTGCGCGTCAAACTCGAATCCCTCGGAGCCTGAACGATGAAACCGTTTTCGCTGCGTCTCGCTCCCCTGGTCGTCGCCGCCGTGCTGGTGGCCGGCTGCTCGTCGCTGAACCCGTTCGCCAGTTCGGCGCCGAAGCCGGCGCCGCTGGCGGACTTCAAGCCCACCGCGCAACTGGCGGCGAACTGGCGCGCGAGCATCGGCGAGTCCGGCCCGTATCGCTTCCAGCCAGCGGTTTCACGCGACGGCGTTTTCGCCGCGGGGCACGAGGGTGAAGTCGCACGCTTCGAGGACGGACGCGCGGTGTGGCGCGTCGATACCGATATCGAGCTGTCGGCGGGCGTGGGCAGCGACGGCCGCCTTGCGGTCGTGGTCGCTACCGACGGCACGGTGATCGCGCTCGACGCCGACAACGGCAGCGAGCGCTGGCGGTCAGCGGTCGGCGCCGAGGTGCTGGCGCCGCCGGCGGTGAGCCTGGACTTCGTCATCGTGCGCGCCTCCGACAACCGCCTGATCGCGCTCAACGCGCGCGACGGTAGCCGGCGCTGGGTCTATCAGCGCAACAACCCGCCGCTCGCGCTGCGCAGCTACGCCGGCGTGCTGATCGAGGGGCCGGTGGTGCTCGCCGGCTTCCCCGGCGGCAAGCTCGCGGTCATCAACCTCGCCAACGGTGGTGCGATCACCGAACTGGGCGTTGCCGTGCCGCGTGGCGCGACCGAGCTCGAGCGCGTCGCCGACATTGCCGGCATGCCGGTGGTGGGGCGGCGCGAGGTCTGCGCGGTGGCCTATCAGGGGCGTGCCGCGTGTTTCGACACCTCGAACGGCAACGCCATCTGGGCGCGCGACTTTTCCAGCAGCGTCGGCATGGACCGCGACGGCCGCTTCGCGCTGATCACCGACGACCGCGATGCGGTGCATGCGCTCGACGCCCTCAGCGGTGCGAGCGTGTGGAAGCAGGACGCGCTTGCGCGCCGCAAGGTCTCGCGCCCGCTCATCGTCGGCGACCACGTCATCGTCGGCGACCTCGAGGGTTACATCCATGTGCTCGACCGCGATACCGGCGCCTTCGCCGCCCGCGATCGCGCCGGCAGCGATCCGATCGCCGCCGATCCCGTCCCCCTGCGCCGCGGTTTCGTGGTGCAGGACGCGGACGGTGAAATCACCGCGTACGAAGTGCGCTGAGGTACTGCTGCAAGTGAAACCCACCATTGTTCTGGTCGGCCGCCCCAACGTCGGCAAGTCGACCCTGTTCAACCGCCTGACGCGTACGCGAGATGCGCTCGTCGCTGACCAGCCGGGCCTCACCCGCGATCGCCATTACGGTATCGGTCGGGTCGGCGAGCGCGACTATCTGGTCGTCGACACCGCCGGCTTCGACCCGGTGGCCAAGGACGGCATCATGCACGAGATGGCGCGCCAGGCCGAACAGGCGATCGCCGAGGCCGACGTGCTGCTGTTCCTGGTCGACGGCCGCGCCGGACGCACGCCGCACGACGAGAACATCGCCGCGCGCCTGCGCCGCGCCGGTCGGCCGGTGCATGTGATCGTCAACAAGGCCGAGGGTCTGGACCGCGCGATCGTTGCGGCGGACTTCCACGCCCTTGGTCTGGGCGATCCGCTGCCGGTGTCGGCGGCGCATGGCGACGGCGTCAAGCAACTGATCGATCTTGTGCTCGCGCCCTTTTCGTCCGACGACGAGAAGGAATCCTCCGAGGATGAGGGCCCCAGGGTCGCCATCGTCGGTCGACCGAACGTCGGCAAATCCACCCTGGTCAATACCCTGCTTGGCGAGGAGCGCGTGATCGCGTTCGACCTGCCGGGCACCACCCGCGACGCGATCGCGATCCCGTTCGAGCGTGGCGGGCGGCGCTACACGCTGATCGACACCGCCGGCCTGCGCCGTCGCGGCAAGGTCTTCGAGGCGATCGAGAAGTTCTCGGTGATCAAGACGCTGCAGGCGGTGCAGGAGTGCAACGTGGTGGTGCTGGTGCTCGACGCCGCCCAGGACATCTCGGACCAGGATGCCCACATCGCCGGCTTCGCGCTCGAAGCCGGGCGCGCGCTCGTGGTGGCGATCAACAAGTGGGATGCGGTGGACGACTACCATCGCGAGCGCCTGAAGTCGGACATCGCGCGCAAGCTCGCCTTCCTGTCGTTTGCGCGCTTCCATCAGATTTCCGCGCTCAAGGGCGAAGGCATCGCGGGTCTGCTCAAGTCGGTGGATGGGGCCTACGCGGCGGCCACCGCCAACCTGTCTACGCCGCGCCTGACGCGCGCGCTCCAGCAGGCCGTCGCGCGCCAGGCGCCGCCGCGCCACGGCCTTGCGCGACCGAAGATGCGCTACGCCCACCAGGGCGGCATGAACCCGCCGGTGATCGTGATTCACGGCAACGCGCTCGACGACATCCCGCAGTCCTACGTGCGTTACCTCGAGCGCTGCTTCATGGAAGCCTTCGACCTCAAGGGCACGCCCTTGCGCATCCAGTTCCGCACCACGCACAATCCGTTCGCGGCGAGAAATTGAGCGCTGCACTTCAGAGAACCCGTTTCCACGCCTGGAATTCGTTGCATACTGTCATGCGGCAGTGCACAAACGAATGCCATAACATTCTTATAAACACAATATAAAGAGGTTCCACAATGAGCAACAAAGGGCAACTCCTCCAGGACCCCTTCCTGAACACCCTTCGTCGCGAACACATCCCCGTGTCGATTTATCTGGTCAACGGCATCAAGCTGCAGGGCCAGGTCGAGTCTTTCGATCAGTACGTCGTGTTGCTCAAGAACACTGTCACCCAGATGGTCTACAAGCACGCAATCTCCACCGTCGTGCCCGCGCGGCCGGTCGTCATCCAGCAGGAAGAGGGCGCCAACTGAGTCCGCGGATGACGTGGCGCGGTCGGCGTCTGCCGGCCGCGGGAGGCGCGCATGTTTGAGCGTCCCGCCTCCGGAGAGCGCGCCATCCTCGTCCAGCTCGACCTCGGGCAGGGGGCCATCGACGAGCGCCTGTCCGAGCTCGAGTTGCTTGCCCTCAGCGCCGGTGCGAGCGTCGAGGCGGTCGTCCAGGGGCGGCGTGCAGCCCCGGATGCCAAGCTTTTCGCCGGTAGCGGCAAGGTGCAGGAGATCGGCGAGGCCCTGCGTGTGCACGGCGCCGATATCGTCATCTTCAATCACGCGCTGTCGCCGGCGCAGCAGCGCAACCTTGAGCGCGAACTGCAGTGCATGGTGATCGACCGCACAGCGCTGATTCTCGACATCTTCGCGCAGCGTGCGCGCAGCCACGAAGGCAAGCTGCAGGTCGAACTCGCCCAGCTCGAGCACCTGTCCACCCGCCTGGTTCGCGGCTGGACCCACCTCGAGCGCCAGAAGGGCGGCATCGGCCTGCGCGGCCCGGGCGAGAAGCAGCTCGAGACCGACCGTCGCCTGCTCGGCAACCGGGTCAAGATGCTCAAGTCCCGGCTCGCCCAGATCGAGAAACAACGCAAGGTTCGTCGTCGGGCAAGGGAACGCCGCGACGTTCTGTCGGTCTCTCTAGTCGGTTACACCAATGCGGGCAAGTCGACGCTGTTCAACGCGCTGACCAAGGCCGGGGCCTACGCTGCTGACCAGCTCTTCGCCACGTTGGACACCACTTCGCGCCGGCTCTATGTCGGCGGCGAGGGAAGTGGCGAAGGGCAAGGCGCGAGCGTGGTGCTGTCGGACACCGTTGGCTTCATCCGCGATCTGCCGCACGCGCTCGTGGCCGCTTTTCAGGCGACCCTCGAGGAAACGGCGCAGGCCGATCTGCTTTTGCATGTCGTCGATTCGGCGAGCGAGGACCGTGAAGCGCAGATCGAGGCGGTGAACAAGGTGCTTGTCGAGATCGGCGCGGCCGATGTGCCGCAGATCCTGGTGTGGAACAAGACAGACCTCACGCGGGCCGTTCCGGCGGTCGAGCGGGGGGACTGTGCTAAAATCAGGCGCATTTTTTTGAGCGCCCGAACGGGGGAAGGCCTTGATCTGCTTCGCGATGCGCTTGCCGAAGTGGCTCGGCAGACCTTTGGTGATAACGCCGACCGGCCTGCCGGTACGGATGACGAGCGACGACAGGAAACGTGATTACAGGCATTCTCATGTCACTCAATGACCCACGCTGGGGCGGCCAGAACGGTGGCGAAGGCGACCGTAACGAGGGCAATCGCGGCGATGACAATCGCAACGATGACCTGCGCGGGGATCGTAACCGCGGCAGCAACCAGGGCCCGCCCGACCTCGAAGAGGTCTGGCGAGACTTCAATCAGCGCCTGACCGGCATGTTCGGCGGCAAGCGTGGCGATCGCGGAAATGGCGGCGGTGGCGGCGGCGGGAATCGTCCGCAGCTTCCCAGCTTCTCATTCAAGCAATTCGGCGGCGGTCTCGGCGTGCTTGCTGCGCTGGTCATCGTTGTATGGCTGGCGAGCGGCCTGTACACGGTCGACGCCAACCAGCGCGCCGTGGTGCTGCGCCTCGGCGAGTACGTCGCCACCACCGAGCCGGGCTTGCGCTGGCGTTTCCCGGCGCCGTTCGAGACCCACGAGATCGTCGACCTCACCGGTGTGCGCACGGTCGAGGTGGGCTACCGTGGCTCCGAGCGCAACAAGGTGCTGCGCGAATCGCTGATGCTCACCGACGACGAGAACATCATCAACATCCAGTTCGCCGTCCAGTACGTGCTCAACAGCCCGGAGAACTACGTGTTCAACAACCGCTTCCCCGATGAGGCGGTGGGTCAGGCCGCGGAGACCGCAATGCGCGAGATCGTCGGCAAGAGCCGCATGGACTTCGTGCTCTACGAGGGCCGCGAGGAGATCGCGACCACCGCACACGAGTTGATGCAGCGCATCCTCGACCGCTACGAGACCGGCATCCAGGTCAGCCGCGTCACCATGCAGAACGCACAGCCGCCCGAGCAGGTGCAGTCCGCGTTCGATGACGCGGTCAAGGCCGGCCAGGACCGTGAGCGGCAGAAGAACGAAGGCGAGGCCTACGCGAACGACGTGGTCCCGCGTGCGCGCGGCACCGCCTCGCGCCTGATCGAGGAAGCCAACGCCTACCGCGAGCGTGTGGTCGCCAACGCCGAGGGCGAGGCGAGCCGCTTCAGCCAGGTGTTCACCGAGTACAGTCGCGCCCCCGAGGTCACCCGCGAGCGCATGTATATCGACACCATGCAGCAGGTCATGTCCAACTCCACCAAGGTCATGATTGACGCGAAGGGCAATGGCAACCTGTTGATGCTGCCGCTCGACAAGCTGATGCAGCAGTCCGGAACCCGCTCGGGGGCCGCGGCCGCAGTGGTGCCCGATTCGCAATCCGCCGCTGGCTTGAGCGCGAACGCGCCAATGCCGTCGCTGGATCCGCGCAATCGGGAATTGATGAGAAGCCGTGAGCGGGGAGAGCGTTGATGCGTGACAAGATGTCCCTGATCGGCGGCACACTGCTGCTGATCGTCGTGATCGCCTCGATGTCGCTGTTCACTGTCGACCAGCGCCAATATGCGATCGTGTTCCAGCTCGGCGAGGTCAAGGAGGTCATCTCCGAGCCCGGCCTCAATGCCAAGCTGCCCTTCATCCAGAACGTGCGCTACTTCGAGAAGCGCATCCTGACGATGGATACGCCCGAGCCCGAGCGCTTCATCACCTCCGAGAAGAAGAACGTGCTGGTCGACCACTTCGTGAAGTGGCGGATCGTCGACCCGCGCCTCTACTACGAGTCGGTCGCCGGCGACGAGGCGCGCGCGCGTACGCGTCTTACGCAGACGGTCAACGCCGGACTGCGCGAGGAGTTCGGTCGCCGCACCGTGCATGACGTCGTCTCCGGCGAGCGCGAAGCCATCATGGAGCAGATGCGTGAGCGCGCCGACCGCGACGCGCGCACCATCGGCGTGCAGATCGTGGACGTCCGCCTCAAGCGGGTCGACCTGCCCAACGAGGTCTCCGAATCGGTTTATCGCCGCATGGAGGCCGAGCGCAAGCGCGTGGCCAACGAGCTGCGCTCGCTGGGCGCCGCAGAGGCCGAGCGCATCCGCGCAGACGCCGATCGCCAGCGCGAGGTCATCATCGCCGAGGCCTATCGCTCGGCGCAGGAGGCGATGGGCGAGGGCGATGCCAAGGCCACGTCGATCTATGCCGAAGCCTTCGGCAAGGATCGCGAGTTCTACGCCTTCTACCGCAGCCTCGAAGCCTACCGGTCGAGCTTCTCGGGCAAGGATGACGTGCTCGTGGTCGATCCCAGCTCGGACTTCTTCCGCTTCATGAAGGATGCCGGAGGCGCGTCGCGCAACTGATGCCTTCATGGGAAGCTCGCTACTCACGGCCTTCGCGCTGATGCTGATCATCGAAGGCCTGCTGCCCTTCGTCGCGCCAGCAGCCTGGCGCGAAACTTTTTTGCGCCTCGCCAGCATGGCCGATGGACAGATCCGCTTCATCGGTCTGAGCTCCATGCTGGTCGGGGTGATCCTGCTCTTCTTCGTTCTCTGATACCACCATGCGCTGGGTTCTGCCCGATCACATCCAGGACGCGCTGCCGTCCGACGCCCACCGCCTCGAAAGCCTGCGCCGCAGGCTGCTCGACGCCTTCCGGGTACGCGGCTACCAGCTCGTGATGCCGCCGCTGCTCGAGTATCTCGACTCGCTGACCACTGGTGCCGGCCAGGATCTGAAGTTGCGCACCTTCAAGCTGGTCGACCAGCTATCAGGGCGCACCATGGGCGTTCGTGCCGACATGACGCCGCAGGTCACCCGCATCGACGCCCACCTGCTCAATCGGCGTGGCGTGTCGCGGCTTTGCTATTGCGGCAGCGTGCTGCACACCCTGCCGTCCACGCTGACCGCGACCCGCGAGCCGCTGCAACTCGGCGCCGAGCTCTACGGCCATGCCGGCCTCGAGGCCGACCTCGAGATCCTGCACCTGCTCGCAGAGGTGCTGCGCCTGGCCGAGGTGCCGGCATCGCGCATCGATATCGGCCACGTTGGCCTGTTCCATGCGCTTGCCGGCCGTGCGGGCCTGGTGCCGGGGCGGGAGGAAGAGCTGTTCGATCTGTTGCAGGCGAAGGACGTCCCCGAGCTGCGCCGCGTGCTCGCCGACGTTGCCGAGCCGGTGCGCAGCGCGCTCCTCGCGCTGCCCGAACTCTACGGCGGCCCCGAAGTGCTCGATGAGGCGGCGGCCCGCCTGCCGCAGGATGCGGAGATCGCCGGTCCGCTCGCCGAGCTGCGCCGGCTGGCGGTCGCGCTCGGTGATCTGCCGATCAGCTTCGACCTCGCCGACCTGCGCGGCTACCACTATCACAGCGGCATCGTGTTCGCCGCCTACGGCGCCGAGTCGCCCGCCGCGCTCGCGCTCGGCGGGCGCTACGATCGCGTCGGCGAGGCCTTCGGCCGCGCACGTCCGGCGACCGGTTTCAGCCTCGACCTGCGCGAGCTCGCCTGGCACCTGCCAGCGCCTGCGATGCCGGCAGGGGCGGTGCTCGCGCCGCTGGCCGACGATGTCGCGCTCGCTGCCGAGATCGCGACATTGCGAGCCCGCGGCGAGATCGTGCTGACGGCACTGCCCGGGCATGAAGGAACTTGGAACGAGGCCGGTTGCGACCGGCAACTGGTGAAGCGGAGCGATCGCTGGGCGGTCGTGCCGTTACAGGGAGAGTAAAAAATGGCAAAGAACGTCGTCGTCGTCGGTACCCAGTGGGGTGACGAAGGCAAGGGCAAAATCGTCGACTGGCTGACCGACCACGCGAAAGGCGTGGTGCGTTTTCAGGGCGGGCACAACGCCGGTCACACGCTGGTGGTCGGCAAGACCGAATACAAGCTCAACCTGGTGCCGTCCGGCATCGTGCGCGAGGGGGTGGCCTGTTTCATCGGCAACGGCGTGGTGCTCGATGTCCATCATCTGCTGTCCGAGATCCGCACCCTGGAAGCCGGCGGCATCAAGGTGCGCGATCGCCTGCGCGTGAGCCCCGGCTGCCCGCTGATTCTCGGCTACCACTCCGCGCTCGATCGCGCGCGCGAGGCAGCGAAGTCTGCCGGCGACAAGATCGGCACCACCGGCAAGGGCATTGGCCCCACCTACGAGGACAAGGTCGCCCGCCGCGCGCTGCGTGTGTACGACCTCTTCGATCGTGAGCGCTTTGCCGCCAAGCTTCAGGCGAACCTCGAATACCACAATTTCGTGCTCACGCAGCATCTGGGTGCCGAGGCGGTCGACTTTCAGACCGTGTTCGACGAGGCGATGGCCGACGTCGACGAGCTGCTGCCGATGGTGGCGGACGTGTCGGCCGAGCTCTACGCGATCAACAAGTCCGGCGGCTCGCTGCTGTTCGAAGGTGCGCAGGGCACCCTGCTCGACATCGACCATGGCACCTACCCGTTCGTGACCTCGAGCAACTGCGTGGCCGGCCAGGCTGCGGCGGGCTCGGGCGTCGGTCCCAGCCGCCTGCACTATGTGCTGGGCATCACCAAGGCCTACTGCACGCGCGTCGGTGGTGGTCCCTTCCCGACCGAGCTCGACATCGAGACCAAAGGCGTGCCCGGCGAGCAGATGTCGACCAAGGGCCGCGAGTTCGGCACCGTCACCGGCCGCAAGCGCCGCTGCGGCTGGCTGGATCTCGCCGCGCTCAAGCGCTCGATCATCATCAATGGTGTCACCGGCCTTTGCATCACCAAGCTCGACGTGCTCGACGGGCTCGAAGAGCTCAAGCTCTGCACCGGCTACATGCTCGACGGCAAGCGCATCGACCTGCTGCCGATGGGTTCGGAAGAGGTTACGCGCTGCGAGCCGATCTACGAGACCATGAAAGGCTGGAGCGGCACCACCTTCGGCGCACAAAGCTGGGATGCGCTGCCGCAGGAGGCGCGCGCCTACCTGCACCGCATCGAGGAAATCTGCGAGATTCCGATCGACGTGATCTCGACCGGCCCCGAGCGCGACGAAACCATCCTGCGCCGTCATCCGTTTGGCGCCTGATCGAATCGCACAATCCGTGGGAGCGGGCTCGCCCGCGAATGGCGGCCTCGAGGGGGCGGTTCGCGAGCAGGCCCGCTCCCGCGGCGCATTTGAAAACCATGCTGAGCACCGGCCGGTGAACGAAAAAAGCCGGCTGAAAGCCGGCTTTTCCCTGCGTTTGGTGCCCAGAAGAGGACTCGAACCTCCACGCCTCGCAGCGCTAGTACCTGAAACTAGTGCGTCTACCAATTCCGCCATCTGGGCAGGGAGGCGCATAATAGCAAACGGTTTCGCTTCCGGGAAGGGGAACTTGCGCTTCATGCGCAACGAGCAAGGCCCACGCGTGTCGCAGGTCGCCACTGAGGCTGCTGCAGGAGCGGCGGAAGCCGCGAACGATTGCGGGGCTTGCGCTTGCGACGCCTGCTCCCTGGACGAAAAGTGTGCGGCTCCCGCCGCCCCTGCGGGATACGTCTTGCGCGCCGGAAACGCCTCGCGTGCCGCCGTCCCGCATATCGCCAAAGCCGCACGCTCGGATCCTTGGGCGCGGCACGGACAACAAAAAAGCCGCTCCGAAGAGCGGCTTTCCTGTGAAACTGGTGCCCAGAAGAGGACTCGAACCTCCACGCCTCGCAGCGCTAGTACCTGAAACTAGTGCGTCTACCAATTCCGCCATCTGGGCAAGAAGACGCGAATTATAAGCACCGAAAGAAGATTGTCAATGACTCGTAAAACGAAAAAAACCGAAAAGACGGCCGCGAAGGCCTCCCGCACGCGCATGGACACGAAGTCCCCGACGACACCCCCGCCGCCGAGCCACACTGGAGGCCAGGCGGCTGCGGCGCGGGCTCCTGCGAAAGCGCCCGCGAAGCGCGCCGCCGCCGCGACATCCAGAGCGTCTTCCAAGACCTCGACCCCGCACGCCGGCGCCGGGAGCGACTCGCCCAGGGCCGGCGCCAGCGCCGGTGCACGCAAGCAGGCGCCTGCAGACAGCATGGACGCCGCTGCGTCCGCGCGCGGCGCGGGGCGCGGCCGTGCCGCGCGCAAGGCCGCAGCGGCCCATGCCGGCGCACAGGCGAGTGCGGTGCCCACGAGCGCGATCCGGCGCGCCGATCCCTTCCACGAGCGCGAGGCGCAGCAATATGACAACCCGCTGCCCAGCCGCGAGTACGTGCTGCAGATCCTCGCCGAGCGCGGCGTGCCGATGCCGTTTGCCGAACTCGCCGCTGCACTCGACATCGCAGCGCACGAGCTCGAACATTTCGACCGCCGCCTGCGCGCAATGGAGCGCGACGGCCAAATCGTCCGCAATCGCCGCGACGCTTACCTGCTGCCCGCCAAGGCTGACCTGATCAAGGGCCGCGTCGAGGGCCACCCCGACGGCTTCGGCTTCCTGCGCCGCGATGACGGCCAGCCCGACATCTTCCTTGGCCCGAAGGAGATGCGCGAGCTGCTGCACGGCGACCGCGTCATCGTGCGCATCGCCGGCCAGGATCGCCGCGGCCGTCCCGAAGGCAAGCTGGTCGAGGTGCTCGAACGCGCCAACAGCCGCGTCGTCGGCCGTGTCATCAACGAGCACGGCGTGATGATCGTCGTGCCCGAGAACCGCCGCCTGGCGCAGGACATCCTGGTCGCCCCGGGCGGGCGCAAGAAGCCAGAGGCCGGGCAGATCGTCACCGTCGAGCTGGTCGAGCAGCCGACCAAGTTCGCCCAGCCGATCGGGCGCATCGTCGAGGTGCTCGGCAACTACGCCGACCCCGGCATGGAGATCGAGATCGCGCTGCGCAAGCACGACCTGCCCTACGAGTTCTCGTCCGAGGCCAAGGCGCAGACGCGCAAGCTGCCCGACGTGGTGCGCAAGAAGGACTGGTCCGGGCGCGAGGACCTCACCAGGCTGCCGCTGGTCACCATCGACGGCGAGACCGCCAGGGACTTCGACGACGCGGTGTATTGCGAGCGCCAGGGCAAGGGCTACCGCCTGATCGTCGCCATCGCCGACGTCTCGCACTATGTGGACGCCGCCAGCGCGCTCGACAAGGACGCCTTCGACCGCGGCAACTCGGTGTACTTCCCGCGCCGCGTCATCCCGATGCTGCCCGAGAAGCTCTCCAACGGCCTGTGCTCGCTCAACCCGCAGGTCGAGCGCCTGGCCATGGTCGCCGACATGAGCATCTCGGCCACCGGCGAGATCAAGAACTACCGCTTCTACCCCGCGGTGATCTGGTCGCACGCGCGCCTGACGTACACCAAGGTCGCCGCCGCGCTGTACGAGCAGGATCCTGCACTGCGCGCTGAGCTCTCCGCGCTGCTGCCCCACCTCGAGAACCTCGACCAGCTCTTCCGCGTGCTGCTCAAAGCCCGCGCCAAACGTGGCGCGATCGACTTCGAGACCACCGAAACCCGCATGATCTTCGATGATAACGGCAAAATCGCGCAGATTGTGCCCGAGGTGCGCAACGACGCGCATCGCCTCATCGAGGAGTGCATGCTCGCTGCCAACGTGTGCGCGTCGGGCTTCCTCGCCAGCCGCGAGCATCCCGCGCTGTACCGCATCCACGACAGCCCTTCGGAGGACAAGCTCGCCAAGCTGCGCGAGTTCCTCAAGGAGTTCGGCCTCGGCCTCGGCGGTGGCGATGAGCCGCGCGCGAGCGACTTCGCCAGGTTGCTCGATCAGGTCAAGGGCCGCCCCGATGCCCAGCTGCTGCAGACCGTGATGCTGCGCTCGCTCAAGCAGGCGATGTACAGCCCCGATAACGTCGGCCACTTCGGCCTCGCTTACGAGTCCTACACCCACTTCACCTCGCCGATCCGGCGCTACCCCGACCTGCTGATCCACCGCGGCATCAAGGCCGCGCTCGCCGGCGAGCACTACCGTCCCGGCGACTGGGAGCAGATCGGCCTGCACTGCTCGATGACCGAGCGCCGCGCCGACGAAGCGACCCGCGACGTGGTCGCCTTCCTCAAGTGCTACTTCATGCAGGATCGCGTCGGCGAGGAGTTCATCGGCAGCGTGTCGTCGGTGGTGCCGTTCGGGCTCTTCATCGCCCTCGACGACATCTTCATCGAAGGGTTGCTGCACATCTCCGACCTCGGTAGCGACTATTTTCACTACGACGAGACCCGTCACGCCCTCATGGGCGAGCGCACCGGCAAACAGTTCCGCCTGTCCGACCGCGTCAAGGTGCAGCTCGTACGGGTGGACATGGCGACCAACAAGATCGACTTCCGCCTCATCGAAGGCCCGCTGCCGCCGGCTGCCAAGGTGGTTCCGCAGGCGATCGAAGCCGCGCCGGAGGCTGCAGCGGAAGCCGGCAAGAAGGCGCGCAAGCCGCGCGCGAAGAAGGCTTCTGCCGAAGTCGCAGTGCAGATCGCCTCGCCCGCGCGCTCGACGCCCGCTGTCGAGCCGGTTGCGGAGCCCGTCGCAGTCGTTGCCGCGCCAGCCGCTGAAGTCAAGGGGAAGAAATCACGCGCCAGCAAGAATGCACCCGTCGAGGTGACGCCGGCGCCCACGCCCGCAGAGTTGGCCGATCCCGCGCCTGCGCCTCTCGCGGAGAAGCCAGCGAGCAAGTCCCGCTCGCGCAAGGCTGCCGCAGTGACGGCAGTCGCAGCAGTCGAAACGTCGGTGACGCCCGAGACCCGTCCGCGCAGGAAGAAGGCCGTCGCTGCGCCGGCACCGACCGTCGATGTGCCGACCGAAGTCCAGGCTGCGTCCGAGGCAAAGCCGAAGTCGCGCGCGAAGAAGAAGGCCGCAGTGACGGCGCCGCTCGCCGAGGCACCGACCGACAGCCCGACGCCTGAGGCCAAGCCGGCCAGGTCGCGCGCAAAAAAAACCGCCGCCGCGCCAGCTGCCGAAACGCTAGAATCCGCGCCCTCGACTCCGACTGCAGCCCCGGCCCGACGCGCCGGCCGCAAGACCTCAGCACAGGGCCCCGACCGTGGCTAAAGCACCTGAGAACGCACCCACCCGCCTGATCTACGGCTTCCATGCCGTCTCTGCCAAGCTGCGCCACGCACCCGACTCGGTGCTGGAAATCTATCTCTCCGGCGACCGCAAGGACGCGCGGGTCAAGAAATTCATCGCCCAGGCCGAGGCCGCCGGCGCGCGCATCATGCAGAGCGACGGCGACAAGCTCGACGGCCTGGTCGGCACCCGCCGCCACCAGGGCGTGGTCGCCAAGGTCGACGCCACCCGGCGCGAGATCAAGCTCGCCGACGTGCTCGACAGCCTCGACGAGAACGCGCTCATCCTCGTCCTCGATGGCGTGCAGGACCCGCACAACCTTGGCGCCTGCCTGCGCGTCGCGGACGCCGCTGGTGCGCACGCGGTGGTCGCGCCCAAGGACCGCGCGGTGGGGCTGAACGCCACCGCGATCAAGGTCGCCAGCGGCGCCGCCGACACCGTGCCCTACATCACCGTCACCAACCTCGCACGCGCCTTGCGTGAGATGCAGGAGGCCGGCGTGTGGGTCGTCGGCGCCGACGGGGAGGCCGATAAAACCATCCACGACATCGACCAGAAGGTGCCGGTGGCGTGGGTGCTCGGCGCCGAAGGCGATGGCCTGCGCCGCCTCACCCGCGACACCTGCGACGCGCTCGCGCGCATCCCGATGCACGGCAGCGTCGAGAGCCTGAACGTGTCGGTGGCGAGCGGCATCTGCCTGTTCGAGGCCCGCCGCCAGCGCGGCTGACGCACGGCGGGCGCTGGAAGGCGCGCGCCGCGCGGCGGGATGCCAATGTTCGCGACCGCCGCCCCACGAGAACCAGAACCGCCGTGGATCGGAGTCACCTGTAGGCGCGGCGGCCGCCGCGAACACGGTGGCGCAGCGATCGACGCGGCTGCGAAGAACCCCGGGCTGCGTTCGCGCCTTCCGGCGCTCCTACGGGAACGGCGGCAGCCGCGAGCCTTTGCTTGCACGCGTGCCGACGTGCCCATCTTTTGCCGTGGTGGCCTGTTTGCCGCTAAGCTTGCGGCCTCATTTGCTTCGGGGTGCCCGCGATCAAGGCGGGAGAATCGGGAAGGTGGTGAAAATCCACCGCGCGCCCAGCGCCGTGAAGGGGATCGTTCGGGCAAGGCTTGCCCAGCCACTGGCTCGCAAGGGCCGGGAAGGCGCCTGGACGAGACGATCCGCAGCCGGAAGACCGGCCCCGAAGCGTTCTGCACAGCCGTCTGGTCGGCGGCTGTTTCCTGCTCAACGACAAGGGGACTACTTCATGAGCAGCCCGACGCAGGTGCAGTCCGCGCCAGCGCGCGCCGATGCGCCCGCGCATCTTTCAGACGACGCGCGCGCTGACCTTCAAGCCGGCTTGCCGGCCCATCCACCAACGAACGCGCACGCGGACCTCCGGCCTGAAGCACCCGCCCGCTTCCAGTCCGATCCGCTCTTCGGCACTGCCGAGCGCGACGCCGTATACCGCGCCATCCACACCCGCCGCGACGTACGCGGCGAGTTCCTCCCCGACCCGGTGCCCGACGAGGTGCTCGCGCGCGTGCTCACCGCTGCCCACCATGCGCCCTCCGTCGGCTTCATGCAGCCGTGGGATTTCATAGTGGTGCGCGCGCGAGAAGTGCGCGCGAAGATCCACGCCGATTTCCTCGCCGCTCACGCTGAGGCCGAGCAGATGTTCGACGAGGACAAGCGCGCCACCTACCGCAACCTCAAGCTCGAAGGCATCCTCGAGTCGCCGCTCAATCTTTGCATCACCTGCGATCGCAGCCGCCATGGCCCGGTGGTGATCGGGCGCACCCACATCGGCGCGATGGACGTCTACAGCGCGGTGTGTGCGGTGCAGAACCTCTGGCTCGCCGCGCGCGCCGAGAACCTGGGCGTCGGCTGGGTCAGCATCCTCCACCCGCAGGCGCTGCGCGCTGCGCTCGGCATCCCGGCGGAGATCATCCCGATCGCCTACCTGTGCGTCGGCTACGTGCGTGACTTCCACGCCCGCCCCGAGCTCGAGGCCGCCGGCTGGTTGAATCGCGTGCCGCTGCCCGAGCTGCTGCACTTCGATGGCTGGCAGGGCGCGGTGGACGAGGCTGGCGAGCGGCTGGTCGACGCGATCGGCCGAGTGCAGCCGGTGGTGCGCTGATGGCGCGTGCACGCGGGCAAGCGCCCGGGTAGCCGGGCAAGGTCCGCGCGGCTCGTCACAAAGGCTCGCGGCTTCCGCCGCTCCTACGAAAACCGACACGCTTCGGGGGGGCTGCGGGTACGGGATCCTGCTGGCTCGGGGGGGGGCTTCGGGGGGCCTGCAGGCGCGGCGGAAGCCGCGAGCTCTTCGCCGCCGGACTGATCTCGGTCCGGGGCGGGTTCTGGCCATCGGCCGCAAACGCCCGCGGCTTCGGCCGCGCCTGCATGAGACGCCGTGCTTCCGCGCCCATGCAGACGCGGCCGAAGCCGCCAGGGTTCACAGCGCCCCGCGCTGCCTCGCCTGCGAGCGACCGCAACCTCCAGCGTCCCGCCTGTCTCAAGATGCGCGCACATCGACCGGCTGATAGGGCTTGCACTCCCGTCAACTCACCATGCTTCCGGCTTGTGCTGCGCTGCGCTGCGCCCGCAGCCCCAGCGCGGCCGCGATGCTTCGTCGAGCGCGGCCGCTGCGGCGACGCGCACGACTCTTGCTTGGGTGATCGCTGGCGGCCCGCCCGGGCCCGCTCGCCCACGCCTCGCTGGAGCCCTGCATGGAATCGCCCCTCCGCTTTCTGGTCGCCGCCCGCCGCTGCGAAATCCACGCTCTCGAACAGCTCGCGCGCAGTTGCGAGCTGGTGCAGGGGGTCGGTGAGCTGATCCACCGGCTGCAGGACGAGCGCGGCGCCTCCAACCTTCATCTCGCCTCTGGCGGTGCCCGCTTCGGTGTCGAGCGCGCGGCGCGCGCGGTCGCCAGCGAGGCGGGCGAGGCCGCGGTGCGCGCCTGGCTCGACCGCCCGGAGATCCGCGACGGCGCTCCAGCGATCGCGGGCGGCACGAGGCTGTTCACCCGAATCGCGATCGCCCTGCATGCGCTCGACGGGCTGGCGGCACTGCGTCGCGAGGTCGGCGCCCGGCGCTGCGCCGCAGATGAGGCCAATCGCCGCTTCAGCCGCGTGATTGCCGCCTTGCTGACGCTGGTGTTCGAGGCTGCCGACCTCGCCGCCGATCCGGCGGTGTCGCGCCTGCTGGTGGCGCTGTTCAGCCTGATGCAGGGCAAGGAGTTCGCCGGCCAGGAACGCGCCGCGGGCGCCGCAGCGTTTGCCGCCGGTGCGCCCGACCGCGCCGGTGAGCAGGGTCTGCTGCACCTGATCGAAGCGCAGGAGGCCTGCTTCGAGCGCTTCGCGGCCTTCTGCCCGCCCGACACGCTCGCCGCGTGGCGGGCGGCACAGGTGGCGATGCCGCTGGCCGAGCTCGAACGCCTGCGGCGCAAGCTGCTCGCCCGGGGGCAGGGCGGGGCGCTCGAGCCGGGCTTGGCCGAGCCCTGGTTCGCCTGCTGCTCGCAACGCCTCGATCGCATCCGCGCGGTCGAGGCGGCGCTTGCCGGCGGGCTGCGCGCGGCGTGCGAGGCACGCATCGCCGCGCTGCAGCTCGACGGCGATGATCCGGAGACCCTGATGCAGGCGCTCTGCGGACTGGCCGACCCCCTGACGCCGCTCGGCGTGGCGGTCGCCAGCAAGGCCGCGAACGACGATGCTGCGTTTGCCGAGCCGGGTGCCGCGGCCACCGCCGCGCCGCTCGGGCCGCGCCTTGCTCGCTCGATCGTCGATGTGCTGCACGCGCAGTCGCGCCGCCTGCAGGTGATGAGCGACGAGCTCGCCGCGGCGCGCGCGGCGCTCGACGAACGCAAACTGGTCGAGCGCGCCAAGGGCGTGCTGATGCGTCACCAGGGGCTGGCCGAAGACGAGGCCCATCGCCTGCTGCGGCAGACGGCGATGAACCAGGGCCGGCGCATCGCGGAGGTGGCGCAGGCGGTGCTGGCGATGGAGAGCTTCCTGCCGGCGCGGCGGTAAGCGGCGCGCGCCGGCGAGGCGCGATCGGGCTGCGCGTGGCCACTCGGGCGGCGATCCGGCGACCGGCCGGTCTTGGCTGGGCGGGGTGCGGCGGGAAAAGTTCGCGGCTTCCGCCGCTCCTACAAGCTGGCCGAAGCGCGGCGGTTCCCGATTACGCCGGGTCCTTTCCGTAGGAGCGGCGGAAGCCGCGAACCGCTGCCCACCCCGCACCCTCCGCACCCTCCGCACCCTCCGCACCCTCCGCACCCTCCGCACCATCGGCGTGCATCCGATCGTGACTGCTGCACTGCAGCAGTGCGGACTGGGCGTGGGGAGGGCGTCGGCAGGGTTCCAGTCGATGTCGTCCCCTGGCTTTGCGCTGGTTTGCATCGTCCATTCGATCTCTCCTGAGCCCTGGCATGGATGATGCTTTATCCCTCTCAGAGCCCGGTCAACGACGGTCGGGTGGTAAGCGGCACCTGCTGCCGCCGCGTCTCGGGTCTGGTGGACAACGGCGTCCATTCCGCGCTGCCCCTTGCCGGGGGAGGCGTGGAGTGGACGCCGTTTTTCTTTCGATCGAATCGGCCTTGTTGCGGAGAAACACCATGAAGAAGATGAAACTCGTACTCGTCGGCAACGGCATGGCCGGCGTGCGCACGATCGAGGAGCTGCTCAAGCTCGCCCCCGACCTGTACGACATCACCGTGTTCGGCGCCGAGCCGCACGGCAACTACAACCGCATCCTGCTGTCTCCGGTGCTGGCCGGCGAGATGACGCTGCCCGAGATCATGCTCAACGATCTCGACTGGTACCGCGACCACGGCATCACCCTGCACGCCGGCAAGAAGGTGGTGAAGATCGACCGCGTGCGCCGCAAGGTGATCGCCGAGGCGGGCGACGGCAGCGGCACCGAGGCCGACTACGACCGCCTGCTGCTGGCCACCGGCTCCACCCCCTTCATCCCGCCCATCCCCGGCAACGACCTGCCCGGCGTGCTCGGCTATCGCGACATCGCCGACACCGAGGCGATGATCGAGGCTGCCGGCAAGTACCGCCACGCGGTGGTGATCGGCGCCGGCCTGCTCGGCCTGGAGGCCGCCAACGGTCTGATGCTGCGCGGCATGGACGTCACCGTGGTGCACCTCGGCGAGTGGATCATGGAGCGCCAGCTCGACCGCGCCGCCGCCGACATGCTGCAGGCCTCGCTCGAAGCCAAGGGCATGAAGTTCCTGCTCGCCCGCCACACCGATGCGCTGCTGCCGGCGCGCAACGAGGGGGGTGACATGATGGCGCGCGTCGGCGCCGTGCGCTTCAAGGACGGCATGGAGATTCCCGCCGACCTGGTCGTGGTCGCCGCCGGCATCAAGCCGAACTACGCGCTCGCCGAATCTGCCGGCCTCTATTGCGGCAGCGGCAGGGTGCGCGGCATCCACGTGTCGGACACACTGCAGACGGTCACCGACCCGCGCGTCTACGCGGTCGGCGAATGCGTCGCCCACCGTGGCATCGCCTACGGGCTGGTGGCGCCGCTGTTCGAGCAGGGCAAGGTGTGCGCCAACCACCTCGCCAACTTCGGCATCGGCCGCTACCTCGGCTCGGTGACCTCGACCAAGCTCAAGGTCACCGGCATCGACGTGTTCTCGGCGGGCGACTTCAGCGGCGGCCCGGGCACCGAGGACATCGTGCTGCACGACCGCCAGGGCGGGGTGTACAAGCGTGTCGTGCTCAAGGACGACCGCATCGTCGGCTCGGTGCTGTACGGCGACACCGCCGACGGCTCGTGGTACTTCCAGTTGATGAAGGATCGCCAGAGCGTCGCCGAGATCCGCGACCACCTGATGTTCGGCCAGAACAGGCTCGGCGATGCCGGCCACAAGGGTGAGAACCGCGCCGCCAGCATGCCCGACACGGCGGAAGTGTGCGGCTGCAACGGCGTGTGCAAGGGCACCATCGTCAAGGCGATCAAGGAGCACGGGCTGTTCACCCTCGACGAGGTCAAGAAGCACACCAAGGCGGCGTCGTCCTGCGGTTCGTGCACCGGCCTGGTCGAGCAGATCCTCGCCTCGACGGTGGGCGGCGCCTACCAGGCGGTGAGCGCCACCGACAAGCCGGTGTGCGCCTGTACCGAGCATTCGCACAAGGTAGTGCGCGAGGCGATCTTCAAGCACCACCTCACCAGCAAGGAGGCGGTGTTCGACACGCTCAACTGGCGCACGCCCAACGGCTGCGACAAGTGCCGGCCGGCGGTCAACTACTACCTGATCTCGTCGTGGCCGCACGAGGCGAAGGACGACCCGCAGTCGCGCTTCATCAACGAGCGTGCCCACGCCAACATCCAGAAGGACGGCACCTACTCGGTGGTGCCGCGGATGTGGGGCGGGCTCACCACACCTGCCGAGCTGCGCGCGATTGCCGATGCTGCCGAGAAGTACAAGGTGCCCACGGTCAAGGTCACCGGCGGCCAGCGCATCGACCTGCTCGGCATCAGGAAGGAGGACCTGCCGGGCATCTGGGCCGACCTCAACGCCGCCGGCATGGTCTCGGGACACGCCTACGGCAAGTCGATCCGCACCGTGAAGACCTGCGTCGGCGCCGAGCACTGCCGCTTCGGCACCCAGCTCGCGATGGACATGGGGGTCAAGCTCGAGAAGATGCTGTTCGACATGTACGCGCCGCACAAGGTCAAGCTCGCGGTGTCGGGCTGCCCGCGCAACTGCGCCGAGGCGGGGATCAAGGACGTGGGCGTGATCGGCGTCGATTCCGGCTACGAGCTGTATGTCGGCGGCAACGGCGGCATCAAGACCGAGGTCGCGCAGTACCTTTGCAAGGTGGGCAGCGACGAGGAGGTGATGGAGTATTCCGGCGCCTTCCTGCAACTCTACCGCGAGGAGGGCTGGTACCTGGAGCGCACGGTGCATTGGCTGAACCGCGTCGGCCTCGATTACGTCAAGGCCAAGGTGGTCGAGGACGGCGACAACCGCCGCCGCCTGCACGCGCGCCTGCTCGACGCGCTGAAGGATGCACGCGACCCCTGGCAGACCAGCCGCGAAGGCGAGGCGGTGAAGCAGTTCATCCCGATCAGGGTGGGGGCGTGAGCCGCGTGCCCCATTCGCGCCTTCCGGCGCTCCTACATGAAACCGTCCGCGCGTCATTTCCACCGCCGCGCGTCGGCCACCGCGACGCGATTGCCACTCGTCGGCTACCGCGACGCGATTGCCGCTCGTGGCTCGCCCTGTAGGAGCGCCGGCAGGCGCGAATGCGGCGCACGTAACCGGCGATCACGCCCGATCGACCGCCGTATTCGCGCCTTCCGGCGCTCCTACATGAAAACCATCCGATTCCAATAAAGGAACCCGTCATGAACGACTGGAAACGCATCTGCCCGCTCGACGACATCCCCCGCCTCGGCGCGCGCGTCGTGCAACGCCCCGGCGATGAGGACATCGCCATCTTCCGCAACGCCGACGACGAGGTCTTCGCGCTGCATGACAAATGCCCGCACAAGGGCGGCCCGCTGTCGCAGGGCATCGTCCATGGCCGCAAGGTCACCTGCCCGCTGCATGGCTGGAACATCGGGCTGGAGGATGGTCACGCGGTGGCGCCCGACACGGGCCACTGCGGCCGCTTCGAGGTCAAGGTCGAGGGCGGGGAGGTCTTCCTCGCCGTCTGAGCCGCCCTGCTCCCGCAAGCGGTGGCAGGCGTGCGCAAGGACAGCAAGCGCCTGCAAGACCGCTTCATGCGCGCGCCGCAACCGCATCCCCGCAAAACAACAACACAGAGAGAGAACACCATGGCCTACCTTGCCCCCGCAGAGTTCGTCACCAAGATGGTCGACGCCGGCGAAGCCAAGATCTGCATGGCGACCCGCGATGTCCTGATCCGTGCCTACATGGCCGGCGCCATCCTCGCCCTGGCGGCGGTGTTCGCGGTCACCGCCACGGTGATGACCGGCCAGCCGCTCGTTGGTGCGATCCTGTTCCCGGTCGGCTTCTGCATGCTCTACCTGCTCGGCTTCGACCTGCTCACTGGGGTCTTCGTGCTCACCCCGCTGGCCTGGCTCGACAAGCGGCCCGGCGTCACCATCGGCGCCATCCTGAAGAACTGGGGCTTCGTCTTCATCGGCAACTTCCTCGGCGCGCTGACGGTGGCGTTCATGATGGCCTTCGTGTTCACCTACGGCTTCTCGACCGAGCCCAACGAGATCGGCCAGAAGATCGGCCACATCGGTGAGGCGCGCACGCTGGGCTATGCGCAGTACGGGCTGGCCGGCTGGCTCACCATCTTCATGCGCGGCATGCTGTGCAACTGGATGGTGTCGACCGGCGTGGTCGGGGCGATGATCTCGACCACGGTGAGCGGCAAGGTGATCGCGATGTGGATGCCGGTCATGGTGTTCTTCGCGATGACCTTCGAGCACTCGGTGGTGAACATGTTCCTGTTCCCCTCCGGGCTGATGATGGGCGGCAACTTCTCGATCCTCGACTACTTCATCTGGAACGAAATCCCGGTCGTGCTCGGCAACCTCGTCGGCGGCCTCACCTTCACCGGCCTCACGCTATACACCACGCACGTGCGCACGGCCCCCAAGCGCAGCTTCAGCTGATCCGCCGCGTGCGCCGTCGAACCGGCCCCGGCCCCCTCGGTCCGCCGAGGCGCCGGGGCGCCGTTGCGGATCGAACATGAGCAAGGGACTCGCCGTTCGCGTCGGCCAGCATTCCACGGCCGGACGCAAGGAACGCAACCAGGATTTTCACGGCGTCTGCATCCCGCAGGATGCGGCGCTCGTCACCAAGGGCATCGCGGTGGCGCTCGCCGACGGCATCAGCAGCAGCGACGTCAGCCAGGCTGCCGCTCAGGCCG
>Ga0209573_1001980_pt1 | contig 28175 bp, 21 predicted proteins | sample TNRBio252014_DNA_FD_185870 | JGI IMG/M metagenome (GOLD analysis project Ga0209573, IMG submission 185870) | Wastewater treatment Type I Accumulibacter community from EBPR Bioreactor in Madison, WI, USA - TNR Reactor_6/25/2014_ DNA (SPAdes)... | ecosystem: Engineered > Bioreactor > EBPR >... | reverse complement strand
GCAAACCGCTCGGCCACCTGGGCGATCGATAACCCCTCCCGTTGCCGGACCTCTAGCACTTTACGACGAAAATCCAGTGAGTAACTCATCCCTTCATAATAATCAACCCTATTTGGTTTTGCTATAAAGGCTTTGAGGACCTTGGCGGTGGCCTGCGAGCCTTTTATCTATACGACTTTAACGTCGATATGACAGAGGGCGGCAACTTCTCTGGCCTCAATCAGAAATTCGTTGGCCTGTCTGGCAGTTTTGGTGCAGTCACCATCGGCACTCAGGACACGCCCTACTGGAAAGTGCTCAATATCCTCGACATCTTTCACAGCGGCAGAATGTTCAACGGCAGCGTCTATTTGGGTGCCGGTCTGAGTGAGGAAACCAACGACAATGGCGCTTTGAGTACCCTCTCGAACAGCATCGACTACCAAACACCCAACTTTGGCGGCTTCAGTGCCGAAGCACTGCTGGTGATGGATGGCCGCCTCAACGATACCCAGGGCTTTTCAGATAGCGTTGACATTTGGAATGTCAACCTCAAGTACAGCCAAGGCCCGATCTTCGCTGGCCTCACCTACGTTAAGTTGGCAGGTGACAATAACGTCAGCATCGGTCAGGGTCTGACCACTGATCTGGATTTGGATAACTGGGCGCTTGGCCTGGGCTACAGAACTAACCAGTTCCTGATTGGAGCGATCTACGAGCAAGGCTCGTTTAACGATGTCAACTTACCGCGCAACACCTATCTGAACGGTACAAGAATTGCGACCGGTAGCGACGCGAAAAGCTGGATGTTAGCCGGTCAGTACGCCTTTGGGAGCAATGTGCTGCGGGCCGCCTATGGCCAGACCGATACCGGTCTTAATGGCGAAGACAACATCGACAATTGGCGCGTGGGCTATCAGTACAACTTCAGTAAGCGGACGCTGCTGTGGGCTGAATATTTTGGTCGTGAAGCAGATACCCGGACTTACGGCGATCAGAGCGCGATCTCAATCGGCATGAAGCATCTGTTCTGATTTAAACAATTCCCAGTCAGGTAACCCCGGTAAGTCGCCGTTGTTAAGGGCGGCTTATCGGAGACTTTGGAATCACTGCGTTTTCACAGCAGTATCAACCTTTTAAGGAGCGCGATCCGCCATGAGCATCCACAAGGCAAGCTCGAATCAGGCCACCCGTCGTCACTGCGACAGTGCGCCAATGCTATCGCGCTCCAGTGCCGCCCAATCCCAATCCGGCAAGACTCATCCGCAATCAGCATACTCAGAATTCTGCAAGGCTTGTCCTCATTGCCAGGCAATTGTGACGATCCACCATTTCACCACGGACGATGGCTTAACGATCAGGACGTATCACTGCGGACAACACGGCGATGTCGTTCCAGCAACGGATCATGGCAAGGCGACTGGGCTTCATTAACTGCAACTCTTCACTTTCTTAGTCCGCGTCGAGGAGCGAATTTGCATGAAAACAGCGCCCTCACTTAGCTTCCTGGTCGGCTTGTTCAGCCTGGCTCTGGGGGCGAATACGGCAGCGGCGGCGTGCAATCCCGACTACAGTGGCATTACCCTGGATGTCGGGACACGGACCGCCCCGTTTATCGCCAACGCCATCAAGCTCGCTGCTGCAAGCTGGGAAAAGCAAACCTGCGGTAAAATCAATGTACTGGAGCATCCCAACGAGCAGCTTTATCAAGTCTATCTCAAGGCGTTGGGGCCAGCGGCGGACAAAAGCCCGTTCGACATCATCACCTTTGGCCCATTCTGGACCCCGGATTTTGCCCCGTACCTGACCGAAATGCCGCCCGCGATGCGCGAAACGGCGGCCTGGAACGACATCCTGCCGGTCTATCGCGAGCATTTGATGCAGTGGAATGGCCGCTATGTGACCCAGACCATCGACGGTGATCAGCACATCCTCTATTACCGGCGCGATCTATTCACCAATCCACTGGAACAGGAACGCTTCAAAGCCAAATACGGCTACGACCTGAACCCCCCGGCCACCTGGGAGCAGTACTATCAAATCGCCGAGTTCTTCACCCGACCCGACAGCAACCTCTGGGGTACGGCGGAAGCGTATCGGCGCGGCGGCGAGCAGTTCTGGTATTTCTTCACCCACGCCGCCGCCTATACCCACCATCCGAAATTGCCGGGTTCGATGTTCTTTGATCCCGACACTATGGACGCCCAGATTAACAATCCGGGTTGGGTCAAGGCGCTGACCGATTACCTCAACGGGCTTAACGTGGCACCACCGGGCGTACTGGGCTTTTCCTCCGGCGACATCCATAACATTTTCGCTGGTGGTTCGGTGGCGATGAATTTCGACTGGGGCGATACCGGAGTTAACGCCGCCGATGCCAATCGCAGCCTGATTCCGGGTGTGGTCGGTACCGCACCGTTGCCTGGCTCCAAGCAGGTCTGGAATTACAAGACCCGGCAATGGGATAGCTTCCCGGAAATCTCCCGTGCGCCGTTTCTGGCCTACGGTGGCTGGCAGGCGGCTGTTCCGGTCAATAGCGATGAACCAGCCGCCGCCTGGCATTTTATCGGCTGGTTATCCAGCCCGGAGGTCAGCGGAGAGGCGGTGGTAACGCCCCAGGCGGGAATCAACCCCTACCGCGAGAGCCATTTCAAGACTGAGCGCTGGCTGAAGCTGTTCACCCCGGAAGAAGCCAAGCTTTATCTGGACGCGCAACGCCAGGGGCTTAATTCGCCGAATGTCGCGCTTGATTTGCGCATTCTGCACTATGCCGAGTACACCGACGCGCTGGAAATCCAACTGACCCGTGCCTTGAACCTGCTGGTTTCTCCCCAGGAAGCTCTGGACAACGTGGCCAAAAGCTGGAACGCGCTGACCGACCGCATCGGCCGCAAACAGCAGCGCGCGGCTTATCGGGCGTCCATGGGCCTTAGCAGTGAGGTGAAATAACATGGCGACCGCTTCGGCTGCTTCGATTCCTACCGCCACCGCCCCCGACCGCGCCCCCGCGCTGGAAATGCGCGGCATCAGCAAGACCTTTCCCGGTGTCAAGGCGCTCGATAACGTCCAGTTAAAAGCCTGGACTGGCGAGATTCATTCGCTGATGGGCGAAAACGGCGCGGGAAAAAGCACCCTGATGAAAATTCTGTCAGGGGCTTATACCGCCGATTCGGGTGGCGAAATCCTGATTAATGGCCAACTGACCGCAATCAACGGGCCAAAATCAGCCCGCGCTGCTGGCATCGCCATCATCTACCAGGAATTAAGTCTTGCGCCCAATCTGACGGTGGCCGAGAACATCTATCTGGGCAATGAACCCCGCCAGTACGGCCTGTTCGCCGATCGAGCCATCATGCGGCGGGAAACCGCCAAGGTGCTGGAACGGCTCGGCGCGGATTTTGGCCCCGATACGGTTGTAGATACCCTCTCGATTGCTGAACGCCAGCAGGTGGAAATCGCCCGCGCTTTGCACCAGCAAAGCCATATTTTGATCATGGACGAACCGACCACGGCGCTGTCCACCCGCGAAACCGACCGCCTGTTTGATCTCATCAAGCGGCTGCGTAGCGAAGGCATCGCCATCATTTATATCAGCCACCGGATGGCGGAAATCTACGAGCTGTCGGATCGGGTCAGCGTGCTGCGGGATGGTACGTATGCCGGGACGCTGGACCGGACGGAATTGTCTGCTGAACGCTTGGTGCAGATGATGGTGGGGCGGCCCCTGTCCAATCTGTTCAATAAGCAGAGCCATGCCACCGACCGGGTGGTGCTGGAAGTCAAGAACCTCACCGATGGCGGGCGACGGGTCAAACCGGCCAGCTTTCAGGTTCATGCGGGCGAAGTGCTGGGCTTAGCTGGATTGGTGGGGGCTGGCCGCACTGAACTGGCGCGGCTGATTTTTGGGGCTGACCGGATCGCGGGCGGCGAGGTCTGGCTGGAAGGAAAGCGCCTGACGCTGCGTAATCCGCTCGATGGCATCAATACCGGCATCGCCTATCTGACCGAAGATCGCAAAGCCCAAGGTTTATTCCTCGACATGAGCGTGCGCGAGAACATCACCATCAGCGTGCTGGGTCGCGATGCGCTGGCCGGTGGGTTGCTGAATCGGGCCGCCATGGATCGGCTCACCAGCGGCTCAATTCAGGATTTGCGGGTTCGGGTCGCTGGGCCGTTCGTCACGGCGGGATCGCTATCGGGCGGCAACCAGCAAAAGCTGTTGATTGCCCGTTGGATCGCCATCAACCCCAAGGTGCTGATTCTTGATGAGCCGACCAAGGGCGTCGATATCGGCGCGAAGGCGGAAATTTACCGGATTATCAGCGAACTGGCGGCTAAGGGTGTGGCGATTATCGTCATCTCCAGCGAATTGCCGGAAGTGATCGGCATCAGCGACCGGATTCTGGTGATGCGAGAAGGCGTCATCATGGGCGAGGTCGGTGGCGCAAGCGGCATCACAGCAACCCAGGAAAACATCATGGCTCTGGCGACAGGCACGACTGAAATGGTGCAATCATGACTGAACAAGCCCTCACCCCTGAAAAAACCGTCGATAAAAAGACCTGGGCGAACCTGATTCAGACGGCGGGCATCCTGCCGATTCTGGTGGTGATTGTCATCATCTTCTCGTTCATTGCGCCCAACTTCCTGACCGAGACGAATATGCTCAACATCGTCCGGCAGGCGTCCATCAATATCGTGCTGGCGACTGGCATGACCGTGGTGATTCTGACCGGTGGCATTGATTTATCGGTCGGTTCGGTGCTGGCGGTGTCAGCGGTGACCGCAATGGCGGTATCGCTGATGCCGGAACTGGGCTGGGCGGCAGTGCCGCTGGCGCTGCTGATCGGGCTGGTACTCGGTGCCATCAACGGGGCGCTGGTGGCCTATGCCGGATTGCCGCCGTTTATCGTGACGCTCGGTTCGATGACCACCTTGCGGGGCTTGGCTTATCTGCTGGCGGGTGGCACCACGCTCATCAACAGCAAAATCAGTTTTGCCTGGCTCGGCAATGCCTATCTTGGCCCGCTGCCCTGGCTGGTGGTGATCGCCTTTCTGGTGTTGCTGGCGACCTGGTTTTTATTGCGCCATACCGTGCTCGGTATCTACATCTACGGCGTCGGCGGCAATCCGCAGGCGGCGCGGCTGACCGGCATCAAGGTCAATCAAGTGTTGCTGTTCGTCTACGCCTTTAGCGGGCTGCTGGCCGGGTTGGGTGGGGTGATGACCACCAGTCGGCTCTACAGCGCTAACGGCGTACTCGGCACCGGCTACGAGCTGGACGCGATTGCTGCCGTAATTTTGGGCGGCACCAGCTTTGTCGGTGGCATTGGCACCGTGGTTGGCACCCTGTTCGGGGCGCTGATCATTTCCACCCTCAACAATGGCCTGACCCTGATGAACGTGTCGTTCTTCTGGCAATTGGTAGTCAAGGGTCTAGTCATCATCATCGCGGTTGCGCTGGATAAATACCGGCATAAAGGCGCGGGCGCTCGCACCTGAGTTTTGCTCCCCCCTCGCCTGCTTGCGGCAAGGGAGCGGTTTTACTCCCCTCTCCCCTTGCGGGAGAGGGGCCGGGGGTGAGGGGGTCGCCTCTGACTCACCCTACTTCTCTCCTGAGAAGGAGAGGAATCCATCCACTCGTCTTGTTACACCGAAAGGAGCGCGCATCATGCAAAAAACACTCATCGCCGCCACTGTCATGGCATTAATTGGCTCTACCTCCGTCCTCGCCGCCGATGCGGGCCTGAAAGGCGTTGGCGTCACGCTAGGTAGCATGGGTAATCCCTTCTTCGCCACCCTCGCCAAGGGTGCGGAAGATAAAGCCAAAGAACTCGGCGGTAGCGGCGTCAAGGTCACCGTCGATTCCGCCGATTATGATTTGGGCAAGCAAACTAACCAGATCGATAACTTCATCGCCGCCAAGATGGATGTGATCGTCATCAATCCGGTGCATCCCGAAGGCATCATGCCAGCGGTGATGCGGGCCAAAGAAGCCAACATTCCGGTCATCGCCGTGGATGCAGGCGCGGAAGGTGTGGACGCGATGATCACCAGCAACAACGTTCAAGCGGGCGAGAAAGCCTGTCAGTACATCGTGGATCGGCTGAAAGGCAAGGGCGATGTAGTGATCATCAACGGCCCGCCGGTCACCGCTGTCACTGACCGGGTGAAGGGCTGCAAGGACGTGTTTGCCAAGCATCCCGGCATCAAGATTCTGTCGGATAACCAGAATGGTCAGGGCAGCCGGGAAGGCGGGCTGGATGCAATGAGCAACCTGCTGACCGCCAATCCGAAGATTGATGCCGTATTCGCCATCAATGATCCCACCGGCACTGGCGCGGATTTGGCGGCCCGGCAGGCCAAGCGTACCGAATTCTTCATCGTGGGCGTCGATGGTGCGCCGGTCGCCGTGGAAGCGCTGAACGACAAGGACAGCCTATTTGCCGCGACCGCCGCCCAGGACCCGTTACGGATGGCAAAAGAAGGCGTCGAGATCGGCTATCAGGTCAAGCAGGGTAAAGCGCCCAAGGAAAAGACCATTCTGATTCCGGTCGAGTTGATTACGCGCGATAACGTGAAAACCTACAAAGGCTGGGTAACTACCAAGTAAGGTCTTTCCTGGAGGCCATCGCGTGCGGTGACCTCCGCTTCGCCGTGCCTATTGGCACTTTCCATTATACATCTATGAGAAATCCTCTGTTTTCTCTCACCGTCCGGCCCGGCCATCCTGATTTTCTCGATTTGCCGTGGATAGACTCCATCATCGATTGGCCGAGCGAGCGCTTTGTTGAGCTACCGCGCGGCCCGTCTCGGCATGAAGTGCGCTTTATCCCTTATCCGCAAGGGCTTTACGTCATCAAGGAGCTACCGTCCAAAGCCGCCCGGCAGGATTATGAAATGCTCCGTGCGTTGGAAACGAAAGATGTTGCCGCTGCCGTGGCGGTCGGCATCGTCGAAGGCCGCTATGATGATGCCGGGGCGGAACGTTCGGCGGCGCTGATTACCCGCTATCTGGAATACACTTTTTCCTATCAGGAATTACTGCAAGGCCACGGCTTTGGCAGTCGGCGTGAGCAGATGCTGGATGCCTTCGCGGGTCTGCTGGTGGAACTGCATCTGGCCGGTTGTTTCTGGGGCGATTGTTCGCTGGCCAACGTGCTCTATCGCCACGATGCGGAAGCCATCGAACCGATTATGGTGGATGCAGAAACCGCCGTGCTGCGCGAATCCCTCTCCGACGGCCAGCGCGAGGAAGATTTAGAGATCATGACCCTCAATGTCGCCGGTGGTATGGCCGACATTGCCGCCGCCCGCGATTTGTCCATGGATGAGGCGGATTTGACGCTGGGCGAGGACATCGCGGAACGTTACCGCAAACTCTGGCGGGAATTAACGGAAACCCGCCTGATCACGCCCGCCGAAGGCTTTAAAATTACCGAGAAAATCAAGCGACTCAACGAGCTGGGCTTTGATGTCGATGAGGTGGATTTGCTGCCTACCGATGGGGGTAACCGACTACGAATGAAAGTCAAAGTGGGCGGTCGCAATTTCCACTCACTCAAACTGCATCGCCTGACGGGGCTGGAGGCTTTGGAGCGTCAAGCCCGGCAAGTGCTTTCGGATTTGCACTATTATCAGTGCCAAACTGGGGCGACCACGGCGACCGGCAAGGAAATCGCGGCGGTGCGTTGGCGGGTCGGCGTGTTACAGCCGATGCTGGAGCGGTTGCGGACACTACCGGCGGTGCAGGACCCGATTCAGGCGTATTGCGCCGTGTTGCATCACCGCTATCTGAAGTCCTGCGAATCTGGCGGTGATGTCGGCACCGAAGCCGCGTTTCAGGACTGGCTGGCGGTGGGGCAGCCGGATTATCTGCCCTTGGCCAGCGAGACTGGCAGCGGGTAATACGGTGCGGCCATTAACGCCTTTTCCAGCCGTGCCGCAAGCCGTCGCACCGGCCGCACGTCCACCCGGCTACCCGGCTGAACTGGAACAGTGGCTCAGGCTGCGTAATGGCCAGATCGTCTTTGTACGACCGCTGATCCCTGCGGATGAATTAGCGCTCGAAAACGCTTGGTATAAAGTAGACGCCGACACGCTATACCAGCGCTTTTTTGTGCCAGAACCGAGGCTCGACGCCCGACGACTCCATGCGCTGGTGCATCTGGATTACCGCTGGCGTCTGGCGCTAGTCGCCTTTGATGCTGAAAATCAGGGTATCGGCATCGCCCGCTATGAAGGTGTTCCCGGCGAGGAACAGGCCGAAATTGCCCTGGTCGTGCATCCGGCCCGGCGTCGCCTTGGATTGGGCTGCCGTTTGCTGGCGCTACTGACAGCCGCCGCGCAAACACGGGGCATCCGACGCTTGAGCGCCCTTTATCTGCAAGAGAATCAGGGGATGGCGACACTGCTGGCCCACGCTGGGTTTTGTACGCCGCAAGTGAATGATGGCGTGGCCATGACTGAGAAGGTGCTTTGAAATTTTATCCGTTAAAGGTTCGGACGCTTTCAGCCAAGATCACAGAGGACATGGTTTCGTTTTCTGACCTGGCCGCTGATAACGGCTTCAGATTTCTTCTTTGCAATTTTAACTTTCACTAAAGGGTTTCTGTATGGCCGATGCAATTTGTCTAGGTGAACTGTTGATCGATTTCGTTCCCACCGTCACCGGCACCGGCCTGACCGATGCCCCAGCCTTTATCAAAGCTCCAGGCGGCGCACCCGGTAATGTGGCGGTTGGCCTGGCGCGACTGGGTGTGACCAGCGCCTTTATGGGTAAGGTTGGCGATGATGCCTTTGGCCATTTCCTCGCCGCTACCCTGGCCGAAAGCGGGGTCGATGTGACTCTGCTGGTATTCTCCAGCGAAGCGCGCACCGCACTGGCGTTTGTCTCGCTACGCGCTGATGGGGAACGGGAATTCATGTTCTACCGCCATCCCAGCGCTGACATGTTGTTCACACCCCAGGAAGTCGATGTCAAGGCGATCCAGCAAGCCAAACTGCTGCATTTTGGTTCGATTAGTCTGATCAGTGAGCCGTCGCGTAGCGCCACATTGCACGCGGTCGATGTAGCGCGCGCCGCCGGTTGCCTGATTTCCTACGATCCTAATTTACGCCTACCGCTGTGGCCGGATGCTGACGCGGCAAGGGAAGGGTTATTGCTGGGCATCAAGAAAGCCAACATCGTTAAGATCAGCGATGACGAAACCGCGTTCCTGACCGGCACTGACGATCTGGAGCAAGCCTGTAATGCGCTTTGGTACGATGATGTGAAGCTGATGGTGGTGACTCGCGGGCGAGCGGGTTGCGTCTACTTCACCCGTTCTTTCGCCGGTACCGTCAAGCCTTTCACTGTGGAGGCGGTAGATGCCACCGGCGCGGGCGATGGCTTCGTCGCCGGTTTGCTACAAGGCGTGCTGGCTAATCCAGCTATTTTTACAGACGAAGCCCAATTGCATGAGCTATGCCGTTTCGCCAATGCAGTCGGCGCGCTGGCGACGACCATTCGGGGCGCTATTCCTGCTCTGCCCGACCGCGCCAGAGTCCTGGATTTTCTGGAGGCCCATCGTTAGAGCAGAACGCAGCAATTGAGCCGTTAGCTGATGCTACCCCTGACCCAGCGCTACAAGAACCCAGGAACCTCCATATCGGTTGACCTGGGTGGTATTGTGGCGCTGGTGAGTCTATCAAAACGCCCTTAAAGCGTTCTCGCGTAACCGACTACTTCTTAAACATCGCCTCCAAATCACCGGGCTTGGCAGGAACCAGGGTCTTGTCATCCTTGAGATACGACAGAAATACCCAATCCGAACCGTTAGTGCGGCCATTGGTGAAATCAACCTTAACACCGCCGATGTCATAGGGTTGCCGCCGGGCGGCTTTCAGAAAACCCTCGCGGGTTAGCGGATTCTCAGCCGCTGCGGCAATCGCCAAGAACAGCTTGCCAACGATGTAAGCCTCCAACGAAACATAATCCAAACGCGACCCAAACGCTTTACGCGCCTCTTCGACCACAGGCAATGGCGAATCCAGCGGCGGCACGACATTGGTTTGGATGATCTTGCCGGTGACTTGGATTTCGTTGAAGCGGGTGTTGAGCGGGGTATTGGTAAATGACACCATGCTGAAGGCCCATGGTTCGTTCTTGTAGCGCGCAAGGCCGATAAATTTGGAAATGGCATCGAACGTGCCTACTGTCACCACCAGCCGACAGGTTGTGTTGTTGGCCTTTTCCCATTTTTTCAGTGAATCATAGCCCGCGTTAGCGGCGAACGTCTCACGCTGATAGACCCCAACCGGTCCCAAATTATTGCGCGGTGGATTATCACCGGCCTGATTCATCACCTCATCAAGCTTAGCGACCAGCGCCGTGGTGTTGGGTTGCTCGCTCACGGCGGCGCGAACCGCTTGCAAGCCGTTCATGCCATAGCTGTCATTTTGCAGATAAGCGCAAATCTCCGTCGGCTTGACGCCTGCGCTAAAGGCAATCTCAATAACGCTTCTAACCTCTTTGACGTAGCTGGTGCGGAAATTGAGCACCTCGCCAGGTCCGGTTAATCCGGCCCCAGTATAAGGTCCAATCAGAGGAACTTTATTGTCGGCTAGCAGCGGCAATACCGCCTTGGTGGTCGGCGTGCCATGGTTGCCGATCATCATAAAAACCCCTTGATCGATCAGCTTCTTAGCACCCTCGGTAGCTTTTGCAGGATCGTAAAAATCGTTGAGCGCGGCCAGATCAACCCGTCGGCCCTGCACGGATTGACCATTAAAGGCTCCCTCCAGTCCGGCTTTGAGGGCATTGCCGGTGTCTTTGCGGTCGCCCTCCAAGGGCAACATCGACCCCAGCCGGATGACTTTATCAGTAACGCCCGTGCCCTGTGCCCAGCTCACCGAGGACAACAACCCGCTGCTACCGACCCCCAGCAAAACCAGCAGTAAAGTCGCCAAACCTTTGTATTTAAAATTTTTTCCACACGTTGCTTATTTATTTCTATAACCTTTTCACAGGACGAATGAACGGTCATACGAAGCTCCTTTAAGGTTTATTCCCTTTATAAAGTAGGCTAATTTTCATCGCCATGCCAGTGTTTCGGTACATTTATCCGAATTTTCTTGGCAAGTTATTTTCACTATTAGACTCATGAATAACAAAAAATAATCAGTGATTTTTACAAATCTTGCTAAAAAGCCACCATAAAATTCCATTTATGTTCTATCTTTAAGACAGTTTAAGTCAAACGATCTCAGGCAATGACCCAAAAGTTGCTGATCAAGGTGACTCGTGGAAGGCCAAATCTCTGATCCAATCGAGAAATTTTGCTTGACTTAAAATGTAATCGATTACATCATTAACCGAGTTTAATATAGCTCAACTTGAGGAGGGATAAATGAAAACGATTACAAAATCGTGTATCCAACTCGATGCGCGTGCAAGTACCAAGGAGGACGCCATTCGCCAGGCTGGCCAACTGCTGGCCGATGCCGGTTACATCAAGCCCGGTTACATCGACAGCCTGCTCAAGCGCGAGCAGGTCGCCAATACCTTTCTCGGCAGTGGCGTTGCCATCCCCCATGGCATGATCGACGACCGCCACCTGATCCAGCAGACCGGCATCGCGATCTTGCAACTGCCCGAAGGCGTGGAATGGAATCAGGGCCAGAAAGCCCATCTGGTAGTGGCCATCGCGGCACAATCCGATGAGCACATTAGTCTGTTGCGCCGCCTGACCCGTCTGATGCAACAGCCTGATGCGATTGACGCCCTGGTTCATGCGGATAATCCGCTGGTGCTGATGACCGCGCTGGGGGATGCGCCCGCCCCCACCGAAGCAGCACCGCCAGCCGCGCCGCCGTGGCCTGCGGATGCGGAAGCAACCTGGACAATCGATTATCCCAACGGCCTGCACGCCCGCCCGGCCAGCCAGTGGGTTGATACCGCCAAACGCTTCACCAACGAGATTCGCATTTACAAAGACGCCGAATTCGCCGACGCCAAAGTCTTGACCGACCTGCTGGCGCTGGGCGTGACGAATGGCTCTACCCTGCGGCTGGCGGCGCGGGGTGCCGATGCCCAGCGCGCCCTGAACACCCTGCTGGAAACCGTGCGCGGCTTGTCGGCCATTGAACAGGCCGATGCCGAACGGGCGCGTAAAAATGCCTTGGCCTCGCGCAAAACCGCGCCGGAATGGACACCGACCGGCGCGGTCCGGGCGTTGTATGGCTTAGGCGCAAGTCCGGGATTGGCGATTGGCAAACTGGTGCGTCATGTTACGCAGCGGCTTGAAGTGACCGATCAGCCCGGCGATGTGATCGCCGAGGGCGAGGCGCTGGAGCAAGCCCTGCTGGCAGTGCGCGCCGAGCGTGAGGAACTGGAAACCCGTACCCGCCAACGCTTAAGCGCCGCCGAGGCCGCCATTTTTGCCGCCCAGCGCGAATTGCTGGCCGATCCGGTGCTGACGCGGGATGCTCTGACCACCATCATGCAAGGCCACAGTGCCGCCTGGTCCTGGCAGCGCGCGCTGCAAGCCCGCATCGAAAAACTGCAAAAAATCGACGATCCCCTGCTGGCCGCGCGTGCGGTGGATTTACGCGATGTCGGCGAGCGGGTGCTGGCGCAACTGCTCGGCATCGAACGCCAACAGTTGATCCTGACCGAACCCTCAATTCTGGCGGCGGAAGACCTCACGCCCTCCGATACGCTGCATCTGGACACCCGCTATGTGGCCGGGCTGGCCACCAGTGCGGGCGGCCCGACCTCCCACACCGCGATTCTGGCCCGCACCTTGGGATTTCCCGCTGTCGTGGCCACCGGGCCTACCCTGCTGACCGCCCCTGATGGCGGCGTGGCGGTGCTTGATGGTGGCGCGGGCGTTCTCTATCTGGACGTGAGCGAAGCCGATCAAAAGAGCGTCGGCGAAGTCATCGCCCGGCAAACCGCTGCCCGTGAAAACCTGCGCGCAGCCCGCCACCTGCCCGCCACCACTACCGACGGCCACACCGTGGAAATCGCCGCCAATGTCGCCAATCCAAAACAGGCGGCGGCGGCACTCGATGCGGGTGCGGAAGGCATCGGCCTGATGCGCACCGAATTTCTTTATCTGGAACGCGACACCGCCCCGACCGAAGACGAGCAGTATGAGGTCTATCGGGAAATGGTCGAGGTGATGGGCGGCAAGCGGCTGATCATTCGCGCGCTGGACATCGGTGGCGACAAGCAAGTGCCCTATCTCAATCTACCCCATGAAGAAAACCCGTTTTTGGGAGTGCGCGGGGCGCGACTGCTGTTGCAACGGCAGGATTTGCTGTACGGACAACTGCGGGCGCTGTATCGCGCCGCCCAGCATGGGCCGCTGTGGATCATGTTTCCGATGGTCACCCACATCGGTGAACTTGAAGCCCTGCGCAATCATTGCGAACTGGCGCGCGGACAGGTCAAGGGGCCGGAAGTCCGGCTCGGCATCATGGTCGAAATTCCCGCCGTCGCGGTGATGGCCGACCGCTTCGCGCCGCTGGTCGATTTCTTCTCGATTGGCACCAACGATCTGACGCAATACGCGCTGGCGGTGGATCGTCAGCATCCCCAACTGGCCGCCCAGGCCGACAGCTTGCATCCGGCGGTACTGAATCTGATCGACGCCACCGTGCGCGGCGCGCAAACCGGCGGTCGGGCCACCGGCGGCGGCTGGGTAGGGGTCTGTGGTGGCTTGGCGGGCGATCCGCTGGGCGCGCGCATCCTCACCGGCCTTGGCGTCGATGAACTGAGCATGAGCGCTCAGGATGTCGCTCCCGTGAAAGCGGCGCTACGCGGCGAATCGCGCAGCGCAATGCAGGAGTTAGCCCGTCGCGCATTGCAAGCACGCACCGCCGAGGAGGTCCGCGCCCTATGAACCCCTTACAACCTTTGAATCCTTTCGCCGAATCGCCGCAGGTGGTGACCGTCGCCCTTAACCCGGCGCTGGATCAGACCATTGAAGTCGCTGGTATCCAACTGGGCGCGGTCAATCGCGCCTTGCGGATGCAAGTCGATGTTGGCGGCAAGGCCGTCAACGTGGCGTCGTGCCTGTCGGATTTCGATGTGCGCACAGCGGTCACCGGCCAGATTGGCCGCGATAACGCCGCGCTGTTTGAGGAACTGTTCCAGCGTAAAAAGATTGCCAACCATTGTTGCTATCTGGACGGCCTGACCCGGATCAACTCCAAGCTGGTCGATACCGTGAGCGGCGACACGACCGACCTGAACATGCCGGGACCGGAGTTCACCCCGGAAACCGCTCAGGATTTATTGGATCAGGTGCTGCGCCGTCTTGAGCAACTGGCCGGCCACGTTCAATGGATCGTGCTATCCGGCAGTCTGCCGCCGGGAATGCCAGCCGATGCCTACGCCACCATCACCCGGCAGGTGCAGGCCGCTGGGGCGTCAGTGGTGCTGGATACCAGCGGTGCGCCCTTAAAAGCGGCGCTGACCATCGGCCCGAAGATCGTCAAGCCGAATCGGCATGAGTTGGCGGAACTAGTCGGTCGACCGCTCAGCACGCTGGATGACGTCATCGCTACCGGTCGCGAATTGCTGGCAGCAACATCGGCCCCTGATTTAGTGGTCGTTTCACTGGGCAGCGAGGGCGCGTTATTTCTGACCCGCGAACAGGCGGTGCAGGCGCAGCCGATTCGGATGACGGTCAGCAGTACGGTCGGCGCAGGCGATGCCATGGTTGCCGGTCTGGTGGCCGCGCAGCTTGAAAAGCTGTCGCTTGCAGACACCGCACGGCTGGCCACTGCCTTTGCCGCCGCGAAGCTGACCCGGTTGGGGCCACATCTGCCCCGGCCCGCCGAAGTGCGCGCCCTGGCCCAGCAAGTCAGCGTTTCGCCGGTCGGCTGAACGGCTCACTTAACCCGAACCTCTCTAAAAAATTAACAGGAGCAGCGAACATGGCAAAAATTGTTGCCGTCACGTCCTGTCCGACCGGCATCGCCCACACCATCATGGCGGCCGAAGGACTGGAGCAGGCCGCCAAAAAGCTCGGCCACGACATTCAGGTGGAGACGCAAGGCTCGGTCGGCGCTCGCAACACTTTGTCCGATGAGACTATCGCCGCCGCTGATGTGGTGATCATCGCCGCCGATACCCGCGTCGATACCGCCCGTTTCCTCGGCAAACCGATCCACGAAACCGCCACCGAACCGGCGATCCGCGACGGCGTGCGGGTGATCGAAACGGCGCTGGCCAGCGTCGCGCCGGCGACCGCTGGCGCGATGCCGACTGGCAATTTAAAAATCGTCGGCATCACCTCCTGCCCCACCGGCATCGCCCACACCTTCATGGCGGCTGAGGGTCTGGAGCAAGGCGCGAAGAATCTCGGCCACACCATCAAGGTGGAAACGCAGGGGTCGGTTGGGGCTAAGAACAACCTGACGGCGGACGACATCGCGGCGGCGGATTTGGTGATTATTGCCGCTGATACCCAGGTCGATAAAACCCGCTTCGCCGGGAAACGGCTGTACGAGGCCAGCACCAAAGCCGCGATTCACGACGGGGCGGCCTTGGTGCGCCAAGCGATTGCCGAGGCCAAGGTGGCCGGTGCGAGCGCCGTTAAACTGACGCCGGAGGAGCAGGTCCAGCAGGCCAAGGCGCAGCAAGCCGCGACCCGCACCGGCGTTTATAAGCACTTGATGACCGGCGTCTCGTACATGCTGCCGTTCGTGGTGGCCGGTGGCTTGCTCATCGCCATCAGCTTCGCCATTGGCGGCATCAACGTGTTTGAGGATGTCAATAAAGGGACGCTCGGCTGGACGCTGTTCCAGATCGGCGCAAAAGCCGGTTTTGCTCTGATGGTGCCGGTTTTGGCTGGCTTTATCGCCTACTCCATTGCGGATCGGCCCGGCATTACGCCCGGCATGATTGGCGGCATGATCGCCAGCGCCATCGGCGCGGGTTTCCTGGGCGGTATCGCTGCCGGTTTCATCGCCGGTTACACCGCCAAATATCTGAGCGATTACATCCCGTTACCGCGCACGCTGGCCGGATTAAAACCGGTGCTGATTCTGCCGCTGTTTGCGACGCTGATTACCGGCCTGCTGATGTATTACGTGGTCGGTCAGCCGGTGGCGGCGGTGCTGGCGACGATTACCGAGTGGCTGAAAGGGATGCAGGGCAGTAGCGCCGCGTTCCTGGGTCTGTTGCTGGGGGCGATGATGGCCTTTGACATGGGCGGGCCGATTAACAAATCAGCCTATGCCTTCGCTACGGGACTCATCGTCAGCAACATTTACGCGCCGATGGCGGCGGTCATGGCGGCGGGTATGGTGCCGCCGCTGGGTCTGGCGTTGGCTGCCGTCCTGTTCAGAAATCGCTTTACGCTGGATGAGCGAGAGGCCGCAGGTGCGACTGCGGTGCTGGGTATCTCCTTCATCACCGAAGGCGCGATTCCCTATGCCGCGAAAGACCCGCTGCGGGTGATCCCGGCGCTGATGATTGGCGCGGCGCTGACTGGCGCGTTGTCGATGCTGTTTGGCTGTGAACTGAAGGTGCCCCATGGCGGCGTGTTCGTGCTGCCGATTCCGAACGCCGTGGTCAATCTGATTCCGTATCTGATTGCCATTGTCGTCGGCACGGTCGCCACGACCGCAGCGCTGTTCTTCCTGAAAAGACCGCTTGAGACCAAAGCACTGCCGGTCGCGGCGCATTAGCGAGTCCCTTGAGTGGTGGTAAGTGGGGCCAAGCCCCACGTTTTTCACGGACGACGTTGATTGATTCCGTCGTCCGTGTTTTTTACCGTGATCGGGTCGCTCTACAAATGAAATCATTTCCTGAGAATTTTTTATGGGGTGCCGCCACCGCTGCTTATCAGGTGGAAGGCGCTTATCAGCAGGACGGTAAAGGCTTATCGATTTGGGATATTTATTCCCATTTACCCGGAACGACGTATCAAGGCACGAATGGCGATCAGGCCGTCGATCATTACCACCGCTATCAGGAAGATGTCCGCCTGATGGCCGAAATGGGCCTTAAATCCTATCGCTTCTCCATTTCCTGGCCGCGCCTCTTTCCAACGGGTACGGGCGAAGTCAATCTACGCGGTCTTCAGTTTTATAGTGATTTAATTGACGAATTATTGAAATACGACATTGTGCCCGTGGTGACACTGTATCACTGGGATTTACCGCAAGCGTTGCAAGAACGCGGCGGCTGGGAAAATCGGGAATTAATTGCACTTTTCGCCCAATACGCCAAAACCTGTTTCGAGCGATTTGGCGACCGGGTGCGGCATTGGATTACGTTTAACGAAACCATCAATTTCATCATGCTGGGCTATCGGGATGGGGTGCATCCACCGGGTGTGAAAGATGAAAAACGGGCGGTGGAAGTCTCCCATATCGTCAATCTGGCCCACGCCCAGGCGGTGCTGGAATACCGAAAACTGGTGCGCGAACAGCGCATTAGCGACGGCCTGATTGGCATCTCCCATGTGCTGCTGACAGGCTTTCCCATCACCGATGCGCCAGACAATGTACGCGCCTGGGAATGGTATGAGGAGATGGATTTTCACTGGTTCTACGACCCCAGTCTAACCGGACGCTATCCGCAGCGGCTGCTGGAATATTACCAAACGCGCTTGCAAGCGCCGACCCTTTTGGACGGTGATAGGGCGCTATTGCAAAGTGCGCCCAGCGATTTTATCGGCATCAACTATTATCAAAGTACCTTCCTGGCCCATAACCCTGCCGATGGCGTCGGTTTTAGCGCAATCAACGTCAGTGGTGAAAAAGGCTCGCAAAAAGAAAGCGGCATTCCGGGCTTGTTCAAGCGGGTGCAAAATCCCAACGTCGCGTATACGCCATGGGATTGGTCGATTTACCCGGAAGGATTATATGAGGGAATGAAACGCATTAAGGATCGTTATGGCCCCATTCCCATTATGATTACCGAGAATGGTTTGGGTGATAAAGACCCGATTAGCCCCACAGGCGAAATTCTGGATACGCCTCGTATCGATTATTTACGGGACCATTTGCGCGCCTGCCAACGCGCTATTGACGAGGACATCCCACTGATGGGCTATTTCGTCTGGTCGTTTATCGACTTGTTGAGCTGGCTTAATGGTTATCAAAAGCAATACGGCTTCGTCTATGTCGATCATGCCCATAACCTGCAACGTAAGAAAAAGCAGAGTTATTTCTGGTATCACGAATTAATCAAGCGCAACGGTGCAACGCTTTAAAAGCTTACCTCCCCTCTCCCCTTGCGGGAGAGGGAATCTTAACTGCAAGAGCCTGAGGAGGATTTTCAAATGCCGGAACCCATCGCCGCAAGGTGCCGTATTTGCGGTTTTGCCTTACATAACAAACATCGAGCATTGACGCCATGACTAACCCCAACGTCATTACCCTGGTTGCACCGCTGTCCGGTCCGCTGGTACCACTGGAGCGGGTTCCCGATCCGGTGTTCGCCCAAAAAATGGTCGGGGACGGCATTTCCATTGACCCGGTGGATCAATGCCTGTGCGCCCCGTGTGACGGTCAGGTGGTGCAACTGCATTCCGCCGGTCACGCCGTCACCATCGCTGCGCCGCAAGGTATCGAAGTTTTGATGCACATCGGTCTGGATACCGTCAACCTCAAAGGCCAAGGCTTTACCGCCAAGGTCAAGATGGGTGATACCGTCAAAGCCGGTGACCCGCTGATTGAATTTGACGCTGATTTTGTCGCCACCCACGCCAAAAGCCTGCTGACTCAGATTGTCATCACCAACAGCGACCGCGTGGCCTCTTTTGGCCCGCGCTCCGGCACAGTCGCCGCTGGTAAAAACCCGATTCTGGAACTCACCCTGACTGGGGATTCCCACGCCAGCGCTGACGCGGACGCCGGTAAAACTGTCACCTCCGAAGCGATTTTGATTCCGAATCCGACCGGTCTACACGCCCGACCAGCGGCGGTGCTGGCCAATTTCGCCAAGAAGTTCAAGGCCGATGTCCGCCTGCAAAAAGGCGACCAGACCGCCAACGCCAAAAGCGTGGTGTCAATCATGGGTCTGGAAATTGGCAATGGTGACAAGGTGACGCTGATTGCCAAGGGCGACGATGCCGATGCGGCGGTCGAAACCCTGACCCCGCTGTTATGGGAAGGTTTGGGCGATGAAGGCTGTAAACCGGTCGCTGCCCCGGCCAGCGTCGAACCTTCGCCCGGCAATGCGCCCGCGCCGCGCGCCCGCTCGGAAGACCCCAATTTGCTCATCGGCGTCGCCGCATCGCCCGGTCTGGCGGTCGGTGAAGTGTTCCAAATCCGCCATAAGGAAATTCAGGTCAACGAAACCGCCGCCGGCACCCCGCAGCAGGAACGCGACCGGCTGGATAACGCCGTCCATCAAGCCCAGTCGCAACTGGAAGCCTTGCAGGCCAGTCTGCACGGACAACGCGCCGCCGATAAAGCCGCGATTTTCGCCGCCCATCAGGAATTGCTGGATGACCCGGATTTGCTCGACATCGCCCATTCGGCGCTGGCCAAGGGCAAGAGTGCCGATTTCGCCTGGCATCGGGCCTTCACCACTCACGCCGACCGGCTGGCCAGCTTGCGCAACGAGTTGTTGGCCGCCCGCGCCAACGATTTGCGCGATGTCGGGCGGCGGGTGCTGACGCTGCTGACCGGCGTCGAACCGGAGCGGCAGACGCCACCGGCCAATGCGATTCTGGTGGCCGAAGACTTCACCCCTTCCGACACTGCCAGCATGGATCGCAGCAAAGTACGCGGCTTTTGCACCACGCTGGGCGGTGCCACCTCGCACGTCGCCATTCTGGCCCGCTCGCTAGACATTCCGGCGGTCGCCGGGATTGAACCCCGTGCACTGGAATTGCCCAACGGTACCCCGGTGGTGCTGGATGGCGGCAAGGGCATCGTGCGGATGAACCCCAGCCCGGAGGAAATCACCCGCATCCGCGAGACTCAGGAACGGATGGCGGCGCGGCGCAAGGCGGAATTGGAAGTGGCGCACGAACCGGCGATGACGCTGGATGGCCACCGGATGGAAGTGGTCGGCAACATCGGCGGGCTGGCCGAAGCCGAGCAAGTCGAGGGACTGGGTGGCGAAGGCGTTGGCCTGCTGCGCTCGGAGTTCGTGTTTCTGGAGCGCAGTTCCGCACCCAGCGAAGACGAGCAGTTCGAGATTTACAAAGCCATCGTCGAGGCGCTGGGACCGGAGCGCCCGCTGATTATCCGCACACTGGATGTCGGCGGCGACAAGCCGCTGGTGTATCTACCGATTCCCAAGGAAGAAAATCCGTTCCTCGGTGAGCGCGGTCTGCGCATCGGGCTGGACCGACCAGAGATTCTGCGGCTGCAACTGCGGGCGATTTTGCGGGCGGCGGCTTACGGCAAGGTGCGGGTGATGTTCCCGATGGTCGGTCTGCTGTCGGAGTTGCGCGATGCCAAGGCGATTCTGGAAGAAGAGCGGCAACGTCTGAAAGCCCCGCCGATTGAAACCGGCATCATGGTCGAAATTCCGGCGGCGGCGATTATGGCGGCGCAATTCGCCCGCGAGGTCGATTTCTTCTCCATCGGCACCAATGACCTGACCCAGTACACCCTGGCGATGGATCGCGGCCATCCCAAGCTCGCGCCGAAGGTGGACGGTTTGAACCCCAGCATCCTGCGCCTGATCGCCTGGACGGTGAAAGCCGCCCACGACGAAGGCAAATGGGTCGGGGTCTGCGGCGGCATCGCCAGCGACCCGCAAGCGGTGCCGTTGCTGATCGGTCTGGGGGTGGACGAATTGAGCGTCAGCCTGCCGACCATTCCTGGCATCAAGGCGCAGGTGCGCACCCTGTGGCTGCACGAGTGCCAGGAATTGGCCAAGCGGGCGCTGGGGTTGGAAACCGCCGCCGAAGTGCGGATGGCTGCTGCCGCCGACCCGCACGCCACGGCCGCACCCGCTGCGCCCTAACCGACTTTGGAGATCGCACTCATGTGGCAAAACGCATTCGCAGTTCTGCAAAAAATCGGCAAGGCATTGATGTTGCCGGTGTCGGTGCTGCCGGTCGCCGGGATTCTGCTGGGCATCGGTAGCGCTCATTTCGCCATCTTCCCGGATGTGGTTTCCAATGTGATGGCCCAATCCGGCGGCGCGATTTTCGGCATCATGGCGATTATGTTCGCCATCGGTGTGGCGCTGGGCCTGACCAACAACGACGGCGTTTCGGCGCTGGCGGCAGTGGTCGGCTACGTCGTCTTGCTGGCCACCTTGGGCGTGATGGCCAAGGTGTTGGGGGTGGAAACCAAGGAGGTCATGGGCATCGCCTCGGTCGATACCGGCGTGTTCGGCGGTATTGTCATCGGCGGTATCGCGGCGGCGCTGTTTAACCGCTATTACCGGATTAGCCTGCCGCCGTATTTAGGTTTCTTCGCTGGCAAGCGCTTTGTGCCGATTGTCACGGCGTTTGCCGCTATCGGCTTAGGCATTGTACTCAGCTTCGTCTGGCCGCCGATTGGTGCAGGGATTAAAGCCTTCTCGCATTGGGCCGCCGAAAGTAATCCGGCGCTGGCATTTAGCGTGTACGGGGTGATTGAGCGCCTGCTGATTCCCTTCGGTCTGCACCACATCTGGAACGTGCCGTTCTTCTTCGAGGTCGGCAACTACATGGACCCGACCACCGGCAAAGCGATTACCGGCGAAATTCAGCGCTACATCGCAGGCGACCCGACGGCGGGCAATATGGCCGGTGGTTATCTGTTCAAGATGTGGGGCCTACCGGCGGCGGCGATTGCGATCTGGCATTCCGCCCGGCCGGAAAACCGGGCTAAAGTCGGCGGCATTATGATTTCCGGGGCACTGACCGCGTGGTTAACCGGCATCACTGAACCGATTGAATTTACCTTCATGTTCGTCGCGCCGGTGCTGTACGCGATTCATGCGCTGCTGGCGGGCCTCGCTTATTTCCTGTGTATCGAGTTGGGCGTCAAGCACGGCATGACCTTCTCGCACGGTGCCATCGATTTTGTGGTGCTGTACGCCAAATCGACCAACGGCTGGTGGCTGGTGCCGATGGGCCTGATCTGGGCGGCGATGTACTACACCATTTTCCGGGTGGTCATCGCTAAATTTGATCTGAAAACGCCGGGCCGCGAGATTGAACCGGCGGCGCTGTCGGGTGAAGCGGTCAGCGACATCGCCCACGGCTTTGCCAAGCAATTAGTGCTGGCCTTTGGCGGACGCAGCAATATCAAGGGTTTGGACGCCTGTATCACCCGGCTGCGGGTGGAATTGAACGATATGAGTAAGGCCAGCCCCGATAAGCTGAAAGCGCTGGGCGCGGCAGGCGTGGTGGTGGTCGGTAAGGGAATGCAGGCGATTTTCGGCACCCGTTCGGAGAATCTGAAAACCGATATGGAAGAATATCTGAAAGTCGCCGGGCCGGAAGCCGATGCGGTCGAAGAAGCATTACCGGCGGCAGCAGCGGCTCCCTCTGGCATCGTCTCCAAGCTGCGTGACCCGGAAGCGGCGGATAAGGCCAAAAAGCTGATTGCGGCCCTCGGTGGCGCAGGTAATATCCAGCGGGTTGATCCCTGCGCCGAAACCCGCTTGCGGCTGGTGCTGGGTAATGGCGCGTCAGTGGATGAGCGGGCGCTCGAAGCAGCGGGTGTCGGTGGCTTGATGCGGCTGGCCAATAACACCGTGCATCTGGTGGTCGGCTTGAATGCCGACCAGTACGCGGCGGAAATGCGGGGGCAGTTGGCCTCGGCATAGTGCTTCTGCGGAAATAGCCCTCTCCCGCAAGCGGAGAGGGGTAATTTCTTAATTAAAAAGAGATTTATTCAATGAAAATCGCTGTCTTCAGCAGTAAATCCTACGACCGGCAGTCGCTGGAACGCTACAATGCGCCGTTCGGCCACGAATTGACTTTTTTGGAACCGCGCCTATCGCCGGAAACGGTGGCGCTGGGGCGGGGCTTTACCGGCGTTTGCATCTTCGTTAACGACAACTGCAATGCCGAGGTCATCGCCGATCTGGCCGCGCACGGCACCCAAATCATCGCGACCCGCAGCGCGGGCTACAACCAGATCGATCTGGCGGCAGCCAAACAGCGCGGGGTCACGGTGGTGCGGGTGCCGGCCTATTCGCCCAACGCGGTGTCGGAATTCACCGTGGCGCTGATGCTGACCCTCGGCCGCAAGCTGCACAAAGCCTACAACCGCACCCGCGAATTCAACTTCGAGATCGCGGGCCTGGAGGGCTTCGAGTTGCGCGACAAGACGGTCGGCGTATTTGGAACCGGAAAAATCGGCCAGATGGTGATTAAAAACTTGAGCGGCTTCGGCTGCCGAATTCTGGCTTACGACAAATATCCCAACGAAGCGGTGAAGCAGTGGGCGACCTACGTGGACGGCCCCACCTTCGCCCGCGAATCCGACATCATCACCCTGCACTGCCCCCTGACACCGGAAACCCAGCACATCCTAAACCAGGAAACCATGCCGTATCTCAAGGACGGGGTGTTCATCGTCAATACCAGCCGGGGCGCGCTACTGGATACCAATACCGTAATCAAGTTCCTGAAAAACGGTAAAATCGGCATGTTGGCCATTGATGTCTACGAAGAAGAAGCCGATTACTTTTACCGCGATTTATCCGATAAAGTGCCGACCAACGACGAACTGGCCCGTTTGCTGACTTTTCCCAATGTGCTGGTCACCTCGCACATGGCCTTTCTCACCGACCATGCCCTGCGCAACATCGCCGAAACCACCTTGGGAAATTTTGCCGAGTTTGAACGAACGGGCCAGTGCGCTAATGCGGTCACCGATTAGCTAAAATCGGCGACATCGATACAAAAACACACGATTGATCGGCTGCCAACAGGCGTCCATCCCATAGATGCCGTTCGGGCCAATTTTCCAGGGGAGCAGAAGCAGCGCATGAAAATTTTAGGTATTGATGTTGGCGGTTCGGGGATCAAGGGCGCGGTCATTGAAACAGAAACCGGTGAACTGACCGGCGAGCGGGTGCGTATTGCCTCGCCCCGCCCCGCGACCCCCGAAACCGTCGGCGTCACGCTCCGGGCACTGGTCGAACAACACCAGTGGGCGGGGCCTATCGGCATTGGTTTTCCCGCCGCCATCCAGCGCGGTGTCGCCCGCACGGCGGCTAATATCGATGCGTCCTTTATCGGCCTGCCGGTCGCTGATTATTTTTCAGAAAAAACCGGCTGTCCGGCTTATGTCGCCAATGACGCCGATGTTGCAGGGCTGGCGGAAATTCGCTTCGGCGCTGGCTGGGCGGTCGCTGGCGTTGTTCTGATTGTGACGATTGGCACCGGTCTTGGCACGGCGCTGTTTAGCGATGGCCAGCTACTGCCGAATACCGAACTGGGGCATATCTGGCTCGACAACGGCCACGAGGCGGAGCGCTATGCCTCTGAAGCGGTGCGCGATGCGCAAAATCTCAAATGGTCAGATTGGGGCGACCGGCTTAATCGCTATCTCCTGACGATGGAGAAACTGTTCTGGCCTGACTTAATTGTGCTGGGCGGTGGTGCCAGTAAGAAGCTAGCGAAGTTTGCAGCGCGAATCACCGTGCAGGCCCCGGTGGCCCCTGCCCAGTTTCTTAATCAGGCTGGCATGATCGGGGCGGCGTTATTCGCTGAGGACAGGCTGGGCGCTCGCATCATCTAATGGTCATCTTCAGGCTATAGCATTCTTGTGACTGACCGGGGAGAAATGGCTAACCCCTTTATGGCGCGATTCTTGTGACCTGCCTGATGCGCGCCTGATATAAATTAGCTAACGATAGTTTAGATAAAATAAATTGGATTCAGCCCATAGCCACCGTCTATGATTGAACCATCAGCTTCATCGATCCACTCGCCATTCACAACAGGAGACGACTCATGTCTTTGATCAATACCACGATTAAACCTTTCAAGGCCCAGGCTTATCAGGACGGCAAATTCATCGAAGTAACCGACCAGTCACTCAAGGGCAAATGGTCGGTGGTGGTGTTTTACCCGGCTGACTTCACCTTCGTTTGCCCGACCGAACTGGAAGATCTGGCCGATAAGTACGAAGAATTCAAGAAGCTAGGCGTCGAAGTGTACTCGGTGTCCACCGATACCCATTTCTCGCATAAGGCGTGGGCGGATGCTTCTCCGGCGATCAAAAAGGTTAAGTATGTGATGATCGGCGATCCTACCGGCACTATTACCCGCAACTTCGATGTGATGATCGAGGAAGAAGGGCTGGCGCTGCGCGGCACCTTCGTGGTTAACCCGGAAGGCCAGATTAAGATCTGTGAGATTCACGATCTGGGTATTGGCCGCGATGCGGGCGAACTGCTGCGCAAGGTCAAGGCTGCCCAATATGTCGCCAACCATCCGGGTGAAGTTTGCCCGGCCAAGTGGAAGGAAGGCGAAAAGACCCTTAAGCCCTCGCTGGATCTGGTCGGCAAGATCTAGTCAGCGAATTCCGGCAGCACGGCGCACGCTCGGCGTGCGCCTCGACCGGACGGTGCTAGGGCGGCGACGCCCTGCCGTTCGGTTTTTTTTTGAGCTGTTTTTTGAAAGGAGCGCTTTCGATGTTAGACGACGATCTCAAAACCCAATTAGCCGCTTATCTGGAGCGTGTCAGTCGCCCCTTCGAGTTGGTCGCTTCGCTGGATGGCAGTGAAAAATCCGGGGAATTGCGCGCGCTGCTCGAACAAATTGCCGCCATGAGCGACAAGATTACCCTCAGAAGCGATGGCAACGACGCCCGTAAACCGTCTTTCAGCCTCAATCGCAGCGACGCGGATATGCGCCTGCGCTTTGCCGCGATTCCGCTGGGTCACGAATTCACCTCACTGGTGCTGGCGCTCTTGTGGACTGGCGGCCACCCGCCCAAGGTCGAGCCAGAGGTGATTGAGCAGATCAAAAACCTGGATGCCGATCTCGATTTCGAGGTTTACATGTCGCTGTCTTGCCATAACTGCCCAGACGTGGTGCAGGCATTGACCCTGATGGCGATCAACAACCCACGGGTCAAGGCGACCATTATCGATGGTGGGCTGTATCAGGATGAGATCGAACAACGCCAGATCATGGGCGTGCCCACGGTATTCCTCAATGGCGAAATGTTTGGCTCCGGCCGGATGAACGTCGAGGAAATCATCGCCAAGGTGGATACCGGAGCCGCCAAGCGCGATGCTGCCAAACTCAACAGTAAAGCACCCTATGAGGTCTTGATCATCGGCGGCGGTCCAGCCGGTGCGGCGGCGGCAGTCTATGCCGCGCGTAAGGGGATTCGCACGGGCTTAGTGGCGGAGCGCTTCGGCGGTCAGGTGATGGATACCCTGGCTATCGAAAATTACCCCGGTATCCCGGAAACCGATGGCCCGAAATACGCCGCTGGACTGGAACAGCATGTCCGGGCCTATGATGTGGACATCATGAACTTGCAACAGGTTGAGCAACTCATTCCTGCCGCTCAACCCGGCGGTTTAATTGAAGTGAAGCTGGCTAACGGGGCTTTGCTTAAGAGTCGCACGGTGATTCTGAGTACCGGCGCGCGCTGGCGTAATGTCAACGTGCCTGGCGAACAGGAATACAAGACCAAGGGTGTGGCGTACTGCCCGCATTGTGATGGTCCCCTGTTCAAGGGCAAGGATGTCGCGGTAATTGGTGGTGGCAATTCCGGCATCGAAGCGGCCATTGATCTGGCGGGCGTGGTTAAGCACGTTACGGTATTGGAGTTTATGCCGGAACTGAAAGCCGATGCAGTGCTGGTGAAGAAATTGCACAGTATGCCCAACGTGACGGTACACACTAACGCCCAGACCATTGAAATTACCGGCGCAGGCGGTAAGGTCAATGGCATTGCTTTCAAGGATCGTGCCAGCGACGAGCTGCATAACGTAGCGCTGGAAGGCGTGTTCGTGCAGATCGGCCTGGTGCCTAATACGGAATGGCTCAGGGGTACGGTGGAGTTAAGCAGGTTTGGGGAAATCGCAGTCGATGCCCGTGGCGCAACCAATGTTCCCAGCGTGTTCGCCGCGGGCGATTGCACCACAGTACCCTACAAGCAGATTGTGATCGCCGCTGGCGAAGGGGCCAAAGCGGCGCTTAGCGCCTTCGATTACCTGATTCGCACCCCAGCGGCCGAGTGAGTGACGGCTGGCGTGGTGGCGAGTTCAAGCGCCCAGGACTTCGCGCAGCTTGTCCAGCCGAATCGGCTTGATCAGCGTGATCACCGAGCGCAGCCCCTTAAACTCCGCCAGCAGTCGCGCGTCCTTGGCGTAATCGGGATTGTAGCCGGTCATGATGATCAGGTTGGAGTCGTATTGCTGCTCCATTAACCACAACACCAGTTCGTTGCCGTCCATCTCCGGCATCACCATATCCATGGCGATGGTGGTCGGCCGCATTTCGTGATAGGCCGCTTGAAAAGCATGGCCATCCGTGGTCACGCGCACTTCGTAGCCAAGGCCGGTGGCTACCTTGCGCACAAATTCGCCAATTTCAGGCTCGTCGTCGATGACCAGCAGGCGTTTCTCGCTCATCAGTTCTCGCTTAGGCTCATCCAGCAGAGGAGCCAATATGATGGAGTTTCAGGATAACATGGTACAGGCTGGGATCGTCGGCATCGGCATGAATGGCAAAACCCAACATTTGGTTGAGCTGCAACATCGGCTTGTTTTCCTTAAGCACTTCGCCGTAGATCTCGCCAATCCCACGGGCACGGGCATAGTCAATCATTCGCCGCATGAGCCGGTTGCCAAGCCCAAAACCGATCACCGCCCGATCTACCAAAATGGAATATTCGGCGCGGTCATTATTGGGATCGGCACTCAAATTAACGATGCCATAGATCTCGGCTTTGCCGGGCAACCCTGGCTCGGCCGCCACCAGGGCAATTTCCCGGTCATAGTCGATCTGGGTCAAACCGGCGGCCATTTCATGGGAAAGCTCCCGGATCGGCTGAAAGAACCGGCGGCGTAGATCCTCGCGAGAGGCGCGCGAGACCAGCGCGTGCAGCGCCGGTTCGTCCTCTGGCAAAACCGGCCGCAGCCACATCTCCCGACCATTCGCCAGGTTGAGAGTTTCTTCCAGTTCCTTGGGATAAGGTCGAATCGCTAGCCGCTGAGCGGGCGCTGAGATGCCAGTCACTGGCGTCAGTTGCACCCTGGCGTCGAGCGCGACCACCCCTTGGGCATTGACCCATAGCGGGTTGATGTGCAATTC
>Ga0209573_1001979_pt1 | contig 28176 bp, 28 predicted proteins | sample TNRBio252014_DNA_FD_185870 | JGI IMG/M metagenome (GOLD analysis project Ga0209573, IMG submission 185870) | Wastewater treatment Type I Accumulibacter community from EBPR Bioreactor in Madison, WI, USA - TNR Reactor_6/25/2014_ DNA (SPAdes)... | ecosystem: Engineered > Bioreactor > EBPR >... | reverse complement strand
CCCCGGCAACGAAGGCCAGGACTTTCGTAATCTCCCGCCAGCCCTTAAGTGAGGAATCATGAGCGAGCACATCCACTATGTGACCGACAGCAACTTCGAGACCGAAGTGCTGCAGTCGCAGACCCCCGTACTGGTCGACTACTGGGCCGAGTGGTGCGGCCCCTGCAAGATGATCGCCCCCATCCTCGACGACGTCGCCAAGGACTACGCGGGCAAGCTCAAGGTCGCCAAGCTCAACATCGACGACAACCAGGAAACGCCTGCGAAGTATGGCATTCGCGGCATTCCGACGTTGATGCTGTTCAAGGGTGGCAATGTCGAGGCGACCAAAGTGGGCGCCCTTTCCAAATCTCAACTGACCGCCTTCATTGACAGCAACATCTAAGCCGGACCAGGCTCCGGCCCGCTCCCGAGGTTCCTCGCGTGCCCGTCGTCGTGGCACGCGCAACCGGGACGGTAATTCCCCCCAGAATCCGCAGAACGAGAACGATCTGTTCGACGTCGACAACGGCGGCGAGGAAGCCCCTTCCACGCCCCGCGATCCCGACGTTCCCGCGCTCCACCTGTCCGAACTCAAGGCCCTGCACGTCAGCGAACTGCTGCAGATGGCCACTGAAGCCGGCGTCGAGGGTGCAAACAGGCTGCGCAAGCAGGAACTGGTCTTCGCGCTGCTGCGCAACCGCGCCCGCAGGGGCGAACCGATCTGTGGCGACGGCGCACTCGAAGTGCTGTCCGACGGGTTCGGCTTCCTGCGGTCTCCCGACACCTCGTATCTCGCGGGAACCGACGACATCTACGTGTCGCCCTCGCAGATCCGGCGCTTCAATCTGCGCACCGGCGACACCATCGAGGGCGAGATCCGCACGCCCAAGGATGGCGAGCGCTATTTCGCGCTGACCAAACTCGACAAGATCAACGGTCGGCCTCCGGAAGAGTGCAAGAGCAAGATCCTGTTCGAGAACCTCACGCCCCTGCACCCGCAGGCGTGCTTCAAGCTCGAACGCGACATCCGGGGCGAAGAGAACATCACCAGCCGCGTGATCGACATGATCGCGCCGATCGGCAAGGGCCAGCGCGGCCTGCTCGTCGCCCCGCCCAAGAGCGGCAAGACGGTGATGTTGCAGCACATCGCGCACGCGCTCACCGCCAATCATCCGGAAGTGAAGCTGATCGTGCTGCTGATCGACGAGCGTCCGGAAGAGGTGACGGAAATGCTGCGCTCGGTGAAGGGTGAGGTCGTGGCCTCCACCTTCGACGAGCCCGCGACCCGCCACGTGCAGGTCGCCGAGATGGTGATCGAGAAGGCCAAGCGCCTGACCGAGCACAAGTACGACGTGGTGATCCTGCTCGACTCGCTGACGCGCCTCGCGCGCGCCTACAACACCGTGGTGCCGGCCTCCGGCAAGGTGCTGACCGGCGGCGTGGACGCCAACGCGCTGCAGAAGCCCAAGCGCTTCTTCGGCGCCGCGCGCAACATCGAGGAGGGCGGCTCGCTCACCATCATCGCCACCACGCTGGTGGACACCGGCAGCCGCATGGACGACGTGATCTACGAGGAATTCAAGGGCACCGGCAACATGGAGCTCCACCTCGACCGCCGCATGGCGGAGAAGCGTGTCTATCCGGCGATCAACGTCAACCGCTCGGGCACCCGCCGCGAGGAGCTGCTGCTCAAGCCCGATGTGCTGCAGAAGGTTTGGATCCTGCGCAAGCTGCTGTACGGAATGGACGACATCGACGCGATGGAGTTCCTGCTCGACAAGATCAAGGCCACCAAGGGCAACGCCGAGTTCTTCGACGCGATGCGCTCGGGCCGCGGCTGAACTCCGGTTTCAGCCTGTAACGCGAGCCACCATGGTACGAACGCCACCTCTCGGGGTGGCGTTCGCGTTTTCCGGGGCTGGCTGGCGAAAGACGGGCGGCGGTGACCGCCCCCCGCCCTGCGATCAGCCCATCAGCCAAGCCTCACTTCGCGTAGTCGTAGAATCCCTTGCCACTCTTGCGACCGAGATAGCCGGCCTCGAGCATCTCGACCAGCAGCGGCGCGGGACGGTACTTCGGGTCCTTGGTGCCTTCGTACAGCACCTGCATGACCGCCAGCTCGACATCGAGGCCGATCAGGTCGCACAGCGCGAGCGGCCCGATCGGGTGATTGCAGCCAAGCTTCATCGCATCGTCGATCTCGGCTGCGGTGGCCAGCCCCTCGCCGAGCGCGAACACCGCCTCATTGATCATCGGGCACAGCATGCGGTTGACCACGAAACCGGGGCTATTCTTGACCTTGATCGGGGTCTTGCCGATCGCCTTCGCCAGCACCTCGACCTCGGTATAGGTGGAAGCCGAAGTCTGCAGACCGTTGATCAGTTCGACCAGGGCCATCACCGGCACCGGATTGAAGAAATGCATGCCGATCACCTGCCCGGGACGCTGCGTGCCGGCGGCGAGGCGGGTGATCGAGATCGACGAGGTATTGCTGGCGAGGATCGCCTCCGGCTTCACGATGCGGTCGAGGTCGGCAAAGATGCGCAGCTTGAGGCCCACGTTCTCGGTCGCGGCCTCGATCACCAGGTCGCAATCGGCCAGCGCATCGAGCGTGGTCGCGGTCGCGATGCAGCCCATCGCCGCCGCCTTCTGCTCGACGCTCATCTTGTCTTTCTTGATCAGGCGCTCGAGGCTGGCGCCGATCGTGTCCAGCCCACGCGCGACCTGCGCCTCGCCAACGTCCATCATCATCACCTCGCGGCCCGCTACCGCGAAGGCCTGGGTAATGCCGTTGCCCATGGTGCCCGCACCCACCACTCCAATCTTGCCGATTGTCATCGTCCTCGCTCTCCATCCAGGTTACCGATTGCTCGGCGATCGTTCCGCGCGGGCGGCGCACAATGCGATCCGTACCCGTACGTATGGGCAAGGACTCTAGCCGATAAGCCGCTGCACGACCAGCAGCAAAAAGGCCGCCCTGAGGCGGCCCGCAGAACCCGGAAGACGCGAAGTCAACCACCCAGCCCCACTGGCGCCGGCGCCGTGTTGACGATGCGCGAGAACAACGCGGCGTATTCGCCTGCCGGGCCCTGCCAGGGATTGTCGTTGGCGAGGAAGGCTGCGTCGATCTCGGCCCAGTCCTCCTCGTTCAAGTGCGCCTTGGCGAGCGGAAGGATCTGCCCCTCCTCGGTGTTCATGTGATGCCACTCGTCCGTGATGTAGACGCCCAGCGCATCGCGGAACGCTGCAAAGCCCGCATCACCCTGTTGGCGATAGCCCTCGAGCGCCACACGCAACGTGGCAATCCGGCTCTCGCCGAGGCGGTGCTCCTCTTCCAGGGCCTCGATCACCGGCAGCGCCGCCGCACAGCGCCGGCGAAGCTTGGCGAACAGGTAGCGGTTCTCCTTGGGGTGATGGACCTTCTCCGGAACCTTGTCGATGTACTCGATCATCGATGCGAACAGATCGAAATCGGGCTTCAACCGCCCGGCTTCGATCTCGCCTGCGAGCGTGCGCATGCCGCTCAGCATGGCGGCCAGCGCGCGGTGCTCGTCGCGGATGACATCGAGGGATTTCATGCTCATGTTATTGACTCCTGCGTTCGGCAGCGTGGACTCAGACGCCCAGATGCTGCTGGATCAGTTCGGGGCGGGCGCGGATCTCCTCGCTCGTACCATCGAAAACGACATTGCCCTTGACCAGGATCATCGCCCGGTCACAGATGCTGGTGACCGCGCCGTGGTTCTTGTCCACGATAACGGTGGCGATGCCGGTCTTGCGGATCTCCTTGACGATGCGCCAGATCTCCATGGCGATCAGCGGCGCCAGGCCTTCGGTGGCCTCGTCGAGGATCAGCAGGTCGGGGTTGGTCATCAGCGCACGGCCGATGGTCAGCATCTGCTGCTCGCCGCCCGAGAGCTGCCAGCCGCCGTTGTTGATACGCTCCCCCAGGCGCGGGAAGGTCGCCATCACGCGGTCGAAGGTCCACTCGCGTCTGCCGTCGATGCCGGCGCGCGCCGACATCAGCAGGTTCTCGCGCACCGTCAGGCTCTTGAAGATGCCGCGGCCCTCGGGCACGTAGGCGATGCCCTGCTGCGCGGTCTGGTAGGTGCGCGCCTTGGTGTAGTCGTCGCCGCGCACCAGCACGCGACCATGACGCGGGCGCACAAGGCCGAGCATGCTCTTGATCAGCGTGGATTTGCCCATGCCGTTGCGGCCCATCAGCGCAATGCCTTCGCCTTCGCGGATGTGGAAGTCGAGGCCGTGCAGGATGTGGCTGGCGCCGTAGTAGGTATGAATTTCCTTGGCTTCGAGCAGCATGTTAGACATGGAAGCTGTCCTCCGTACCCAGATAGGCCTGCTGGACGGCCACGCTGGCCTTGATCTGCGCGGGCGGCCCGCACTCCAGCAACTGCCCGTTGACCATCACCGTGATCATGTCGGCGACCGCGAACACCGCGTCCATGTCGTGTTCCACGAGCAGGATGCCGCGCGTCTGGCGCAGGCGCTTGAGCACCTCGACCATGCTCGCCGACTCTTCCGACCCCATGCCGGCGAGCGGCTCGTCGAGCAGCAGCACCTGCGCGTCGGTGGCGAGCACCATGGCGATCTCGAGCTGGCGCTGTTCGCCGTGGCTGAGCACGCCCGACACCCAGTCGACGCGCTTGCCCAGGCCGGCCTCGTCGATGCAGGTACGCGCCTTCTCCAGCGCCCACTTCGCCTCCATCGCCTTGCTGAAGATGCGCCACGGTTCCTGGCGACGAGACTGCGCGGCCAGGCGGACGTTCTCGAGCACGGAGAACTGAGGGAAGATGTTGGTGCGCTGGTAGCTGCGCCCGATGCCGACCTGCGAACGCTGCGCCGCAGTGAGCCCGGTGATGTCCTTGCCCATGAAGTGGATCTTGCCCTCGGACGGCGGCAGGTCACCCGACAGCATGTTGATGCAGGTCGACTTGCCCGCACCGTTGGGGCCGAGCAGCACGTGGATCATCTGGCGCTCGAGGGTCACGCTGATGTCCTGGTTCGCCACCAGGCCACCGAAGCGTCGTGTGAGCTTGTCGGCCTGGAGCAGCACTTCCTTGTTCTTCGCTTCACTCATTTTGCGTCACCTCCCTGCATGGCGCGCTTGATGCGGCCCGGAATTCCCGCCAGACCGCCCGGGAGGAAGAGCACGACGGCGACGATCACGCCCCCCATCAGCAGCTGCCAGTACTTGGTGATGTCGGCGAACACCTCGCGCATCATCTCGAAGGCGAAGGCACCGGCGATCACCCCCGCGAGGTTGCCCATGCCACCGAGGATCACCATCAGCAGCACGTTGCCCGACTCGTGCCACGACAGCAGCTCCGGGGTCACGAAGCCGAACAGCACCGCATACAGGAAGCCCGCGAGCCCGCCAAGGCCACCGGCCAGCGTGAAGGCACCGAGCTTGTAGCGAAAGGTGAAATAGCCGAGCGACTGCATCCGGTGTTCGTTGCTCTTGATGCCGACCAGCGCGCGGCCGAAAGGAGACTGCAACACGCGGGCGAGGAACAGATACACCAGGACCATGATCGCCAGGATGAAATAGAACATGTGGACCTCGTTGTTGAGGTCGAAGGGCTCCCAGCCGAAGATCGCGGCCGACGGCTTGTTGTTGAGGTACATGCCGTCCGAACCGCCACCCAGCGCCGTGTCATGGAAGATGAAGTAGGCCATCTGCGCGAAGGCCAGCGTCACCATGATGAAATAGATGCCCTTGGTGCGCAGCACGAACAGACCGATCACGAAGGCGGCGAGCGCGGCGAGACCGATCGATGCCGGCAGCACGTACCACAGGCTGGCCGCTTCGTACTGCGGGCTCAGGATCGCGACCGCGTAGGCCGCTATGCCGAAGTAGGCCGCGTGGCCGAAGCTGACCAGGCCGGTGAAGCCCACCAGCAGGTCGAGGCTCATCGCGAAGATCGCCATCACCAGGACCTTGCCGACGATCTCGATGTAGAACGACTCGCCCGACAGCGGCACACAGGCAAGGACCGCGATCGCGACCAGCTTGAGAATGAAAGAAGCTTGTGCGTTCATGGTCTTAGCCTTTCTTCAGGATGCCTTCAGGGCGCCACAGCAGGACCACCGCCATCACGACATACACGACGATGCCGGACAGTTCGGGGACGAGCACCTTGCCGAAGGTATCGGCGAAACCCACGATCAGCGCCGCCACCAGCGCGCCCCACACCGAGCCGATGCCACCGATGACGACGATCACGAACGAGATGATCAGGACATGGCTGCCCATGTTCGGGAACACCGAAGAGATCGGCGAGGCGAGCATGCCGGCGAGCGCGGCCAGGGCCACGCCGAGCGCGAACACGATGCGGTAGATCATGTTGATGTTGATGCCGAGCGACTCGACCATGGTGCGATCGTCGTTGCCGGCGCGGATCATCATGCCCAGGCGGGTGCGCTGGATGACGAAGTACAGCGCGATCGCGAGCACGATGCACACCGCCGAGATCGCCAGCCGATAGACCGGATAGCTCATCACTTCGGTGAGCTGGATCGACGCATCGAGGAAGGCCGGGATGGCCACGCCGTGCACATCGTCACCCACCAGCAGGCTGCGCAACTGCTCGAAGATCAGGATAAGACCGTAGGTCAGCAGCACCTGCTCGAGGTGGTCGCGCTTGTAGAGATGCGCGAACAGCGCCCATTCGAGGAAGGCGCCGAAGGCGAGCGCAAGCGGGATGCCGAGCACGATCGCCATCACCAGGCTGCCGGTGGCGCTGGTGAGCACGAAGGCGAGGTAGGCGCCGATCATGTAGAAGCTGCCGTGCGCCAGGTTGATGATGCCCATGATGCCGAACACCAGCGTCAGTCCGCTTGCCACCAGAAAGAGGAGCAAACCGTACTGCAGCGAGTTCAGCGTCTGGATCAGGAAGGTTGCAAAATCCATGACGTTTCCCCTCCTGGCAGGCGCGCGCCTGCCGGGATGAATTCGGGTTCAAAAGAGACGGGATGCAGGGCGCGCCCTGCCGGGCCGAGGGGCGACCCGCCGGGCCGCCCCTGGCGATGGGCTTAGAGCTTGCAGCCGCGCGCCGGGTCGGTGAGACCCTTGGAGACGATCTCGACCACCTGGTTCTCGCTGCCCTTGACCTCGCGCAGGTAGATGTCCTGCACCGGGTTGTGCGCCTTGGAGAGCGTGAAAGTGCCACGCGGGCTCTCGATCGTCGCCGACGCCATGCCCTTGATGACCTCTTCCTGCTTGGCGGGATCACCACCCGCGGCCTTGAGGCCGGCTTCGTACATCTGCGCCGCGTCGTAGCCCTGCACTGCATAAACGTCGGGCTGGGCCTTGTAGGTGGTCGCGTACTTGGTGCGGAAGGTCTTGTCCTTGGCGTTGTCGAGACCGTCAGCGTAGTGCAGCGTGGTCATCAGGCCTTCGCCGGCGCCGCCCATGGCGTCGAGGTTGCCGTCGGTCAGGAAGCCCGGGCCGTAGAGCGGGATGCTGCCCTTGAGGCCGGCAGCGGCGTAGTCGCTTACGAACTTGGCGGCACCAGCGCCAGCGAAGAACACGAACACCGCGTCAGGTTTGATCGAGGCGATCTCGGTCAGGAAGGGCTGGAACTCGACGTTCGGGAACGGCAGCGTCATCTCCTTCGCCACCTTGCCGCCGCCCTTCTCGAAGGATTCCTTGAAGCCCGCGACCGACTCCTCGCCGAAGGAGTACTTCCAGGTCAGGGTGACCACGTTCTTCACGCCCTTCTTGGCGAGCAGCTCGCCCATCGCGTACGACGGCTGCCAGGCCGAGAATGACGAGCGGAAAATGTACGGCGAGCACAGCGGGCCGGTGAGATCGTTGGCGCCGGCGTTGGGGATCACCATCAGTGTCTTGCTGTCGCGCGCGACCTTGGCCATCGCCAGCGCAACGCCCGAGTGCACGGTGCCGACGAGCAGGTCGACCTTGTCGCGCGAGATCAGCTTCTTGGCGTTCTCGGTCGCCTTGGCCGGATTGGACTCGTCATCCACGGTGAAATACTCGACCTCTCGACCACCCAGCTTGCCACCGTTCTCGGCGACGAACTGCTTGAAACCGTTGGTAATGGCGTTGCCGAGCGCGGCATAGGTGCCGGTATAGGGCAACATCAGGCCGATGCGGACCTTGTCTTCAGCGTAGGCAGATCCGAACCCCGCCGTCGCCAGGGCGGTGCCGAGAACGATATTGCGCACGAAATTGAGGGGCGTTTTCATTTGTCTCTTCCTTGGGGGTCTTGATGAATCAGCTTGTTGGGGCCGGCACGCTCTTGTCACTGCAGGCTTGTCACGGCCACGCTCGCGCCCGCCCGCCCACGGCGTGGGAGAGCAGGCGAACGTAGATTGTCAGAGGTCCTGCGCGGCGCGCAGCCCGGTGGTCTGCGCCTCGCGCGACACCAAGCGGCGCCCCGTGCGGACGGGGCGCAGACGCTCAGGTCACCACCGACAGGAAGCGCTCGTTGAGTTTGCGGTCGTGATAGAAGATCGCCGGGCCCACCTGGTCGAAAGTCCAGGTAATTGGTGCGTGGTCCGGGTAGCTCTCGTAACCACCGGCAAAGGTCTCGAAGCGGTTGCCCGAGGGATCGAAGGCGTAGATCGTGGTGCCGCGGGTGATGCCGTGGCGGGTGGGGCCGATGTCGATCGGCACGCGGTTCATCGACATGATGTCGGCTGCACGCAGCACTTGCTCCCAGGTGCCGAGCAGGAACGACAGATGATGCAGCTTACCCGGTTCCGGATGGCAGACGAAGGCCAGGTCGTGAGCCTTGTGCGAGCACGAGATGAAGGTCGCCAGCAGGGCCTTGCCGTCTTCCATCAGGACCCGCTCGACGAGGTGGAAGCCGAGCACTTCAGTGAACAGCTTGAGGTTCTCTTCGAGGTTCGGGCCGTAGAGCAGGCAGTGGTCGAAGCGGTGCGGGCCGATTCCATGCTCGGCGGCGGGAATCCACGGATCGGGGTTGGTGTAGGGCTGACCGTTGCCGACGTCTGTCTTGTCGACGTAAAGCTCGAGAACATGGCCGGTCGGGATGGTGAAGCGCACGCGCTCGCCGGTCTCGAGCAGCTCGCCGGCGGGGATGCGCTCGGTGGCGACGCCATAAGCCTGCAGGTCCTTATCGAGTTGATCGAGCGTGGCCTTGTCCTTGACCTTGAAGCCGATCAGATCCATGCCTGCGCGGTCCGACTGGCGCAGCACCACGCTATTGTGGTCACGTTCATCCCAGGCCTTGAAGTACACCCTGCCCGACGCATCGCGACCGGTCTCGACCAGGCCGAGCACGTTCTTGTAAAACTCGACGCTCTCGTCGATGTCGAGCACGCGCAACTGGATGTGTCCGGGACGCATTACACCTGTTGTAGCCATTTCAGCTCCTCTCTGTCAGGAATCGACGGCGGCCGACGCTTTTCGGCTGCGCCGTATCCGAATCTCCGCCTTGTAAAGCAGGTCTGTCTGCCCCGCACAGCCGCACGACCGGCAGTCCAGCGCCCGCATTCTGTAACGCCCCAGACGGGACGTCGCTTGCATACCCCCACACCGATCAGGCGCAGACGTTCTTCTTCATCTTTCCGATTACCGAGAGCGTGATGTCGGTGCGCGGCTTCACCCGACAGGCGAGCACGATCGACTGCGCCTCCTCCTCGGCCGTCACGTAAGCACGACTCATCACGCGCTTGGCGTATTCGCCGCTGTGAATATGGACCTTGCAGACACCGCACCCACCGCCCCGGCATCCGACCGGGATGCCGCGCTTGCCCAGGCGCTCCATGCCTTCCAGCAGGCTCTCGTCGCTCCGGCAGCGATACACCTCGCCGGTATCGACGATCGTGACATTAACGTAAGGGGTGCTCATTCCATCTCCGCCGGGCCCTGCCTGCGCATGCCCGCCGCGTCTCCGTCTCGTTGTGATTGTTCAGCACGCAGAGCCGGGCACAACTCGGGATGCGCCACCGGCTCGGGCGTGGCATGCATCTTGGGGCCTGCCGGAAATTGGAAATATCCAGTTTGTGCACGAGCGCTATCCGCTTTCTGCAATCCCCGGCTCTGCACAAACCGGATAGCGATGATGCAGAAACTGGATATTGCCGCCGCCGTCAGCCCCATAGCATTCAGGTTCCGCATCACCCACCAACGGAGACTTCGGAGATGATCACGAAGGAATATCTGGATACGCTGATCCAGAAGGACAAGGAGAAAGGGCTGTTCCGCTGCAAGCGTGAGATGTTCACGAGCAAGGAACTGTTCGAGCTGGAGATGAAACACATCTTCGAGGGCAACTGGATCTACCTGGCACACGAAAGCCAGCTGCCCAAGGTGAATGACTACTACACGACCAAGATCGGCCGGCAGCCGGTGTTCATCACCCGCAACAAGGACAACAAGCTCAACTGCTTCATCAACGCCTGTGCCCACCGTGGCGCGACCCTGGCGCGCTTCCGCCACGGCAACAAGGCCACCTACACCTGCCCGTTTCACGGCTGGACCTTCAACAACTCGGGCAAGCTCCTGAAGATCAAGGATCCCACCGAGACGGGCTACCCCGACAGCTTCAACTGCGAGGGCTCGCACGACCTGAAGAAGATCGCGCGTTTCGAGTCCTACCGCGGCTTCCTGTTCGGCAGCCTGAATCCGGACGTGCAGTCGCTGGAGGACTACCTCGGCGAGTCGACCAAGATCATCGACATGATCGTCGACCAGTCGCCCGAGGGCCTGGAAGTGCTGCGCGGCGCCTCGACCTATGTGTACGAGGGCAACTGGAAGCTGCAGGCCGAGAACGGCGCCGACGGCTACCACGTCACCGCCACACACTGGAACTACGCCGCCACCCAGGCGCAGCGCAAGAGCCGGGACGCGGGCGACGACATCAAGGCGATGAGCGCCGGTGGCTGGGCCAAGAAGGGCGGCGGCTCGTACTCGTTCGAGAATGGTCACCTGCTGCTGTGGACGCGCTGGGACAACCCCGAAGACCGGCCGCTGATGGAAGAGCGCGACCGTCTGGTCAAGGAGTTCGGCGAAGCCAAGGCCGACTGGATGATCGGCAACTCGCGCAACCTGTGCCTGTACCCGAACGTGTACCTGATGGACCAGTTCAGCTCGCAGATCCGCGTGTTCCGTCCGCTCGACGTCAACCGTACCGAAGTCACCATCTACTGCATCGCGCCGAAGGGCGAGTCAGCCGAAGCGCGTGCGCGCCGCATCCGCCAGTACGAGGACTTTTTCAACGCCTCGGGCATGGCCACGCCTGACGACCTCGAAGAGTTCCGCGCCTGCCAGGAAGGCTTCATGGGCCAGTCGCTGGAGTGGAATGACATGTCGCGCGGTGCCGAGCACTGGGTCGAAGGCCCGGACGACGAAGCCGACAAGATCGACCTCAAGCCGATCCTCTCAGGCGTCAAGACCGAGGATGAAGGCCTTTACGTGGCGCAGCACAGCTACTGGCTCGAAGAGTTGAAGAAGGCAGTGGCGGCCGAAGCGGCTGCATCCTGAGAACACGGAGACCTAGAAAATGAGCCTTTCCTACGAAGACCTGTGTGCCTTTCTGTACCGTGAGGCGCGCTACCTGGACGAGCGCGACTGGGATAGCTGGCTGGCGATGTATGACGAGGCGTGCACCTTCTGGATGCCCGCCTGGGATGACGATGGCGAACTGACCGAAGACCCGCAGACCGAGATCTCGCTGATCTGGTACGGCCGCCGCGCCGGCCTGGAAGATCGGGTGTTCCGGATCCGCACCGAGCGCTCGAGCGCGACCATCCCGGATACCCGCACCAACCACCACATTGCAAACGTCGAAGTCGTCGAGCGCAGTGACAAGGAAATCAAGCTGCGCTTCAACTGGCACACGATGAGCGTGCGCTACAACCACACCGACCACTTCTGCGGCACCAACTTCTACACCCTGGACGTCTCGGGCGAGAAGCCGCTGATCAAGTTCAAGAAGGTCGTTCTCAAGACCGACTACATCCGTCACGTCATCGACGTCTATCACGTCTGAAACAACGAGGGCGGGGCGCACGCCGCTGGCGGCAAGCGCGACCCCGCCCCACACCCCGGAGGGATGCCATGACCTACAAGATCGCACTCAACTTCGAAGACGGGGTCACCCGCTTCATCGAATGCAACACGTCCGAAACGGTGGCCGATGCGGCCTACCGCCAGGGTGTCAATATCCCGATCGACTGCCGCGACGGCGCCTGCGGCGCCTGCAAGTGCAAGGCCGAATCGGGCAAGTACGAGCTCGGCTTCTACATAGACGACGCGATGAGCGAGGAAGAAGCCAAGCTTGGCTACGTCCTCACCTGCCAGATGCACCCGAAATCTGACTGCGTGGTGAATATCCCGGCGTCGTCCGAAGTCTGCAAGATCAAGCACGCCACCCTCACCGCCACGGTGGCCGAGGTACGGCAGCTCTCGCCGAGCACGCTGAGCCTGACCCTGCAGGGCGAAGGCATCTCCAAGCTTGCATTCCTGCCCGGCCAGTACGCCAACCTGGAAGTGCCTGGGACCGACCAGACCCGCGCCTACTCGTTCAGCTCGATGCCGGCCGAGGGCAAGGTGAGCTTCCTGATCCGCAACGTCCCCAACGGCCTGATGAGCGGCTACCTCACGGGTCGCGCGCAGCCGGGCGACACCATGAAGCTCGCCGGACCGATCGGTAGCTTTTACCTGCGTGATGTGGCACGTCCGGTGCTGATGCTTGCTGGCGGCACCGGCCTCGCCCCGTTCCTCGCCATGCTCGACAAGCTCGTCGCCGGCGGTGGTAGCGCACACCCGATCCACCTGATCTACGGCGTGAACACTGACGCGGACGTGGCGGAGCTCGCGCGCCTCGATGCCCTCAAGGCCGCGCTGCCCAATTTCAGCTACGACGTGTGCGTGGTCTCCGACGACAGCACCTGGCCGAAGAAGGGCTACGTCACCGCACACATCGAACCCGCCCACCTCAACGAAGGCGCGGTCGATATCTACCTGTGCGGCCCGCCGCCGATGGTCGAGGCGGTCGCCGCCGACCTGCGCGCGCGCAAGGTCGAGCCCGCCAGCTTCCACTACGAAAAGTTCGCCGCGAGCGTCTGACCCTCCCCCGACCCCGACAGGAGCATTCATGCCGAACCGATTCAAGAACAAGGTCGCCGTGATCACCGGCGCTGCGCAGGGCATCGGCAAGTGCGTCGCCGAGAAGATGGCCAAGGAAAAAGGCATCCTCGTGCTCGTCGACCGGTCAGAGATCGTTCACGAAGTAGCCGAGACACTGAAGAAGAAGACCGAGGTCCTCAGCTTGACCGCCGATCTCGAGAAGTTCGCCGACTGTCAGCGCGTGATGGAAAGGGCGGTGAAGAAGTTTGGCCGCATCGACATCCTGATCAACAACGTCGGCGGCACGATCTGGACGAAGCCTTTCGAGCACTACGCGGAAGACGAGATCGAGGCCGAAGTACGGCGCTCGCTGTTCCCGACCCTGTGGTGCTGCCGCGCCGCGCTGCCCTACATGCAGGAGCAGGGCAAGGGCTCGATCGTGAACGTCTCCTCGATCGCCACCCGCGGCGTCAATCGCGTGCCTTATGGCGCAGCCAAGGGCGGCGTCAATGCCCTGACCGCCTGTCTGGCGTTCGAGAACGCCGAGCGCGGCATCCGCATCAATGCCACCGCACCCGGTGCCACCGAAGCGCCACCGCGCCGTGTTCCGCGCAACACGTCCGAGCTGTCGGAGCAGGAAAAGCTCTGGTACAAGCAGATCTACACCCAGTCGATCGACAGCAGCCTGATGAAGCGCTATGGCACGCTCGCGGAACAAGCCGAGCCGATCCTTTTCCTCGCCTCCGATGACGCCGGTTACATCACCGGCAGCGTGCTGCCAGTAGGCGGTGGCGACCTCGGCTGACCGCGCCGCACTCGATCCGACTCCCTCCCCTCGCCCTCCGGGCGAAATTTCGGGCCGCCCCCGCAGCGATGCGTGGCGGCCTTTTTTTTGCCAACGCCACCCACCGCAAACAGGGCGAGCGCCCCTTGATCGCCGCGAGCCTTTTGCCGCGAGCCCCACGCCACCCGCCGGCCGAAGACGACTCCTCGCGCGACTACGACTGCGGTAGACCCGATGATGCGCGGGAAGACTTTCTAAACTAATCTGAGCATAGACAAAACTTCTTCTCTCCCATAAAATCGAGATTCCTGATTATCTCGATACACGTAGCTCGTAGCGCGATAGCAGCCAGGCAAGACGACAAGAATGCGGGCATCCAGGGCACGATGCAGCACGCGTGGGCCGGAGTGCCGATCACGGAGCGAGGGGCCAGAAATGCCGATGAGTTTTCTCAACGCCAGCAGCAGCATCTACGCTGCGGCGAACCCGTTCGAGGTGTCAGAGTACGTCAATCGGAACGTCGGCCTACACCGGCTTCGCCTGTCCGGGTCGACGCGCACCAGCGCCTCGCTACGCCACCGCAAGGCGGGCGCGCTCGATCTGTGCCGCTTGAGCTACGGCGCAGAGGCGCGCGTGCTTTCCGAGGGACTCGAAGACATCTACCACGTCCAGTTCATCCTGCGTGGACAGTGCCGCTATACCCTGCCGCGCTCGACGCTCGACCTTTCGGCCGGGCACTTCCTGATGATCAACCCCAACGAGCCGCTCGATCTCACCTACTCCGAGGACTGCGAGAAGTTCATCGTCAAGGTGCCGACCGCGATGGTCAACGAAGCCTGTGCGGAGCACCGCTGGTACGCTTTCGACGAGCGCATCCGCTTCCAGCAGATCCCCTACCGCTGCGAGGAACTCAGCAACTTCATGATGCTGGTGAATCTGCTGTGCGATGAAGCGGAATCCGGACAGACGACGCCGCAGATCCTGCAGCACTACAACCGGGTGGTGACGAGCAAGCTGATGACCATGCTCAAGCACAACGTCGACCTCGCCGCCCCCAGCCTGCATTCGGTCTGCTTCGAACGGCTCGCGCGTTACATCGACGAGAACATCAAGGCAGATCTGAGCGCCGAGCAGTTGTCGCGACACTCTCACCTCAGCCTGCGTTCGCTCTACCTGCTGTTCGAGAAGAACGTGAAGATGACGCCGAAGCAGTACATCCGGCAAAAGAAGCTCGAGAATGTCCACGCCACCCTGATCGATCCGGCACGGCCGGCACCGAACGTCACCGCAGTGGCGCTCGAATACGGCTTCACACACCTCGGGCGGTTCTCGGAACTCTATCGATCGACCTATGGCGTGCTGCCCTCGGAGTCGATGCGAAGCCGCCAGCGCGCCTGCGCCTGAACCGCGTCCCGGCACCACCTGCAACAAGCGGTGCCGGAACCACACCTCCGGCATGCACGCACCAAGCCCATGGTCCGGATGTGCGCCGTGTTGTCTGTCTGCCGCGTTGACGGAAAAAATCCACCGATCGGCATTGATCGGTGGATTTTTTGGTGGCGGAGTGGACGGGACTCGAACCCGCGACCCCCGGCGTGACAGGCCGGTATTCTAACCGACTGAACTACCACTCCGCACTGACCTGCGCCGGCTTTCGCCGGCTTGCGATCCGGCCTGGCCAGATCGCCTTGTGTGGCGTCCCCACGGGGATTCGAACCCCGGTTATCGCCGTGAAAGGGCGGTGTCCTAGGCCTCTAGACGATGGGGACTACAAGCCTATTACTAAATCCAACTTTTGGTGGAGGTAAGCGGGATCGAACCGCTGACCTCTTGCATGCCATGCAAGCGCTCTCCCAGCTGAGCTATACCCCCATAACGAGTCGGCGATTATAGCTTCTGGTAAAGCCCACCGCAACCGCTCCGGATCGTCACCTCCGGAACATTGCAGGGCCAAGGCCCTGCGAAAAACTGGCGGAGTGGACGGGACTCGAACCCGCGACCCCCGGCGTGACAGGCCGGTATTCTAACCGACTGAACTACCACTCCGCACTGACCTGCACCGGCTTTCGCCGGCTTTGCCTCACAGCAACTCGGCTGCGCTGCCTTGTATGGCGTCCCCACGGGGATTCGAACCCCGGTTATCGCCGTGAAAGGGCGGTGTCCTAGGCCTCTAGACGATGGGGACCACGAACTGCAACTCTTCGAGTTGGTGGAGGTAAGCGGGATCGAACCGCTGACCTCTTGCATGCCATGCAAGCGCTCTCCCAGCTGAGCTATACCCCCGGCACCGAAGAGCGCGCATTATAGGTTCTCCCCCGGCTCCTGTAAATGCTTTTTTCGCTTTTTGAACTACACCATGCCGTCACCGAGTACCTTGCCCGGATTCATCAGCCCCATCGGGTCGAGCGCACGCTTGATCCGCTGCATCAGCTCGATCTCCAGCGCCGATTTGTAGTGCACGATCTCGTCGCGCTTGAGCTGACCGAGGCCGTGCTCTGCCGAAATTGAGCCACCCAGCTCGCACACCAGATCATGCACGATGCGGTTGACCTCTGCAGTGAGCGCGACGAAGGCGGCGTTGTCGTCGGCGACCGGCTTCGAAAGGTTGTAATGCAGGTTACCGTCGCCAATGTGGCCAAAAGCCACCACACGTACGTCGGGCCAGCGTAGCGCGAGCGCCCTGCCCGCCAGCTCGAGGAATTCGGCGATGCGGCTCACCGGCACCGAGACGTCGTGCTTGATGCTGATGCCCTCGATGCGCTGTGCCTCGGAGACGTTCTCGCGCAGCGCCCACAAGGCCTGCCCCTGGGCACCGCTGGTCGCGACCGCGGCGTCGCTCGCCAGTCCCTTCGCGAAGGCCGCCGCGAGTGCCGCCTCAAGCGCCGCCTCGAGCTGCGCATCCGGAGCTGGATCGGACAGCTCCACCAGCACCGTCCACGCGGGAGCGCCCGCAAGCGGGTCGCGCGCGCCGGGAATGTGCTGCAGCACGAGCTCGAGCGCCTTGCGGCCGACAAGCTCGAACGCACTAACACGGTCGCCACAGTCCGCACGCAACAGCCCGAGCAGACGCACCGCCGCCGCCGGATCGGGCACCGCCACCCAGGCGGTGGCGCAACTGCGGATCACCGGGAAGAGCTTGAGCACCGCCGCGGTGACGATGCCAAGCGTACCCTCGGCGCCGATGAAGAGCTGCTTGAGGTCGTAGCCAGTGTTGTCCTTGCGCAGGCCGCGCAGGCCGTCCCAGACACGACCGTCGGCCAGCACCACCTCGAGGCCGAGGACCAGCTCGCGGGTGTTGCCGTAGCGCAGCACCTGCACCCCGCCCGCATTGGTCGACAGGTTGCCGCCGATCATGCAGCTGCCCTCCGAGGCGAGCGCGAGCGGGAACAGGCGCCCCGCCGCGGCTGCAGCCTCCTGCACCGCAGCGAGGGTGCAGCCGGCCTCGACGGTGAGAGTGTCGTTGTCGGCGTCGATGGCGCGGATGCGGTTCATCCGCGCCAGACTGATCACCACGGCGGCGCCATCGGCGAGCGGCGTCGCGCCACCGCACAGGCCGGTGTTGCCGCCCTGCGGCACCATCGGCACGCCGGCTGCGGCACAGGCGCAGACCACGGCGGCAAGCTCGCCAGTGTCGTGCGGGCGCACCACCGCGCGCGCAGTGCCGTGGTAGCGTCCGCGCCAGTCACTCAGGAAGGGCGCCATGCCGGCATTCGAATCGAGTACATGGGCTGCGCCGACGATCCCGCGCAGGGTGTCGATCAGTGGGTCCATCATCGCATCCTCACTCATTTGCAATGCCGAGCAGTTCGCGCAACAGCGGCCTCACCCGCGCCACCGCAGCCACGCCCTCGGCGATCGCCTCGTCGGCGCGGTGGTAATCCATCAGCCCGAGCTGTGAAACTCGCGGCGCAATCAGCAGATCCGCCGGCTCACCCGCGAGACGACTGCGCGCAATGCGCACCTGCATGATATTGATGCTGGAGCTGATTACCGAGACCAGCGAAGGCAGCACATCCGCAGCACCCGGCACGCGGGCCGCAGGCGTATCGACATCATCGGCCGCGAAGCCGAAGCGCGCGAGCAGGCGCTCGGTCCACCCAGCCTCGGTTTCCTCGACCGGCGCGGGCTCCACCGCCGAGCGCCGGAACGCGCGTCCGACCATGTCGGAGCCCAGATCAACCGCGATCACCACGTCTGCCCCCATCGCCCGGCACAGCGACACCGGCACCGGATTCACCAGGCCGCCATCGACGAGCATGCGGCCCTCGTGCAGCACCGGCGTCATCAGCCCCGGGAGCGCGATCGACGCGCGCACCGCCGCCGATACGCTGCCTTCGTGCAGCCAGATCTCGCGTCCGGTGGACAGGTCGGTGGCGACGCAGGCAAAGCGCTGGTCGAGTTCGGTGAAGTCGCGGTCGACGAAGTTGCGCTCGAAGAAGTCGATCAGCTTCTGGCCCTTGATCAAGCCGCCGCGCAGCGACACGTCGAGCAGCGAGACCACGTCCTGCCACTTGAGGGTTTCGGCCCAGCGCACCAGCTTGTCGAGATCGCCCGACGCGGCCGCCGCGCCGACGAAGGCGCCAATCGAACAGCCGGTGATGATCTGCGGCGTGATGCCTTCGCGCGCGAGCTCCTGCAGCACGCCGAGGTGCGCCCAGCCGCGCGCTGCGCCGCTGCCGAGTGCGAGACCGATCACCGGCCCGTCGCCGGCGGGCTTCGCGCAGCCTACGCCGACCGCACCGAGGACGCCGGCGCCGCTCACCGCAGCGCCCTCCCCGGCAGGCCGGCAGAGGCCTTACTCGATGCGTTCAGCGTAGAGGTCGTGCACATCGCAGTCGGTGATGCGCACCCGCACGAAGTCACCCGGCGCCAGGCCTTCGCCGTCGGGGATGATGACTAGGCCATCGACCTCGGGCGCGTCGCCCGGCGAGCGCGCGAGCGCGCCCTCCTCGTCGACCTCATCGACCAGCACGGTCATCTCGCGGTCGATCCTGGCCTCGAGGCGCTGGGTGGAGATGTCTTCCTGGAAGTCCATCAGGCGCACGCGGCGTTCCTCGCGCACCTCGTCCGGCACCGCGCCGGGCAACTCGTTGGCCGTCGCACCCTCGACCGGCGAATAGGCGAAGGCGCCGACCCGGTCGAGCTGCGCCTCTTCGAGGAAGTTCAGCAGCAGCTCGAAATCTTCCTCGGTCTCGCCGGGAAAGCCGGTGATGAAGGTAGAGCGGATGGTCAGGTCCGGGCAGATGCTGCGCCACTTGCGCACGCGCTCGAGCACGTTCTCGGCGTTGGCCGGGCGCTTCATCGCTTTCAGGATCCGTGGGCTGGCGTGCTGGAAGGGCACGTCCAGGTAGGGCAGGATCTTGCCCTCGGCCATCAGTGGAATCAGGTCATCCACGCTGGGATAGGGATACACGTAGTGCATCCGGATCCAGATGCCGAGTTCGCCGAGCGCCTTGGCGAGATCGAGCAGGCGGGTCTTGACCGGCCGCCCGCCCCAGAAACCGGTGCGGTATTTGACGTCGACGCCATAGGCTGAGGTGTCCTGCGAGATGACCAGGATTTCCTTCACCCCGGCGTCAGCAAGCGCCTCGGCCTCGCGCATCACCTCGTGGATCGGCCGGCTGACCAGGTCACCGCGCATCGAAGGAATGATGCAGAAGGTGCAACGGTGGTTGCAGCCTTCAGAGATCTTGAGATACGCGTAGTGCGGCGGCGTCAGGCGGACGCCCTGCGGCGGCACCAGGTCGGTGAAGGGGTCGTGAGGCTTGGGCAGGTAACGATGCACTGCGTGCATGACCTCTTCGGTAGCATGCGGGCCGGTCACCGCAAGCACCTGCGGGTGGGCAGAGAGGATCACGTCGTCCTTCGCCCCGAGGCAGCCGGTGACGATGACCTTGCCGTTCTCGGCCAGCGCCTCGCCGATCGCATCGAGTGACTCCTCGACCGCAGCATCGATGAAGCCACAGGTATTGACGACCACCAGATCGGCGTCGTCATAGCTGCCCGAGATCGAATAGCCCTCGGCGCGCAGCCGGGTCAGGATATGTTCCGAATCGACGGTGGCCTTCGGGCAACCGAGCGAAACAAAGCCGACGCGCGGCAGGACCGGGGTCTTGAAAGTTGTCATGCGAAAAACCTGTCGAGTCGGAGCGCCGGGATTTCAGCGCTTGCGGCCAGGCGCCGCGCGCGCTGCACCGTTCACTTCTTGCCGTCACCCTTCGGCGCGGCGGGCTGTTCGTCTTCGGGACGGACGTAGCCGGGAAACTGGAAGCCGGTGAACATGTTGCGCGTCTGACTCTCGAGCTGGCTCTGCATCTGCTCGAACATCTTCTTCGACTGGTCGACATAGGCGCCCATCATGCTCTGCAGCGCAGGCCCCTGGAAATTGAGGAACTGCGCCCACAAGTCCTGACCGACCGGGCTGTTCTCGCCGTAGATCGCGCGCGCCTGATCCTGGAGCTTGCCCTGCATCTCGGTGAAGGCTTTGATGTTGCTTTCGAGGTACTTGCCCATCATGCCCTGCATCGCATTGCCGTAGAAACGGATCATGTGCGAGAGCAGGTCGCTGGTGAACATCGGCGCGCCGCCCGCCTCTTCCTCAAGGATGATCTGCAGGAGGATGCTTCGCGTCAGATCCTCGCCGGTCTTCGCGTCCACGACCTGGAACTGCTCGTTGCCGAGCACGAGGTCCTTCACGTCCGCAAGGGTAATGTAGGAACTCGTCCGCGTGTCGTACAGGCGGCGGTTGGGATACTTCTTGATCAGGCGTAGCTGTTCCGGCATTTATCCGTCTCCTCGGCGGCGGTTTATTCGCTCTTGGCGAAAAAATTATACCGCGGTGCGTCATGAAAACCATGAAAAAACCCCGTCTTTCGGCGGGGTTACGTATCTTGACGCATGGCACGGTGCAGCATCAGCACATGTGCAGGCCGCCGTTGATGTTGATCGTGGCGCCGGTAATGTAGGCAGCCTTGTCGGAGGCGAGGTAGGCGCACAGATCGCCGATCTCGTCTGGACGGCCGAGGCGCTTCATCGGCACGGAGTCGATGATGCCCTGGCGGATATCGTCGCGGATCGCCATGACCATGTCGGTGCCGACGTAGCCAGGCGCCACGGCATTGACCGTCACGCCCTTGTTGGCGAGTTCGGCGGCGAGAGCCTTGGTGAAGCCGAGCACGCCGGCCTTCGCAGCCGAATAGTTGGTCTGGCCCGCCTGGCCCTTGACACCATTGACCGACGAGATGTTGATGATCCGCCCCCATCCGCGCTCGGCCATCTTGGCGGAGACGTGGTGGGTGACGTTGAACAGGCTGTTCAGGTTGGTGCTGATCACCGCGTCCCACTGACCCTTCTCCATCTTGGGGAAGAACTTGTCGCGGGTGATGCCTGCGTTATTCACCAGAACGTCGATCGGGCCGATTTCGGCTTCGACCTTGGCGACCATCACGCTGCAGGACTCGTAGTTCGAGACATCGCCCTCGGCGGCGACGAAGTTGAAGCCGAGGTCGCGCTGCGCCGACAGCCAAGCGTCCTTCTGGTCGAAGTTCGGCAGGCAGTTGGCGACGACCTTGAAGCCGTCCTTGGACAGGGACTGGCAGATCGCAGTGCCGAGACCACCCATGGCGCCGGTAACGAGAGCGATTTTCTGGGACATCTTCAAATCCTTCTGGGGCAATTTTGAAAACCGAAGCCACTATTGGCAGGCATCCAAGCCCGCGTCCTCTTCGGCACAACATGCGGCGGCGCATCAACGGCCACACCACCGCATTATATCCACTGTTGACGGAACTTGCTGCAATGCAATACCCCGGAAAATATTGCACTGCTTATCGGGATAGGGGCGGCCAGCTTACCTGACCGTTCCCCTCCCACACCACCCGGCATGCGGGTCCGCACCGGGCGGTTCCAGCAGTTGAGGTTATGAGAGCCGGGGCACGCCGAGTCGGTCAAGGCGGGCGATCGGCATCGCGCGGTTCAATCGCAGGCGGCGGTTACGCCACCAGCACCGACTGTTCGCCACTACCTTGCGGGCGTCCTCGTCCGAGGCGCCCATCGCTTTCAGCTCCCGGTACATCGTCGTGCCCCGACGCCAGTGCTTGAGCTGCACCGCCCGCAGCCGGTGTCTTATCCACGGGTCGAGTTCGCGGAACACCCTGGGTGTCTGCGCGAGCTGGACACCGTCGCCCATTCAGGCACAAGGCGAGATCTCCCTAGGTAAGAACGCACTCCTTCGCCGCACAACCGCCGGATCTACGCCGCTTCGCCTTGATCACGAGCGCTTCACGGTTATTGGCCCGCTCACCCTGCTCGGCAGCGCCTTCTATCCGGTTCTTGTCCATCGGCTCGCAGCTTATGCTCCACGCTCCCTTCCCACGCTCGGTCGCCCTCACGCAGTTGCGCTTCGCTTCGTTCGCTGTGATCAGCTTACGGCGGGACTTGCACCCGCAGGAGTGCGCCCATGCTGGGCGCACATAAAAAAACGCGCCTCACAGGGCGCGTTTTCGCAGATCTGACCGACAGACGCCGGATCAGAACATGTGCTGGCCGCCGTTGATCGAGATGTTGGCGCCGGTGACGAACGCCGCTTCGTCGGACGACAGATAAGCCACCAGACCGGCGATCTCTTCGGGCTTGCCGAGGCGCGACACCGGGATCTGCGGCAGGATCTTGGAGTCGAGGATCTCCTGCGGGATCGCCATCACCATCTTGGTGCCGATGTAGCCCGGCGAGATGGTATTGACGGTCACGCCATTACGCGCGACCTCGAGCGCCAATGCCTTGGTAAAGCCGTGCATGCCGGCCTTGGCCGCCGCATAGTTGGTCTGGCCGAAAGCGCCCTTCTGGCCGTTGACCGAAGAGACGTTGATGACGCGACCCCACTTGCGCTCGACCATGCCGTCCATGACCTGCTTGGTCATGTTAAAGGCCGAGTCGAGGTTGGTGCTGATGACGGCGTCCCAGTCGGCCTTGGTCATCTTCTTGAAGGTCATGTCGCGGGTAATGCCGGCGTTGTTCACCAGCACGTCGACCGGACCGACTTCCTTGAGCACCTGCTCGACGCAAGCCTTGCAAGAATCGAAATCGGCCACATCGCAGGGGACGGCCTTGAAGCCGTAGCCCATGTTGTTCATGGTCTGCAGCCAGTCATGCGCCTTGGCGTTACCCGGCGAGTGCGTCGTGACGACCTTGTAGCCGAGCGCCGCAAGCTTGATGCAGATCGCCTCGCCCAGACCGCCCATGCCACCGGTTACCAGTGCAACTCTTGCCATTTTTCTCTCCTCTCCCTATTCGGGTCGTGTTGTTCTGGACGGTACTTGAAGATGACGGCAGCGACCGCCCGATCCGCTGCAGCCGAAGATGAGATCTGCAACACAGCCGACTCAGGCACGCTCCTTGACGTAGCGCCCTGGTGCAGGCTCGATCGGTTCGTATTTCGTGCTGCCAAGGCGGCCACGTGCGGCGACCTGCTTTCCGCCGTGGCTGCGCAGCCATTCTGCCCAGTGCAGCCACCAGCTGCCCTTGTTTTCGGCCGCAGCACCGAGCCATTCGTCGGGATCGGCCGGGCACACGTCGGCGGTCCAGTAGCTGCGACGATTCTTGGAGGCGGGGTTGATCGCGCCGGCGATGTGGCCGCTGGCGCCCAGCACGAAGGTGGTGTCGCCGCCGAGGAGCTTGCGCGCGAGATAGGCGCTCTTCCAGGGCACAATGTGGTCTTCGCGCGCGGCCATCAGGTAGGCCGGCACGTCCACCTTGCCGAGGTCCACCTTGTGACCGAGCATCTTTAGCTTTCCGGGCACACGCAGGTTGTTCTCGAGGTACATGTTGCGCAAGTACCAGGTCAGGAAGGGCCCCGGCAGGTTGGTGGAATCCGAGTTCCAGTACAGCAGGTCGAAGGCGGCCGGCTTGTTGCCTTTCAGGTAGTTCCCGACCACGTACTGCCACACGAGATCGTTGGCGCGCAGGAAGGAGAACACGTTGGCCAATTCCTGCCCCTTGAGCACACCCCCCTTGCCGATCGCCGCCTCGCGCGCGGTGACGCTCGCCTCGTCCACCAGGCAACCGAGCTCGCCGGCATCGGAAAAATCAAGGAGCGTAGTCATCAGTGTCAGGCTGGCGACCGGCTCCTCACCGCGCGCGCGCTCCACGGCGAGCGCCGACGTGAGTATGGTGCCCCCCACGCAGAAGCCGAGCACGTTGGGTTTCTTGACGCGGGTGATCGAGCGCACCACCTCGAGTGCGGCAAGCGGCCCCTTGTCGAGGTACTCGTCCCAAGTGTGGTGCCCGCCGCTGTCCTGGCGCGGATTTTTCCACGACACCAGGAAGACCGTGAAACCCTGCTCGACGACGAAGCGCACGAGCGAATTCTCCGGCTGCAGGTCCATGATGTAGAACTTGTTGATGCAAGGCGGCACGATCAGCAGCGGCGTCTGCGCGACTTTGTCGGTCAACGGCGCGTACTGGATCAATTGCATCAGCTCGTTCTCGAACACCACCGAACCGGGCGTCAGTGCGAGGTTGCGGCCGATCTCGAAAGCCGAATCGTCGGTCATCGAGATGCGTCCCTTCTCCAGGTCACGGAGCAGGTTCTGCACGCCGCGGGCGATGCTCTCGCCCTTGGTCTCGACCGCGGCCTTGATGAATTCGGGGTTGGTGGCGGCGAAGTTGCTCGGCGCGAGCGCGTCGATGTACTGCCGGGTCAGGAACTGAATACGCGCCTTGGCCCTGCCGTCGGCGATCGGCATCGCCTCTGCCATGTCGCGCAGGAGCCCGGCGTTGACCAGGTACGCCTGCCGCATGTAATCGAACACCGGGCTTTCGGACCACTCCGGCGCTACAAAGCGTTTGTCGCCCGGCTCGGGCTGTACGACCACCGAGCCCACCTCGCCCGGCTTGCGCACCAGCATCGACGACCACAGCGCAGCGTGCTTCTCGGCGAAATCCCTCTGCAACGCAGTCATGACCTCCGAGTCGGGCAATGGCAGCTTGTGCGCCGCGACCCCGGAAGAATCCTGCATCGCGGCATGCTGACGCGCGAGCGCATCGAAAAAACCCTGTGCCATCACCTGCCCGGCGGCGAAGATCGCCTGCATGCCCGGAGGCACCTCCTTGCCCGCTGAATCCGACATCCCTTTCTCCTGAACCCGCACCCGCTCTCTGGGAGGCCGGATCGCGGTTCGCGCATCGTCCGGAATCCTTCGGCGCATCATCTTGACGCGCGCTAGAATTCACCCATGTATCTGATTCCAATCGCCTGGCTGTACGTCGTGGTCCTCGTCGCCGCTTCGGAGGACACGGTCGTTGCCGCTGTGCTTACATTCCTGTTCTGGGGGCTCGCCCCTCTGGCACTGTTTCTGTGGCTGTTCGGCACCCCGGCGCGCCGTCGCCGGCGACTGGAGCGCGAAGCGCTTGAGCGCAACGATAGAGCCGAATCGGACGCCGATCAATAGCTGCAAACCCGCGCCTGTCAATGCGAGGCGGATTTATCATCCCGCCGTGGTCCGCTCAGCACGACCGGGCCACGCCTTCGAGCCAGATCAGCGACGCAAAGCGTCCACTCCGTCCATCGCGCCGATACGAGTAGAAGTGATGCGGGTCGGAAACCGTACACACCCAGCCGCCGCTCACCCGCTCCACCCCGAGCGCGGCCAGCCGGCGCCGTGCCAACGCGAAAAGGTCAGCCAGCCACTTGCCCTGCACCCTGCCCGGCACGAACGCCGTCGCTGCCTCCGCATCTGCGTCAACGAATACCGCACGCACTTCATCGCCGACCTCGAAGACCTGCGGTCCGATTGCAGGGCCGATCCAGGCGCGCAGATGACCGGGCGCCACACCCATCGACGCCACCGTGCGCTCGAGCACCCCGGCGGCGAGCCCGCGCCAGCCGGCATGCGCAGCCGCCACCACGCTGCCCTGATCATCGCAGAACAGCACCGGCAGGCAGTCGGCGGTAAGCACCGCACAGGCGCGTCGCGCGCTGCGCGCCACCGCGGCGTCGGCCGCCGGCACCCCCACGGCATGATCGGCTTCGGCCACCGCGCAGCCATGCACCTGGTCGAGCCACAGCGGCTCCGCACCGATCGCTGCATGCAGCCGCGCTCGATTGGCCTCTACTGCAGCCGGGTCGTCGCCGACGTGGCTGCCGAGATTGAAGCTGGCGTAAGGGGGCAAGCTCGCACCGCCTGCGCGGCTCGTCACCAGCGCGCCCACACCGGCGGGCAAGGCCCAGTCGGGGCGCAGCAGGCCGGGTGCGAGCGCGATGTAGCCGGGCGGCGGGGCAGAAAAAGTGAAGCTCATCGCCGCCCTGCGCGCATGCCGTCGAGCAGCCCTGCGAAATCCGCCGCCATCGGCACCTGCCAGCTCATCACCTCGCCACGGCGCGGATGTACCAGCCCAAGCCGGAACGCATGCAGAGCCTGGCGCGGAAAGCCGTCGAGCAGCACATTGGCGCAACGGCGCGGGGCGTACACCGGGTCCCCCACCAGTGGATGGCCGATGTGCGCCATATGCACGCGAATCTGGTGGGTGCGCCCGGTCTCCAGCCGGCACTCCACCAGCGTGAAACCGGCGAAGCGTTCGACAACCAGATAATGCGTGACCGCCGGGCGCCCATTGCCGACCACAGCCATTCGGGTGCGCTGCGTCGGGTGACGGCCCACCGGCGCATCCACCGTGCCGCCGGCGATCAGTTCACCCTGTAACAGCGCGTGGTAGTGGCGCTTGACCGTGCGTGCCTGCAACTGGCGCACGAGGTCGGTCTGCGCGGTGAGCGTCTTCGCCACCACCATCAGGCCGCTGGTGTCCTTGTCGAGCCGATGGACGATGCCGGCGCGCGGCACCGCGGCGAGCGCGGGGTCGTGATGCAGCAATGCGTTAAGCAGGGTTCCGCTCCAGTTCCCGTTACCTGGATGCACCACCAGACCGACCGGCTTGTCGATCACGAGCAGGTCGGCATCCTCGAACACCACCGTGAGCGGAATGTCCTCCGGCAGTTCGGCGGCGACCTCGGGCGGCGGCGGCGCATCGATCTCGATGGACTCGCCGCCCCACACCTTGCGGCGCGCATCCGGCCGACCTCCATCGACACGGATGAAGCCCGCCCTGAGCCAGCCCTGCAGGCGACTGCGCGAATGTTCGGGGAGAAGCCGGGCCAGCGCCAGATCAAGGCGCAGACCACCGAGTTCGGCAGGGATCGTCAGCACCTCGCAGGCGTCGGCGTCGTCGGCAGGGAGGGAGGCTGGGATATAATCGGCGCGTTCATTCACGCGAGTGTCTTCGATGGCCAGGTTCACCCCCGGAAGTTTAACGGCAAAAGCCGCGCTCATCGGCGCATTGCTGCTCGGCGGCTGCGGCATGCTGCCCGAACAGGTCGACGAAACCGCCGGCTGGAACGCGCAGAAGCTGTACTCCGAGGCCAAGGCCTCGATGAGCGAAGGCGGCTACGACCGCGCGATCACGATGTTCGAGAAGCTCGAGGCGCGCTACCCCTATGGCCGCTTTGCGCAGCAGGCTCAACTCGAGGTAGCCTACGCGTACTACAAGCAGGGTGAGCAGGCGCTGGCGCTGGCGGCCGCCGACCGCTTCATCAAGCTCCACCCCAACCACCCCAACGTCGACTACGCCTACTACCTCAAGGGCTTGGTGAATTTCAACGAGGACCTCGGCCTGCTCGCCGGGCTCTCACGCCAGGATCTCTCCGAGCGCGACCCCAAGGGCGCGCGCGAGGCCTTCGACAGTTTCCGCGAACTGGTCGAGCGCTTCCCGCAGAGTCGCTACGCGGACGATTCGCGAGCGCGCATGCAGTATCTGGTGAACTCGCTCGCCTCGCACGAGGTGCATGTCGCACGCTATTACTACAATCGCGGCGCCTACGTCGCGGCAATCAACCGCGCGCAGACCGCAGTAAGCAACTTCCCGCAGGCACCTGCCACCGAGGAGGCGCTGTTCCTGCTGGTCAAGAGCTACGACGCGATGGGCCTCACCCAGTTGCGTGACGATACCGACCGGGTCATGCACAAGAACTTCCCGGACAGCGTTTACTTCCGTGGCGGCCCACAGGACGACCGCCCGTGGTGGCAGCTGTGGTGAGGGTTTGATCGTCGCCCGATCGTGGAGAGCGGGTGGAACAACATTGAATAGGCGCCGTGCAGGGCGCCTTTCTTGTTCTTGATTAGCAACGATGCTCAGCCAGGCACCCCAACGGGTCTATACTGTACGTAAATACAGCCTTCCTGCTGGGAGGTGCGCCATGCCGATGAACCGAATCCAGTTTCAACCCGGACTGTCCATGCCCGAGTTTCTCCAGCGCTACGGAACCGAGCCGTCCTGCGAGGCG
>Ga0209573_1001978_pt1 | contig 28224 bp, 22 predicted proteins | sample TNRBio252014_DNA_FD_185870 | JGI IMG/M metagenome (GOLD analysis project Ga0209573, IMG submission 185870) | Wastewater treatment Type I Accumulibacter community from EBPR Bioreactor in Madison, WI, USA - TNR Reactor_6/25/2014_ DNA (SPAdes)... | ecosystem: Engineered > Bioreactor > EBPR >... | reverse complement strand
CGGCCCGGCGCCTCGCCCACCAGCATGATGCGCGCCCGGGGATTGCCGTCGGCAAAGACCAGTTGGCGGGCCGTCTGCTTCAGCGCGCAGCCCTCGAAGCGCTCCATCAGGGCTTTCAAGGCTTCAAGGCTGGCCGCCGACTGCGCTTCGGCCCGCGCCGCCATCGCCGCCTCATCCGGCGAGGCCGGAGCCGGGCGGGCCAGCGGTTCGGGCGCCGGCGCGCTGCGCAGGGCCGGGCGCTGGGGCTGGGCCGCCGCCTGCGCTGCGGCAGTCTCGGCCGCAAAGGCGGCGAACTGGTCGTGCGCCTCCTCGTCGAGCGCAAGGTCCACCCCCGCCTCGATGTGCCACTCGATCACCTGCCTGAGGGCGATCAGTTCGCTGTCGCCGCCCATCGTCTGTGCCTGTGCATGCCCGGGTGAATTCCTAGGTTGAATGCTGCTTCCAAGTAACGCATACGCTTGAGCAAGGGAATGCACATGCGCCTTGCAAATGATCGGGCAAGGCGTATGGTTCATATATAAACCATTTGGGCAAGACGTTAGGAGAAGGCACGATGGACCTGCCGGAACGCGAGCGGATGGAATACGATGTGGTCATCGTCGGCGGCGGCCCGGCCGGCCTGTCCGCGGCGATCCGGCTGAAGGAGGTTGCGGCCGAGGCGGGCGGCGATCTGTCCGTCGTCGTGGTCGAGAAGGGCTCGGAAGTCGGTGCCCACATCCTGTCTGGCGCGGTGGTCGATCCGGTCGGCATCGACCGGCTGTTCCCCGACTGGCGCAACGATCCGACCTGCCCGCTGAAAACCGAGGTCAAGCAGGACAAGTTCTACGTCCTCGGCCCGGCGGGCGCGCTGCGCCTGCCCAATTTCGCCATGCCCAAACTGATGAACAACCACGGCAACTACATCGTCTCGCTGGGCGATCTCTGCCGCTGGCTGGCCGGCAAGGCCGAGGCGCTCGGCGTCGAGATCTATCCCGGGTTTGCCGCGACGGAGGTGCTCTATGGCGAGACTGGCGAGGTGATCGGCATCGCCACCGGCGACATGGGCGTCGACCGCGAGGGCAAGCCGAAGGACAGCTTCACCCGCGGCATGGAACTGACCGGCAAGTATGTGATCTTCGCCGAGGGCGCGCGCGGCCAGCTGACCAAACAGCTGATCGCCAGGTTCAGCCTCGACGCCGGCCGCGAGCCGCAGAAGTACGGCATCGGCATCAAGGAACTCTGGCAGATCGACCCGGCCAGGCACCAGCCGGGCCTCGTCCAGCATTCGTTCGGCTGGCCGCTGGACGGCAGCACCGGCGGCGGCTCGTTCCTCTATCATCTCGACGGCGGCCTCGTCTCGGTCGGCTTCGTCGTGCATCTCAACTACCAGAACCCGACGCTCTCGCCCTTCGACGAATTCCAGCGCTTCAAGACCCACAAGCTGGTGCGCGAAACCTTCGAGGGCGGCAAGCGGCTCGCCTATGGCGCGCGCGCGCTGACCGAGGGCGGCTGGCAGTCGGTGCCCAAACTGTGCTTCCCCGGCGGCGTTCTGGTCGGCTGCGGCGCCGGCTTCATGAACGTGCCGCGCATCAAGGGCAGCCACAACGCCATGCTCTCCGGCATCATGGCGGCCGAAGCCATCGCTCCGGCCATCGCCGCAGGCCGTGTCGGCGACGAGATCACGGCCTACGATCAGGGCTGGCGCGCCTCCGCCATCGGCCGCGACCTGAAGATGGTGCGCAACGCCAAGCCGCTGTGGTCGAAGTTCGGCACCTGGATCGGCATCACGCTGGGCGGGCTCGACATGTGGACCAACGAATTGTTCGGTTTCTCGTTCTTCGGCACCATCAGCCACGGCAAGCCGGACAGCCAGTCGCTGAAGCCGCTGAGCGAGGTCAAGCCGATCGTCTATCCCAGGCCCGATGGCGTGGTCTCGTTCGACAAGCTCTCCTCGGTGTTCCTCTCCAACACCAACCACGAGGAAGACCAGCCCTGCCACCTGCGGCTGAAGGACCCCTCGGTGCCGATCCGCGAGAACCTGCCGAAATATGGCGAGCCGGCACGGCTGTTCTGCCCGGCGGGGGTCTATGAGGTCGTCTATTCCGACGAGGCGAAGACCAGGGACCCGCGCTTCGTCATCAACGCCCAGAACTGCGTGCACTGCAAGACCTGTGACATCAAGGATCCGGCCCAGAACATCACCTGGGTCGCGCCCGAGGGCGGCGGTGGGCCGAACTACCCGAATATGTGATGGTGCGGCGGCGGCGCAGACCGTGGCGTGCTTGCCGCGCCGCGGCAAAAGGGCCATTGTGCCGCCCGATTTCAGGCGTCATGGGAGTGATTCTGACCCCGTGAATCCGTTTGGCCGGAGATGGAAAGCGTGCCCGTTTCAAACTTGCTGAGTGCAACCCTCCGGCGGAGCGGCGCCGCCGTTCTCGCCACCCTGGTGCTGGCCGGCGCGGTCCACGCCCGGCAGAGCCCCGGCACCCAGCGCGCCGAAGCCTTGCTTGGCGGGTCCGGCGCCTTCCTCGCCGCCATGAGCGCGCAGGGCCAGCACGACATGCGCGCCGCCGCCGGCTTCTATCGCGACCTTTTGCGCGCCGACCCCGGCAACCGGCCGGTGCTGGAGCGCGCCTTCATCGCCGAACTGGCCGACGGCAACCTGCCCGAGGCCTTCCGCCTTGCCGAACAGGTGACGGCGCGCGAGGGCGCCAATCCGCTGGCCTATGCCACGCTGGCCGTGCGCGCCCTCAAGAACCGCCAGTACCAGAGCGCGCGCACCCTGCTGGGCCGGGCCAGCGGCGGGCGCGGGCGCACCACCGACCTGACCGTGGCGCTGCTGACGGCCTGGGCCCATGTCGGCTCGGGCGACCTGAAGAAGGCGCTGGAGATCGTCGACCGCTTCAGCGCGCCCGAACTGGCGGCCTACCGCAATTTCTTCGGCGGACTGATGGCCGAGGTGGCCCGGAAACCCGAGGATGCGCAGAAGCGGCTGACGGTGGCCTATCGCACCGAGCCGGGCACGCTGCGCGTTGCTGATGCCTATGCCCGCCACATCTCCCGCGCCGGCGAGATCGAGAACGCCATCAAGGTCTATGGCGAGTGGGACAGCCGCAACGCCGGCCAGCCGTTCGTGCGCAACCAGTTGACCGAGCTGCGCGCCGGCCGGCCGTTGCCGCCGCTGGCGCAGACGGTGCAGCAGGGCGCCGCCGAAGTGCTGTACGGCCTCGGCGCGGTCGGCAATTCGGCGCGCGAGGCTGAAACCTCGCTGGTCTTCATGCAGCTCGCCGCCTATCTCAATCCGGAGGACGAACTGGTTCAGGTGACCATCGCCGAACTGTTCGAACAGATCCGCCAGTGGGAGCGTTCGGGCGATGTCTTTGCGAAAATTCCGGCGACCTCGCCGTTCCGCATCCGCTCCCTGCTCGGAACCGTCATCTCCTTCGAGCGGCGCGAGCGCACCGACGATGCAATCACCTCGCTGACGACGCTGCTGGCCGAGAAGCCGGACGAACTGGAGGCGGTCGACATGCTCGCCGGCCTCTATCGCAGCAAGAAGAAGTATGCCGAATCGATCGCCGTCTATTCGAAGGCGCTGAACCGGATCGACAAGCCGCAGACCGCCCACTGGAACCTGTTCTTCGGCCGCGGCGTGGCCTTCGAGCGCAACAAGGAATGGACCAAGGGCGAGCCCGATTTCCTCAAGGCGCTCGATCTTCTGCCCGCGACCGTGAAGACCGCGCGTGAAAAATACGAACGGGCGCAGGTGCTCAACTATCTCGCCTATTCCTGGGTCGATCAGGGTCTGAACATCGAAAAATCCTTCGACATGCTCAAGGAGGCGGTCTCGCTCGCCCCCGAGGATGGCGCCATCGTCGACAGCCTCGGCTGGGCCTATTACCGGCTCGGCAAGTATGGCGATGCGGTCAAGCAGCTTGAACGCGCCATCGAACTCAAGCCCGGCGATCCGACCATCAACGACCACCTGGGCGATGCCTACTGGAAGATCGGGCGGGTCAACGAAGCCTATTTCAAGTGGAATCACGCCCGCGACCTCAAGCCCGAGCCGGACGAGCTGGTGCCGATCCTGCGCAAGATCCAGTTCGGGCTCGACGAGATTCCGCCCCCGCCGATCCCGCGCGAACTGCTCGGCAACGGGCCCGACGGGTTCCCGCCGCCGCCGCCGGTGATCACCGGGCCGCCGGTGCCGATCGTGCCCGAGAAGGGCAACGGGGGCTGATGTGACCGCAGCGGTCCGAGCCGAACTGGCGCCGGCCAAGGTGAACCTGACCCTGCTCGTGCATGGCCGTCGCCCCGATGGCTATCACGAACTGGAAAGCCTCGTCGTCTTCGCCGATGTCACCGATGCGCTGACGCTCGATCCCTCCCTGCCTTTCGGCCTGACGGTGGGCGGGCCGACGGCGCAGGTCTCCGGGCCGATCGAAAGCAATCTTGTCATCCACGCCGTGCGTGAACTGGCCTCGCGCATCCCGGACCTGAAGCTCGGCGCCTTCGATCTCGCCAAGCACCTGCCGGCGGCCGGTGGCATCGGCGGAGGTTCGGCCGATGCGGCGGCGGCGCTGCGCCTCCTGGCCCGGCTCAACGGCCTGTCTCTGGACGACCGTCGCCTGATCGAGGCGGCCCGCGCGGTGGGGGCCGATGTGCCGGTCTGCCTCGAAAGCCAGCCCCGGATGATGCGCGGTGCCGGCGAACGGCTCGGACCGGTGCTTGCCCTGCCGCGCCTCAACGCCGTGCTGGTCAATCCCGGCTTGCCGGTGGCCACCGAGGAGGTGTTCGCCGAACTCGGCCTTGACAAGGGCCAGACGGTGAAGGCGCCGCCGCATGTGCCCGTCGCCTCGGCGCTGAAGACCGACACGCTGCTCGCCCTGCTTCAGGACGGGCGCAACGACTTGCAGGAGCCGGCCATCCGCCGCCAGCCGGAAATCGCCGCGGTGATTGCCGCCTTGCAGGCCCAGCCTGACTGCCGGCTGGCCCGCATGTCCGGCTCGGGCGCCACCTGTTTCGGGCTGTTTCCCACCCTTGGCGCGGTCTTCGACGCCGTGCGCAACCTGCGCCGCGAGCATCGCAACTGGTGGATTCAGCCCGCCACGCTCGGCGGCCTCGAAGCCTGATCAGTAGGCGCGCGAGACGCAGAAATCGACCGCTTCCTCCAGCGCCAGCCGCATCGGCGAGGCGGGGAACAGGCCGAGCGCATCCTTGGCCATGGCGCCATAATGCCGCGCCCGGTCCACCGTATCTTCAAGCGACTTGTGCTGGCGCATCAGCCCGATGGCGCGGTCGAGGTCGCCGTCCTCGATTCGTGCTTCCGTCAGCGTCCGCCGCCAGAAGGCCCGCTCCTCGTCGTTGCCGCGCCGGTAGGCCAGCACCACCGGCAGGGTGATCTTGCCCTCGCGGAAATCGTCGCCGACGTTCTTGCCCAGCGCATTCGAGGTGCCGCCATAGTCGAGCGCATCGTCGATCAGCTGGAACGCCACGCCAAGGTTCATGCCATAGCTGCGGCAGGCCGCCTGCGCCGTCTTGTCGAGCCCGGCCAGCACCGGCCCGACCTCGGCCGCGGCGGCGAACAGTGCCGCGGTCTTGGCCCGGATCACGGCCAGATAGTCATCCTCGGTGGTCGCGGTGTTCTTGGCGGCGCCAAGCTGCATCACCTCGCCTTCCGCGATCACGGCGGCGGCGGTGGACAGGATGTCGAGACAGGTGAGCGATCCAACCTCGACCATCATCTTGAAGGCCTGGCCGAGCAGGAAATCGCCGACAAGCACGCTTGCCTCGTTGCCCCAGAGCATGCGCGCCGCCTGCTTGCCGCGCCGCATCTCGCTCTCGTCCACCACATCGTCGTGCAGCAGCGTCGCGGTGTGCATGAACTCGACCGAGGCGGCGAGCTTGACGTGGCCCTCGCCCTGATAGTTGGACAGCGCGGCGGTGGCCAGCGTCAGCATCGGCCTCAGCCGCTTGCCGCCCGACGAGATCAGGTGATTGGCGACCTCGGGGATCATCGTCACGTCCGAGCCGGTGCGCGACAGGATCATCGTGTTGACGCGCGCCATATCGGCCTCGGTCAGCTTGACCAGCCGGTTGATGCCTTCATCGCGGCCGGTCTTGCCGCTCTGCTTTTCCAGTGAAACAACGACGCCCACGCTGCCCGGCCTCAGTTTCCAGTTGACGGTTGACTAGACTTTCCCAACACGCTTGCACCGTCACGCGCCCAAATGCAACCACGTTGGCCGCGTCACCTTCAGGTTGCGAGCCTCATGATCACCACCCGGGATACGTTGTTTGGCGGGACGCTGCGGCTGGAACAGCCAGAAAAGGGCCACCGCGCCGGCACGGATGCGGTCCTGCTTGCCGCCAGTTGCCCGCCCGGCGAGGGGCTGGTGTGCGATCTGGGCTGCGGGGTCGGCACGGTCGGCCTGCGTGTGGCGCAACACCATCCCGGCCGGCGCGTGCTGCTGATCGACAACGACCCGCTGGTGCTCGGCCTTGCCGCCCGCAATGGCGTCGACAACGGCCTGGCGGAGCGTTGCATGACGGTTCGGGCGGATGTGCTGGGGCGCGATTTCGGTCAGGGTCCGCCGCTTGAGCGGGTGCGTGCGGCGGTCGTGCTCAGCAATCCCCCCTTTGCCGAAGCGGGGCGCCAGCCCGTATCGCCGACGCCGCTGCGGGCCTCGGCTCATGTGTTGGCCGGCACTCTGGACGGCTGGATCCGGGCGGCGATCCGCCTGCTCGCCCCGAAAGGCGATCTCATCGTGATCCACAGGGCCGAGGCGCTGGCCGACCTTCTGGCCGCGCTCGCCGGCCGCTTCGGCGGTATCCGCATCCGTCCCGTGCTGCCGCAGGCGGACAGCGCCGCCAGCCGCATTCTCGTGCGCGCCCGGCTCGGTTCGCGCACGCCGCTGACCCTGCTGCCGCCGCTGGTCCTGCACCGGGCCGGCGGCGGCTTCACCGATGAGGCGGAGGCCATCCACGCCGGGACGGCCTCCGTCGATTGGGGTGAGGCCCGCCGCTAGGGTTCAGCAGACCCGGTAGCGCCGCCAGACGTGGCGATAGCCGTTCCACACCCAGCCGCGCCGGATGCAGCCGTAATAGCCGACGCGCGGGCCGGGATAAAAACCCCAACCGGGATGCCGGCGCGGCCCCCAGCCATGCCGGCGCGGGGCAAAACCGCGATGGCCGCGCACACCACCGCGCCCGCCCCAGCGGGCCTCGCTGGCAGGAAGCGCCGTGGCGCTGTCGGCGGCCTGACCCAGGCCGGCCGGGGCCATGGCGGCGCTGGCCGGGATGGGGGCAAGCGGGATGAGCAGCAGCGCGACGGCGGCGCTCAGGATGCGAAGGAAGCGGAGCATGGGGTCTCCTCCGGTTGGACAACCCGGTGACCGGGATTGTCCGATCATTGCGGGCTGGCCCTGTATCGATGCTGAACGGCGATGTCAGCGTCGCAGGTCGCAGATCACGATCGGCAGTCCGTCGCCATCATAGGCAGGCAGGAGCGCGCCGCCACAGGTCTGTTCGATCCCATGGCCGATCCGGCGCGGCGGATGCCGGCGGGGCGGCGGTTGCTGACCATGGGTGTAGACGGCAAGCCGCTGCGGCTTCTGAACCGAATAGACGGAGGCATCGTCGCCGCCACTGGCGCTGCCGCCAGCGCCACCGCCTCCGCCGCCGCCCTTGCCGCCGGCCGACTGGGCCAGGGACGGCCCGGTGAAGCCAACGTCCGGGTGCACCATCAGTGCCGAGACCAGCGACAGCGCGATCAGGGCGGGTTTCACAAATGAGCGGGCCATGGTTTCCTCCATCGGCGGGTCGCCTGTCATGCAGGCGTTGGAGCGAGGTTCGCGCTGCTGCGGCAAGTGTGCTGTGCGTTTGCTCACGCAAGACTCCGCCCTTGACCGGCGCGGCGCCAAACGCCAATGACTGACGCTGCCGGCGCGTGCGCCCGCGCACCCGGACGGGCGTCGCAGGGCCGGAAAACGGAATGGACGAACGATGGCGAATTCACAGGCGGCGGCCGAGCCGGTCGATTTCATGCACCCGACGCGCTCGTTTCAGGGGCTGATCCTGACGCTCCAGAACTTCTGGGCGAAGAAGGGCTGTGTCGTGCTCCAGCCCTACGACATGGAAGTGGGCGCCGGCACCTTCCACCCGGCGACCACGCTGCGGGCGCTGGGTCCCCGCCACTGGAATGCGGCCTATGTCCAGCCCTCCCGCCGGCCCAAGGATGGCCGTTATGGCGAAAATCCCAACCGCTTGCAGCACTACTACCAGTTTCAGGTCATCCTGAAGCCCTCGCCGCCGGATTTGCAGCAGCTCTATCTCGACTCGCTCTCGGCCATCGGGCTCGACCACTCGCTGCACGATTTCCGCTTTGTCGAGGACGACTGGGAAAGCCCCACGCTCGGCGCCTGGGGGCTCGGCTGGGAATGCTGGTGCGACGGCATGGAGGTCAGCCAGTTCACCTATTTCCAGCAGGTCGCGGGCTTTGAATGTGCGCCCGTCGCCGGCGAACTGACCTACGGTCTGGAACGCCTCGCCATGTATGTGCAGGGCATCGAGAACGTCTACGACCTCAACTTCAATGGCCGCGAGGGCGCCGAGAAGGTGACCTATGGCGATGTGTTCAAGCAGGCCGAACAGGAATATTCGCGCCACAACTTCGAATATTCCGACAGCGAGGTCCTGTTTCGCCACTTTGCCGACGCCGAGCGGCTGTGTAGGCAATACCTCGACGCCGGCGACCGCGGCGAGAAGCACCTGATGGCCCTGCCGGCCTATGACCAGTGCATCAAGGCCTCGCACGCCTTCAACCTGCTCGACGCGCGGGGGGTGATCTCGGTCACCGAGCGCCAGAGCTACATCCTGCGCGTGCGCGAACTGGCCAAGGCCTGCGGCGCGGCCTGGCTGAAAACCGATGGCGGCGGGGCGTGAGACAAGGCTTGAATCTGCCTCCTGTCGGTTATAGTTTTGGGCTATAAAATTTAATCCATGGCCGAGGGATTATAGTTTGGACTACGCGGCGTTTGAAAAATCACCGACAGGTGCCCTCGTCGCCACCGAACGCGGACAACGCGCGTTCGTACCGAATGCGTTGCCTCCGGTCGATATTGATCTGCGGGCTCTTGCCGAGCCCCTGGAGCGGGCGGCGTCTGCGCTGGGTGAACTGGACGGGATCGGTCGTGCGCTGCCGAGCCCGTATCTTCTGATTGCCCCCCTGCAAGGGCGGGAAGCGCTGTCATCCTCGACTATGGAGGGGACCTATACAACAGCCGATGATCTGTTGTTGCTGGAAGCGGGCGCTGCGGAAGCGGAGCGCGGTGCGGACACCCGCGAGGTTCTCAATTATCGCAAGGCGCTGTCAGCGGCGATTGAAAGCCTGGAAAAGGTCCCTCTCTCGCTCAGGACCTTGAAGGATGCGCATCGAACGCTGTTGACGAACGTTCGGGCGGATCGTGGTCTGCGCTCGCGACCTGGCGAATTCAAGCAATACCAGAATTTCATCGGTGCTTATGAGATCGAAAAGGCGCGGTTCATCCCGCCTCCTCCGATGGAGGCGCTGGCGTGTCTCAACCGTTTGGAAACGTACCTGCATGACGAGTCGCATGCTCTGCCCGTCCTGATCAATTCGGCCTTGATCCACTATCAATTCGAAACCATCCATCCCTTCGCCGACGGAAACGGGCGCGTGGGACGCATGTTGATCACGCTGCATCTGTTTCAGGCCAAACGGATCAGGTTGCCGTTGCTCTATCTCAGCCCTGTGCTGGAGGCGAAAAAGGATGAGTATATCGATCGCATGTATGCGGTTTCCGCACAGGGGGCGTGGACTGAGTGGATACTATTCTACCTCAATGCCATCGTTGAAGCGTCGCATTTCGCAATTGGTGTCGCAGACAAGTTGATCAATTTGCAGAAGAAATACAGAGATCGGTTCCAGAAGGCGAATCGCTCTGCCGGCCTGCTTGCGATCGTTGATCGTCTGTTCGAGCGACCTGCATTCACAATTCCGATGATCTCTGAACATCTTGGCATAACCTACCCCGCCGCCAAGGCAAACGTGGATAAGCTTTTGCAGGAAGGCATTGTCCAGGAAGCAAAAAACACAAGCAACCCACGTTATTACACTGCGAAGGAAATCATTACTTCGCTTTATGGAAACTGAAATGCCTGATCTCCTGTTTGAACTCTTCTCCGAAGAAATCCCCGCCCGCATGCAGGCGAAAGCCGCCGAGGACCTGAAGAAGCTGGTCACCGACGCGCTGGTCGAGCGCGGCCTTGTCTATGAGGGCGCCCGTGCCTTCGCCACGCCGCGACGGCTGGCCCTGCACATCGCCGGCCTGCCGGTAAAGGGGCAGGACGTGCGCGAGGAGAAGAAGGGCCCGCGCGTCGGCGCGCCGGATGCGGCGGTGCAGGGCTTTTTGAAGAGCGCCGGCCTCGCCTCGCTCGATCAGGCCAGGATCGAGACCGACCCGAAGAAGGGCGCGTTTTACGTCGCGGTGATCGACAAGCCGGGCCAGCGGACGATCGACGCGCTGGCCGACATCCTGCCCGCCACCATCCGCGCCTTCCCCTGGCCAAAATCGATGCGCTGGGGCGCGGCCTCGGCCGCCTCGGGCTCGCTGCGCTGGGTGCGCCCGCTGCATTCGATCATCGCCACCTTCGGCGGCGAGGGCGAGGACCCGGAGATCGTGCCCTTCGAGGTGGAAGGCATTCGTGCCGGCGATGTGACGCGCGGCCACCGCTTCATGGCGCCGGGCGAAATCCGCGTGAAGCGCTTCGATGACTACGTGGCCAGGCTTGAGGCGGCGAAGGTCGTCCTTGATGCCGAACGCCGCAAGGACATCATCCGCCAGGAGGCGCAGACGCTGGCTTTCGCTCAGGGGCTTGAGGTGATCGAGGATCAGGGCCTGCTCGACGAGGTGTCAGGACTGGTCGAGTGGCCGGTGGTGCTGATGGGCTCGTTCGAGGAGGACTTCCTCGACGTGCCGCCCGAGGTGATCCGCGCCACCATCCGCGCCAACCAGAAGTGCTTCGTGCTCCGGGACGGCAAGACCGGCAGGCTGGCGCCGCGCTTTCTGGCTACCGCCAACATCGAGGCAACCGACGGCGGCAGCACCATCACCGCCGGCAATGGCCGCGTCATCCGCGCCCGCCTGTCCGATGCCCGCTTCTTCTGGGAGACGGACAAGAAGGTGAAGCTGGCCGAGCGGGTGAAGAAGCTCGACACCGTGACCTTCCACGCCAGGCTGGGCTCGCAGGGCGAGCGCGTGCGGCGCATCGCCGCGCTGGCCGAGGCGCTGGCCCCGAAGGTGGGTGCCTCCCCGGTCGAGGCCGGGCTGGCGGCGCGGCTGGCCAAGGCGGATCTGTCGACCGAGATGGTCGGCGAATTCCCCGAGTTGCAGGGGCTGATGGGCCGCTATTATGCCGCGCTCGAAGGCCACCCGTCCTCGGTGGCCACGGCCATCGAGGATCACTACAAGCCGCTTGGCCCGTCCGACCGGGTGCCGACCGACCCGGTCTCGGTGGCGGTCGCGCTGGCCGACAAGCTCGATATCCTGATCGGCTTCTGGATGATCGACGAAAAGCCCACCGGCTCGAAGGACCCCTATGCCCTGCGCCGCGCCGCCCTCGGCGTCATCCGGCTGGTGCTGGAAAACAAGGCGCGCCTGCCGCTGCTCGACACGATCTATGGTCACTACGGCGTCCTCGCCGACCAGCGCGCGGGTGCCGGCGGCGGCTCGACCGTATCGGGCACGCTGTCCTCGCCGGAGGATTATCTCAAGCAGATCCAGCCGCTCGGGGCCGATCTTCTCGCCTTCTTCCATGACCGGCTGACGGTGATGCTCAAGGATCAGGGCGCCCGTCATGATCTGGTCGATGCGGTGCTGAGCGCCGGCGCGGGAGGCGGCAACGACGACCTGCTGCGGGTCGTCGCCCGCGTCGAGGCGCTGGGCCGTTTTCTGGAGACCGATGACGGCAAGAACCTGCTCGCCGGGTTCCGCCGCGCCGCCAACATCCTGCGCGCCGAGGAAAAGAAGGACGGGGCAGGGGCCTTCGAGGCGGCCGTCGACGTGGCGGCACTGGCCGAGCCGGAGGAACTGGCGCTGGAAGCCAGCCTCGACACCGCCGGGAGCGAGGTGGGCGGCGCCGTGGCCAACGAAGATTTCGCCGGCGCGATGCGCGTCATGGCGTCCTTGCGCGCGCCGGTCGATGCCTTCTTCGAAAAGGTGCTGGTCAACGCGCCCGAGGCTGGCCTGCGCCTCAACCGCCTGCGCCTGCTGGCGCAGTTGCGCCGGGTCACCGCCACGGTGGCGGATTTCTCCAAGGTGGGCGGCTGACGCCCTGATGTGACAATGGCCGGGAAATCCCGGCCATCGTGCCTGTATCAGCGACTGAACCCGGGGAAATCCCCGGTCAGTCCGACATGGTGATCTTGCCCTGCGCAGCCTGCGCCGCCGCGAGTCGGGCGATCGGCACGCGGAAGGGCGAGCACGAAACATAGTCGAGCCCGGTCTTTTCGCAGAAGCCGATCGAGGCCGGATCGCCGCCATGCTCGCCGCAGATGCCGAGCTTGATTCCCGGCCGCGTCTTGCGCCCGCCCTCGGCCGCCAGCTTGATCAACTGGCCGACCCCCTCCTGATCGAGCGTCATGAACGGGTCCTCGGCCAGGATGCCGCGCCGCTTGTAGGGTTCGAGGAAGCTCGCCGCATCGTCGCGGCTGATGCCGAGCGTCGTCTGCGTCAGGTCGTTGGTGCCGAAGGAAAAGAACTCCGCCGACTGGGCGATGCTCTCGGCCATCAGCGCGGCGCGCGGCAGCTCGATCATCGTGCCGACCTGATAGCTGAAGGTGACACCGGTTTCCTTCATCACCGCCTGCGCCATCGCGTCGATGCGCGATTTCACATGGTCGAGTTCCGGCTTGGTCATCACCAGCGGCACCATCACCTCGGGCACCACCGGCTCGCGGTTGTGCCCCATTGCCGCCACGGCCGCCTCGAAGATGGCGCGCGCCTGCATCTCGGCGATTTCCGGATAGGCCACGGCAAGCCGGCAGCCGCGGAAGCCGAGCATCGGGTTGGATTCCGACAGTTCGGCGGCCCGCTGGCGCAGCTTTTCGGGGCTGGCGCCCATGGCCCGGGCCACCTCGGCGATTTCCTCCGTCGTGTGCGGCAGGAATTCGTGCAGCGGCGGATCGAGCAGGCGGATGGTCACCGGCAGCCCGTGCATGATCTCGAACAGCTGTTCGAAATCGTTGCGCTGCATCGGCAGCAGCTTGGCCAGCGCGGCACGGCGGCCCTTCTCGTCGTCGGCGAGGATCATCTCGCGCATCGCCACGATGCGGTTCTCGTCGAAGAACATGTGCTCGGTGCGGCACAGGCCGATGCCCTCGGCCCCGAAGGTGCGGGCCTGGCGCGCGTCGGCGGGCGTCTCGGCGTTGGCGCGCACCTTCAGCCGGCGCTTGCCGTCGGCCCAGCCCATCAGGGTGGCGAACTCGCCCGACAGTTCGGGCTGGAGCATGTTGATCCGCCCCAGCAGCACCTGCCCGGTCGAGCCGTCGATGGTGATGAAATCACCCTTCTTGAGCACGGTGTTGCCGGCCGTCAGCGTCTCGTTGACGTAATCGACGCGCAGCGCGCCGGCGCCCGAGACGCAGGGCTTGCCCATGCCGCGCGCCACCACGGCGGCGTGGCTGGTCATGCCGCCGCGCGTGGTCAGGATACCCTCGGCCGCATGCATGCCGTGGATGTCCTCCGGCGAGGTTTCGACGCGCACCAGGATGCAGCGGCGCTTGTCCTTCACCGCCTGTTCCGCCTCCTCGGAGGTGAAGACGATCTCGCCCGCCGCCGCGCCCGGCGAGGCCGGCAGGCCCGAGCCGATGATCTTGCGGTGCGCCCTGGGGTCGATGGTGGGATGCAGCAGCTGGTCGAGCGAGGCGGGGTCGATGCGCTTGATCGCCTCGTCCTGGCTGATCAGCCCCTCGCCGGCCAGATCGACGGCGATGCGCAGCGCCGCCTTGGCGGTGCGCTTGCCGGTGCGGGTCTGGAGCATCCAGAGCTTGCCCTTCTCGACCGTGAACTCCATGTCCTGCATGTCGCGGTAGTGCTGTTCCAGCAGGCCGTAGATGCGGACAAGTTCGTGGTAGGCGGCGGGCATCGCCGCTTCCATCGAGGCCTTCTGCGAGCCGGCGGCGAGGCGCGCCGCCTCGGTGATGTCCTGCGGCGTGCGGATGCCCGCCACCACGTCCTCGCCCTGCGCGTTGATCAGGAACTCGCCATAGAGCGCCCGCTCGCCGGTCGAGGGGTTGCGGGTGAAGGCAACGCCGGTGGCCGAGCTTTCGCCCATGTTGCCGAACACCATGGCCTGGACGTTGACGGCGGTGCCCCAACTGGCCGGAATGTGGTGCAACTCGCGATACTTGTTGGCGCGCGGGTTCATCCACGAGCCGAAGACGGCGCCGATCGCGCCCCAGAGCTGCTCGGTCGGGTCCTGCGGGAAATCGCGGCCCAGTTCGCGGCTGACGCAGGCCTTGTAGTCGACCACCAGCTTCTTCCAGTCGGCGGCGGTCACGTCGGTGTCGAGCGAATACCCCTTGAGATCCTTGTATTCGTCGAGAATGTCCTCGAAGTGGCCATGGTCGACGCCGAGCACCACGTCCGAATACATGGTGATGAAGCGGCGATAGCTGTCCCAGGCGAAGCGCTCGTCATTGGCCGAGGCGGCGACCGCGTTGACGGTGACGTCGTTGAGCCCGAGGTTGAGCACCGTATCCATCATGCCCGGCATCGAGGCGCGGGCGCCCGAACGCACCGACACCAGCAGCGGGTTGGTCGGATCGCCGAAGGTGCGCCCGGTCAGCCGCCCGACATGGTCGAGCGCGGCGGCGACAGCGGTTTTCAGGTCGGCCGGATAGCTGCGGTCGTGATCGTAGAAATAGGTGCAGACCCCGGTGGAGATGGTGAAGCCGGGCGGCACGGGCAGGCCCAGGTTGCACATCTCGGCAAGGTTCGCGCCCTTGCCGCCCAGAAGGTTCTTCATCGAGGAATCGCCTTCGGCCTTGCCGTCGCCAAAGGTGTAGACCCACTTTGTCATGAAAGCCTCGTGTCGTTCACGGCCACCGGTTGATGCGCTGCAATAACGCTAGCAGCCTCTCAGTCGAATGAACAGCGCCGCTTTCCCGGCCTGTCCCATAGGCAGGCGGGGGAATCGCACCGCACCGCCGACATCCTAGAACCATGGCTTACGTCAGGTTAAGCGGCAAAGTGCCGCCATCCCCCCGCTTTGTCCGCCTCGGTCATCGGTTTAACCGACCGGAAACCTTGATCGAAGATTATCGGCGGCAGTGCAGAGGTGTTCCGCCGGTGACCTCAGGGGGTGAGGCGGAGAGTTCCGGGGGTTTCGGCGTGCGGCGTGGTGAGCGGAAATCGTCATTCAGGACATCGTTCGGCTGGGTTCTCAAGTCGCTGTCGCCCTGGGCGATGGGGGGCTGCCTGCTGGTCTCCTTCACCGCCAGCGCCGGACCGCGTTCCGATGCGCTGGAATTCGTGCTCAGGCGCCACACCCTGACCGCCGACGTGGCTCTCTCGCCCACGCCGGACGGCGAGGACAGCGCTGCCACGCAATCGATCCTGTTCGGCGAGGAACAGCCCGCCCGCCTGCTCGGCCGGATGCGCGATCTCCAGCGCTTCGACAGCCAGCTCTCGGCCATCCATGGCCGCTTCGTGCAGGACAACACCGAGGGCACCACGCTGGCCGCCCGCCCGGGCGATGTCGCGCCCGGCCAGTCGCCGGATGGCGCCAGCCCGCCGCGCCCCGCGCCGCTCGACGAGGCGAACGACGGCGCCACCCCGATGGTGCCGCGCTCGGTCAGCCTTGCCTCCGCCACGCCGGCGCCGGTGGAGCCGGAAATCGTCACCATGCCGCAGCGCGGCGTTGCCGGCTTCCAGCCGATGACCCTGCCGGCACGGGCCGCGCCGCTGCCGCCGGCCAAGCCGGTGCTGCACGCCGGTTATGCCGATCTGATCGACCCCGAGGACATGAGCCGCGAGCAGCGTTGCCTGGCCGAGGCGATCTATTTCGAAGCCCGCTCCGAACCGTCGGCCGGGCAGGCGGCGGTGGCGCAGGTGGTGCTCAACCGCGTCAAAAGCGGGCTCTACCCCGACAGCGTCTGCGGCGTCGTCTACCAGAACCGGCACCGCTATCTCGGCTGCCAGTTCACCTTCGCCTGCGAGGGCAAGTCGCTGCGCATCACCGAGCCGGCGCACTGGAAACAGGCGGTGAAGATTGCCCGCGAGGTCACCTTCGGCCAGACCTACCTGACGGCCGTGGGCAACGCCACGCATTATCATGCCGATTACGTCCGGCCCTACTGGTCGCGCCTGTTCAAGAAGAAGGACACCATCGGCCGCCACACCTTCTATCGCCCGCGTCCCGGCCAGACCTGAGTCTGTGCCATTTTTGCACAGCTGTGCCGTTGCGGCGCAGGTCCGTTTCGCACTGGGGCAGCGGGTCAGCGTATTGAGAAGTGTTCGCAGCGTAGATCATGGTTAAATTTACCTTAACGCCCGCCTTTTGTTGCGGATGACCTGAAAATCGGAAACCTTTCCGGCACGACGGCGCTGTCGAAGCGTCAGGAATTGCGGAAAAGGAGTGTCCGATGCGTCTCAAGTCCTTCTATGTTCTGGCCGGTCTTGCCTTCGCTGCGGCCACGCCCGCCATGGCCGGCGGCCCCTGTGGCGCCCGCTGCTACCAGAAGGTCGTCACCCCGGCCCAGTATGGCACCGTGGCCGAAACGGTGATGGTGCGCCCCGCCTCGGTCGCCCGGCATGTCACGCCGGCGGAATATGGCACCGTGGCCGAAAGGGTCGTGGTGCAGCCCGAGCGCACCGTGCACCGCGTCATTCCCGGCATCACCCGCCAGGTTGCCGAACAGGTTCTGGTCAGCCCCGCCAGCAAGCAGTGGCAGGTGACGCGTGATGCCTATGGCCGCGAGATCGGCTGCTGGGTGGTTGTCCCCGCCCGCTATGCCACGCAGTACCGCACCGAGGTGGTGCAGCCGGCCCGCACCGTCGCCGAAGTCATTCCGGCCGTGACCACGGTGCGCCATCGCACGGTGATGACCCGCCCGGCGCAGGTGCATGAAAGCGTGATCCCGGCGCAGTATGCGACGCATCACCGCACCGTTCAGGTCGCCCCGGCCTCCGCCGCGTGGCAGCCGATCCGCTGACATCAACAGGTTTGCCTCTGACGAGGCATGGGTGGGACGGCGCCGGGGTGGGGACCCCGGCGTCTCTTTTTTAAAGGATCGCGATATCGAGGCCGATGTCGAGCACCGGCGCCGAATGGGTCAGCGCGCCCGAGGAGATGTAGTCGACGCCCGTTTCCGCGATGGCGCGCACGCTCTCCAGCGTCACCCCGCCCGAGGCCTCGGTGACGATGCGGCCGGCGACGCGCTTCACAGCCTCGGCCAGCAGGTCCGGCCCCATGTTGTCGAGCAGCACGATGTCGGCGCCTTCCTCCAGCACCTCGTCAAGCTGGGACAGCCGGTCCACCTCGATCTCGATCTTCACGGTCGATCCGGCGTGTGTCTTGGCCCGTTTAAGGGCCGGCTTGATGCCGCCGGCAACGCCGACATGGTTGTCCTTGATCAGGATGGCGTCGAACAGGCCGAAGCGGTGGTTGACCCCGCCGCCGCACAGCACGGCGTACTTCTCGAAGGCGCGCAGCCCCGGCGTCGTCTTGCGCGTGTCGAGGATGCGGGCGCGCGTATGCTTCACCGCCGCCACATAGGCCGCCGTCAGTGTGGCGATGCCGCACATCCGGCCCATGAAATTCAGCGCCGTGCGCTCTGCCGAAAGCACCGCGCGGGCGTTGCCTTCCACTGTCAGGATCACATCCCGGGCAGCGATCGCCTCGCCGTCCTCCTTGAGCACGGTGACCGTCGCCTCCGGGTCCATCTGGCGGAAGGCTTCGATCGCAAGCTGCGTGCCCGAGACGATGCCGGCCTTGCGCGTCGCCATCACCACCCGCGCCCGCGCGCCGGCGGGCAGGCAGGCCTGCGAGGTGATGTCGCCGGACAGGCCGAGATCCTCCTCAAGCGTCCGCGCCACGGCCGAGCGCACCAGATGGACGGGCAGGGGAGAGAGATCGGGGATCATGGCGGGCTCGCGGGGAGGTGAGGCAAAAATTCAGATGACGCCGGCCAGCGCGGCATCGGCCGCCTCGCGCAGCATGTCGAGCGTGAACACCGTATGGTGCGCCGCGGCGTCGGAGGCGGGATAATCGGTGCGGGCATGGCCGCCCCGGCTTTCGCGCCGAAGCAGCGCCGCGCTGGTGATCAGCTCGGCCGCCACCAGCGCGTTGCGCGCCGAGGGGGTGTGGTGCTTGCTCGCCAGCCTGCGGATGGCCCTGAGCGCGTGGGCGAGGCTGTTGGCATCGCGCAGCACGCCGACATCACCCTGCATGGTGGCGCGCAGCGGCTCGATGGCGCTGACATCGGTGGGCCTGGCATCGCGATAGGGCTCGGGATCGGGCAGAAGCGCCACCGCCTCGCGCGTCTCCGCCTGCACCGCCGCGGCCACGCGCGCCCCGAACACCACCGCTTCGAGCAGCGAGTTTGAGGCGAGCCGGTTGGCCCCGTGCACGCCGGTGGAGGAGACCTCGCCCACCGCATAGAGCCCGGGGATCGAGGATTGCCCGTCCGCGTCCGTCATGACGCCGCCCATGTGATAATGCTGGGCCGGGGCAACGGGCAGCGCCTCGCGCACCGGATCGAGCCCGGCGGCCTGACAGGCGGCAAATACGGTTGGAAACTTCTCCGGCAAGGCCGCGCCGACGGCCTGCCGCGTATCGAGAAACGCACCGCGTCCGGCCCGGATTTCGGCGAAGACCCCGCGCGCCACCACATCGCGCGGCGCCAACTCGCCATCGGGGTGATGCCGGGTCATGAAGCGTTCGCCGGCGCTGTTGATCAGGATCGCGCCTTCCCCGCGCAGCGCCTCGGTCAGCAGCGGCGTCGGATCGCGCCCCACCGCCAGCCCGGTGGGATGAAACTGCACGAACTCGGGATCGCGGATCACGGCCCCGGCCAGCGCCGCCATGCCCAGCCCCTGTCCGCAGGCTTCCCTGGGGTTGGTGGTCACCTCATACAGATGGCCGACACCGCCGGTGGCCAGCACGACGCGGCTGGCCCGCGCGATCATCGGCTTGCCGCTGTGAATCAGCCGCGCGCCGGCAATGCGGCCGTCCTCGACGATCAGCCCCAGCGCCTCGGCCCCTTCGAGCACGGTGATCGACGGCGTGCGCCGCACCGCCGCCACCAGCGCTTCCATGATCTTGGCGCCGGCCTGATCGCCCTTGACGCGCACGACGCGGGCATGGCTGTGCGCCGCCTCGCGCGAGGCGACGAGGTGGCCTTCAAGATCGCGGTCGAACGGCACGCCATAGCTGAGCAGGTCGTGAATGCGCTCGCTGGCCTCCCCCGCCATCGCGCGCGTCACCGCCGCGTCGACAAGCCCGGCGCCGGCCACCAGCGTATCGCCGACATGGCTGTCGATGCTGTCGCCCGGCAGGATCGCCGCCGCCACGCCGCCCTGCGCCCAGGAGGAGGAGGCCCCCTGTCCCAGCGGGGCAGGGGAAAGGACCATGCAGGGGGCCGGAGCAAGCTTGAGCGCCGTGAACAGCCCCGCAAGGCCGCCGCCGATGATGAGGGTGGACGCCATGACGCCATGCTCCGCCCGGCCGGACAGCCGGGTTCAGTTCTTCAGGTTGACCATGCGCTCGACCGAGCGGCGGGCGCGCGCGGCCAGTTCGGGCTCGATCGTCACCTCGTGCTGCATGTAGACGAGGCTATCGAGGATCTTGGGCAGGGTGATCCGCTTCATGTGCGGGCACAGGTTGCAAGGCCGCACGAACTCGACATCGCGCGCGCTGGCCGCCACGTTGTCGGCCATCGAGCATTCGGTGACCAGCAGCACCCGGCCGCCGTGCTGGGCCTTGGCATAATCGATCATGCCGGCGGTCGAGCCGGTGAAATCGGCCTCCGCGATCACATCGGGCGGGCACTCGGGGTGGGCGATGATCTTCAGCGTCGGATCGCTCTCGCGATAGCGCTTGAGTTCCTCGCCGGTGAAGCGCTCGTGCACCTCGCAGGCGCCATGCCAGGAAATGATCTTCACCTGGGTCTTGGAGGCGACATACTTGGCCAGATACTGGTCGGGCACGAACAGAACGGTGTCGACCCCGAGGCTTTCCACCACATGCACCGCGTTGGACGAGGTGCAGCAGATATCGACCTCCGCCTTCACGTCGGCCGAGGTGTTGACATAGGCCACCACCGGAATGCCCGGATAGCGCTGGCGCAGCAGCCGCACATCCGCCCCGGTGATCGACGAGGCCAGCGAGCAGCCGGCCTTCAGATCGGGGATCAGCACGGTCTTTTCCGGGTTCAGCAGCTTCGAGGTCTCGGCCATGAAGTGGACGCCGCCCTGCACGATCACCTTGGCCGGGGTCTTGCCGGCGAGGCGCGCAAGCTGGAGCGAATCACCGACCACGTCGGCGACGCAGTTGTAGATTTCCGGCGTCTGATAGTTGTGGGCCAGGATCACCGCGTCGCGCTGCTTCTTCAGCCGGTTGATCGCGGCGACATAGGGCGCATGGAACGGCCATTCGACTGGCGGGATGATATGCGCCACGCGCTCGTAAAGATGCGCCGTTTCGGCCTCCACCTGCGGCGTATAGCTGAGGTCCGGCATCGGCAGCGGCTCGAACCCGCGTCCGGTGGAGCCGGTCAGGCCAGCGGCATCGGTGGCGGCATGGGTGGCAATGCTCATTCCCGTCTCCTTATTCTCAATCTGAGCATATTCGGGTCAAAACAAAAATCGGCAACGCCGACATGACCTCTTATGCTCAAAGTGAGAATTATTATAGGTCGGAACCTGTTGTTTGGCTAGCGAAAAAATAGGCAGTTGATCATTAGATCGCTAAAATCTATCGCTGGCGGTCGACACTTGATTTCTTGCACGCCGGGGCCTCTGCTCAGGCGTGTTCGAGGGGACCGTTCATGTCACAACCGTCAGCCGCCGTTTCCAGCCGCCTGCTGTCGCCCACCGTGATCATCGCGGCGGGCTGCATCCTGTCGATGGTCACCTTCGGCGGGCGGGCCAGCATGGGCTTCTTCCAGCTGCCGATCATCACCGAATACGGCTGGGGGCGCGATACCTTCGGCTTTGCCATCGCCATTCAGAACCTGCTCTGGGGGCTGGGACAGCCCTTCGCCGGGCGCATCGCCGATAAGTTCGGCACGGTGAGGGTGCTGATCGCCGGGCTGCTCGTCTATGCCGCCGGCCTGGCGCTGATGACCGTTTCGGCCACGCCGCTGACCTTCAACCTCACCGCCGGGGTGCTGTTCGGCCTGGCGCTGTCGGGCTGTTCGTTCAACCTCGTGCTGGCCGCCTTTGGCAAGCTGATCCCGCCCGAATGGCGCGGCATCGCGCTGGGGTTCGGCACGGCTTCGGGCTCGTTCGGTCAGTTCCTGTTCTCGCCGCTGTCGGTGGGGCTGATTTCCGGCATCGGCTGGCGCGGCACGCTGCTGGTCTTTGCGGTGCTGACGGCGGCGGTGATCCCGCTGGCGCTGGCGCTGCGGGATGATTCGCGCAGCACCGGCGCGGCCGCCGCGCCGGCGGTGCCGCTCAAGCAGGTTCTGGCCCATGCCTTCTCGCATCGCAGCTACAACCTGCTGGTTCTCGGCTTCTTCACCTGCGGCTTCCACCTCGCCTTCATCACCGTGCATCTGCCGGCCTACATGAAGGATGGCGGGCTCGATCCCTCGATCGGCGGATGGGTGGTCGCTTCCATCGGCCTGTTCAACATCGTCGGCTCGCTGCTCTCCGGCTATCTCTGCTCGCGCGTGCAGCGGCGCTACATGCTGGCGGTGATCTACGCGCTGCGCTCGGTGGCCATCCTCATCTTCATCGCCATGCCGGTCTCTTCGGCCTCGGCCATCTTCTTCGGGGCCTTCATGGGGCTGCTCTGGCTGTCCACGGTGCCGCCCACCTCCTCGCTGGTCGCCACCATGTTCGGCACGCGCGACATGGCCATGCTCTACGGCTTCGCCTTCTTCTCGCACCAGCTCGGCGGCTTCCTTGGCGTCTGGCTCGGCGGCATCCTGTATGAAACGCAGGGCAACTATGACCTGATCTGGTATGCCTCGATCGCGCTGGGCATCATTTCCGCCATCGTCAACCTGCCGATCGAGGAAAAGGCCGCCCCGGCGCTGAAGCCTGCCGCCGCCTGACCCCCTCGCCAAGCCGCCGCGCATGGGCTAGCGTCCCCGCCGTTGCTGTTGAACGGGGACCACCATGGCCGGAGATTTTCGCGCCCTCGTCGTCATGAAGGACGATCAGGGCTATCGCTGCGAGGACAAGCGCATCACCGAGGCCGATCTGATGGACGGCGATGTGACGGTGCGCGTCAGCCATTCGACCGTGAACTACAAGGACGGGCTGGCGATCACCGGCAAGTCGCCGGTGGTGCGCAAGTTCCCGCTGGTGCCGGGCATCGATTTCGCCGGCACGGTCGAGGCCTCCTCCGACGCGCGCTACAAGCCGGGCGATGCGGTGGTGCTCACCGGCTGGGGCGTGGGCGAGGTGCATTCCGGCGGCTTTGCGGAGAAGGCGCGCGTCAAGGGCGACTGGCTGGTGCCGCTGGCGGCGGGGCTGACCCCGGCTCAGGCCATGGCCATCGGCACGGCGGGCTTCACGGCGGTGCAGGCGGTGATGGCGCTGGAGCGTCATGGCATGACGCCCGACCGCGGGCCCGCCATCGTCACCGGTGCTTCAGGCGGCGTCGGGTCGGTCGCGATCATCCTGCTGGCCAGAATGGGCTGGCACGTCATCGCCTCCACCGGGCGCCCGGAGGAGGCCGAGTATCTCAGGTCGCTCGGCGCCGCCGAAGTGATCGACCGGGCGGGCCTCTCCGGACCGGCCCGGCCGCTCAACAAGGAGCGTTGGGCGGCGGGCGTCGATTCGGTCGGCTCGCACACCCTCGCCAACCTTCTGTCGATGACGAAAGAGAACGGCGCGATTGCCGCCTGTGGCCTGGCGCAGGGCATGGACCTGCCGACCTCGGTGGCGCCGTTCATCCTGCGCGGCGTGGCCCTGCTCGGGGTCAATTCGGTGCCGCTGCCGCGTCCGGCCCGGCTGGAGGTGTGGAAGCGCGCTGCCGCCGATCTCGACCTCGGCAAGCTGATGTCGACCACCCGCACCATCGGTTTTGACCGGATCGTGCCGACGGCAAACGCCATTCTTGAGGGCAAGGTACGCGGTCGCACGGTGGTCGATATCGCCGGCTGAGCGGCGGTCAGAGGCGAGGGGCGGTCAGTCCGTCCCCTCGATCAGCTTCTTGCGGCGCGACAACTCGTTGCCGACATAATCGAGGAAGGCGCGGGTGCGCACCGAGCGCCGCAGGTCGGCGTGGGTCAGTATCCAGATGTTCGAGGCGAGGTTGGGCACCGGCGGTCCGACCCGCATCAGGTTCGGTGTCTGGTCGCCGAGGAAGCAGGGCAGCAGACCGTAGCCCAGCCCGGACTGCACCGCGATGGCGGCCGAGGCGACCGAACTGACCGCCACCGAAATCCGGGTCTGCGGCACCCGGTCGTGGAACCAGCGCCCGGCGAGGGAATTGGCGATCGGATCGCCGAACCCCACCCATTTGACATCGAGATCGTAGACGCTGCGCCCGGCGGGCAGGGTCGTGCCCTTGCGGGCATAGGGCGCCCAGGCCAGCACGCCGATCCGCCGGCCGATCAGCGTCTCCGGCGGATCCGCCGAGGCGCGGATGGCGATATCGGCATCGCGCCGCGACAGGTTCAGCGAGCGCGAATCGATGATCACGTCGAGCGTGATGCCCGGATACTGCTCGCGGAAGCCGACGAAGATCGGCGCCAGCAGATGCGAGAAGATCGTGTCGGTGGTGGTGACGCGCAACTCGCCGGTGGGGCGCGCATCCATGCCGGCAATGCGCCGCTCGAAATCGGTTACCGCCTCTGCCATCTGGTTGGCGATCAGCAGCATCTCCTCGCCGGCGGCGGTTGGCACATAGCCGGAGCGCTCGAACACCCGGGTGCCCAAGTGGTCTTCCAGTGCGTTGAGCTTCCGGAACACCGTCGAATGATTGAGCTTCAGCGCCTCGGCAGCCGGGCCGAGCGCGCGATGTTCAGCAATCATTTTGACGAGACGGAAGTCGTCCCATTCGATGTTTTGCATGTAAACACTTTGCCACAAGCCAAGGCAGGGCGCATCTGCGGTTGTGTTCTGATGTAAACTTTTTCTTTGTTCATTAGGTGAGCGGGGCGCCCGCTGCGGCCCGGGTGAGGCGGTCGGCGATGGCTTCGCCCAACCCCTCCGCCGGCAGCGGCATGACCGCGATTGCCGCCGCTCCGCAGGCATCGAGCGCACGCAGCCCGCCATAAAGGGCGCTGGCCGCTTCGGTCAGGTTGCCCGAGGGCGAAAGGTTAAGGATTTCACGCGCCCTGTCCGCCCCCGGCGGCAGCTTGGGCCCGAAGGCCAGCAGCGCTTCGCCCGCGCGCACCTCGGTTGCATTCAGGCGCACCGGCGTCGCCGGGGCGTAATGGGCGCTCAGCCGGCCCGGCGCGCGCGGCGCCTGCGCGTCGCCGGCATCGGCATCGGCAACCGTCTGCCCGGCCACCATGCCGAGTTGCGCTCGGGTGATCGCCCCGGGGCGGAGCAGGGTGATTCGCCCCGCATCGACGGCGGCGATGGTCGATTCGAGCCCCACCGGCGTCGGCCCGCCGTCGATCACCGCGTCGATGACCCCGCCAAGGTCGGCCAGCACATGGGCGGCGCTGGTGGGCGAGACATGGCCCGAGCGGTTGGCGCTGGGCGCCGCCACCGGCCGGCCGAAGGCGGCCAGCAGCCGCCGCGCCACCGGATCGGACGGCACCCGCAGCCCGACGCTGGTGAGGCCGGCGCGCGCCAGTTCCGCCACCGTGCCGCCCGGCGCCACCGGCACCACCAGCGTCAGCGGCCCGGGCCAGAACGCCTCGGCAAGGCGCAGCGCCACGGGGTCGAAAGCGCCCTCGCGCCGCGCGGCGTCAAGGTCGGCGACATGGGCGATCAGCGGGTTGAACGAGGGCCGGCCCTTGGCGGCATAGATCTTCGCCGCCGCCTCCGCCCGGGTCGCATCCGCCCCCAGGCCATAGACCGTCTCCGTCGGGAAGGCGACGAGCCCGCCCGCAGCGAGGATGCGGCAGGCCTCGGCAAGTCCGGCGTCGGTGGGCGGCAGGATCGCGGTCATTGCGGCGCTGTAGCGCAAGCACGCCGGCCGCGCCACCGTCCCCGTGCGAAAGAATGTTGGCCCGCTGTCGTCCGGGTGATTGAAAGGAGCGATTTTTTTTGCCTAAGAACGTCGATCAGCCGGGAGGACGACCATGAGCTATCGCGCACCGATCGAGGACATTCTGGCCGCCATGCAGCACGCGGGCGGTTTGACGCGGGAAACCCGCGAGACGCTCTATTCCGATCTCGCCGACGGCGTGGCCGAAGCGGTGCTGGAGGAGGCGGGCAAGTTCGCCGCCGAGCGCCTCGCCCCGCTCAACAAGCTGGGCGACCGCCATGGCACGCCGTTCAAGGATGGCGCGGTCACCACCCCGCCGGGCTGGAAGGAGACCTACACCGACTGGGCCGCCGCCGGCTGGGGCTCGATCGTCGCCGACCCGGACCACGGCGGGCAGGGCCTGCCTGTGCTGCTCAATTCGGCCTGCACCGAGATGTGGAACGCCGCCAACATGGCCTTCAGCCTCAACCCGCTGCTGACCATGGGCGCCGTCGAGGCGCTGACCGCGCACGGCTCGGAGGCGCTGAAGGCCACCTACCTGCCGAAGATGATCTCCGGCGAGTGGACCGGCACCATGAACCTGACCGAGCCGCACGCCGGTTCGGACCTCTCGGTGCTCACCAGCAAGGCGGTGCCGCAGGGCGATGGAACCTACCGGATCACCGGCAGCAAGATCTTCATCACCTATGGCGAACATGACCTGACCGAGAACATCATCCATCTCGTGCTCGCCCGCCTGCCCGATGCACCGCCCGGCACGCGCGGCATCTCGCTGTTCCTCGTGCCCAAGGTCCTGGTCAACGCCGACGGCTCGCTGGGCGCGCGCAACGATGCCCGCTGCCATTCCATCGAGCACAAGCTCGGCATCATGGCCTCGCCCACCTGCACCATGGTGTTCGGCGACAACGGCGGCGCCCTCGGCTATCTCGTCGGCGAGGAGAACCGCGGCCTCAACTGCATGTTCACGATGATGAACAACGCCCGCCTCGGCGTCGGCCTTCAGGGCGTGGCGATTGCCGAGCGCGCCTACCAGCAGGCGCTGGCCTTCGCGCAGGAGCGCAGGCAGGGCAAGGCCATCGGCCAGACCGCCTCGGGCTCGGCCCCGATCATCCAGCATCCGGACGTCAAGCGCATGCTGCTCGACATGCGCACCAAGACCGCCGCGGCCCGCGCCATCTGCTATGCGGTGGCCGGCGCGCTCGACAGGGCCGAGCGGCTCACCGATGCGGCTGAAAGGAAGGCCGCGCACGAGGAAGCCGGCCTGCTGACCCCGGTGGCCAAGGCCTTTTCCACCGATATCGGCATCGAGGTTGCCTCCACCGGTGTCCAGATCCACGGCGGCATGGGCTTTGTCGAGGAGACCGGCGCCGCCCAGCACCTCAGGGATGCGCGCATCGCCGCCATTTATGAGGGCACCAACGGCATTCAGGCCATCGATCTGGTCACCCGCAAGCTGCCGCTCTCGGGCGGCATGGCGGTGAAGGCGGCAATCGAGCGGTTCCGCGATTCGGCCGAAAAGGCCCGAGTCATCAACGATCCCGCCTTCAAGCGCGTCGGCCAGCTCGTCTCGGATGCGGTGGATTCGCTCTCCCGCGCCACCGACTACCTGCTGAAGACCCTGCCGTCCGCGCCGAGCGACGCTCTGGCCGGCGCCACGCCCTATCTGCGCCTGTTCGGCGTGGCCGCGGGCGGTGCCTATCTGGTCGAACAGGCGCTGGCCGCCCGCGTTTCAGCCTCCGTCGGCGATACCGATCCGGCCCATGGCCGGCGCATCGCCGATCTCAGGTTCTTCGCCGAAACCCATTCGAGCACGGCGGGCGGGCTCGAACTTTCGGTGGTCGAGGGCGCGGCGGCGGTCAACGGCGCCTATGCCGACCTGACGGCCTGACGGGGGGGGCGCGCGATGTGCGGGCGCTATGCCCTCACCCTGCCGCCCGAGGCGGTGCGCGCCTACGCCCGCTACGACGATCAGCCCAACTTTCCGGCGCGCTACAACATCGCGCCGACCCAGCCCATTGCCATCGTCCGGCTGGAGGAGGGGGCGCGCCGCTTTGCACTGGCGCGCTGGGGTTTTCTGCCGGCCTTCGTCAAGGACCCGAAGGACTTTCCGCTCATCATCAACGCCCGGGCCGAGGGCATCGACACCAAGCCCTCGTTCCGCTCGGCCATCCGCCGCCGGCGCTGCCTTGTCCCGGCGGACGGGTTCTATGAATGGCGGCGCATCGGCCGCGCCAGGCAGCCTTATCTGATCCGCCGGCCGGACCGGGGGGCCATCGCCTTCGCTGGCCTGTGGGAAACCTGGCATTCGGCCGATGGCGGCGAGATCGACACCGCCTGCATCATCACCACCGCCGCCAACGCCACCGTGGCCGCCCTGCACGAACGCATGCCGGTGATTCTCCCCCCGTCCGACTTCGACACCTGGCTCGATCCGCATGCCGGAGGGCAGGATGTGCTGGCGCTGCTGCGTCCGGCGCCGGAGGAGGCGCTCGAACTGGTCGCCGTCTCGCCCCGGCTCAACAACGCCGCGCATGAGGGGCCGGACGTGCAGGACCCGGCCTGACCGGCAGGCATCGGCCTGCGGCCGATGGGGAGGTGCAGGACCCGGCCTGAGTGGTTGGGGCCGGCCAGATGGCCAGCCGGACGTGCAGGACCCGGCCTGAAACGACAAAGGCCGGCGCAAGGCCGGCCTTTCACACTCCGTGCGGGACGATTGCCCGTCAGTAGACGACGACGCGGGCGCCATCCTTGACGCGGCTCGCAAGGTCGATCACGTCGATGTTGTACATGCGGATGCAGCCCAGCGAGACGTTGTGGCCGATCGATTCGGGTTCGTTGGTGCCGTGAATGCGGTATTCGGTGTCCTTGCCGCCCTCGTAGAGA
>Ga0209573_1001977_pt1 | contig 28230 bp, 21 predicted proteins | sample TNRBio252014_DNA_FD_185870 | JGI IMG/M metagenome (GOLD analysis project Ga0209573, IMG submission 185870) | Wastewater treatment Type I Accumulibacter community from EBPR Bioreactor in Madison, WI, USA - TNR Reactor_6/25/2014_ DNA (SPAdes)... | ecosystem: Engineered > Bioreactor > EBPR >... | reverse complement strand
TCCGTAGGTTTCCATTTTGAGTCAAAGAATAGAGAGTCTTGTCCGAATGAATATTGAATTGTCAGAATAAAAATTAATGTCGCTAATCTCATGGTCTGAATTTTATTTAAAAGCATTGCCGGCAACGTTTGTGTTTATGGCGACTTGGGGCTAGGAGCGTTTGTTAAATGAGGAACGAATGACAAACGCGACCACACCGAAGTTCTCCACCGATACGAAACTAAATAAAGAAACAGAAACTACATAGCTACACTGTACCCCCAAGTTGACATAAACACGTTGTTGCCGGCTGGCCATTCAGTCCGTGATTGAATGACAGTCCTTTGTCCAGGGGTTTAATCTTTGGTTTTTATTGTCAGAGGTTTAAGTGTCGTGTCACCAAGTTGCTCTGCTATAAACAGGATTAAACTATACTCTTCAACTGTCGTTGGAGCTACCTCTATTTCTTTTGAATAAAATCCATGTGCAGTAAGTCCCGCGACTCCTTTAATTACTTTTGGAGTCTCAGGTCTAACCTTTAAAAGAGTCCGTTCTTCATCTATTTTTTCAAGTGTCAAAATGAACGGTGTCCTAAATTCAAGTGCTTCTCCGCCTGCATAATAGATTGGCGAATACCAAAATTGTCCAAATGAATGAATATATATGTCATTCTCGGTATTTGGTTTTTCAAAATGCTCTTTTCCAAACAATGCATTACCCGCAGTCTCGGCATTGAATGATACAGTCATTTTATGTTCTCCGTTGCCCATGTCAACGTTGAAGTAAAATATACTTGATTGGTAAAACGGACTATTAATTCCTTTGTGCTCATTAAAGGAATCTAAAATTGTCTGCCTTAATTTGTCCAACGATACATTAAATATGTGTTCAGTCGGGTTGGTCTGAACCAATTCCTTTGTCTCAAGTCTTTTGAGATTGTCACAACTTAACAAGGTTGTCGTAATGGTTAATGCTACAAAAGTCCTTCTTATCACTTGACTGAATTTTATTTATGGCTTGCCGGCAACGTTTGTGTTTATGCCGTTGTGCTGCTAAAATAATAAGAAATCCACCGATAGCACAATGGCATAAACATGCTGTTGTAGGTAGGGCGGTTTCGTCAGACCGTTATATATTATATAGTCTTTGTCGATAGTTAAAAGTCGAATTTGTCAAAAGAGTCCAAGTCTGCCGTTGAATTCAAGGTCATGACGGAACCGTCCAACGAAACAGCGTTTAAACGTTATTGTCTGCGTCCTAGAAATGTCTTACACTAATGAAATTGTCCGCGTACTGTTAAGTTTTTTGTCCACGGAATTACTCATCAAATGGTTCATCATACAGATAACTGAAGTTTACTGATTCAATCATTATATCTTGAGTTCCATCATTTAATGAACCACTTAGTGCTGTGGAAAAGCACGACCTGGTGTTTTTTGTAACATCACTTTGAAGTTCTTCCTGTGCAATATTGCCCTCAAAATAGATGGAGTTTTGGTATTGAGTGTAGAATAAATTTTCAATGATGTTTTTTCCAGTCTTTTTATAACGCAAAGTAATCAGGATATTTTGCTCTCGTAGGGGGACTTCATCACGCCTATAAAAACCAAGAGTTAACTCATAACCCTTAGATGTCAAAACTATTCCCCGTGAGATTGCGTCAAATGTTAATAATTCACCGTTTATTGAAACGGTTATATTTGTTTCTTGACATTTTTGAATGTTTTCATCGTCTGAACAAGACAATAATGTCAGCCATAGTAAAATGAAAAGTCGTGACACTATTTTGTAATTAGTCATTGAAGCTCTTTTTTTTGTCCGACCGCCTTACCTACAACGTTGGTGTTTGCGCAGTGGTGGGACTTTGAAACGCTTCATTGTCCCACGTGGGCAAACGTTGAACGAAGATAACACTTATAGCTTACACGTCACCCCACCATTGCGCAAACATTTTGTTATAAACAGTGCCGCATTGTCACACGTTTAATAAACCACACGGATGCCAAAGCTTTGGATGTGTGTTAGCATTTGCGCGGCTTTGGCATTGGTGTGGTTTTACACTTAAACTTCCGAGACAAAGTTATCAGCCGTCAATAATCTCATAGTCAATTATGGCTTTTAGTAACTTGTCCCGAAGGATATTGTGTAACTCTTTTAATTCGTCTATTTCACTTTTACATAAATGAACTTTTGCTAGTGACTGTCTTATTTGCCACCATCCTGCGTCCCATGTTTCAATTTTAAATAGATTACTTGGTATTTGTCCAAGGTTTGAAAAGTACGCTTTATATATTTCTTCTCCTTTTGTCAGTAAAGCCTTTGACTCTTTTGAAAGTTTACGTGTCGATAACCAAGTAGCAACAAATCTATCTTTATCATTTGTAAAAGTCATTTTAATATCTGGGTCTGTTATCGTCCATTTTTTAACCTCAGATAGTAAAAATGGGAAAAAGTGATTATGAATTTGAAATTTCTTTCCTTCGTATTTTACGTCTTTTAGTGCTGCTGTTTGATTACTGCCACTAAAAAGATTCCAAACGGTACAATCAGTAATAAATTCTGCAGAGACTTTATCTTTTGGTGTCATAAATTGGTCTCTATCATTTAGCCAGTTTGCTTTTGGTACTCGTCTTGAAGCGTGTACAATCATTGCTTGCTCAAAATTTTCCTTTGTTACTGATAAACCACCAGCACTGGCTGAAGGCCCAGAGAGAAAGTATGTAACAGCTTGTTGTTGAAAGTCATTACCTGGGCACATGAGAGAAGCAAGAAAACCCTCTGCAATCCTATCCCTTTTGTCTTTGTTGTCGGTCTTCACAACAATTGCTGACCCTAATGGAGGAAATTTAATTGTTGCCGGTGGACGGTCTATCCATTTGTTTAGAAAGTTTTCTCTATGTACAGAAGAAATAGTTTTCGTCCCAATCTTTTCAACAGATTCATTAAAAATGTCTAAAACAATTTTTTGTTTTTCTATCTTCTTTTTCGCGTTCACTTTCCAGATAAGCATACCAACAGGAAATTGACTGCTTCTTGATGTACCATCGAAGTTTACAGATGAAAAAACGAACCCTCTTTCAAAATTAAAATCAAAAACTTTGTCTCTGAATTTTTGGTCATTGTTAGAGTTTATGTATTTAATTTTTGAGAATAAAGCAAGATGAGTTGTTCGTTCTTCAAATTCGTGTTTGATACGATAGATAAATTGAGAGAAAAGTTCTCTTGATACTTCGCCTAGGTCTTCACGATGCATGATTTTCCTAAGTCGTGTGTCACTTACATCTTTTTTTCTTTCTCCGTAAACAGCTTTACCCTTTTGAGCTGTTGCAAAGGGTGGATTAATTAGTATGATCCATTTGATGTTAGTATTAGCAAGGTCTTCCCTAAGTTTTTCAGGTAATTTCCAGTTGAAATTGAAGGCTAGACTATCGTTGGCAAAAAGATAGTCGATATCATCATTTAAGTAATCGTATTGAAATACTGTTGCATCTGGAAATAGTTTATCAAGATGCTCCTTGTCTTCTTTGTACAGTGTTGATAGATAGCAGAAGGGTAGAGCATCTTGAGGTAAATGATACTCGAGATTTCCAGTTCCGGCTGCCATGTCCCAAAGTCTATAATCACCGGTTTTCCACCACTGCTTATCAATTGTTTTTTCAATGTAGTCTAGTGCTTTTTTGGCAAATCTTATGGGCGTGAAAAATTCACCATGAAACCGTCTCATTTCCTCGTCCGTCAAGCGGTCAATTTTTGCGAGGATAGCTCTTAGAGTTTCAGTATTTGTTACTTTCTCGTAAAGACTCCAAAAGTGTTCGTAGTCTTTTGACAAGATTTTCTTTTCTCGGATTTCTCCTGTAGAACCTACACGAAAGAGAGCCTTACTTTGCTCCTTTATATAAATTGTATTGTTATCTTGAATGTCACTAACAAAGTATCTACTTGTTTTAAATCCGTTTCTTACAGACTCTCCAAAGATTCCATTCCAATACTCAAAAACATTCTCAAAATTTGATTCGGAGATAACCTTTTTGTCATGAAACCCAATTGTCAATTGGTTTGTGAGGTATTTGTTTAGCAAGTCCGCAAAAACTTCAAATTCGTTGCGGTTGGATATGTCATATATGTGAATTTCCTTCGCTAATTTGGTCTCAGAAATGTCCTTTATAAGGTCGTTGTCTGCCATGCTAGGTGCTAAATCCCAGTCGTACTTTTCATCAATGTCATCATAAAACTGCTTCCATAGACTCGTTTCTGTTAAGATTGCTTCATCCTCGTCAGCAAGACATAAAATTGGAGGTATAGGCTTATCTGTAAAGTCACCAAATTTCAGGCGTTTTACATAGTATAGTACTTGTGCTATTACCGATGACCTTGTCTTTAGATTTTTGAGATTTTTATTGAACTTAAACTCAAATAGAACTCTTGGGGTGTAAAGGTCGTGCCTGTCTGAAGTGTCATAAGTCAATTCAAAATACTTGGCATAAGCATTTTTGATATCTTCCTCTGTTTTTCCTTTGGTTATAAGGTTAAAAAATTTGTTTATGTCCGTCTTTGACATCAGTCCGTTTGGTTTAGTTTTTTTCCTTGTCCATTGTCAAAGATATAATTTTTGAGCGAAGACTAAATTGGCTCTTTTGCTGGCTTTGGTCGTGCGGTAGGAGTCGCGGGGCAAGCAAAAGTGCCAATGCACTTCATCACTTCTCGTCTGTCCAGCGGCATTGTTTATAACGTTGGTGTATGTGACGTTGCGGGCTTGGTAGGGCAAATGAAGGAGGTACGACTGATTTGCCCTACTACTCCAAACTGTCCCACGAACCCGAACGTTCTTTGAAACCTAAGCTACAAATTAACTCTTCACCCCGCAATGGCACATACATACTGTTGGCGCTCGTTGCTTACACCCAAACTTAATTCAGGATTGTCCAAGGTTTTCAATGTCCTTCAGTGTCGTCCTGTAATTATCCTTGTTTAGAATTTCTCTCAATTTGTCAAAATGGTCTGCCAAAAATCTCGCTTGGTCTTTGAAGTCCAACCTCGTCCCAAGTATTTTCCTTCTCTCTGACTCATTAATATTTTTTGAGTTCTTTAATGTCAAAAGAGAATTGTATTTTTCAAGTCCCCTGAATTCCTCTTGTCCAAATAGAGGTGAAATATCAGTTTCAATTAGTCCTCTGTCGTCAAGTAATTGTACTTTAAAAGCTTTGTTCTTAAACTTAAACCAACCACTTGAACCGGTTCCTTTGGAACTCTCATATTTGTCAAGTCCCAGCTTGTCAAAGGTGTCCTTGAAATAATCTAAATATACTTTTTCAATGTAGTCAGTCGTAGTCATAAGCAATGAGCGCCAACGTTTGTACATATGACGTGCAGGGTTTTTGAAACACATCACTGTCCCACGTGGCTATGCTAAATTAGTTGATTACAAGTAAATGGCAACACTAAACCCCTGCATGGCATATGTATTTTGTTGGCAGTAGTAGGGCCCTTCTCCGCACTTCATTCGTAGTCGTGTCTTCGGGCACCCGTTAATGTTACACCAATCTTCAATAGGCAGGCGTGCGGTGGGGCATTTTTGTTTACCTACTTTCACCACCTACACTGTACTGAGCACACTCTTTGCCTGGCTTGGGATGTGGGTTGTATGTGCGGCCTGGCAATGTGTGTGCGACTTAGTTGGTGTGTTGGCTTTTATTCACATTCCGTATCATCATGTTTTTGTTTTAGAGTTTGTCCTCCGATATTGAATTCCGAAAGTAAATCTGCTGATGCTCCAAGTTTTATTGAATGGGCAATCAAATCATAAACCTCTTGAAAATTATAAATGTCTGTGCAATGTTTTTCAATTACTGCTGGTAGGACTGATACATTATATTTCGGATTACAATTTGAAAATTCAACTTTGTCAAAAGTCCAAGTTGTCAAATTGATTTTGCTCTTCCCTAATTTTTTTACTCCATCAACATCAAGTAAAAATAAATTGTCTTGCAATTTCATTTCTACTGAATAAAGTTTTCCTGCGTTTGTATAAGTGAGAATTGAACCAACTGCCAACAACTCCTTTCGCTTGATTAACGGAATACTTGCAAAGTCCGCAATGAGTTGAAATGTTTTGTCAATCTCCAAACGATATGTAGGGCTTTTGTTGTCGTCATGGCTCTGTGGATTCAGAATTGTTTTTCTGAGAATTGAAAAAGCATTTCTCACATTCGCTGGCAATACTTCTCCGCAATCGTCATAATACTTTACAAGATTCTGAATTAGGGTGTCAAGTTTTGTAATTTCATTTGTCCCCCAGTTATCAACTTGAATTGTTCGGTAAGCAAATGGAAGTTTTGATTTCACCAACCTTTCAATTTCCTTTCTTAAATAGTTTGAAGTGGCTGCATAATCTTTTGCTTTGAAATAATCTCTTGCTCTTGTGATGTATGTAGCTGAAGGGTTTACAATTGCTGGTTCATCTCTCAAAACTGTTTTGCTACCATCGGGATTATTCTGAATGATTCTATCGTAATACATCTCCATCAAACTCCATGAAGCGGTGTTGATGTGTTCCTTTGCTACTTCAAACCAGTTTCTGTCGTAAGTAGTAATGAAAACTTGATAGTCCTGAAATTCGTTGTTGATGATATTGATTAACGGAATCCTGTTTGAAGTATCTAAGCCAATGAAAACATCATCAAGAAATAGAATTTTATACTGTGCATTCGGTGGATTTATTTTCAAGGAAGCCAAGTAAGTGCAAATTGCAAGTGCTGATAATCTTGCTTCGTTTAAATAATATTGATAGCCGTCAGTGATTGGATGAGAAGTGTAATTGATGTTGAAGCGAATATCCATGGCGCCTAATTCTTTGTAATCAACTTCATCAACTCTTAACCCTGCAATAGTAATTGTCATTTCATGATTGAAATATTCATCAAGCAAACGATTTAGTTCGGTTTCTAAATCTGTAAGTATAGCAGCTAAACTATCATTGAAAGGGTCAAGTGAAACAGCATTTTGAGAAACAGCACTTCGGTATTCATACCATCGTCTGTCCATCTCCAACAATTTTGAAATTCTAGTCCATTCCTTTTTTAAAGGAGTAGCATTATCAAACGGAATAATGTGGTCTGCTAAGATGTTATTCACCAACAAATCAAAAAGGTTTGGGTTTTCTTCTTTTGATTCTATCAGATAGGTCTTTAATAGTTGAACATAAGTAAGAAATCCGCCTGCCTTAAATGCTTGCTGAATGTATGAACCAGTTTTGGTGTCTGTAATTGTATTGTCTGAATGAAAAGTGTGAGTTACAGAAAATGTTTGCCCAACAGCAGGAGAAAAAGTTAGCTGAACCAAACCGTTATCACCAGTTTTAAAACTATTCTTTTCAAATACAACCTCTTCTCTTGAGGATTTAAAGAAATCATGCAAAGCTCTAAAAAATGAACTCTTGCCACTTCCGTTTTCCCCATAAACCAATAGGTTATTCCCACTTGGAATTTCAATAGTTTCCTGATTATAGAATGCCCGAAAATTATTTATGAGAATAGAAGTTATGTGCATTATTTCCCTTCAATGATTTTGATTAACTGAATTGTGTCCATATTGAAAAGAGCATTTTTCACTGTATGTTCTTTTGAATTTAATCTCTCATATTCTGCTTGAATGATTTCCATTTTTTCATTAGAGGATTTTAATTCAGAGATTGACTTCAAATTCTTCAAACTGCTCATTACAGAAAGTCCCGCATTGGAAATTTCATCTTCAAAATACAATTCATAAACAAGCAAGTTATTCAATGATTCAAAAAAAGAATCCACTAATGAATTTACTAAACCGCCTTTTGCTCTTTGGGATTTGCATTCAATGATGTAATCCGAAACTATTTCAAAAATATCCTGCGTTGCTTTGTCTGCAATTCTGATTGGTATTTCTGACAATGGGGATGAAACCAATTCTAAAGTTTCACCTTTTCGTTTTCCTTTATGATAAAGCCAACTGTAAAAGAGTTTAGAATTCAGCAATGCAAGAACATATTTCAGTTTGACTTTTGTGTCTTTCTGAATTATGAAATAAACATCAGAAGCGGCATACCAAGGACCTTCAGAATATCCGAAAGTGTTTAATGAACTTCTTTGCGGACAAACAATTTTGGGTGATTCAAAAAATTCCTGCCGCCTCGGATAAAAAAGCAAATAATATTCACCTCTGTCAATCCACTTGCTCACAATATTCCACTGAAATTTATTCTTTCTACAAACAGTTAATCTTGCGGTAAGTAATTCCTTAAGTTTTTCAAAATGTTTAAAGATTTCTTTCTCAATTGGCTGCTTAGCTTTCTGGTCTTTAAAGTATAAGACAAATTCTTTGATTGAAGAGTTAGTCCAGTATTTCTTAATGTCACTATTCTTAAACCAAGGTTTTAAATGATTTGAAGTTTCGTTAATACCTTTTTCCCTCAACTCCTTCGGGCTTAGAATGTAAATGCCATCGCCTTTTTTTGCATCTAACTTGAATTTCTCAAGATGTCTGTTTGAAACTTTATCAGCACTTGTTACAATTCCCTGTGCTATGTGACAAATTTCTTTCAATGGCTTCCCCTGATTTTTAACGATCTCTAATATGCTATCAATACCATGCTTTTTTGAAGTTTCATTTTGCAGTCGGATATAATTTGTATTGCCTTCAAAAATATTTTGATTTGGCATTTCAAAATAAGTTGTTTCTTCATCAGTATCAAGCAAAATTTTCTTCAATGTTTTTGCATCAGCAAATCCTCTCTTTTGCGAACTGATAACTTTTACTGGATGATTGTCTTTGTCTTTTGTTAAGAATGTAATCAGGTTGTGTTGTCCTAATGCAGATTCAAATATTTTCAGTTCATTGAAGTTTATCAACTCTCTTACTGAAGTTCTTTCCTTAATGTCCTTCCGTAAAATATCTGCTCCCGTTGCTGTGATGTAATAATTCGTAGTGATGAAATTTATAACTCCTTTCTCTGCTGCAAGATTGATTGACTGATGAAAAAAGAAATAGAAGTAATCCATTCTTCTTTGATGAAACTCGCCAAGCAAAGAATCCTTGACTTCTTTAAATATCTCGTTGTTACCTTTTTGTCCGATGTAAGGTGGATTTCCGATGACAATAGAAAAACCTTTTTCGATTCCAAACATCCATTGCATATCAAACCATTCTGTTTTGTTATCGCTAAACGGATTCCAAGATGCCAACTCAAAATCTCTGTTGTTCTTTACCGAAACTCCTTTGCTTATTCCTTTGGTGGCTTCATTCATTATCCTTGTCTGAATCTTTTTGAAGTGCTTTATCGCTTCTTCTTTTTCATCGCCATTGCTGCGGAAATATTCATCTCTCACTTGTTTCAGTTCTTCAATGTTTGCTGTATTGTCGTGGAAAATACTTCCTTGCTTATTTTCTTCGGACAATGGAATAAGAGAGTTGGAACAAACCAATTTAAATTCAAGATTCGGCAAAGGAATAATTCCTTTGTTCTCTTTCTTGTTATCAACTTTTTGGTCAACAATTAAACTGATGTAAAAGCGAAGTTTAGAAATCTGAACTGCAAAAGGCAAAATATCTATTCCGTAAATTGTATCCTGAATGATTCCCAACTTGCGTATGTAGTTCCAGTTCTCTTTTTCCAGTTTATGTTTCACTTCTTTGCGAACAGTGGAGTTTGGAATTTTATCTAAAAGAAGCTCAAGCCACCTTTTTGCTTCGGGGTCAAGTTTGTTCAATGCAAAAACAATTTTATTCAGCAGGCCCATTGGGAATGCACCCGAACCACAAGCAGGGTCAAGTATTTTTAATTCGTCAAGGAAAATAATTATTCGTTCTGCTTCACTTGCATTGAAAGGGTTTTCAAAGCCATAAGAAAGCAAATCGTGAATGTTTGTTTCAATGTTTTCTTCAGTCCATTTATGTTTCTTGTCTGTTTCAATTTTTGATTTCAAATACAGAGTCAATGATTTGGTTACCATGTAGTCCACAACTTCCCGTGGTGTGTAATATGAACCTGTTGACTTACGCACTGTTGTTCCCGTCTGCGGATTGATAGCAGCCAAAAGATTTTCAAAAACTTTCCCTAATAGTTCGGGGTCAAGTGCAATTTCTTCTTCTATCGGTGTGTTTTCTTCAATCGTAAATTTGTAATGATTCAGAATGTTAATGATGCCTTCTACTTTAGCTTTATTTCGTTGTGGGAAAAACTTTGACAAATCAATTTCTCTTTCCTTTCCGAAAAACAAGTCATCAGAAACTGTGAGAATGTTTTCTGAATTGGAATAAGGTTCGTCACCTATATCAAACAAACCGCCATTCACAAAAGGAATTTCAGCAAGCAGTTTTTCAATCGCAGCTTCATCGCTTAAATAATTTTTGTTTCTAAGTTTCTTAAATCTTCCGTTTGAAATAGGAGTATTAAGAATTCCAAAAAAAAGGTTTTGCAGAATGGCTTTGTAGTAAGAAGACTCATTCGGTTCGTTTTTATCTATCAGCGGAAATATCTTGTCTTTGTAAAACAAAATTTCAGGAATTAACTTTCTTTCTTTCAGAAAGTAAATGAAGATAAGCCGTGAAATTATTTTAATTAGATAGTTGGCGTTGTCCTCTGTAACCTCTGAATGAAAGTTTTTGTCTTTGAATTTCACTTTGGTTGCAGCCCAGTAAAACCAATTAGATATTTTCTCAAAGAATTTGTTGTTGAGTTCTTTTGTGTCAAGCGTATCCTGCCAGGCTTCGTCTAACTCAACAAAATTTCTAAAGTTGTATCGCCTGTTGAGTTCCTCAAACGAAAGGTCATAAAGAATTTCAATGTGGGCACGATTCGTTTCTTCAATGTTGATGTCTTTAATCAATGTTACTTTCTGTAACACATCTTTTGAATCATCTCTTTTGTGAAGCCGTCTGTTGATGATAGAAAGCGTAAGCAAATTATCATACTTGAAAAGAACCATTACTGGCATTACGAAAAGTTTGTTAACTTCTCTTGTAATGCTGCTTAGTTCTGTTCTTGAATAATTCTTTTTTGAAAGTTCAATCGAAACGAATAAATACGATTCAATTATTTTGTCGTCAACTCTGCCTGTGTCAAATAGAGATTTCTGATTTAGCACTTCACCTTTTGAAAGTTGAAACAACACATCTACATATTTCCATTCTTCAACTGCTGCTTTATCTTTCTTAAATCGCAAATTATCGTTTACATAACTTTCTTCAAACTCTTTGTAGTTTGGTTTACCCAAAGAAGTTTGGCGTTCTGTATTGTAGCCAAGCGATTTGAAAAGATTGATTCCATTTGCGGAAAGATTTCCTTTAGCAAATGAATCAATAGAAGATTTAATTTTGATTTTGGCTTCTATCTCTGTCATAATTTATTTAATAACCAACCAAGTGACAAGTTCAAAATTATTCATGTCGTCTGCTTGTTTTGATTTAGGGATAAGCAAAGCTCCTCTGTCACCTGTTGTCAGTTTTTGTGTGCTCCGTTTTTTGAAAACACGAATCACCTCATCAACTGCCTGTTTCAAAAGTTCGGTGTATTGTTTCATATTTTCTCCGTTGTTGGTTTCGGAGTTGAACAAATCACAAAGCATTTCATACGCCTTTGTCTTGCCTGAACACATGAGGCGATACACTTCCAAAATCTGTTTTGCATTTGTGTAATTGAAACGGACTTGTCCGTTTTCATAAATGTAAACTAAGAAATACGGCTGCAACGGATTCACTTCTTCGTTTCCTTCGGTGTCGCCTTTTTGTCTTAAGCAATAAACAACGCCTGGCAGAATAATATCTTTTTCCGCTTGTTGGAATTTATTCAAGTCCAACTCTTGTGCATGTGAGCCTGATGGCGAAGGCACAACTGCATACAAACCAAAAGGTGCATCCTGAATTTTCTTTTTCATGCTTTCGTTGTCAAGAAAATTCTGCAACTCAATTCTGAAATCATCCAAAGTAAAATCCGTAAGCGAAATACTCTCATTCATGTCTTCCAAGTCCAACACTTCTTTCTGCAATCTTTTCAACTGTTGGTTTCTGTATTTCAAATCTTCTTCAATCAGTTCTTCAATTTGGTCGGTTGCCAACACATTGTCGTCTGCTGTTGCGGTTACATCAACCAAAGCCATTCGTGCTTCCACTCTTGATTTTAGATTTATGTAAGCATCCAAATCTTTGGTGGGCCAAAAATTTATGAGCTGAATTTTTTCGTTCTTGCTTCCTAAACGGTCTATCCGTCCGAAACGCTGAATGATGCGAACCGGATTCCAGTGAATATCATAGTTGATTAAGCAATCGCAATCCTGCAAGTTTTGACCTTCGCTGATGCAATCAGTTGCAATTAAAATGTCAATGCTTCCTGCCTGTGGCATTGATTTCATTTTGTCACGCTGCTTTGCGATAGGTGAGAAGTTGGTGAGAATGTTTGAATACTCTGCTTTGCCAAAACTTGTTTTGCTCTGCGAACCAATTACCAATGCAATGTTCAACTTCAAATCTTTTTCAACCCAATTTCTTAATTCGTCAAAAAGATAATTGGCGGTGTCCGCAAATGCAGTGAATACAATTATTTTTTTGTTGCTGGCATTGAGAGAACGAAAACCATTATCGGATTCTATACCGTGTTTGTTGGCTTTATCTTCAATCAGTTTTTTCAGCAGTTTCAATTTTGCATCTCTGTCTGGAGTAACGGCAACTGCGTTGTTGTATAAGTCAACTAATGCTTCTTTGTCTTTTCGCAAATCGTCTAACCAATCTGCCAACTCTAAATCTGCTAGGTCGAACTTCAATTTCTTGCCAACCTGCCATTGCTCCATATCATCTCCGTTTTCTTCCAACTCATCTTCATCGGGCTGCAAGGTTTCTAAATCTTCTTGTTGTGATTTCTGTTTTGATTTCAGAAACTCTTTGATTTTGGTTTCTAACTTTTCAATTTTCTGAATGGTTCTGTCCATTGATATTTCAAATGATTCAATTGAACTTTCCAATCGCTTTAGAAAATTCATTTTCATCATGCCTATAAGGAAATGCTCACGGTCGCTTTGCTTGAAACCTAAAACGCCTGTGGTTGCTGCTAAATCCTCATACTTTTGTTTCATGCCCTCTTTGATGTAAGCCGAAGGATTGAACACTGAAAGTTTGTATTGAAGAATTTTTTTGTTGAGAGCATCGTAAGTAAAGAAGCGGTCTTTCAAATCAATATTCGGATAAATTGAAATTGGTTTTAACCTCTCTGGGAATTTACCAACTTCTTTTTCTGCGTTGTAAAAATTGATGATGTGCTTTCTGCTTCTCGCTATTGTCATTTCATCAAGCAGTTTAAAAAATGAGGAGTCTAATTTTTCAATCAACTGCTTAACTGTTCTGTTCGGATTCTTTTTGTTGTCAGCCCAATTTGTAAAATTGGTTTGAGCATTTTTAAGAGAGAGAGCAATGTCTTTGATACCGGTGGTTTCAAACAGTGCATCGTTTTTTCCTTCCGTGATTATGGAGATTTGATTTCTTAAATCACGGAGGTTGTTGTTTACGGGTGTTGCGGAAAGCAATAGCACTTTTGTTTTTACTCCACTCTTAATAATTTTTTCCATCAGCCACTTGGCACGATTCATTTTTATTTCTCCGCTGTCTTTCAGTTTGTCCATCGGATTGCCTCTGAAGTTGTGGCTTTCGTCAATTACTACTAAACCATAATTGCCCCACTTCACTGTTTCTAAATTGATGTCGCCTGAATAGCCGCTTGCTCTGCCAAGGTCAGTATGGCAAAGGATGTCGTAAGCGAAGCGGTCCCCAATTAAAATATTCCTGTCGTCATTCTGTTTCCAAATACTCCAGTTCTCTTTAAGTTTCTTAGGACACAAAACCAATACTCTTTCATTGAAAAGTTCAAAATATTTTATGACTGCAAGTGCTTCAAAAGTTTTTCCTAAACCAACACTGTCGGCAATGATGCAACCATTGTGCTTTAGAATTTTGTTGATTGCTCCTTTCACTCCGTCTTGCTGAAAAATGTAAAGCATTTTGTAAATCTCACTCTCAAAAAAACCAGTCTGTCTTGTGAGTAGTCCGCCTTTCTCTTGTTCTTCTAAAAACTTTTCAAAGAGATGGTATAGCGTTTTGAAGTAAATAAATTCGGGTTCGTTCTCTACATAAAGTTGCTCAAGATATTTAAGAACTTGTGCTTTTACATCTTCAACGATTCCCGTTTCATCATTCCACAATTCATTGAACCATTGTTTAAGGTCTGCTCTGTCACGGTCATTGTCAACCAACATATTCAATTCAATGTTTGGCGTACCGCCAAGACCAAGTCCGTTCACTGTAAAATTTGAGCTCCCTGAAACTGCTTTCTCAATTCCGCTTCGTTGTGTGATATGATACATTTTTCCGTGAAGGAAATTTGGTTTCACCATTGACTTGATTTGCACTTTCTCTTTAATCCATTCGGAACATTCTTTGGCTATGGATTTTTGTGTGAGTCTTTCAGCTGTTGGAATTACAATTTTATTTTCCTCGTCCTCTTTTTCAATTTTGAAACTGCGTTTGTTCGTCTTGTTTGGGTCAAGGTTTTGAATAAATGTCGGCTCACCGAAAAGAAATTTCAGTTCGTTGATGTTGTTAAGTTGGTCTTTGAGCTGGTTGTAAGCGTAAATGGTGAAGTATGCTGATACAATTGACAAGTCGGAGTCCGTCTTGATGTGGTCTTTTAAGAATTTTCCAACTGAACCCCTGTTGCGGTTATCACGGATTGAAGATAAGTCGATGTTTGTGAGGGTTTTATCCATTTTAGGAGACAAAAGTTTATAAGCACTAAAAATAACAAAATATTCTTCTGTTTTCTTAATTGAGCGATGGCGATTTGGCTCTTGCCATAGCTTTGGTGTCGCAGTGGGTTTGAGCGGCTGTGGCATGTGCCAAATGCGCGGGGTAATTCGAAGCACAATCTTCTTAAAAATGCGAAGGGTCGGCTGTATTATTTTTTAGTCTGTCCTACGTTTAAATTTTTTCAAGTCCAAGTTGTCTGCGAAGCCGTTCACTTGTCACCGAGGGAAATCTTTGTTAGAAAATTGTCGTCCGTTTTTTGAAACACAAATTTGTCTGGGCCCTATTACTGCCAACGTTTATGTTTATGCAGTGCGGGGAATAGGAGGGCTTAAAAATGAAGCGCAGCGGAATGTTAAGCCCGACCATCTCCAAACTGTCCACCGTTACCGAACTAAATTAAGAAAATACTTTTAATACCTACACTGAACCCCCGCATTGCATAAACATTTTGTTGCCAGCTGTGCGCCACTTTATTAATTATTTGTCACTACGTTATAAGTTAAACCAAATCTTACAGTAAATGCTTCGTCAAGAATTACCTCTTCGGGTACAAATCCAAAGGTTTTGTATTGTAGTCCTAAGTCGAAAGTCATGAAACGTCCTGTATGAGATGTCTTATTGAGTCTATATTTAACAAGTCCGCTAATAAGTCCACCAGTAACTGATTTGTTTGTTGAAAAGTCAAGATTCTCCGGTTGGTTCCAAATGTCGGTTGTCAAATTAATCCAATAGTTTTTGCTAATTGGATAATCAAAAAGCTTTGCACTTAGTCCGTAAAAATACTTGTCCTTGTTTTGATAGATTCGGTTTTGAACGAGGAGTTTAGTTTTAGAATTGTACATAACCCAAATGTTATTATCTATCATATCTCCAAACGGTGTCATTGAGTAACCAAATCCAATATTTCCTTTTATGTTATTTGAAATTTTGAAATTCCTTTTACCGATGAGTTGAGGATTTAAAAGGGATAAGAGTGACCTGTATCCAACTCTCTTTATAAATTGTTTTTCTTCAGTCGTTAAGTCCTCATAGTCAGTGTATCTATAAAAAGACATGTCAGGACGATGGATGTGTCGAACTGCTCCATATATATCATGTCCTACAATGTCTCTTTTTAACTCATTGGATTCTTCTTTCAGGTTTGGTGATAATGACTTGAATGTACTTGTGAAATAGTATGAAATAATTGATATTTTTCTAAAAAAATATTCGACTCCGATAATTCTATAGTCTTCGTCCTCGAAAGTCAATAGTCGTTCGGTTGCTAATGAAATCATATAGTCCGACTCAAGTCCAGCAGTATGAAGACGAATATATGCAGGTAAGTTGTTGTCTCGAAGGTTTTGTAGTTCACTGTCCCTTACTCCGATGACATATGCTGCACCTTTTGAATTAAAGTAAGGTTTTGAAATTGAACCAATGTTATTCTGAGTTAATATTGACCTATGACCTTCTTCATGTGACAGCGGTAATGTCAGTAGTGACGAGAGAACTTGTATTCCAAAGCTTACTTTTTTATTGAAACTTTTGTCTACTTGGGTCGAATAGAGTCGGTATAGGGAAAGAAAATTTTGGTCAAACTGTCTCATTGTCGATAGTTGTGCAGGTTTGTCCAATACTAAGAATTGATAACTTTTTGTTCTTAAAGTATCTGATTGCGCTAATCCGACTTTGTGTAATGTGAGAGCTATTAGAGTTGTCAGTATTATTTTTTTTGTCATTGTCGGTGTTGGGAAATTTTATTTGCGCATTGCTGGCAACGTTTGTGTTTATGGCGACTTGGGGCTAGGAGTGTTTGTTAAATGCGCAGCATGACAAACACGACCACTCCGAAATTCTCCACCGATACGAAACTAAGTAAAGAAACAGAAACTACATAACGACACTGAACCCCCAAGTTGACATAAACACGTTGTTGTAAACCGTGCGCGTCCACCCGTTAGTCGTTTGGACTTGTCTCAAGTCCACCGCTAATTTTATTTGGACGCGGACGAGTCCGCCTAATGAATTTGTATTGTGAAACCGAACCAGCGTCTGCGAACTCGATTTAGTTTTTAGTCCAACGTCCCCGAATTCTCTGCGGAACGAAATCTTGTCCAGCGTGACCAAATTGTCTGCGTGAACCGTTTAATTTTTTCTTTTATCCTGTTTTTCTAAATATCCTTCACCAAACCGAAAAAAAATTCGCGCTACGCGCATCTAATTTGTCTGGGGGGTGAAACGTTGTCCAGGTGGGAAAATTTTGTTTGGTCTGTACGTCTGCCAAACTGTGTGCGTAAGAAAATCTTAATCGGCTTGGTCGTCACAGTCCGCGGACACCGATGTCTTTGCGCATGGTTTACAACGTTTGTGTTTGCGCAGTGGTGGGACTTTGAAACGCTTCACTGTCCCACGTGACCAAACGTTGAACGAAGATAACACTTATAGCTTACACGTCACCCCACCATTGCGCAAACATTTTGTTGTAGGCTGGGCGCGTCAACCGTTACTTTCGGTTTAAGACTTGTCTCAAGTTGTCCGTTGTTGTTTGTTGACGCGTTCGAGTCCACGTAAACAAATTCTGCTTTCGAAGCCGAGTCAAAGTCCACGTTGTCGAGTCGTTCAAAATCGTCCAAGTTCACTTTCATTGTTCATTGAATAGTCCGTAAATAATAAGGAGCAGACCAACAATAATTAGTCCCCATTTCGATGCTTTAAATTGTGACTCACTAAGTCCCAATGGAATATCTCTTTTCTCTCTGGCTGTCCTTGGCTTATCAAATGCATGTGCTGTCAGCCCGATTAGAAGAGAAATGAGTCCTGTAATAACTATGTCAATGTTCATATTTCTCTTATGAGTCGAAAAGTTGTCAGCCGAGCAGTTAAAAAGTCACTTAGTCAAAGTCGTCTAATTGTCTGCGGAAACGATATGGTGTCGAGTTGGTCGTCACTGTCAGCGGGACTTTTTAGCGCCTTGCCTACAACGTTTATGTTTATGACGGCTTGGGTTTTCGAAGCGCGTCACTGTCCCACGTTGCTGAACGAAATTAAGAAAACTAAACTTCAAATTTACACTGAACCCCAAGCTGGCATAAACATTTTGTTGGCAGTAGTTGGGCTTCGTCCGTCATCGTAAGCCGAATCTTTCTTTTTTCTCAATCGATTATTTTACAGTCCACGTGTTGTCAACTGTCCACGAAGCCAACTCCTTGAATTTTGAATCTCTGTTTTTCTTTTCAAAAGTCCCGAATTGTCAGCAGGCTTGAATCTTGTCGGCCGTGAAAAATTGTCCGCGGGAACGTGCTTGAATTTATTGTTCCTTAGTCAGCTATTTTTTGTCTTTGCTTTTTAAAGAAATGAGAGTAGTCACCACTATTGTAGAAATCATAATGAAGCTTATTAGCTTAGATGAATAGTAACCTAATGTCAACGTTGAATTAATGAACATATAATGTCCGCCATTTATTTGCTCACAGGGTTTATCAATTGCAATTGTCAGAAGCGAGATTGATGCCAAGGAGAATAGGAAATGAGCTATAAATAGCTTTATTGGCACTTTAACTTGAATGAGTTTTAGTATCAAGAGAATAAAAGTCGGTAGGAGAAATAAATAGAAACAATAGTAGATTAACCATTCCGTAGTTATTTCAATTGAGGCATCATGCATCCAATATGCTACACAGTCGTTTTTTGATTTAAGAAAGTACGTGATAAATAAAACAAATGTCACGCAGTACGCTGATGATAAATATCTAAAGTCAATTTTCATTTAAGTCGTTCAATTCATCTGAGATTTTGTCGGCTTACACGTCACTGTCCACGGAGCCAGCCCAATTACTGCCAACGTTTATGTATGAAACGTGGCTGGGCTTTCGAAGCGCGTCACTGTCCCACGACACCAAACGTAATTTGAAAAACTAAACTACAAATTTACACTGAACCCAGCCATGTTTTATACATTTTGTTAGGCACAGTATTCATTCCTCCAATCGTCAGGAACGTCTAACCAAATCCCTGGTGTCAGCCAATCATTTTGCTTGAACGTAACGGTCTCGTCATGGAAGGAAATTGATTTTGTCTCGATCGCGTCTATTATTTCATCAATTTGTTTTTCGTCATTTACCTCAATGTCGTCAACGTCTATTGACAGTTCTGAAAACCACCCTTCATAGTATCGACTTTTGGGTCCGCCTAGTCCATAGTCGCTTTCGTTGTTGCCTGAGCACCATTCCCACCAACTAATACTTCTTATCGGATATCCATTTTGAATTAGGTCCGCAACAAATGATTTGTAATTATCTCGATTTACAATTATGTCAATATAGCCATGACCCACTGGCTGGGCTTTATGTCTCACAAGTAATTCGTCTAGATGTCCCTTGTTCATGAGTTGCGTAAGTCGTCCTGAATATTGTGCCTAACGTTTGGCTATAAGCCGTTTGTTTTACCAAAATAAAAATAAACAAATCAAAACAAATGGATTATAGACTTTGTTAGCACCTGTACCGCATCACCACTTTTGATTTTGTATTATTATAATGTAGTCAACCGCTAACTGAAGATCTTTGTTGCGAATTTTAAGTTCTTCGGTTTTAAAATATGAAATGTCAGTTGGGGTTTTGTCAAGATCGCTGAATTTTATTCCTAATGATCTAAGTATCCCCCAATTGTCTAGGTGATCAGTTTTGTCTCCTAATTTGGACTCACAATTAGTATAGTTTCTGCTAATTGATACTACTTTTCCATAAAATGGAGAATCGGAAGACTTATGCAACAACGTGGTCAAGCAAGCTCGTGTCTTATTGACATGAGATACTCCATATTGAGCGAAAAAATTTCCTTTGTTAAAACTTTCACTACCTCGAACAATATTTTTATAGGTTTCTTTATCACGTGTGATTTGTGCGGTAGCTGGAACCTGATTCCAGGCAATTAGATCAAGTGTGACTTTGTTCGATGATATGTCATTATTGAAAATGCTGTCTTCTGAATTTAAAAGTTCCTTAATTTTTGAATTAAGTCTTGGGATGCTCTCATTTGTCGCCTTATTGTCAAGTTCATTAATGATGCTTTTAATAGTCTGATTTGTATTTTCTTTGTATTCAGGTTTTGGTGTCAAGATGTCTTTAACAACATAGCGGTAAGGTTCAATCCAGTCGAAGTCGAATCCAATAACTTCTATCTTGTCCGCTGGATTTACTTGTTCATTAAAAGCTTTTAGCGCTCTCCAAAATTCAAGTTCCATAAAACAGTATGTACTAAATTTTAGCAATGATTCATCTCCGGTAGACAAGTATTCATTTACAGCATACGCCATTGCAGGTCCTGCTTCCATTACCAAATACCTTACATTATTATTCTTATACGCATGAATCAAAAATTGATATTTAAGCATCATGTTGCTGGGTACACCATGAATTTCTCCTGACATGATAAATTTAGCTTCCTTATTAAAGGAAATATTGACGTCCTCATTGAATCCTGGAGTTAAAGGAGTCAGTAAGTCTGATATGGGAGTGTTTTCAATTTTTTGCCCATAGCAGCCTAAGGTTACTGTTAAGGCTAAAACGATAATTAGGGGTCTTATCATGTCTTTGCGGTATTGGTGCTAACGTTTATGTATGAAACGTGGCTGGGCTTTCGAAGCGCATCACTGTCCCACGACACTAAACGTAATTTGAAAAAATAAACTACAAATTTACACTGAACCCCAGCCATGTTTTATACATTTTGTTGTGGCTAGTGCCTTCTTACTACAAACTTAAAGCAGTGTAATTTCCTTCTGCTATTATTCCTGAGCCCCAGTTATCAGCTTCTCCCTTTTCTAAAGTCCGAAACACCTTACCAGTAAGCTCTACTATTTTTATATTCAAACCATAACTTCGATCGGCTTTGATTTTCTGTCCATTTAGAACTGTTCCTTCCGGTTTAATATAAAGTTCATCATCCTTAGCCCAACTCCACTTTCCATATATTTCAGTCTCTCCAGTAGTAAGAAGACAAGTCCCATCAGTTAAAAATTTATACTTCTCAAACATCTTAGGAAAGTTTGCATCATGTCCAAACAATGTCTCCACTGATGCTTTTTCAATCGTCCAAATTGAAGAAGTCAAAAGATCACTTCTGTTTGATTTATTATTCTGTCCGCATGACAGAACAACAAGTAATAAGGAAATAGTCAGTAAGTGTTTCATATAGCTTTATTTTGGTTAACAATATTAATCATAATCGATTCATTATCCGAAGGCATTAGCCACAACGTTGGTACATATGACGTGCAGGGTTTTTGAAACGAGTCACTGTCCCACGTTGCTATGCTAAATTAGTTGATTACACGTAAATGGCAACACTAAACCCCTGCATGGCATATGTATTTTGTTGTGGCCAGTTGGGTTTCGTCTCCAATCGTCAGCCGTCAAGTTACTTTTTCCCTGCCGATTGTTTTATAGTCCATCAGTTGGCTACTGTTGTTTGGTCAATAATTCCTGTATGGCTTTGTCGATGAGAGTCACGCTACCAGCACTAATTCCCTTACTAGCAAAACTGTATGTGCCATTTTTGTCTATTACGTAGTTCGTGGGATAAACTGGTATCTTGAATTCATTTCTAAGAGTTTCGTCCATCGAAACGGCTGGATAGTTAAATGTCTTACGGGTCAAAAACTGCCTTGTTTTACTTTCGCTACTTCTTGAGAAGGAAATGAACACTATGTCCGAATTACCCTTGTATTGATTCACTAATTCATTTAATTCAGGCATTTCAATTTCACATGGCCCACAACCAACAAACCAGAAATTTATAACTAATATTTTCCCTTTTAAATCTTCTTCGCTGTAGGTATTTCCGTTTACATCTCTAAATCCAAGATAGTTGAATTTTGTCCCAATCTTTTCTTTTATCAATACCTTGCTTTCAGTTTGTCTAAGAACACTGTCAACAGCCGCTTGATTGTAACGTTGCCATTTTATGTATCTGATTTTTTCGTTCGAATTGTCGTATGACCATCTATACTTTCCGGTGTTATAAATGGACATGAAAGTCATAAAGTCTGCTTTGTTACCTAGTGTATCTAGGTATTCAACTTTCTTCTTTTGTCCGAAAGATTGGACTGACATTGTAGTCGCTAGCAGGAAAATGATTGTCTTACCTTTCATTGTTTGTCGATTCGTTCTTTAAAAAATCTTTCTGTCGACCGAAATGTGTAACCTTACACGCTACCGTCCACGGAGCCAACCCAATTGGCCACAACGTTTGTGTATGAAACGTGGCTGGGATTTCGAAGCTACGTCCTGTCCACGTGACCAAACGAAATTAAGAAAACCAAACTACAAATTTACACAACGCCCCAGCCATGTTTTATACATTTTGTTATGGCCAGTTTGCATCGTTCCTCACTTAGATTTCAACTGCTTTAGTGTCACCCCTAAGAGTGTCGGTATTTATATTGTTTGTTCATCTCAGGTCTACTTCTAACTAGTGGTCCGTCAATTTCTAGTTAGATATTTCAAAAGTATCTTTAGTCTCTCGTCCACTTGTCACTCTTTTTACTTACCACTTTATTCCATTCATAAACGAGAAATACTATTATAAGTCCAGCGCCAATAATAATTGAAATGTCCCCCTTACCTGGAAGTATTTTATTTAAGATGATAAGTCCAATAAGAAGTCCGACTAATAGACCAAATTTGAAGAACTGTTTTAGGGGTATGTTCATATTTGTTATTCTTTTACTTATAATTCAACTGTCTTAATCAATTTCACTTCTATCCGCGGTACTTTATTCACGCTCGGACTTTCTTCGTTGATAATCATGTCGTCTTTTTCGTCACTGTCCGCGGAATACTTGTCCCGCAAATTGGCCATAACGTTCGGCTATAAGCCGTTTGCTTTACCAAAATAAAAATAAACAAAAGAAAGCAAATGGATTATAGACTTTGTTGGCGGCCGTTACTTGTACGTATTTTCAACTGTCTCGAAATGTACTTTTGCTTTCAGTGATTCAATCAAAAAGAATTGTTTTGGCCCAACCATTACTGTCCCCGGTGTCGGAGATGACATTACTTGTGTCGCCTGAACATAATACTCGTTCCCGAATTGATTTTTTACTAAGAAGTCGGAATGTTGACTTGTTCCAATAAATACGTCCGACTCTTTTGTCAACTTTATTGAATATGCTTTCTTATTTGTCAGCGGTCCAACAATTGAGTCATTCACTACCACGTCCATTTTGCCTAATGCTCTGAGTGCAGCATTCCCTTCATCGCGAAATACTTTGATGAAAGAGCAGTTACAGTTGGATACATTTTTTCTCCTTTCCTTTTTCACATGGTCTTCAATGTCCGTCTCTGATGCTTTTGATAGATAGAACTTTCCTCTAATTAAAAGTGCGTGTCCTTTGGTTTTACTTCCTTCAAAATACGCTGTGATTTTAATAATGTTAGCCCCACTTTCACGCGCTTTTTTCTGGATTTTTTCCATCAAGAAGTCCCAAGCTCCGTTCCAGTCCTCCAGGTGTTCAAAATCACCAACTTCAATTGAATTATCAGGTGGAAGTTCTGTCGGTGTCAAAATGAATGTTTTAGTTGATTCTGTCAATGCCGCTGTCGGGTTACTGCCGCCTGTCTTTGTAAACTTAGTTGAGCTGCACGCATACATTGTAAATGCTGATAGTGTCAAAAGGAGTAATTTTCTAATTGTCATTTTTGTCGTTTCGTAAGATCTTTTTTTTTGTAATGGCCGCCAACGTTTGTGCATAAGCAGTGGCGGGAGTTCGAAGCGCGTCACTGTCCCACGACACCAAACGTTATTTGAAAACTAAACTACAAATTTACACTGAACCCCGCCATTGATTATGCACTTTGTTGTGGCCAGTTGGGTTTCGTCCGTAAATGTCAATAGTTCTTTCAAAGTTTTTGGTTTAGTAATTTCTTTTATCCTCTCGTTGTAAACTATTTTGGATACTTGGGATGTTTTTTCACTTCTCGTATCTGTCCCAAATGCCGAAACGAGTGTCGAAAGAACATCATGTAATGCTGATGAATATTGGGTCCGAAGTTGACGCGGTACAGCCTTAAGTTGTCATTTGTGCTTTTTAAATATTCAATTGACTCATCTCGCATTTTAGTATACCAAATGATATTGTTCTTGCCTTCATTGTTTCCTAAAGGAACACTGTAAGTGAAAGGCTTTGTATAGTCTGTGGTAATATTCTTATTTATTCTTTTTGGGTCAGCATCGATAAAAATGCTGTCTGGATTTTGTGGAATTTGAGGCAACGGCCCCATTCGCAATGCGACAGAAATTTCATTCATCTGAATCAGTTCCCAGAAGCAAATGTGTTCTATAATCTGGTTAATACTCCAGCGGTCAGGGCTTTCTTTAAAATTCCATTGTTCTTTAGTCAGGCTTTTCGTTTCTGCTATAATTTCTTCTTTCGAGCGAATCAGATTGTCCAGTAGATACTTTCTATCTGCGTCTGTCCATGTAGATGTCGTTGATGGTTTGTCGGTATTTGCTTGTCCTTTAGCAAAAGTGAGAAGTCCAAGAATAAGAGTCAGCGTCACTAGGGTTATTTTCATAAAGGATTGATTTTGTAAGAACTCAACGGTCGCTTTACATTTTTTTTTGTCAACCGAAATTTTGTCGGCTTGTTCGTCACTGTCTATGGAGCCAACCCAATTGGCCACAACGACCTGTGCATATGCCGGCTTGGGCTTTTGAAACAAGTCATTGTCCACCGTAACAAAGCTAAATAAAGAAAAGCAAATTTCATAACTACACGTCACCCCAAGATGGCATATGCACACTGTTGTGGGCTGACGGGGCATTCCAAACTAATTCACCGTCCTTTAATATTATTAAGTTTCTGTCCACGCGCTGTCGCATTGTCGGTTGTGTCAAATTTTATTTTCAGTCAGTCGTTTATATTTTTCTCTTTCGAGTCCACTGTCGGTTAGCTCTTTTGGTTTTTGTTTTTCAAATTTAAGTTCCTGTCCACGAAGCGCTGAACTTAATATGTCGACATTAATGTCACCGAGGCTCAATTCAATTTTTTCTTTTTCATTTTTATGCTCTTCGTCAGCTGGAATTTTTATAACCCTTGACGTACTGTCCCAGGTGTCGCGCCCCGTTTGCCCACAACGTTTTGCTATTTGCAGTTGCGGGCATAGGAGGGTTTATAAATGGAGCGTAGCGGAATGTTAAACCCGACCTGCTGCGCAATTGTCCCCCGTGACCGAACTACATTTTGAAACATACATCACAATTTAACACCGCACCCCGCAATTGCAAATAGCTTTTGTTAGCGGTTCGGCCGTTTAGTCCTCACTCATCTTTATCAGTCCGTTTTGAAAGTACTCCACTCGTGTCGGTTGCCAAAATTTAAAATTAAAGAGTCCTGTCGTTGAGTCACCAATCCATTGTCCATTCTCAAATGACTCAAGAGTCCACGTTTTTGGTTTTTCTCCTTTGAATTCAATTCTTAGTCGGCAAACGTCACTTAATAAAAAAGCAAAACAGTTTAATGCTTTCTCTTCTTCGTCCTTGTCAAAATGTTCGTGCCAAAAGTCAGCCGAAACAATAAACTCTCTCGGTCCGACTCCAAGTGTCACTGAAAATCCCTTGTCGTCCTTTGGGTCAACAGTTATTTGGTCGTCCGTGTTTGTGTATTTAGCGTCCGGATATTTTTTTAGTTTATCAATTATTTTTTGGATTGTCGTATTCATTACTTGTCGATGTCGTCTTACTTGTCTGTCCCAACGGCTGACCGCTAACGTGAGTGCATAAGCAGTGGCGGGTTTAGGAGGGCTTAGCAATGAAGCGTAGCGGAATGCTAAGACCGACCTGCCGCGACTTGTCCCACGACACCGAACGCTGTTTGAAAACTAAAACTACAAATTTATACCGAATCCCGCCATTGATTATGCACAGTGTTGTGTGTAGTTGTCCGCCATTGGGAAATTTGAGCACGGATGCAAAGGCTTTGGCTTGAGTGTCGGCAAGTGCGGCCTTTGCATTGGTGCGATTTACTTGCCTGATTTTCTCCTGTTGTCCTCTTTACACAACATTTGGCAGTTGTCCCCCGATGTCTTGCCGCCCTCATGCCAAGGTGTAATATGGTCGGCTTCCATTTCCTCTATCTTATATTTATTCTTGCAAATAGGGCAAACACCTTTTTGTCTTTCAAATGCTTCACGTTTTTGTCTATCGTTGAATGTCCGAATGTTTAAGAATTTTTCTTTTCTCGTCAAGACATAAGAGTAAATACCTTTTTTGTTTGTTACATCTTCGTCCTCCATCAACTTTGCTATTTCCTTCTCCAATTTTTTTGCATCGAATTTTTTGTCTTTGAATTCATTATAAAGAAACCCGAATGCAACGCCTTTCATTTCTTTGCGGTAGTTTGTAAAGAGGCTCTGAATCCAATTTATTACTTCTTGAAAATAATCCCACAATGGTTTTGCGTCTTTGTCGTGTTGATGCTTTGACATGTAGTCCTTTATTTTTCCATTTGAAATCCAGTCAATAGCGGTTTCTAAATATTCTTGCCTGTTGGCTGAACCACTCAGGTATTCGTCACCGATTTTTGGTCGGCTATTTTTGGAAAAATATCTTTTAGCATCTGAAACCCATGAACCTGAATAGACTGCGTTTTTTAGTTCTTGGTCTGAAAGTTCCTCTCCTGCAATATTTATTGTTTCAAACCAGTCCAATTTTTCACTGTCAGTACCCGAACAGAAGTAAATCATCAATTTATAGTTCAGGATTTGCTCCTGTTTATCCTTAGGAAGGTTATGAAATGCTAATCCATTGATTGAAAAGTCACCGGCTACATACTGACAAATTGAAATTGTTCTTTGTTGACCATCAATCACCTCAAAGTTTCCGTCTTCCCTGACTGCCCAATACATTACATTTAGAGGAAAGTCTTTAGTAACAGTATTAATAACGGCATCACGCTGCTTGTCTTTGTAAACAAATTCACGTTGGAAAGGGGGACGGATGTCAAGTTTGCCACCAAATCCAACTACACCAGCCTCAGCGTTGTCTTTGTAGCCGTTCGCTAAGTCACGAACTGCAATTTGTTTGAGTTCAATATTCATTTACGGTCTTTGATTTTGATTAGGATTCGTGCATATGGAACATCAACAACACCATTTTTCATTATATATAAATCGCCATCAACCGCTCCTCTTTTTTGAATTTCCTTTCTATATTTTTTGTGTTGGGGTTTGTATGGTTTAACGCCAACTTCTATTCCTGAATTAGAGATGCCGAGCCCTAGTATCTCAAATTGGTCGGGGTTGTATTTGTCAAGGAATGTGATGGGAACTCCCATATAGCCTTTATAGTCAAGTGGGATATCACTTGTTTTGTCAACATTTATAGCGTCAAAATTCTCATATTTTGGATATTCACTGGGTATATATTTCTTAAATAGAATTAAATCTTCATGTCGCTCTTCATAATCCAAGTTGGTGAACCATCGAACACCTTTGACTCTTATAAATTTGTTTCCGTGTTCATCCACTCTGAAACCTGCTGCATTTAAGGGATAATCTTTTGGAACTCCAAATTCTCTGTCCCCGCTATGGATACTATGCCCGAACCAAAGTTTATTTTCTTTTACCAACTTAAAAATTTCTTTGTAGGTCAAAGCATTTTGGTTACCGATGATTACAAATTTTTTGTCATATTCAATTAGCTGTGCAACATATTCTCGGAATAGAGAGAATGGTGGGTTTGTTACTACAATGTCAGCTTGTTCTAAAAGTTCGATACACTCTTTGCTGCGAAAGTCTCCATCGCCTTTCAAATTCTTAATTCCAATTTTTTCTGGGGTAGGAACAGTTCCTCCATTTCTTTCTCCTGAATACTCAAGGTAAACGGCTCTTTCAGATTTGTTCTCGCTGAATAAGTCAGCGTTTTGATTTTTATAACAAGTAGTAATTAATTTTTTTAACCCCAACTTCTTAAAGTTGTAAGAGAAATAGTGGAAGAAATGGCTCACCCGTGGGTCATCACAATTGCAAAGAACCACCTTATCCTTAAAATGTTCCTTATAGTGTTTAAGCTCTTTCTCAATGTCTGATAATTGCGTATAAAACTCGTCCTTCTTCGAGTCCTTTGCTTTATGGAGATTTCTATTCTTTATGGTTTTGTCCATTTAGCCCAAGTTTGTCTAAAAATAGTGATTTTCTGCATTGTCTGTAAGGTTTTGCCCATTGTCCCTTAGTCAAATGTCAGAAGTTGTCGGTTTTTGTCGTCCGACTCTGTTTTAATTTTTCAGTCAGCCGTCAAGTTGTCGTTTCGGTCGCGGGCTGGAGAGGCAGGCTCTTTTGCATTGCTTTGGTTTGCGTGGCGGATGTGCGGCAATGCAAATGTGCCTGACTGTGCGAAATGAAACTCTACTTTGTCGGGCGGCAATTACACACAACGCTTGGCTATGCAGCGTTG
>Ga0209573_1001976_pt1 | contig 28251 bp, 18 predicted proteins | sample TNRBio252014_DNA_FD_185870 | JGI IMG/M metagenome (GOLD analysis project Ga0209573, IMG submission 185870) | Wastewater treatment Type I Accumulibacter community from EBPR Bioreactor in Madison, WI, USA - TNR Reactor_6/25/2014_ DNA (SPAdes)... | ecosystem: Engineered > Bioreactor > EBPR >... | reverse complement strand
GCCATGAATCATCCATAATCCCCGAACTAGTCGGCATGAATAGTGTTGTACTGTAACCCATGGGATAATCTATCGCTGATCTCATCACGCTAAGTTAATCCTATTCAAAGATGTGTCCCAACCGTAGGACTAAAGCCCGCGAAACATAGCAAGGCGCACGCTATGTTTCGCGGGCTTTAGTCCGCCTTAAACAATATAATAAAAAAACATGATTCAATACGACAATATCCCTTCGCCAGCTTATGTGCTGGAAATGAAATTATTGCGACGCAACCTGGAATTGATCCGACACGTGCAGGAAGCAGCCGGTGTCAACATCATTTTAGCCTTGAAAGGTTTTGCGATGTGGCGCGTTTTCCCGATGGTTGGCCAATACCTGAAAGGCGCTACGGCCAGTTCGCTGAACGAAGCGCGTCTGATTTTTGAAGAAATGGGCAAAAAGGCGCATACCTATTCGCCGGCTTACCTGCCTGATGAGTTCGAAGAAACGATGCGTTATAGCAGCCACATCACCTTCAATTCAATCGCCCAATACCTGCGTTACCGCGACGCGCTGAAAACCGCGCCGGAACCTATTTCTGCCGGATTGCGGGTCAACCCCGAATATTCGGAAGTAGAAGTGGATTTGTACAATCCCGCTGCACCCGGTTCGAGGCTCGGCGAGATGGTGGATGCTTTTGGCGATGGTTTGCCGGAAGGCATCGAAGGCCTGCATTTTCATACCTTGTGCGAATCGTCTTCCTTTGCGCTGGAAAAAGCGCTGGAAGCATTCGAAGCCCGGTTTTCCAAATTTTTCCCCCAACTCAAGTGGGTTAACTTCGGCGGTGGCCACCTCATGACGCGCAAAGATTACGATGTTAACCACCTCATCGGGTTGTTGCGGCGCTTTCGCGAACGCTATAATTTGGAAGTTATCCTGGAGCCTGGAAGTGCCATCGCCTGGGAAACGGGGGTATTGATTTCCACGGTTTTGGACATCATCGAAAGCCGGGGGGTGCGTACGGCCATCGTGGATGTGTCGTTCACGGCCCACATGCCGGATACGCTGGAAATGCCCTACCGCCCGAGGATCGTCGGTGCGAGCGCAGAACCGGTGGCTGGAAAGCCGGCATACCGCATTGGTGGGGTGAGTTGCCTTGCCGGCGATTACATGCAAGCCTATTCCTTCGACCAGGAATTGAAGCCTGGCGACCGCCTTGTTTTTGAAGACATGATCCACTATACGATGGTGAAAACCTCTATGTTTAACGGGGTTCGACACCCGGATATCTGCATTTGGCACGAAAACGACGAGCTGGAAGTGGTTCGGCGGTTTACTTACGAGGATTACAAAAGGCGGCTGTCGTGAACCTGTTTGTATACGGCACCCTGATGCGCGGAATGCCTTTCCCAATGGCGAATTTTCTGGAACAACATGCTGTTTTTAAAGGAGAAGGATGGCTGCCTGGCCGTTTGTACGAACTTGGTGGCTATCCGGGCCTGGTGTATTTGCCACAGCATCAAAACCGGGTGAGCGGCCATGTTTTTGAGTTGACGAATCCGGAAGCGGTGCTGGAAAAGCTCGACGCTTATGAAATGGTAGATCCGGTTGAACCAGAGCGCGGCGAATACTTGCGGGTGTTGGCGCCGGTGGAAACGACAGCGGGTTTTCTGGATTGCCAGGTTTATGTGTACAATCGCCCGGTTGAGGGGTTGATTGAGATTCCGGAGGGAAATTGGCTGTCGTGGTTTTATAGTAGGGAAAGTCCGGTTGATCCGGGGAGTTTTCGGAGGGTTTAAAGATTTTTTTTGATAGCCGGCCAGAGACCGGCAAATAATACACGCGAGGCGGAGCCATCGCGCGAGCGGGAAAACCGCACGTACGGATTGACGAGGGGGAGAAGCGGCACTGCCGCTTCTCTCTACTCTACTGGAACTCCGTGTAAATTAGAATTGTCACAGGCGAGGTTGAGCAGGCAGGTTCCCTTCAGGAAGGACATGGAAATAGGACACGCGAGGCGGAGCTTCGACTTACTTCGACTTCGCTCAGTACAAGTCGCTCAGTTACCGCTATCGCACGAGCGGGAACTACCGCAACCCCGCATTAATCTCTTCCAGCGCTTTCGACCCCGGACACAACACCTTTTCTTTCAGGGTGTTCAGCGGTTCAGCAGCCGTATTCAACACTTCGTGCAAATTTTGCAAACTTTCGTCAATGTAGATCAGGCCGGTCAGGATTTCGCCTTTGGACCGGGCGTGGTGCAGGGCGTTCATCGCCGAATGCCGGTCTTGAGGATCCCAATCGGCGGCAACTTTGTGCAGGCGGATTACGGAGTCGTCGTGCAAGGCAATGTCTTTGGTACTGCCTGCCTCGTAGCTGGTTTTGATCTCCGTTTTAATCGGCACAAAATCTATGGTCGCCGTCGCTTCGATGTGTTCCCGCACGTAATCGTAGGATTTGGTTGACCCCGGATTATTATTGAAGGTCACGCATGGAGAAATGACGTCTATAAATGCAAACCCGGGATGAGCCATGGCTGCTTTGATCAGGGGCACTAATTGCGTCTTGTCGCCGGAAAAACTGCGTGCCACAAAACTGGCGCCCAACTCCAGCGCCAAGCCCGGCAGGTCTATGGCCTGGAAAGGATTGGTGTGGCCGGACTTGCTTTTCGAGCCGGCATCGGCGGTAGCAGAGTCTTGTCCTTTGGTGAGGCCGTAGCAACCATTGTTCATCACGATATACACCATATTCAGGTTGCGGCGGATGGCGTGCACAAACTGTCCCATACCAATGGAGGCGGTATCGCCATCGCCCGAAACGCCGAAATAAACCAAGTCGCGGTTGGCTAAATAAGCGCCCGTGGCCACAGAAGGCATACGGCCATGCACGGAGTTGAAACCATGCGAGTTGCTCAGGAAATAGGCCGGCGTTTTGGATGAACAACCAATGCCCGACATCTTCGCTACGCGGTGCGGCTCAATGGCCAATTCATAACAAGCCTGAACGATTGCGCCGCTGATAGAGTCATGACCACAACCTGCACACAGGGTGGAAAGCGAGCCTTCGTAATCTTTCTGGGTGTATCCGATTTCGTTAACCGGCAAATGCGGATTGCGGAATCGGGGTCTTGTATAGGTCATACCGTAGCGAAATTTTTGATGATCTGTTTAACAATGGTATCAGCAGTGATGGGCATTCCATCGTAGTTGAGTATCGGAATCATTTTTTGAGGCGCAACGCCCAACTCATTAATAAGCAGCGAGCGCATCTGAGCGTCGCGGTTTTGTTCAATAACAAAAATCAGCTCGTGATCGGCGATAAACTGCTCAACGGATTCGGAGAACGGAAACGCGCGCAGGCGCAGGCTGTCTAAATGAATATCCTGTGCTGCCAGGATATCCACCGCTTCCTCCGAAGAATAAATGGATGTTCCGAAAAAGAGAATGCCGCATTCGTTGGCCTTTGAGCTTTGCCGCAATTCGGGTGCAGGCACAATGCTTTTGGCAGTTTCCCATTTTGTTAGCAACCGATCCATATTGCGCGTATAAGTGCCGGAATCTTCCGTATAGCCTGCATATTCATCGTGCGAAGTGCCTCGCGTCACATAAGCGCCTTTCGAAGCGTGCGTGCCCGGGTAAGTGCGGTACGTAATGCCATCGCCGTCCACATCCACGTAGCGCCCAAATTTCGTAATGTTTTCAAGATCAACAGCCTGCAATACCTTGCCGCGGTCGTAGGTGTGGGTGTCATCCCACTCAAATGGGGCGGTCAGGTGGTCGTTCATACCCAGATCGAGGTCGGTCATCACAATGACGGGCGTTTGCAGCCTTTCCGCCAAATCGAAGGCGGTGACCACGTCATCAAAACACTCTTTCGGCGTGCTTGGAAACAGCAATACGTGTTTTGTATCGCCATGTGAGGCATAAGCTGCGGCGATGATATCAGCCTGTTGGGTACGGGTCGGCATCCCGGTAGACGGGCCTGCCCGCTGTACGTCTATGAGTACGGTAGGAATTTCTGCAAAATAAGCCAAACCTAAAAACTCCGCCATGAGCGAAACCCCCGGGCCGCTGGTGGCTGTAAAAGATCGCGCTCCGTTCCAGTTCGCGCCAATGACCATGCCAATGGCGGCAAGCTCGTCTTCGGCCTGCACGATAGCAAAGTTCTTTTTCCCCGTTTCTGGGTCGGTTCTGAATTGTTCAGCGTATTCCATGAAGGCTTCCACCACAGAGGTAGAAGGCGTAATGGGATACCAGGCAGCCACGGTTGCGCCGGCGTAAACCGCCCCCAAGCCACAAGCTGAATTGCCATCTATCAAAATGCGGTTGCCAACGAGATCGCGGCGCTCTAAGCGGATATCGAGCGGATATTCGTAGTGCTCATGAATGTATTGGATGCCCAATTGCAACGCTTTGATGTTGGGTGCAATCAGTTTTTCTTTGCCCAAAAACATTTCTGCCAGCAGGGTTTCCAATACGGAGAATTCTATATTGAGCAATGCAGACAAAGCGCCGACATAAATGATGTTTTTAAACAATTGCCGCTGCCGGGGATCGGTGTATTCGCGCAGACAGATGCCCATCAGCGGAATTCCAATATAATGGATGTCCTCGCGGATGAATTCCCGGTGCAGCGTTTTGGTGCTGTCGTAAAGAAAGTACCCGCCGGGTCTCACCGAAGCGATGTCCTTAGGCATACTTTGGGGATTCATACACACCATGAAGTCAATGCCTTCGCGGCGTCCGAGGTAGCCTTTTTCACTCACGCGCACTTCGTACCACGTTGGCAGGCCCTGAATATTGGAAGGGAAGATGTTTTTAGGCGTAACCGGAATGCCCATCCGGAAAATTGCTCTGGCAAAAAGGCTGTTAGCGCTGGCTGAACCTGTGCCATTGACGTTGGCAAACCGGAGCACAAAATCATTGATCGCGGAAGAATGTTGCATGGGTATTGTGTTCAATACGTTTTTGTCAGTGAATATCGTGTTTTAAATGATGGCTCCGGGGAGTTTGCACGCTTTCGTCGTGGAATACAAATATTGCTGCATATCCCAGGCTGCTGTGGGGCAGCGCTCAGCGCACAAGCCGCAATGCAGGCAGACATCTTCGTCTTTGACCATCACCCGGCCCGTTTGCAACAGATCGGAAACGTACAAATCCTGCGAAGTATTGGGCGCCGGCGCAATCAGGCGCGTGCGCAAGTCTTCTTCCGGACCGTTGGTCGTAAACGTGATGCAGGAAGTCGGGCAAATGTCCATGCAGGCGTCGCATTCGATGCAGCGGCTGGTATTAAAAACGGTTTGCACATCGCAGTTCAGGCAACGTTGCGCTTCTTTGAAACCGACGCTCAGGTTGAAGCCCAATTCTACTTCGACTTTGCGGTTGGTCAGCGTCATGCGTTTGTCGGCCTGCGGCACCACGTAACGAACGTCGGTGACCACTTCGCTGTCGTAGCTCCATTCGTGGATGCCCATTTTTTGGCTGACCAAATTCGTCATCGGATCCGGGCGTTTGTGCAGGGATTCGCCCCGGCAATACAAATCTATGGATACGGCGGCATGGTGGCCGTGGGCGACCGCAGTGATGACGTTTTTCGGCCCAAAAGCCGAATCGCCGCCAAAAAATACTTTTGGATTGGTGGACTGGAAGGTTACCGGGTCTACCGTAGGCATTTCCCACTTGTCAAATTCGAGGCCGAGGTCGCGTTCGATCCACGGGAAACTGTTTTCCTGGCCAATGGCCATCAGCACTTCGTCGGCTTCGATGAAGACGTCGGCTTCGCCGGTTGGTACCAGCGAACGTTTGCCTTTTTCGTCGTAAACGGCGTGTACAATTTCAAAAGTCATCCCTTTCAGCACGCCGTTTTCCGTGACAAACGACTTGGGCACGTGGCAATCTAAGATCGGAATGTCTTCGTGCATGGCGTCTTCTTTTTCCCACGGAGAAGCTTTCATTTCTGAAAACGGACTCCGAACCACCACTTTTACTTCCTCTCCACCAAGGCGGCGGGAGGTTCGGCAGCAGTCCATGGCCGTATTGCCGCCACCCAGCACAATGACTTTTTTGCCAATTTTTGCCGTATGTTCAAATGCTACGCTGGCCAACCATTCGATGCCGATGTGGATGCTTTGCGGCGCTTCCCAGCGTCCGGGCAAATCCGGCAGGTCGCGGCCTCTTGGCGCACCGGTGCCGACGAAGATGACGTCGTAGTCTTTTTCCAGCATTTCTTTCAGGCTGGAGACGTAAGTTTTTAAATGGGTATGGATGCCCATATCGAGGATGAAGTTCACCTCTTCATTCAGCACTTCTTCCGGGAGTCGGAAGCTGGGGATTTGGCTGCGCATCATGCCGCCACCCAATTCCTGTTCGTCGTAAAGATGGATTTCATAACCAAGGGGCGCCAGGTCCCGCGCAACCGTCAGCGAAGCCGGGCCACCCCCGATGAGGGCGATGCGTTTGCCGTTTTTGATTTCGGCGGGTTTGGGCATCAGGTGTTTGACTTCCCCTTTATGATCTGCTGCAACCCGCTTCAGGCGGCAAATCGCTACAGGTTCCTCTTCCACGCGACCACGACGGCAGGCCGGTTCGCAGGGTCGGTCGCAGGTGCGGCCCAGCACACCGGGAAACACATTCGATTCCCAGTTGACCATATAAGCCTCTGTATAACGCTCAGCGGCAATGAGTCTGATGTATTCGGGTACGGGCGTATGCGCAGGACAGGCATACTGGCAATCCACAACTTTGTGGAAGTATTCCGGATCTTTGATGTCGGTCGCCTTCAAGTTTCTTTTTTTAGTTTTCAAAAACGGCTGTTAATATACTTTGAGAATTTAATTCTGCAAAATTGTTTTTTTTAGCAGAAGATTGATGGCAGAAGAAGGGTTAAAACAGAAAAATAAGTAACTTTCTGGCTATGGAGAACACCAATATTCTGGACGATGATTTTGACTGCAACCACATCATTGAGCGAATGCTGACGCTGCGATAAAACTTGCTGTTGTTATTACTTAGGATTACCTGCACATTAATATGTCATGAAGTACCTCCTGGCGCTTAGCCTTCTTTTCATTTATGGCCTTAAACCAGGCGCTCAAGTTGACACGGAGCTGTTTTTTCAACGGAATACAGATGTAAAAACCAGGCAGTTGTTGCGCAAATACCTCAGCACAACAGACAGCGCAGAGCTGAAAATCAAGGACTTGCTGGAGCAGATACAAGTTGACGAAAACAACAATGACTACGAGGCAAAGATTAACAAGTTGCGCATCGCATTAGTATTGGAAGATTATGCGCCCCAAAACACCTCTACCACTTTTGCTTTAAACCGGACGATGGGCTTTACAGTAGCCCGCCTAAACGTTCCGTATGCTCAGTTTTTGCTTAAAAAAGCAATCCAAATCAGTTATGCTTTAAAAGAAAACAGCGATAGCAGGCAGGAGTTGTTTGGCTCTGTGGCAGGTTTGGCTTTTAAAGCAGGCGAACCAGACAGCGCTTTGTATTTTTATCGGCGCAGTGCGATGGAGACCCGGGAGCGGGGCAATCGAACGGGATATGCTTCGGCGCTCAACAACATCGGCGTATACTACAGCCAAACCACTAATTACGACAGTGCTATGGTCTATTACAATATGTCCTTGAATGCTTTGGAGGGTATTGAAGCCGACCCGATTCTGTTTTGCAGCATCCATGATAATATGGCACAAGAGCGCGAACGGCAAGGCGACCACCAATATGCGCTCCGGGTTTATCAATTCAATGACAAAATATTTACCCGGTATAAAAGAATTAATCGGATAGTTCTCAATAAAATGAAACTGCTCAATGCCCGGAGGAAAACCGGCCATGACCAGATTGACCACCAAATTGATTCCCTTGAACGTTTCATCAACGACCATCAAAAGGAACTGACCTACAACACAGAGTCGGTACTTAGTTTCTATCAGTTTGCCAAAACATATTTTTATGAAACCCGACAGGCTGGAAAAGCGCAGGTTTATGATAATCTGTTTACTGGCCTGAAAGATCGTATGGATCAAAGCAACCGGCAAAAAATGGATTTGATTGTCAATACGTATCTCAATATAGAAGCTGCGGGGTTTAAAAAAGGACTTGATTGGTATCGGACAAAAGCAGAAACGGATCGCCTGAAATTGGAAGCAGTCAACCAGAGACTCCAATATAATCGCTGGATAGTAGGGATTCTGGCATTGACCGGTTCGATTATTTTTACCCTGATGACCTTGTATTTGCGCAAAAGCAGACAGGAACTCAATACGACAAAACGCCTGACGGTTGCAGAACTCCGCGCAAAAGAAATGGAAGCGAAAGCGATGCAACAGGAACTGGAACTAAAAAAGAAAGACCTGACTAATGTGGTTTTACAAAATACGCAATTGTTTGACCATGACCAGAAAATAATTGGCCGGCTTATGGACATTGCGCGCCAGAAAGAGCACATCGGAAAATCCCTTCATTCCCTGATTGCAGAAATGAATACCAAGAACCAGACCAGGGATCGCGCTTTGGTTAATCAAAATAATATTGAACAAATCAATGCTGCATTTTATGAAAAACTGGAAACGCAGTTTCCTCCCCTGACAAAATCCGAAATCGAGTTATGCGGCTACTTGCGTATCAACCTTACCAACAAGGACATCGCGCTGCTTAAAAATGTGGAATACGCCTCGGTCAAGGTATCCAAAACCCGGTTGCGGAAAAAATTAGGCATTGCTCCGGAAGAAGACCTCTGTCGTTTTTTACAAAGCATGTAGATCGGCGATTCCGCATTCCTGCTGGCATTTTTGTGCTGCTTACCATTTGTATACCCCGGTAAATGAATCTTTAGCCTTTTTTACCTCCATTTTTGTAGGTGTCAGCCACAAGGCACTTCACCACTCGGCATTTTTAATTAAAAGGAGATGAAAAGGTTAATCCACACATTCACAGTTTTGTTCCTGTTGTCAGGAACAGCAAGTTTATTGCAGGCTCAGGCCCCGTCAGCAATTCCATATCAAGCCGTTGCACGCAACAGCAGTGGGAACCTGATGGTTAACCAAACCATTTCGGTGCGTTTCAGCATTCGGGAGGCTTCTGTTTCAGGCACGATTGTGTATCAGGAAACCCATGGTGTAACGACCAACGCGTTGGGGCTGTTTGTGGTGAACATCGGGCAGGGAATACCTGTGAGCGGCACGTTCAGCACCATCAATTGGGCCAGTGGCGCCAAATTCACCCAGGTGGAAATAGATGCAACTGGTGGAACAAGTTACACTGATATGGGCACGCAACAAATGCTGAGTGTGCCTTACGCCCTTTATGCCAGCAGTGGCGGTACGCCGCCAGCAGCAGGTACCGGCATCAGTGTCACGGGCACGACAATCACCAATACCGCACCCGATCAGACTGTGACCCTGACGGGCAGCGGGGCCACAACCGTGACCGGAACGTATCCCAACTTTACGGTTTCTTCCACCGATGCCAACACAACCTATTCCGGCGGTACGGGCATCAACGTCACGGGCACAATGATCACCAATACGGCGCCCGATCAAACGGTGACGCTGACAGGCAGCGGTGCCACAACGGTGACCGGAACGTATCCCAACTTTACCGTCTCTTCCACCGATGCCAACACGACGTACAGCGGCGGCACGGGCATCAACGTGGTCGGAACGACGATTAACAATACTGCCCCGGATCAGACCATGACGCTGACGGGTGCCGGCATTACGACGATTGGAGGAACCTACCCGAATTTTTCAGTTACTTCCACAGAAACGGATCCACAGGTCAATTCCACGACAACCAACCAGATTCCCAAATGGAATGGAACAACGCTCACCGATGGCATCATCACCGACAACGGCAGCCAGGTGGGCATTGGGATAACAAATCCTGATTACCGGTTTACCCTGAAAGGCACAGGGAATGAGGTATACTCGGTGTGGAGCGAAGACGGCACCCAAACGGCCAATAATTTTAACTGGCAGATTGCACCCGGAAATGGTACGCCAACCAGCCGCAGTGGTTACTTTTTTGGAAACTTTGGTGAAAGTTCCGGGTTCATGATTGGCAACGCTGCCAATGCCCCGCTTCGTTTTGGGGTGGGTACCGGTTCGCCCGAAAGGATGCGCATTGCAGCTAATGGCAATATTGGGATAGGCACTACGGCTCCTGCTGAAAAATTAGACGTAAATGGTACTACCAGGACGATCGGTCTTCAAATACCCACCGGTGCTGCCAATGGTTATATTCTGCAAAGCGATGCGAGCGGAAACGCAAGCTGGGTGAATGTCGGTACTTTGGCTGTAGCGGAAACCGACCCGCAAGTCAGTGCCTCAACCGCCAACCGGGTTCCCAAATGGAATGGAAGCGCACTTATTGACGGATCAATTTATGACAATGGATCATGGGCGGCCATTGGAACGACTTCTCCTGGTTTCGGGAATGATTTTAATTTTTCCAAGTTTACCATAGCTTCAGAAAGCAGCTCCCTTTCTGATTTTAATTTGATGCTTGCATCCAACGATGTGTTTTCGCCTTATTTCAATTCCGGTAAAGCAAGGGGAAATCTCGCAACTCCAGCCATCGTCCAAAACGGAGATGAGTTAGCAAGATTTTCAGCATCGGGCTATGACGGAACGCAATTCAAAAGAGCAGCGTCCATTGATGTGGCCGTGGATGAGGCCCCGGCGGCCAATAGCGTCCCTGGCAGAATTGTTTTTAACACTGCCGGGGCCGGAAATGCTTCAACAACAGAAAGAATGCGGATTACCAACAGCGGTAATATTGGCATCGGCATTACAGCCCCTGCAGATAAATTAGATGTAGGAGGAAACATTCGCATCAACAGCAACAACATATATTTCAAGATAAATAATGATCTTAACCATGGCATAGGCTATTTCAGCGACAATGCGCCCAATGGTACTTTTGATGGGATAGACTTAGACGGACCTGCCATCTGGGGCTATGGAGGCGGAGCGCTGGGAACTTCCATTAATGGTGGGAAGACCTGGGCTTTGCGTTGGGCGGTTGGCGGAGCGGTATACATGAATGGCCAGGTTGGTATTGGCACCGATTCCCCTATTAAACAGTTTTCAAATACTTCTACCAACATTAATGGCAGCGATAACAATGGTGGTTCGACCAACTCCATAATTTGGGCAAGCGATGCCAATGGCTACACGATGGGCTTATACAATTCCGCGACGACTACTTTTGCTCATGGACTTGCCGTAAAAACGGCAGGCACGTCTTCTAATAACCGGATATTGGATTTGTCCACAGGGTCAACGTCTGATGCCGCCGGCACTTCTGTGATGGTCGTCAGAGGCGATGGCCGAATCGGTATTGGTACCGGTTCTCCGGCGAAGCAGTTTTCAAATACCGCAACCAATATTAATGGCAGCGATGGGAATGGTGGTTCAAACAACTCCATAATTTGGACAGCCGATGGCACTGGCTATGCAACGGGCTTATACAATTCCGCGGCTGTTACCGGTGCTCATGGACTTGCCGTAAAAACGGCAGGCACGTCTTCTACGAACCGGATATTAGATTTGTCCACAGGGTCAACGGCTGATGCCGCCGGCACTTCTGTGATGGTCGTCGGAGGCGATGGCCGAATCGGTATTGGTACCAGTTCTCCGGCGAAGCAGTTTTCAAATACCGCAACCAATATTAGTGGCAGCGATGGGAATGGCGGTTCGACCAACTCCATAATTTGGGCAAGCGATGCCAATGGCTATACGATGGGCTTATACAATTCCGCGACGACTACTTTTGCTCATGGACTTGCTATAAAAACGGCAGGCACGTCTTCTACGAACCGGATTCTGGATTTATCTACAGGAGCAACAGCCAATACCGCCGGCACTTCTGTGATGGTAGTCAGAGGCGATGGCAATGTCGGCATCGGTACGACATTGCCTGAGGATAAATTAGATGTGGGAGGAAACATTCGGATCAACGAGAACAACCTCTATTTCAGGTCAAATAATGATACTAACCATGGCATGGGCTATTTCGATGCCAGTGCGTCCAATGGTACTTTTGGTGGGATAGACTTAGACGGGCCTGCCATTTGGGGCTATGGAGGCGGAGCGCTGGGAACTTCTTTGCATGGGGCTAAAACCTGGGCTTTGCGTTGGGCAGATGGCGGAGCGGTATATATGAATGGCCAGGTTGGAATCGGTACTTCATCACCTGTTAATAAATTAGATATCGAAGGTGGCATTGCCGTAGGGGTGGTTCTTGCCGGCTATTTTTCGGCGCCGGACAATGGCGCCATCATCCAGGGGAATGTTGGCATCGGTACTAACTACGTCACTCAGGCAAAACTCGTGGTCAGCGGTTCTCAAAGTGATAATTTAGGAGGCTATGGATTTCTCAACGATAATGGCAATGCGGGTACCAGCAGCGGTACGCACAATTACTCCATTTATGCTTCCGACCGCATTGCCGCTACCGAATTCAATGCCTTTTCGGATGCCCGCATCAAAAACATCCTGGGGCCCAGCGACAGCCACGCCGACCTGCAAACGCTGATGGGTATTGAAATTACGGATTACAAACTGAAAGACCATATCGCCAAAGGCAGCGCGGAATACAAAAAAGTGATTGCGCAGCAGGTGGAGCAGGTCTATCCGCAGGCGGTGAGCAAAATGACCGACGTCGTGCCAGACATTTACCAGTTGGCAACTATTCAAAACGGCTATGTCTCCATAACCAACACACTGAAAGCAGGCGAACGGGTGAAACTTATTTTGGGCGAACGCAGCGAAGTAGTGGACGTGATCAGCGCCGATGCCAATGGATTTAAAGTCAATTTGCCGGAAGAAGGCAAGGTGTTTGTCTATGGCCGGGAGGTCAGCGATTTCCGCACGGTGGATTACGAAGCGCTCTCGACGCTCAATATTTCGGCAACGCAGGAATTGGTAAAAATGATCAACCGCTTAGAAGATAAAAACGCGGAGATGCAACAGGGCATGTCGCAATTGAAAGCCGAAAACCAGGCGATGAAAAACGATATTGAGCAGATTAAGGCGGCTTTGCAGTTGAATGCGGAGGTGGGGGAAGTTGGCAAGGGGCAAGGGGCAAATGGGCGAGGAGGAAAAGGCAAATATGCAAATGGGCAATAAAGGTTAAAGGCTAAAGGAGAAAGGGTAAAGTGGGTGATTGGAAGTTGGAAGTGGATCACAAAAAGAATTGAAGATGAAAAAATTATGGATACTTGGGTTTGTCTTAACAACACTATACGCAAACGCGCAAACGCTGAGTCCGAAAGTGATGCCCACTTCTGGGGGGTATGCCACGGGGGGCGGCAACTCGCTGAGTTGGACGATGGGCGAGACGTTTACGGCAACTTTGACAGCCGGGAGCAACATGCTAACCCAGGGTGAACAGCAACCCGAAGTCAATTTATTAACGGGTACGGTGGTGAGCGCCGTTTGCGCAAGCAGCAACATTGCCGTACCTTTTGATGCCAAAGGCTACGTGGATGGCGCGAATGTCTTTACTGCACAATTGAGCGATGCCGCCGGCAGTTTCGCTAATCCGGTCAACATCGGCACGCTGAGCAATACAGCTTCAGGAACCATTATGGCAACAATCCCTGTGGGAACGCCGCCAGGTACGGGGTACCGCATCCGGATTGCAAGCAGCCATCCGGTATTTACCGGGCCGGATAACGGGGTCAATATTGCCGTCACGGCGCAATTGGTCTGGTATTTGGACGCCGATGCAGACGGGTATTACACAGGCAGCCCGGTCTCATCGTGTGCCAGTCCGGGTGCGGGTTACGTGCTGACCGTCACGGGCGGCGGCGATTGCAACGACGGCAATGGAGCGATCCATCCCAATGCAGCGGAAGTCTGCAACAGCATTGACGACGATTGCGATGGCATTACAGACGAACCGGTTCCCATCAGCAGTCCCTGGGCAAACAGCAATGTCGGCCCGGCAAATGGCAGCGCCAACCATACCTGCAACGGCAATACTTCCACGTTCACGCTGAACGCCACAGGGTTTTCTACGTCCAGCAGCGATGTGTTGCACAGCGTTTACCAGCCCCTTTGCGGGAATGGAGAAATCATCGCCCGGGTGCTCACGGTTGCCAATGGCGGCTGGGCGGGCATCACGCTGCGGGAAAGCCTCGACCCCGGATCCAAAAAAGTGGGTTTGAAAACGCAACTGTCGAACCTCCTGCGCCGCGAGATCAGAACGACAACAAATGGTGCTGTGGCCCTCCTGAATTTAGTGCGACCGCAGCACGTGTGGCTGCGCTTAGTGCGCAACGGCAGCACCTTTGAGGGCTATACTTCCACCAACGGGACGAGCTGGAGTTTTGCATTTTCCGCCACGATAACCATGACGGGCTGCATTTACGCAGGTTTATTTGCGGAAAGCATCAATACCAACGTCACCACAACTGCTGTCTTCGATCAGGTCAGTGTGAGCGGCGCTTCTTCGCTCGCCTTCGACCCAGTTCAAAACCTGCCGCAGGACAGCAGCGGAGAACAGCCGGACATACAGGTAGATATGTACCCGAACCCGACTTCCGGCAAAGTAAGCCTGACTTTCCGCCAATTCAATCAGGTTATAAATAAGCGTGTCACTATAAAAATTTCAAATCTTTTGGGCGAAAGTCTGCGGGTGAAGCAAATTGACGCATTGGAAGTTCCTACAGCATACGTAGACCTTTCCGAGTTCATGGATGGGGTTTATCTGATCCAGGTGGAGATACCGGGCCTCGCGCTGTTCATCGAACAGATTGTGTTAACCCGGTAATTCGTGTCTGTCTTTATAATATATGGGAAAATTAATTCCGGTTTAACGATGCAGCTATCATTTCTTCCAGCACTTTTAGGTCAATCTCCTCCAACTTGTTGATGTACAGACAACCCACACCCGTTTTATGCTTGCCTAACTTTTCAAGCGCAGTGGCATACTCCTTAATATTCATGATCAGGTACAACGATAGATTCGCTTTGCGGGGAGAAAAACCGATCCGGAGCCAATCCACTTCCCTGCCGGTCTTAGGGCTTTTGTACCGCACCTGGCCAAAACCGATCATGGAGGCGCCCCACATTTTCGGTTCTTCGCCGGTTGCTTTTTTCATCATTTCCAAAATCACAAAACTGTCTTTGCGCTTTTGTTCATCGGGAATACTGTTGATGAAATCCTCCACGCTTTCGGAGGTTGGTTTTGTTTTTATTTCAGCCATTTTAAAGTGATTGTTTGATGGATTTTGTCTGTTACTGTATCAAGCCGCCATTATCATCGAGTAGCTTTTTCTAAGGTAATAATGTATTCATATTCTGGCAATTCCAATTGCATTTCATCTTTGGTAAGCTTTAATAATCGGAATGAAATGATTCTTTGATCTTTTTTAATTTCAAGTTTTAATGTATTGTCCTCAACTTGCCAAATACCTGTTGGCATTTCTATATAATGCCCTTGAAGTTTATAGAAATATTCAAAATATGCAGCGCTTTCAACACCAACATTAACCTTTTCAGCCATATCCTCTGTACTGCAACTCTTTTCATATTGTCCATAATATTGAGTGAAAGTCAGGTCTTTATGTAAGGCTAGTCTAAACAAAATATGGCAACTGTCCAATTCGATTTTTTCTCCTTTAAGGGTGATTGCTTTATTTTGCCAAACCGTATTCTTTAATTTTGAAAAATGATCAGGGGGTTTGTAAGCAATTTTTTTCTTTATTTCTCTTTTGTCTATGAGGAAAAATGTGCTATCCTTGATGTAATTTCCATCATCATCATGGATCGTCTTCTTGAATTCCAGGTAATTATTGTTTGCCTGATTGGGCGAAGTGTAAAATATGGCCGGATGTCTAACTAAAACGCCATCAAAACCTTCCTGGAAAATATTGTCAATATATTTTGGCCTTGTCCATTGGCAATTAATTACGGTGTCAGTATATATTATTTTGATTTCGGAGCTTTTTATTTCCCTGAAATCTTTATTAAAGATCGTAAGCTGATTATTGACGACCAGGTTCAAGATACTGTCCACAAAGACAGAATTCTCTTGTGCATTTACTGCACTTGTTCCCAATAAGATAATCAATAGTGTCAGCAGGTTTTTCATTTTTCTTATTTGTTTAAACCTATAAGGTTTTTAAAACCTTATAGGTTTGCTGGCGGATGCACAACTTGTTCTGCTCAACGGGAAAACCTATTGCAGCGAAGTATAACGTATTAACGAGTAGTGCTATTTTTGAATTTTATCGGTATCCAAATTTCTTCTTCTGAGGTAGGATCGTTTTAATTTCTTCTCGGTTGTTGTTTCTATTCGCGGTTTCATTGTTCAGCATTTTTATTCAACACATCCCTTCAAATCCATATTTGGACAGACTCCAAAACTCATCCAATGCGATGATTCGTGGCTTGAAGAACGAGATGATTTCCGGCCAGTCTTCGGTGCGGTTGATGTTGACGCCGGTTATTGTTTTGCTGATCGTACTGATCGTTTTGCCAAACTCATTCTGGATCAGCGGTTGCCAATGCCAGTCCTCAGCCAGAGAAGCTTGCAGCAGGTGCTTTAACTGTACAAACAGGTCATAATGCCGGCTTTGTAAGTCAATGTCGCCCTCAGATAAAACGATGGCGATGCTAGCTTGTTGATGATCCGCATCCATTCTGAAGTAAATGCCCGATATGCCTGTTTTATAGTTGCTCCATTGGACTTTTTCGCCCTCTGCAGAAGGGATCGGTTGCATATACTTGCCGAATGCGGTCCAGAAAGCCTGCTTTTGTTGGGATGTTTGTTGTTTGGTGTACATAGGTAGGTGCGAATATACGGCTAAACGGGATTAGAGCAACTGAGCACCTGTCGGTTGTTCACTACAGCCAGTGCAGAAACTGACGTTGCTGTTTTAGTTTTTGGCTCAATTGTTTTTTATTTTTTTGCGAGTACCGGAATGAATAAAAAACAGCGGCACATCTACGGTTAAGGAAATTCCAAACCTTAAGCGGCTTTTTTCGATAACCGGGCCATTAGTTGTTTCGACTTTCCTTAGTGCCGGCCCATATTGGACGCCAGCGCCAAAGGAAAGGGGCGTTCGTCCGATTCCCCACATCAGGTAGGCGCCAGGGGCAAAAACGTTTTTCCAGGCCAGTTCAGGCAAAATAGAAACGCTGTCCTGGAGTCGGAACGCAGTAACAGCACCAATATCAAGAATCGAGGCGAAGATCGAAAACGATCCCCGCTCTCCGGTTCCCCAGTCTAGGCCGATGCCTAAAGGCGCTGTGAATGCGGTCACAAATCCTCCTTGGGTTTTGGAGGGATCAGTTCCATCAGATTCATAGCCGAAGCTTAATCCAGGATAAATGTTGATAGCAGCGGTAAAATGGCCCGCCCCGCGTTTTCTACGATAGGATTCTACCGGAGCGGCAGCGCGTTCCAATATTTCCAGCAATTCATCCGAAGTTTTTGCATTTGCACAGGAAACGAGGAGGTTACCGTATTTGTCAATAAGGCCTATGATCTTACTACATTGGCTATTAGCTATAATTGAATCTACAGGACACGGGTTGATTAAACGAAGTATCTCAAGTGTCACAGAAATCGCATCACCAAAGCGTTTTTTATGCGCAAACCGCACCAAATTCTGAGAAGCCGTGAGCAATTGAATGGTTGATTCGTATTTATCAGTTGTAGTGCCACCTGTGGCTTTCAACAGCTTTGCAGCAGACTTGAGCAACCCAAATACTGAAATGGTATAGTTTGCAAAGTTTTCCGAGCGCGACAAACTATCGGTTTTTCCTGAATTACTGGATAATGGCGCAGCAGCACTCTGAACGGCCGCAAACGAGGTGATCAATTCATAAATTTGATTTTTGATAGGCTGATTAAGTGAATCGGTGAGGATTTTATAAAGTGAACTACCTGAAAACTTTATCTGCTCTAATTTTGCTTTCTCTTGCACCAACAATAGTGCCATCCAGAAATTGAAGGCATCTTCGTCAGAAATCATTTCCAGTAATTTGGCTTCGTCGGCCCATCCAGTTGGAGAATTGCCCTCCCAATTGCGCAGGTGTTTGGATAAAATGCCCGCAATACTGACGATTTTACCATAATCTGTATCAGGTTTTACGTAATCGCGGTAGGCTAAAAACTCTACAGTTATGGCTGCGGGCTGCTTGCGTTCGAGGGTTTGCATTAGGTCTAATGTGCCCAAAACCACAGGAAAAGTTTGCTGGTCTATTGTGCCTTGATATTTCCGGACGAGGTTGCCCATATTTTCCGGCAAATTGTATAAATCCGTTTGTGCATTTTCGTGAAGGGACTGATAGAATTGGGCATAATTGAAAACGTCAGCACTGGCAAGGGTATAGTAAGTGCGAGGGAATATGATTTTCAGTTTCCCAAACTTTTCTGACATAAGGGTGTCGCGGAATTTTTCTAGAAAGGAAATCGTAAGTTCTTGTTTGAAGCGCTTGGCAGCAAATTTGCCAAGTGCGTCAATGACGAGGGTTGGGCTTAGGAAGGAAGATAAGTTACCAATTTTTCCAGATTTTGGTTGAGAACTAATTGCAATATTTTCATTGCTCTGCGTTGAGGTTGGGAATACAACACAGTATTCTTTTTTGAAGTAGGTCGTTTCTTCCGGGCATTTAGTAATACCGTAGTAGTTTTTGAGGAGATAGTACATCGAATCTTGCCAGCCTGAAGCTTTCGCGTCATAGAATTGATTTAATTTTATGGCATCTCTTAGTGTATTGGATAAAAAAACACCTTCCTGACCCACGGTAACAATGTTTGGCTGAGTACTATTCGAGGGGGTAATGGTGCTGGGTATTACTGACTGGCTTTTTATGATGCCATTCCCTTTTTTTATTCCGTTGCATAGAAACTCCAATGTCGCATCACGTTCAGTCATTGAAAATATCGAATCATTTGGAAGAGTTAATGTGATTGAATCTTGGATATTGCCTTTGATTTTTACTTGCAATCCCAATCCTGGGCAGCATGTTAAGCTTTCCGTTTTAAATACTATGCTTGTATTTTTTTTAATTGCAGTGATTTGGTCAGCCAGAATAATTTTCTTTTCATCATTACAAGTTAAAGTAATGACGGTTCGATTTTGAGCATTGGATGTGTAGAAAATGCTTATTAGAATCAAGGGTGCGATAATTTTTTTCATTGGTTTCAATTTAATTTTTAAATGATTATAAAACAGAGTCATTAATGTCGAGATCAAGTAACGCTAAGGCTCTATAAATAGGAATTGCGTAGGTGTTTGTCTTACCGTCTCCTGCGACTATCATCCCAATTACCGCGCCTTCTTTATCAATAACTACGGCGCCGGAATCTCCAGGTTGAGAAAAGACTTCTAATTGGTCATTATTTGAAATATAGAGCAAGTTGAACATCTCTATAGTTTTATTTCCATAGTCTATCCTTATTTTATTTTCCAAGGATTTTATATTACCTTTTCTTGCACCTATGGATTTTGCACCATTTGTCCAAACTTCAATTTCACGATCTAATTTTACATCTTTGTATTGAGAAATCAAGCCTAATTCGCTGTCTTTATTAGAATAATTAAAATTAGAATTTAGTTCGATTACTGCACAATCTCCCCATTCATTAATTTCACCTGCAATTGCTTTTCCAATTACTACGGGAATTCCATCCGACGATTCTGTCATTACTTCGGAAGGCTCATCCAACTTAAAATGATTCTTGTTTTTGCGAACAACATGAAAACAGGTTACCATTATCGGAATCATCTTGTTGTCTCTTTTCAAATTCGTGAAAAAACCGGCAGTTCCCCAATTGCTTTGCCAGTCTTTATTGTAGATTTTATCACCAATAAAAAGCATATTCCCAAGAGGAACTACGGGTGGGCAATTAACAATAATGGTTATCCGGGTTTTGCTTAACTGTTTCTCTCCACTGCGTTCATGGTAGTCGAAAGTTTCTTGATGAAGAGCATCCGTATCCGCATCAGAAACCCTGATTTCAAGTTCGGATTCACCTTCTGAATTAAATATTCTGGCAATAGAGAGGATGTTTGGATATTTCGCCATCAGGCGATCTTTATGCCTTTCTAGCACCATTTTAACGGGGTCGTCATTTGGCGATTCAATGCGCTTTTTTAATGTTGCCATATCGGGGCTATGATAAACATAGTCATCAGCCATTTTTCTTCGAAGTCTTTTGACTTCGTACAGCATTTCTAGTAAATCGTGGAAAAATTTTGAGCCAAAAGTGAGCAGAAAGCCCGTGGCAAGGCAACCTATTAACATCTTGATAAAACCCCAATAAGAAGCACAATCTTTCCAGCAAAATTGATAATCATGCCACCCGAATACTTTATGAGGAAGTTGGCCACTTCCAAGCAACTCGAACAAATTGGCTCTAAAAGCCAATGCAATGCTAAACCCTATCAGGATACTAAGTTTGCTTATTGCAAATTCAACCCTTGGTTTATCTTCTTCGGGCGCATGTTGTAACCTGCTTTTAGCTAAATCTGAGATATTGTCCAGCCGAGCCAGCCATAGGAAAAAAATTTTGCCAGCTGCTTTGGGATAAGACCAAAATGCCTTAAGTACCCTCGTTTTGATATCATTTTTATTTTTAGCGATTGAATCCGGCGAAACGATCACCTTGATATACATCCGAATGAATGTAGTGATCTTTTCAGTGATCTGGCTGAGAATGAGGAGAGCAATGCCCACAAATATTAGAGAATCAAGCAGTTCGTTAGAGGTAGGCATGTACAATGGGTTTAATGGAGTAATAATCATTTGCAAATACCTGAAGCTGCAAAATTACATCAGGAAATTTTTTAATTCAAACAAGTATTGTTGTTTTTTTTATAAAAATTGCGAAATAAATGTAATTTTTGAAATTCAGTGCAGATAGAGGTGCCACAAAACAAAAAAGGGCCGTCTCACGACAGCCCCATACTTTGTTTCAGCGGAGAGACAGGGATTCGAACCCCGGGACCTGTTACAGTCAACGGTTTTCAAGACCGCCGCATTAAACCACTCTGCCATCTCTCCTTTTCAAAAGCTGCGCAAAGGTATGTGTTGATTTGCAAATGAAGAAACATCCCGCAAGAAAAATTTGTTCGAACCCTAAGGACTTCGTGTAAAACTGCCAATAATATCAACTAACCCCCTATTTTTGCGTTCTCGAACAGAGCTTGGCCACAGGCAAGCCATTACACACAATCCACCGCATTCATGACCACACTTAGTCAACTCCGCGAACAACTCGCTCAACGTATATTAATCATTGACGGCGCCATGGGCACCATGATCCAGCGCTACCGCTTAGACGAGCAGGATTATCGCGGCGAGCGCTTCGCCAACTGGCACAAAGACGTCAAAGGCAACAACGACCTGCTTTGCCTCACGCAGCCCCGCATTCTGGAGGACATCCATAAAGCGTATTTGGAGGCAGGCGCCGACATCATCGAAACCAATACCTTTAGCTCCACCAGTGTGGCGTTAGCCGATTACGACATGCAGGCGCTGGCTTATGAAATGAACTTAGCATCCGCGCAGATTGCCCGCCGCGCTGCCGACGAATACACCCAAAAAACGCCGGAAAAACCACGCTACGTGGCCGGCGCGCTTGGGCCGACCAACAGAACTGCTTCGCTTTCGCCGGACGTGAACAACCCGGGCTTCCGCGCCATCACCTTCGACGAATTGCGCGACGCCTACTACGACCAGGCGGCGGGCCTGATGGACGGCGGGGTAGACATCCTGCTGGTGGAAACGATTTTCGATACCCTGAACGCCAAAGCGGCGCTATTTGCCATCGAAACCCTGTTTGACGAACGCGGCATACACCTGCCGGTCATGATTTCCGGCACCATCACCGACGCCTCGGGGCGCACCCTAAGCGGACAAACGGTGGAAGCGTTCTGGATTTCTGTGCAGCACGTGAAGCCGTTTTGCATCGGCCTCAACTGCGCGCTCGGCGCCAGCGAAATGCGGCCCTATTTGGAAACGTTGTCGGAAATTGCGGATTGCTACGTCCACGCCTATCCGAATGCCGGCCTGCCCAACGAAATGGGCGAATACGACGAAACGCCCCACCAGATGTGCGGCAAAATCGAAGAGTTTGCGCAAAGCGGCTTTTTAAATATTGTGGGTGGCTGCTGCGGCACTACGCCCGACCACATCCGGCACATCGCCACGCACGTGGAACGCATCGCACCTCGGAAAATACCGAAATCGTCGCCTTATACCATGCTCAGCGGACTCGAACCGCTCATCATTCGCCCGGAAACCAATTTTGTGAACGTCGGCGAACGCACCAACGTCACCGGTTCCAAGCAATTTGCGCGGCTGATTAAAAACGGCGATTACGCCGCCGCATTGGTCGTGGCCCAGCAACAAGTGGAAGGCGGCGCACAAATCCTGGACGTGAATATGGACGAAGGGCTGCTGGATTCGGAAGAAGCCATGGAGACCTTTCTGCACTTAGTGATGTCGGAACCTGAAATCGCCAAATTGCCGATTATGATTGATTCTTCCAAGTTTGCGGTCATCGAGCGGGGGTTAAAATGCGTGCAGGGCAAATGCGTGGTGAATTCCATTTCGATGAAAGAAGGCGAAGCGGAATTCATCCGGCAGGCAAAACTCGTTCGCCGCTATGGTGCAGCAGCCGTGGTGATGGCCTTCGACGAAAAAGGACAGGCCGATACTAAGGAGCGCAAAGTCGAAATTTGCAGCCGCGCTTATCGCATCCTCACGGAGCAGGTGGGCTTTTTGCCCCAGGACATCATTTTCGACCCGAATATTTTTGCGGTCGCTACCGGTCTGGAAGAACACAACGGCTACGCGGTGGATTTCATCGAAGCGACCCGCGAAATCAAAGCAAACTGTCCGGGTGTCAAAATCAGCGGCGGCGTCAGCAATATTTCTTTTTCCTTCCGGGGGAACGACGCCGTGCGGGAAGCCATGCACTCAGCGTTCCTCTACCACGCCATCCACGCGGGTATGGACATGGGCATCGTGAACGCGGGTATGATTGAAGTGTACGAAAACATTCCGAAAGAACTGCTGGACCTGGTAGAAGACGTGCTGCTCAACCGCCGCGAAGACGCCACCGAACGCCTCACCGAATTTGCCGAACGGGTGAAACAGGACGGCGGCAGACAGGTGCAACGCGACCTCTCCTGGCGGGAAGCGCCGGTGGCCAAGCGCTTGGAATACGCCTTGGTGCGCGGCATCACCGATTTCGTGGAGGTGGATACCGAAGAAGCCCGGCAACTTTTCCCGCGCCCCCTGCACGTCATCGAAGGGCCGTTGATGGATGGGATGAATGTGGTGGGCGACTTGTTCGGATCCGGGAAAATGTTTTTGCCGCAGGTGGTCAAAAGCGCCCGCGTGATGAAAAAAGCCGTGGCTTACCTGACGCCGTTCATTGAAGCTGAAAAACAAGCCGGAGACAAAAGCTCCAAAGGAAGAATCCTGCTGGCAACTGTGAAAGGCGACGTACACGACATCGGAAAAAACATCGTTGGGGTCGTGCTGGCGTGCAACAACTACGACATCACGGATTTGGGCGTGATGGTGCCCGCCGACAAAATTTTGAAAGCGGCCAAAGAGATCGGCGCAGATGTCATCGGCCTCAGCGGCCTGATTACGCCTTCGTTAGACGAAATGGTCCATGTCGCCAAAGAAATGCAGCGGGAAGGGTTTACGATTCCGTTGCTGATCGGCGGCGCTACGACGTCCAAAACCCATACGGCGGTGAAAATTGAACCGCATTATTCCGCCGGCCCGGTCGTCCATGTGCTCGACGCTTCCCGAAGCGTGGCGGTGGTGAGCGCCCTCATTGGCAGCGACGACCAGGTTCGGGCTGCGTATATTGAAGATACTAAAAACGAATATGTCCGCGTCCGGGAAGCCCGCGCCAACCGCCAGTCTTCCAAACAATTCCTGACCATAGACCAGGCGAGAACAAATAAATTCCGCATCAACTGGAACGACTACACGCCTCCGGTGCCCGTCAAAACCGGGGTGATGGCTTTTGATGATTATTCCTTAGAGGAGCTGGCGCAGTACATTGACTGGACGCCTTTCTTTTCCAGTTGGCAATTGGCGGGCAAGTTTCCGGCGATTTTGCAGGACGAAATTGTCGGCACGGAAGCGCAAAAATTGTACAACGACGCCCGCAGTCTGCTGCGCCGGATCATAGACGAACACTGGCTTACTGCGCGCGCCGTCGTGGGGCTGTTTCCTGCCAATAGTGTAAGTGACGACGACATCGAAGTATATGCAGACGAAGACCGGAAAACGGTCATCGCAACCTTGCGCCATTTGCGCCAGCAGGTTCAAAAAGCGCCGGGCCAATCCAATAACTGCTTAGCCGACTTCATTGCGCCGGCGCATACGGGACGCCGCGACTACATCGGGGCTTTTGCGGTTTCGGCGGGCTTTGGCATCGAGGAATGGGTGGAGAAATTTGAGAAAGACCACGACGACTACCACGCCATCATGGTGAAAGCGCTTGCGGACCGGTTGGCGGAGGCTTTCGCCGAACGCCTGCACGAGCGCGTGCGCAAGGAATTCTGGGGCTATGCAGCAACAGAAACCCTGAATACAGAAGCGTTGATCGAAGAAAATTACCAGGGCATCCGTCCGGCGCCCGGCTATCCGGCCTGCCCCGAACACACAGAGAAACAAACGCTCTGGCAATTGTTAGACGTGGAAGATAAAACCAGCATCCAACTCACGGAAAGCTTCGCGATGTACCCGGCTGCCAGTGTCAGCGGCTGGTATTTTTCACACCCGGATTCCAAATATTTTGGCTTGGGTCAAATCAGCAAAGACCAGGTGGAAGATTATGCGCGTCGAAAGGGAATGGCCGTGGAAGAGGCGGAACGGTGGTTGATGCCGGTGTTGAATTATCAAGGTTAAAGGCTAAAGTAGAAAGGTTAAAGGCTAAAGTAGAAAGGTTAAAGTAGGGATTACGTAACATAATCAAATTACGAGTCTTCCTTTACACTTTAACCTTTTTACTTTAACCTTCAAAAGAAGGAGCAACCGCCGGGGCGGCCACTCCTCACACTATGAAACACTATATTTATCTGATGCCTGAGCCAGCTCTTTAACTCCTCCTCCGACCTGGTTTCAGCCAGCACAAAGGGGAATAAATAAGGGACATGGCAACAAGCGCTGTTGCGAAATTGAAAAATAAAGCTGTTTGAATGTTCAGAGGATTACTTGACTGTGTTTGTTCGGGCTTTTGACCCGGTAAAATTTGCTGGCAGGGGTTTTTAAACAGGTCATTGATTGTACTGAATGAATCCCGGCTAATCTCATGCGCCGGGCGCCAAAACGACCCAAAGAACGGAGTACTTCACCTGATGAAGTTTTGCTTTACAAGATCGCTATTGTTGCGAAGTCGCAAATGATGACCGGCGTTTTCACCGGTGCGCGGTAAAAATAGCAAGTAATTTTTAGTTTTCACAAATAAATTTTTTTAAATATTTGTCTGCGGCGATTCTGAGAGAAATATTTTCACATTCCACCAGTTGGTTTCGACGATGGCATTTTGCCGGCGGTAGAAATTAAGGGCGGGTTCGTTCCAATCCAGCACCTGCCATTTCACCAACCTGCTGCCGCGTTGCCGGGCCTCTTCCACGTAGGCATCGAAGAGCAGTTGGCCGGCGCCCAACCTGCGATACTCCGCTTTCACCACAAAATCTTCCAACCACAACATCGGGCCTTTCCAGGTGGAATAGGTTTCGTAAAAAAAAGCCATGCCGATCACTCCGTCACCGGGTGTTTCCGCAACCAGCACTTCAAATCTTCCTGCCTCAAAATCGCGGGTATAATCCTCAAGCGTTGCGGTAAAAGCTGCTTCGGATGCTTCGTAAATGGCTAATTCCCGCACAAGGTCGTGGACGACTGGGATGTCGGCGAGGGTTGCTTTGCGAATGGTGATGTTATTCATGGAGTAAAAATAGACAAACCCTGCTATTTTTGCACCCTCATCATCAGAATATGCATCCATGAAAAAGCCTTTGATCTTAGTAACCAACGATGACGGCATTACGGCGCAGGGCATTCGCGCCCTGGTGGAAGTGGCCGGTACCCTGGGCGATGTGGTAGTCGTAGCGCCCGATTCGCCACAATCTGCGATGGGGCACGCCATCACCATAGACCGCCCCATCCGGCTTCGCCCTTCGGCGGTTTTTGACAATATTGAAGCGTACGAGTGTTCCGGCACCCCGGTAGATTGCGTCAAGTTAGCCAAAAACGTCATTTTCAAAGACCGGACCATTGACCTTTGTGTTTCAGGGATCAACCACGGTTCCAATGCTTCCATCAACATCATTTATTCCGGTACGATGTCTGCAGCTATGGAGGCTTCTTTAGAAAGCATTCCTTCGATCGGGTTTTCGCTGCTCGATTATTCGTTTTCTGCCAATTTTGAAGCTGGAAAACCTTTTGTCCGGCGAATTATGGACTACGTTATGGCGCATGGCATGGAACACGGCAGCCTCCTGAGCGTCAATATTCCCAATTTGCCGGAAGCAGAAATAAAAGGCATTCGGGTCTGTCGGCAGGCTGATGCCCGCTGGATCGAGGAGTACTCAGAGGCCATTGACCCGCGCGGGCAGCGGTACTATTGGCTGACCGGCAAGTTTGTCAACGAAGACCTGGGGAAAGATACCGATATTTGGGCGCTCGACAACGGGTATATTTCGGTGGTTCCTTCACACCACGACCTGACGAACTACCGTGCGGTATCCTTAATGAAAGATCTTGAATTTGTTAAATAATGGCTGTCCATTTATTAGCAACATGCTCTATTTTCTGTGTCTGTTCTTTAGAGTTCGAGGGCAAGGCACGCTCGGCCCCAAAAACGGGAGTTTACTCGCGTAAATGACCGATTTTGGGGCCGAGCGTAACGCAGCTATCGGACTATAAAGACAGACACAAGAGTATCCTTTTTGAAAAACTGCATTCTATAACATCCGGGTTTTTGTAAAAAATAAATTGCCATGTTTTCATTTCTGAATCGAGATGCCCTTTGGGTCGGCGTAATCGTCGGCTTGTTGGTTCCTTTTGTCGGATACGCGGTATTGCTGATGCTTTACGAACAGGTAGAAGCTTTAGGCTGGATACAGAAGGGCGGTCTTTCCATGGATTTCCGGCAGCGCACCACGGCCATTGTTGCCATCTGCCTTAATCTTTGGCCGCTCAATGTTTATCAAAAAAAGCGGTACACCGATGCCATGCGGGGCATTGTTTTTCCAACAGGGCTGTATGTGATGGTTTGGGTTATTTATTTTTTCGGTCATATTTTCGGGGGCTAAATAGTGTCCGTCTTTAAAGTCCGATAGCTGCGTTATGTTTGACCCCAAAATCGGTCATTTACGCGAGTAAACTCCCGTTTTTGGGGTCAAACATGCCTTGCTCTCGAACTCTAAAGAACAGACACTCAACTAATAGACAGACGCTAAATAGTGTCCGTCATCAAACTCAACAGCATGAAAATTAAAGTATGTGGCATGAAAGAGCCGGAGAACATCACGCAACTGCTGGAGTTGCCGGTTGATTTCATCGGCTTCATTTTTTATGAACAATCGCCGCGGTACGCAGGCAACCCGAAATTTGAAAGCTGGGTGAATAAAAACAAGCCGCTCTTTGAAAAAGTGAAAAAAGTCGGCGTTTTCGTCAATGCCGAAATCGAACGGATCCTGAATGCGGTACACGATTATGAACTGGATTTTGTACAATTGCATGGCAATGAAAGCCCTGAATATTGCCGCGAACTGAAGCAGTACTGGGAAATCAGCACGTTGCACCATGCCAAAATCATCAAAGCATTTGCGGTAGACAAGGAGTTCGATTTTCAGGAAACCAAAGCGTACGAAGGTTGGTGCGCCTACTTTTTATTCGATACCAAAAGTCCGCAGCACGGCGGATCGGGCGTTGCGTTCGACTGGTCGCTTTTACAGCAATACACCGGCATTACGCCGTTTTTTCTGAGCGGCGGCATTAGCGAAGATGACATAGCCGCCATTCGCCAGCTCAAAGTACCTGCTTTATACGGAGTGGATTTGAACAGCCGCTTTGAGACGGCGCCGGGGGTGAAAGATGTTGAGAAGTTGAAAGATTTTATGGAGCAATTGGACTGAGCGAGGTCATTCGCCTCAAAGATTTAGAAGTCAAGTCTTTTGTGTTTTAATTTTTAGCCTTTTTACTTTAATCTTGATTCCTGAACCAAAAAATAAGGTAAAGTGTTAGTTTTGTAAGGATT
>Ga0209573_1001975_pt1 | contig 28254 bp, 29 predicted proteins | sample TNRBio252014_DNA_FD_185870 | JGI IMG/M metagenome (GOLD analysis project Ga0209573, IMG submission 185870) | Wastewater treatment Type I Accumulibacter community from EBPR Bioreactor in Madison, WI, USA - TNR Reactor_6/25/2014_ DNA (SPAdes)... | ecosystem: Engineered > Bioreactor > EBPR >... | reverse complement strand
TCGCAGTAAGCACTGCGGCAACCTACACTGTTACTGCAACGGCAGCAAACAGTTGCACTGCAAGTGCTAATCGCACTTTGGTGTTAAGCTCGGGTATGACCGTAACTGCTACACCCACAGCAAGTTCATGCGGGTTATGTGATGATGGAAAAATAAATACTAATGTGAGTGGTGGCGCATCGCCATACACTTATGCTTGGAGTGATGGCTCCAGTACATCGCAAAATAGAACAGGTTTAGCACCTGGCAGCTACACCGTTACAGTAAGTGATGACGGAGGTTGCACCAAGGCGGCTACCGCAGATGTTTATCTGCCCTTAGCCGTAAACATAGCCGGGTTAAGTAACTGTAATGTTCAAAATGGTTCTGCCACAGCAAACCCGATAGGCGGCAAAGCTCCATACACTTATTTATGGAATACAGGCGCAACTTCAAAAACAATCACCGGATTGGTTTCGGGCAATTACACTGTAACGGTAACAGACAATTTGAATGCAACTAAAACGCAAATGGTTGCTATATCAAATACTATGGTAACTATTGGTTATTCGCCAGTAGCACCAGAAATTTGCCGAGGTAGTAGTGTGCAAGTAACGGCTAATGGAGCTTTGTCGTATTCATGGTCGCCAGCTACGGGTTTAAGTGCAACAAATATTGCCAACCCGATTGCCAGTCCTACCACTACCACTACCTACACAATTTCAACTATTGCCAGCACATCCGAGTTGGTAACAAATGGCAACTTTAATTTAGGTAACACAGGTTTTACAAGTGCCTATGGTTTTGTTAGTTCGGCTGCAAACATTGCTGCCAATAAGAAAGGTTTGTATCCAGAAGGTCGCTATGCAGTAGATACAAGTGCAGGTTTTTATCACAATAACTTTACCGGATATGGAAATGGAGGCTCGGGTAACTTTATGATAGTAAACGGTGCGACTATTGCAGGACAGTCGGTTTGGAGTCAAACAATTAGTGTATTGCCCAATACCGCTTACGATTTTTCAACTTTTATTTCATCAGTAAATGAAGCCAACCCGGCCAACTTGAGATTCCAAATAAATGGAGTAGTGTTGGGGCCAAACATTGTAGCTTCTACAACACGCGGAAGATGGGATCAATTTATTGCTGCATGGAATTCGGGTAGCAATTCTACAGCGGAAATTGCAATTATCAATGACAATACCATTGCCGGAGGAAACGACTTTGGCTTAGATAATATTTCATTCAAAAGTACCTGTGTTTCGTCTTCGCAAATTACGGTAAAGGTAAATCAACCGCCATCTGCGGCTATGTCGCACAGCAATATTACTTGCAATGGATTAACGAATGGTGCAGCATCTGTAAATGCTTCGGCAGGCACATCGCCATATACATACTTATGGAGCAATGGCTCTACAGCTACAAGCCTTTCAAACCTTGCAAATGGCACGTACACGGTTACCGTGCGCGATAGCAAAACATGCACAGGAACAGGTTCTGTAACTGTTGCCCAACCTAATGTTTTGGCAGCAACTGCTAATGGCACAAACGTTTCGTGCCGTGGCGCGGCAAATGGAAGTATAGCACTTTCGCCAAGTGGCGGCACATCGCCATATACTTATGCTTGGAGCAATGGTGCCACGGTTCAAAACCCAGCTAACCTTGCACCGGGCACATATACGGTAACTGTGCGCGATGCAAAAAATTGTTCAATCACTGCTTCGGCTACTATTACCCAACCAAGTGCTGTGTTAGCTTCGGTGTTGAGTGTTACTAACGTAACGTGTAATGGCGCTTCAACAGGTGCAATTTCACAAACTGTAAGTGGCGGTACTTCGCCATATACATATTCGTGGAGCACAGGAGTAACAACTAAAAATATTACTGCAAGCCCTGCGGGAACGTACTCTGTAACTATTACAGATAGCCGCAGTTGCACATTAGTAAAAACCGAAACTATTACCGAGCCGGTGGCGGCTGCCATAGCAAATGCTGGTGCGGATATTGCAAACTGCAACAGTTTAATATTTACCATGGCTGGCAACTCTACACCTGTGGGTTCGGGCACTTGGAGCGTAGTAAGCGGTATTGCTGTTATTACAGCACCATCTTCGCCAACATCGTTGGTTACTATTGTTGGAACCACTGCTACTTTGAAATGGACAATTTCTAACGGGTCGTGTGGCTCTACAAGCGATAATCTGGTGCTTACAAATATAGTGGCAAGTGTTTCGGCAAATGCGGGTGCTGATATTACAAGAGTGAATGGCTCATCTACATTTGTTATGAATGCAAATAATCCTGGTAGTGGAGCAACCGGTTTGTGGACATTGGTGAGCGGTAATGCCACCATCGCTGCGCCTACATCACGCACTTCTTCTGTAACAGTTGCGGTAGATAACGAAGCAGTGTTAGAATGGAAAGTAACAAATGGTGGTTGTGTTGCTCGCGATACAATATTGATTCGTCATTTATTGCCTTATTCAGGGTGCGTAGCTATGAACTCGGGCGAGTGGAATCTATCTACTACCTGGAGTGGCAACTGCACCGGTGGCAATGGTTACCCAGGCATCAACGACACTGCAATTATTTCGGGTAAAACCATTACTGTTTCAGGCAATTCATCTTGCAAAATGTTGCAGATGAGCAATGCACTTGGTGTTGCTACTTTGAACATTCAAAGTGCCGGACAATTGACGGTGGCAAAAGATATTGAAATGGATGCTGCGGCACAAAACACTGTGCGAATTGATTTGGCAGGCGATGCGGATTTGCTTATCGGAGGAACTGTTGTTCGCAATCAATTTCCAAACAATTTTGGTAAAATATCATCAAGTACATCTTCAACTATCACATTTAATGGAGTAACGCAGCAACTTATACCAACAAGCCGTGGCAGAGGCACCGATGCTATTGAATATCAAAATGTGGTGTTCAATAACACTTCGGGTGTAAACCCTGCGTTTGTTGCCGAGGGTAGGGTAGATGTTGCCAATACTATTGCACTTACAAAAGGCTGTTTAGATATGGGGCGCGATACAATTATGCTTTCAAATAATAGCAATACTTCGGTTGCCGGAGGAAGCGATAATAGTTATGTAATGGGGCAGTTTTGCCGCTACATTGGTCAGTCGGGTAAAACATATCGTTGGTCGGTAGGGCGCAAAGATAAAGAGGGAGAATACTGGTTTGAGTTGAAAAATAATTTGCTGGTTGGTACAAGTTATGTGTGTGTAGAATTCGATTCGGTACCTACCGATTCGCGTGGCGGCATTAGCTATTCCGATCAAAACATCAATGCAACACAACTTGCTCCCGATGGTATTTGGAGGGTAGAGCCAAATGCACAACCGTTGTTAGGTAGTTATGATGTAAATGCTTCTACCTCCCATTTTAGTGGTTTGGTAGATAACAACTTTGGTTTGTTGAAACGCCCAACGCGCAGCGCTGTGGGCAATTGGGGAGTTGGCGGAGGTTTGCTGCCCGTGCTTGGCGGTTTATTAAGAACAGTAACCTCGGGTTTAACTTCACTTAATTCCTTGTCTTCTTTTTCCGAGTTTGGAATAGGGCAAGGTGGTGGAGGTTCATTGCCTGTAAAACTTACTTTGTTTGAGGCAAAAGCAATTGAGAATAAATACATCAAGTTGAAATGGATTACCGAAACCGAAATAGACAACATGGGTTTTGAAGTGCATCGCTCCAAAGATGGTGTGGAGTTTGATAACATTGGCTGGGTGAATGGAAACGGTAGCACTACCGAAACTAAAGTGTATGACTATGACGATAAATCTATTGACCCAAACATCCGCTATTACTATCGCTTAAAGCAAATAGATTTTGATGCCAAGTTTGAATACAGTCCAATTGCTACTGCCGAAATTAAAAATATAGGTGGCGTGTTGGATATTGGCGAGTTTACTCCTAACCCGGCAAAAGCTACTACCTCAATTAGTGTAAATACCGAAAACGATATTGATGCCGAAGTGATTTTCTTTGACATGATGGGGCGTGTAACTAAGCGTGGTGGTGTATCAATGACAAAAGGTTCGCATGTTTATTACTTCGATATCAACGAATTGGTAAGTGGCAATTATGTTGTTGCCATTGTAACACCCGGCTCTAAACATAGCAAGCGACTTATTGTTTATTAGAATAACTGTATTGCTTATTTATTGTTGCGAGCGCAGCATTTTGCTCGATTTGTTTCGTTTGTGAAGTTGGTAGGTAATATTGATGAAAATGTTGTTTTCGTGCTGCTTATCTGCACTTTGTAGTGGCAGCCGAGTTATGTGCAAGTAGCCCACATCCAGCTTTAGATTGTTTGAAATTTTATATTCAAGATTAAGCCCTATTCTATCGTGGTCGAAGAAATGCTCAAGCTTGGTGCCCGAAACATTGAATAGCAATTCGTCAAAAACCGAAAGCTTTATTTTCTCAGAAAAATCATATCGAAATCCTAAACGATTTCGTAGCCGTAGAATGTCTGTTTGATTGTTTTGAAACAAGCGATATTCTATTGCTGTTCTATCTACTATGTAGAATTTTTTAAAAATGGCGTGTTGCATTTCTATGGCAACCGAAAAGCGAATTTCATTAGCCGGAAATCTGTTTTCATCTTCTTGCTTCTTAATCGGTTTGTAGTTTAAAAAGTATGCGAATGGCGAGATAGAAAATTTTACGTCTTCGTTATGTTGATAGTGTACCCAATTTCTGAAAGAGAACATTAAGTTTTTATCAAACATGTCTGCATTCTCAAATCCATTTTGCCGCCTGTGCTGAAGTTCGTTGTCTATTTTAAATTTCTTACCTGCCGATACACTAAAAGTGCCGCGAAACCAAGCGTTGTAGTGCTGCCCGGCAAGTAAATTTTGGGCAAAGCAAAGCCCTATCGCTGCAAGCAGCAATGTTTTTTGGCGCAACATAAAATCTGTTTAGTGAGGTAGCTTTTCTCTTAAATAGCCATATACCCAGGTGCCGGCAATGGCGCTTAAAAGTGTAATGCTGATAACTGTAGCTCCGGTTCCTATTTGTGCAAATAGCGGACCTGGGCAGGCTCCGGTAATAGCCCAGCCAAAACCGAATAACAAGCCACCATAGATTTGCCCTTTGTTAAACTCTTTGGGATGAAGTTCTATCGCTTCGCCATAAATGGTTTTTACGTTGAACTTCTTTATTATAAAAACCGAAATTAAGCCAACCATTACTGCACTTCCAATTATTCCATACATGTGAAACGATTGCATGCGAAACATTTCCTGTATGCGAAACCAACTTACTATTTCTGCTTTTACAAATACAATGCCGAACAATATGCCAACTACTAAATACTTTATGTTGTGATACCATTTATGTTCTAAATGGCTTTCGTTTACACACATTGCGTCTAACGAGCGTACTTCAAAATCTGTGTTTGTTTCTATGTTTTTTTGCATAGTTGTTTAAGGTTATAATGAAAGAATGTAAGGTAAAATGAGATTGGCCATAACGAAACCACCAATCATAAAACTTATGGTAGCTATCAATGATGGCAATTGCAAATTAGATAAACCCATAATGGCATGGCCGCTGGTGCAGCCTCCTGCATAGCGCGTTCCAAAACCCACCAAAAATCCACCAACTACCATCATCAAAAATCCTTTTAATGTGAAAAGCGATTGCCAATTGATAATATCTTCGGGTACTAAATTGTTGAAGTTGGTAATGCCATATTGGGCTAACTCTTCGGTTAGTTTTGGATTTACTTCAATGGGGTTGGGGGTGGCTAAAAGATTAGCGGCAACAATGCCACCCAAAAATATACCAAATACAAAAAACAAATTCCAGGCTTCTTTTTTCCAATCGTATTTAAAGAATGGAATGTTGGCAGGCAAACAGGCTGCACAAATGTGCCGCATAGACGAGCTGATGCCAAAAGTTTTATTTCCTAAAATAAGTAATGCTGGAACGGTTAGCCCTATCAGTGGGCCCGCTACATACCACGGCCAAGGTTGTTTTAAATACTCTATCATTTTTACTTGTATTGGTTTTCGTTTATCAATTGCTCTAACACGTTTGTTGGTACCACCCCCGACTGTCGCCAAACTACTTTACCATTTTTAAATAGTATAAGTGTTGGTACACTTTGTACATTATATGCTGATGCTGCTTGCGGGTTTTTGTCCACGTCTATTTTGATGATGCTTGCTGCATCGCCAATTTTATGTTTCACTTCTTCTAATATGGGCAACATTGTTTTGCAGGGGCCACACCAAGTGGCATAAAAATCTACCAATACGGGTTTGTTTTGATTTATGATTTCCTGAAATGTCATACAGTTGTTTTATCTTTTTTTTGAAACATGGAGAATAGGAGTGCGCCTACAGTAGCGCCATAGATACTGCTGTTTGTAGGGGTTGACGTAATAGCGCAACTGCCAGAGTTGCAACCTATAAATTGCCAATAAAAATAGCCTGCAATTGCGCCTGCCAGCGCTCCCAGTATCATAAGTTTGTTGTTTTTTGAAATTGCTTTCATGCTTTTTGTTTAATTGGTTTTATCAGCTAATTGTATTTTCCACATTCCTCGCAAATCGCCTGTTTTGTAATCAATGGCTTTGTCGTTTGGATATTTCTGCGCAATAATTTTTTGTGTGCTTTCAGGTATGTCAGTTTTGCTTCCATGGCATTTAAGACAAGTGGGCATTGTAATAGAAATTGGTTTATAATAGTGCTTTTCGCCATTTTTGCTCTGAACGATAAAATCGCTTTTTTCAGCTTTTACTCTTTGCCATGCAAGGCTGTCTTGTTTTGTGCTAATGGCATTGTTGGGGTTTCTGTTTTTATCGCTTAATCTTTGAATGGATGACTTGAAGTTATCTGCAATCTTCGAAGTAATTGAAAGGGCATTTGCATTGCAAAATTCAACAGCATGGTCGCTACCGCCTTGTTGCATTGCTTCGGCAACATTTTGCAACAATACATACTGCGCTTCGGTGGCAATGCTATCGCCTAATTGCAGCAATTGCTTGTTTTCTTCTTGCAAAGTTTTGCTTTGCGTGTTGCTGCTGCAAGATGAAAGTGTAAATAATATAAGTACAAAACCTACTATTTTAAGTCTGCTACTTAACCTCTTCATAGCTGATGTTACTGCTTTGTCTATTGTTTTTTTGAACTCTTGTATTGCAGCCCGCAGCACCGCCACAACCAATATTTAGCAGCGGCATTATTGAAAAAATTCCTCCCAATGCCACAAGCATCCATTCTTTTAATTCTACACCTTGCGATATAATAAATATGCCTAACACTAAGCGCAGCACCCGCATAAAATTCCAATTGTTTAGAATGTTCTCTATCATTTTTTCTTATTTAAAGTGTTTATGCCAAATGGCAAATACAAAGGACAAAAGCTGATAAGTGATGTAAGCACAAACACTATGGCTAAAATGCTCAATACGATTGCTGTTGTTCCCGAAATGGTATTTGTGAGATACAAAATGCCAATTGCAACTGCAATAAGAATGCGAATTGTTTTGTCTGCCATGCCCATATTCTTTTTCATTGTATTATTTTTTTATCAGGTTAATAAATAGCTCTGTTTCTGCCCTTGGTGGAATGCTGTTGTAGCACAATTCCATGGTATGAATGGTAAAATACGGTTCGAAAATTTCTTTGTATTCGCTGAGCGAGCCGCCAAATGGCGGCAGTGCTTTGTTGAATTGCTTATTGAATAAGAGGCCGATTACTTTACCGTTTTCATTTAGCAGGGTGGCTGTTTTTTGTGCATACTCATTTCTGCGAGTAGGGGCAATGGCACAAAAAAAAGTTTGTTCAATAATCAAATCGTACCTGCCATTATGTTTAAAGAAATCTTCGCACAAAATTTTTACTTGTGGTTCTTGTTCAAATTTTTCTTTTAGTTTTTCAACTGCTTTTGGGGCAATGTCAATCAGTGTGATATTTGTAAAGCCATTTGCTGATAAATATTCTGCTTCGTATGCATTGCCACAACCCGGTATAAGAATTGAAGCGTTTTTATCTGTGTACTGCTCCATGTATTTTGCTATGGCGGGCGAAGCATAGCCAATATCCCAGCCGGTTTCGCTGTTTTGCCAGCGCGTATTCCAAAAAGATTGGTCAAGCGATGTTTCGCATTGTGTTTTACAACATGAAATTTCAGTTTCGTTTTTACTCATTTTAAAATTCTTAATTGAAAGTAACGCTGAGAAATAACTGTTGTCTTCTCAACTTTCTGTTGTCAAATTATTTACGTTTTGCCAAGTGCCACCATTGATTACATTCTGAAAGCCGTTGCTTTCTAAAATACTTTTGGCTTGGCTGCTGCGGTTGCCACTACGGCAAAAAACAACTATGCTTTTCTTGTTTTTGAATTTAGCTAACTGGCTTTGCACTTTATCTAATGGAATGTTTACCGCACCTTTTGCGCTACCGCCCGAGAATTCGCCTGCCGAGCGAACATCCACTAAAAACGCTCCATTTTTTACGGCTTCTTTTAGCTCGTTGTTATCTGTTGGTGCAAACATATTTTTAAATATTCCAAACATTGCTATTGTTATTATAGTGATGAAAATTAGTTTAATACTTTGCTTTGGCATACAAAGTTTGTTTTGGGTACATTGGTTTGCGCAATTGCGTTAAAGCCACCTTCTACTTCGGTAAAATTTCTATATCCTCTTGCTTGCAAAATGCTTGCCGCCACCATGCTGCGATAGCCACCCGCGCAATGTAGGTAAAAATGCTCTTGTGGATTTACATCCTTTACCCATTCATTTATGTATGCCAATGGTTTGCTATAGGCTTCTTCAACATGCTCTGCTGCGTATTCGGTTTCTTTGCGCACATCTATTATTTTGTTTACACCCGGTTTGGCCTCTGTTGCAAACTGTTCGGCCGAAATTCGATTTACGCTATCGGTTTCTTTACTGGCATTTTTCCAACTGCTAAATCCTCCGCCTAAATGCCCCAGCACGTTATCAAACCCTACGCGACTAAGTCTGGTTACAGCTTCTTCTTCCTTTCCGTTATCGGTAACTAACAATATAGGCTGTTTTACATCTACAATCATTGCGCCAACCCAAGGTGCAAAGTCGCCACTTAAACCGATGTTGATAGATTGAGGGATGAATTCTTTTGCAAAATCTTTATCGCTTCTTGTGTCTAAAATCAATGCTCCGGTACTCTCTGCCACAGTTTCAAATTCATTAGCCGAAAGTGCTTTCATGCCGTTGTTTAATACTTCATCAAAACTTTCGTAGCCTTTTTTATTCATTGCTACATTCATTCCAAAATAGGCGGGTGGCGGCAACAGGCCATCGGTTACAGCTTTTACAAATGCATCTTTATTGGGTTGATTCAGTGCGTAGTTCATTTTCTTTTGGTTTCCCAATGTATCTACGGTTTCTTTCATCATGTTTTTGCCGCAGGCCGAGCCGGCTCCGTGTGCCGGATAAACAGTGATGTCATCGGCAAGTGGCAATATTTTGTTGTAAAGACTTTCGTAAAGTAAGCCTGCTAACTCTTCTTGCGTTAGGTTGGCCGCTTTTTGTGCTAAGTCGGGGCGGCCCACATCGCCCAAAAAGAGTGTGTCGCCACTAAACAAGGCTGTTTCTTTTCCGGTTTCATCTATCAACAAAAAGCAAGCACTTTCCATTGTGTGCCCGGGTGTATGCAGTACTTTTATTTTTACATTACCCAATTCAAATACTTGATTATCGGCAGCAACAATGGCTTCAAACTCAGGTTTTGCGGTTGGGCCGTAAACAATTGGCGCATTTGTTTTTTTGCTCAAGTCTATGTGGCCGCTCACAAAATCTGCATGAAAGTGTGTTTCAAAAATATACTTGAGTTGCACACCATCTTTTTCTAACCGATTGATGTAAGGTTGTGTTTCGCGCAGTGGGTCAATAATTGCCGCTTCGCCATTAGATGTGATGTAGTAAGCACCCTGTGCCAAACATCCTGTGTAAATTTGTTCTACCGTCATGATTGTATTTGTTGTCTTGTTTATGAATTTGATAACGCAAAAATGCGAACTTGGTTTTTGCTGTTCAGTTACATTAGTTACACAAGAAAATTTATTTCAAAAAAGTTTCTTTAATAATAATGTAAATGCCCATCACCAACACAAACCAACCAAAAGCTGGTTTTAATTTAGAACCGTCAATTTTTTTTGATAAAGCCATGCCAATAAAAATTCCACCAATGGCAAACCCTGTAACTTGTGCTAGGAAAATCCAGTCAATAAGTGTTTCGCTGCTTTCGCCCAAAAAACCAATCAATGATTTTGCTGCAATAATTACCAACGAAGTGCCAACCGCCTCTTTCATCGGCAATTTACTCAATATTACTAATGCTGGAATGATTAAAAATCCACCACCTGCACCTACCAACCCAGTTAATATGCCTACTACTGTTCCTTCAATAAGTATTATCGGATAGTTGAATTGTTGTTTTTGTGAAGTTGCTTCGGTTGCAGGCTTATCTTTTTTTATCATGCTGTATGATGCAAAAATCATCAGCACGGCAAAAAGCAACATTAGTAATATGCTTTTGGTAATTACAAAACTACCAATGGTAAGTATTTCGGTAGGTATGGCTGGTACAATGTATGCGCGAGTTAAAAAAACAGCAACAATTGAAGGGATGCCAAAAACTATCGCTGTTTTAGTGTTTACCAACCCTTTTTTAAAATACGAAACCGAGCCTACTGCGCTGGTGGCACCTACAATGAATAGCGAATAGGCTGTTGCCAATACTGCATCTATACTAAAAAGATAAACCAAAACCGGCACTGTAAGAATGCTGCCACCGCCACCAATTAGCCCTAACGCAATACCTATAAAAACCGATGCTATGTAACCTGCCATTTATTTGAAAATTGAATGCTGAAAGTTGGAAATGTTTTTCTGCCGCAAAGTTCAATGAAGGTTTTTTGGTGTACAGTTACTTTTGTTACAAAGCAGTTTAGAAACAGTAAAATAACACAAGATATTCTTCATTTAGTTGAGGGTGATTTTGTTTCTGCCCAGTTGCACAGTCCCTTCATCTTCCAACTGTTTTAGCAGTCTCGAAACCACTACCCGGGCTGTACCCAACTCATTTGCCAGTTGTTCATGTGTAATGTTTAGTGTTTTTCCTTTTGCGATTTCAACTTTTTTATTGAGCAAATCCAACATTCTTTCATCTACCTTTTTAAATGCAATAGCATTTACAATCTCCAACAATTCTTCAAAACGCTTATGATACAATCGGAAAATGTAATCCAACCATTGTGGATATTCTTTGATAAACAATGAAACTTTATCAACGGGCAAAAAAAGAATTTCGGCATCTTCCTCCACTTCGGCTTTTACTTTGCTGGTTTCGTTGTGCAAGCCACCCAAAAACGACATAATGCAACTTTCGCCCGCTTTAATGTAATATAGCAAAATCTCTCTGCCGTCTTCTTCGGTGCGAATTACCTTTAATGTACCTTTTGTAACAATGGGAATGGATCTGATGTGAGCGTTTTCGCTCAATATTGTACTTCCGGCAGCATATTCTTTTTTAATGCTGTATTGGTGTAGTTTTTCTACTAATTCGGGTGATGATTTAAATTCGGTTATTTGCTGCAATTCTTCCATTTTTCAAAAGTAGAAGAATTGGCAGGAGAAGAAATGCAAATTTTGTTGCCAACAGATTTTATTTTTTTTAAAGATTGTTTTTTGAAGTTCTGTAGTTTTGATTAAAAAAATGCTGTTTTTGGAACGTTTATGCAGTGCAATTTTTAACAGAACTTGAAGTAATTGCGCTTACACAAACAATTTTTACGGCAATATTTGCTATTTGATTATAGAATACTACTTTTGCGCCTCCCAAAAAAGGAACGAATGCCAACAATTCAACAATTAGTAAGAAAGGCGCGTACCATAATTCGCGCAAAATCAAAGAGTCGTGCATTAGATTCATGCCCACAAAAACGTGGTGTTTGCACGCGTGTTTACACAACAACACCTAAAAAGCCTAACTCGGCTTTGCGTAAAGTAGCAAAAGTTCGTTTGACCAATTCAACCGAGGTTATAGCTTACATTCCGGGCGAAGGTCATAACTTGCAAGAGCACTCTATCGTGTTGATTCGCGGAGGTCGTGTTAAAGATTTGCCGGGTGTGCGTTATCACATCGTGCGTGGTTCATTAGATACCGCAGGTGTAGAAAACCGCAAGCAAAGCCGTAGCAAATATGGAACTAAACGCCCTAAACCAGGCGCGCCAGCTGCAGCAGCTAAAAAGAAATAATATTTAAAGAAAATCAGCAATCAGCAAAATAACTGAAGAATGAGAAAGAAAAGAGCTCCCAAGCGTTATCTTCAACCAGATCCAAGATTTGGAGATACTATGGTTACTAAATTTGTAAACTCAATTATGTGGGATGGCAAAAAAAGCACAGCCTACAGAGTGTTTTACGAAGCAATGGATGTAATTGAAGAGCGCACAAGCGAAAATGGCTTGGAAACTTGGAAAAAAGCTATTCAAAATGTTTGCCCTTCAGTAGAGGTGAAAAGCCGCAGGATTGGAGGTTCAAACTTTCAAATTCCTACCGAAGTGCGCCCCGAGCGCAAGTTGGCATTGGGCATGAAATGGTTGTTGCAATTCAGCCGTTCGCGCAATGGAAAAAGCATGAGCGATAAATTGGCCAATGAAGTAATAGCAGCTTCAAAAGGTGAGGGCGGTGCTTTTAAAAAGAAAGAAGATACGCACAGAATGGCAGAAGCTAACAAAGCTTTCTCGCACTTCAAATTCTAAACAATAAAGAAAGAACAGAAAACACGAAACAATAATCATGGGTAAGGATTTAACCTTCACGAGAAATATTGGTATTGCAGCTCACATTGACGCTGGAAAAACCACTACCACAGAGCGTATTTTGTATTACACCGGTGTGAATCACAAAATTGGTGAGGTACACGATGGTGGCGCTACAATGGACTGGATGGAGCAAGAGCAAGAACGTGGTATCACTATCACTTCGGCTGCAACCCGTTGCTCATGGTCTTGGAAAGATCAGCCATACGATATCAATATCATCGATACTCCCGGACACGTGGACTTTACCGTAGAGGTAAACCGTTCGTTGCGTATTTTAGATGGCTTGGTTTTCTTGTTTAGTGCAGTTGATGGTGTGGAGCCTCAATCTGAAACTAACTGGCGCTTGGCCGATAACTACAATGTTGCGCGTCTTGGATTTGTAAACAAAATGGATCGTCAAGGTGCCGATTTCTTTAATGTTGTTAATCAAGTGCAAACAATGTTGGGTTCTACCCCAATGGTAATGCAAATTCCTATCGGAAGCGAAGAGCATTTTAAAGGTGTAGTTGATTTGGTAACAAACGAAGCAATTATATGGAATGAAGCAGACAAAGGTATGACTTATGAAGTAGTGCCTATTCCTGCCGATTTAGTAGATGATGTGAAAACTTATCGCGAAAAAATGTTGGAGCAAGTAGCTGAGTTTGATGATACTTTGATGGAAAAATACTTCGAAGATCCTAATTCAATTTCGGCAGAAGAAATTCGTGCTGCTGTTCGCAAAGCTGTAATTGCTCAAAAAGTAGTTCCTATGTTCTGCGGTTCATCTTTCAAAAACAAAGGTGTGCAAGCAGTGTTGGACGCAGTATGCGCAATTTTGCCTGCGCCAACCGATAAAAAAGAAATTGTAGGAACTAATCCAGAAACTGGTGCGGAGGAAATTCGTTTGCCAAGTACTGATGGTCCTTTTTGTGCGTTAGCATTTAAAATTGCTACCGACCCTTATGTTGGTCGTTTGTGCTATTTCAGAGTTTACTCTGGAGGTTTAGATGCCGGTTCGTACATCTACAACATGCGCACAGAAAAGAAAGAACGTATTTCTCGTTTGTTTCAAATGCACGCTAACAAGCAAAACTCAATTGAGCGCGTAGAAGCCGGAGATATTGCGGCAGGTGTTGGTTTCAAAGATATTCGTACTGGAGATACACTTTGCGATGAAAAACATCCGATAGTATTGGAAAGTATGAAATTCCCAGAGCCGGTTATCTCTTTGGCTATTGAGCCTAAGAGCCAAAAAGATATGGACAAACTGGGTATGTCTTTATCAAAACTTGCAGAGGAAGATCCAACTTTCAAAGTTAGCTTTGATGACCAAACAGGGCAAACAATTATTGCCGGAATGGGAGAGTTGCACTTAGAGATTATTGTTGACCGTTTGCGCAGAGAGTTTAAAGTAGAATGTAACCAAGGTAATCCACAAGTTAATTACCGCGAGCGTTTAACTAAAACTGTTACTCACCGCGAGGTTTACAAAAAGCAATCTGGAGGTCGTGGTAAATTTGCTGATATTCAAGTTGAAATTGGACCATCTACCGATAACAAAGAAGGCTTAGAATTTGTGAACGATATTTTCGGAGGTTCTATTCCACGCGAATTTATTCCTGCTGTTGAAAAAGGAATGAAAGAAGCAATGAAAACAGGTGTTCTTGCCGGATACGAAGTTGATGGATTAAAAGTTCGCTTGTTTGATGGTTCTTTCCACGCTGTGGACTCTGATTCCTTATCTTTTGAGCTTTGTGCAAAATTGGCTTTCCGCACAGCATCTAAACTTGCAGGGCCGGTATTGTTGGAGCCAATCATGAAATTAGAGGTAGTAACACCGGAAGAAAATACAGGTGATGTGGTAGGTGATTTGAACCGCAGAAGAGGAATTATGGAAGGTATGGAAGCGAAACAAAACGCGCAAATCATCAAGGCTAAAGTGCCTTTGAGCGAAATGTTCGGTTATGTTACTCAATTGCGTACTTTAACATCGGGTCGCGCTACATCTTCTATGGAGTTCCATAGTTTCCAACCGGCACCAGATAGTGTTGCAAAAGAAATTATGGCTAAAAACCAAGGAAAGAGAAGTTCTAAAATCGAAGAGGAATAATATTTTAAATAACAACGTTCTTTACAAACTTATGAGCCAAAGAATCAGAATTAAATTGAAAAGCTACGATCACAATTTGGTGGACAAAAGCGCAGAAAAAATAGTAAAAACAGTAAAAAGTACAGGCGCTTCTGTAAGCGGGCCTGTGCCATTACCTTCGTTGAAGAAAATATTTACTGTAAACCGTTGTCCACACGTAAACTCAAACTCGAAAGAGCAGTTTCAATTGTGTACATACAAACGCTTGTTGGATATCTATTCTACTACATCTAAAACAGTTGATGCTTTGATGAAGTTGGAATTGCCGAGTGGTGTTGAGGTAGAAATCAAAGCGTAGTTTTTTTAGAAAGTATTTTTTCATTTATGAATCTTGACGCAACTCAAGATTCCTCTAAACAACAATAAACATGAAAGGAATTATAGGTAAAAAGGTTGGCATGACCAGCATTTTTGACAATGGTAAGCAAGTAGCAGTAACAGTTATTCAAGCAGGACCTTGTGTAGTTACACAAGTGAAAACTAAAGAAACAGATGGTTACAATGCACTTCAGTTAGCATTTGACGAGAAGAAAGAAAAGAGCACAACTGCAGCCTTGAAAGGGCATTTTAAAAAAGCAAACACTGCGCCTAAACGCAAAGTGGTAGAAATCAGAGATTTTGATTTACAAGCCGGCTTGGGCGATACAGTTGATGCTGACTTGTTCGATGATGGCGAGAAAGTAAGTATAGTTGGTACTTCTAAAGGTAAAGGTTTTCAAGGTGTTGTAAAAAGACATGGATTTAGTGGTGTGGGTATGGGTTCACACGGTCAGCACGACCGTATGCGCGCTCCGGGTTCGGTGGGTGCGTCTTCTGACCCGAGCCGTGTTGTAAAAGGTATGCGCATGGCGGGTAGAATGGGTGGTGAGCGTGTTAAAGTTCAAAACCTTGTGGTAGTGAAGGTGCTTGCCGAAAAGAATGTGTTGCTTATTAAAGGTGCGGTTCCTGGACACGTTGGTTCTTACGTAATTGTAGAGAGCAAAAACTAAGAGTAACACTCTAAATTATAATAGAAAGGCTGTGAGTAATCACAGCCTTTTTTAGTTTATAGAATTCGGTTTCCTGTTACGGATGCTCCCTGATTTGTGGTTTGTAAGTTGTTTTTTGCGGAACCGCTTGAACTTTCGATAATGGCGATTTCATCTTCCGTCAAATCGTAAAGCCGGTAAACTAACTGGTCGGTTGGGGTTTCTAAATGGTTATTAATTACCCAGTCCATATAATTTTATAAACTCCTCATATTCCTGCTGAAATGTTTTTTTTGCATGATGTTGCTTTTGGTTTTGAATGTATTGATAAACCTTATCAACAGCAGATTCCGAAACTGAATAGGCGGCATAACCGGTTTGCCATGCGAATTTTTCAACTATAAAATTGTTTTGATTGATAAAGTGTGAGCTACTGCCTTTAATCTGTTTGATTACCTCGGCAATTGATTTTTGTGGGCTTAGCAAAAACAAACAATGAATATGGTCGGGCATTCCATTGATTACTCTTACAAGGCAGCCCTGCTGACGTAATTGCTCAGCAATGAATTTATAGATATTGTTTTCAGCCGATGATTGAATCAAAGGCATTCGCTCTTTCGTTGACCATATAGCGTGTATCCATATTTTGTTGTATGAATGTGGCATATTGTTGATGTTATAATTTCCGTCCTGAAACCGTTAAAACGATTTTGGTTTTGTAATGGCAATTGATTCGTGAGTTATTAATTGACCCAAATTTAATCTTTTAATGGATTGATTCATTTCTCTCAATAGTTTTTTAAACCGTTAAAACGGTTTTGGTGTGTTATGGCATTTGCCATATAGCCCACGGTTTAAACCGTGGGCTAAAATGGCATTCAATTTTTTAATGAATGGATTTATCCATTTTCGATAATGGCGATTTCATCTTCCGTCAAATCGTAAAGCCGGTAAACTAACTGGTCGGTTGGGGTTCAATAGACTTCTTCGGAAATTCAAGTTTTTCGATTTTCCTCCCTCTGGTTCTCCCTCCAAAGGGAAATAATTGGATGAATTTCCGAAGAAGAATAATTTATGAAGAAGAATGGGGTAAGGAGCATGATAAAGGAATTTGTTAGCGGAGGGAGTGAATAGCCGATTGGTATGAGGAAGAAAGAAGGTCTTTTGCAAATAGCGTGAGGTGAAACAAGCAGCGAAAGGATGAAGACAAGCAGAAAAAGGATGAAGACAAGCAGCGAAAGGATGAAGACAAGCAGAAAAAGGATGAAGACAAGCAGCGAAAGGATGAAGACAAGCAACGAGAGGATGAAGACAAGCAGAAAAAGGATGAAGACAAGCAGCGAAAGGATGAAGACAAGCAACGAAAGGATGAAGACAAGCAGAGAAAGGATGAAGACAAGCAGCGAAAAGATGAAGACAAGCAGCGATAAGGATGAAGACAAAACAAGATAAAACTGATAAAGGACGAGTTTTTAACAAAAAAGAAGCGTAATGCTGCTGTATTGGTGAAGAAAGGCCGGCAAAGAAGAGAGGGATTGCTTGACTTGAGTTGGCAATGACGGGGATTGATTTTTCGCAAAAAAATTAGACTCCTTCGGGAATTCAAGTATTTAACTTTTCCACCCTCCTAAAGGGAGAGAATTGGATGAATTTCTGAAGAAGTATATTGTGGCAAATTGTTATTTTTTTCGTTTGGTTATTGTTTTTCTTACCATCGCTCACGGTTTAAACCGTGGGCTATGCGGTATTCAATTTTTTGATGAATGAATTTATCCATTTCCCTCCACAATTTTTATTTACTCACTTGCTTTTATTTGTTTTTTAAAGGTGTTCGTTAATCGCCACTTTAGCTGTTATGATTTACCTGAACTTTCGATAATGGCGATTTCATCTTCCGTCAACTCGTAGAGCTGGTAAACCAATTGGTCTATTTGGGTTTCAATTTCAGTAACATCAGCTTGCTGATTATTGGTTTTTGCTTTTATTGCTTTCTCCGCTAATTCAGTCAATTTGCTTTGCGTTTTGGCTTCTATGATTGGTATTGGAATTTGCTCAAAGTATTGTGGTTTAACTTCGATATAACCACCGCTTCTGATTACACAAACACTTTTTAAAAAATGCCAAACAACTTTTGAGTTTAGAATTGCTAATAATGCTCTATCATTTGAAGGCAGGAAAACTGCTGGAGCATTCAAATAAACACCTGTATCGTCAAACGCAAATTTGTTGTTGTTTTGAAGATTTGGAAAAATGATTTTCGGTTTTTCAAACAAATCATAATAGGCGCAGTTTCTTAATTCCCACCAAAACTCACCTTTGTCAAAACGCTTCTTTGCTTTCTCTGTAAAAGGTTCGAGATGATTGAAAATTTCAGGGTAGGCAACCTTCATTTTTTCAAATGCTACTTCTTCACTTAGTTTGCCAAAAGTCTTTGATGTTGATTTGCTCTCAAATACAATCATTTTTTTGAATGGTTGTGGTGTTGCCCATTTCTTCAAATCTTTGCCATCGTAAACGTCTTTTAAAACTTTATAGCGACCCAAATTACTTTCGGTTACGAATGCTTCATTTAGTCCTGTAATTATTCCCCGAAAGCACTTTCCGAATTTTTCCTCAATAGTTTTATGTTTTTGAATTTTAGATAAAATATTTTGCTCAAATGAATTGATAAAATTCCAAGCAGAAGTATTCAATTTATCTTGAGCAACTTCTGTATAAATTGAAGAATTGAATAGTAACTCCTTGTCGTAGAAATTGTCTTTGGTGTATTTAAAAAATTTGAAATTGCTTTTGTGATTAGCTTTTTGAGCAATCAATATTATTGGATAGGTTGTTGCTTCTTCAAATACTACCACATCTGTAAAGTCGATATATCTTTCAAATCTGAAATTGTTTTCAACAAACTCCCTTAAAGTTTTTCCTGCGGTGGTTTTATCGAAAGTGTTATTAATGAAAGAAAAATACCCTTTGTCTTTCATTATACTGTGGCTCAATTCATAGAAGTAAGAAAAAATATCGCCACCCGATGAAAATACTTTGTAGTTAGTTTGAAGGTGGTTTTTAAATTCTCCAAGCTCTTCTTGTCGGATATAAGGCGGGTTTCCAATAACCACATCAAAGCCCACAAAATCGCCATCATCATTCAGCACTTCGGGAAACTCAAAACGCCATTCAAAAGCGTTTTCAAAAATCTTGTTGGCTTTTATTTCTTCAATTTTAGAGTTCAGTTGTTCAATTTCTTTTTCAAGTTTTTCTTGCTTGGCTTTGCGCTGTTTTTTTAGGTCTTTTTCAGATTTGCCATAAGGAACTTCCGGCTCAAACAAGAAAGTGCCGGTAAAGCGATGATAAAGCTCGCTGGCAAGTTTATCGAGCCGTGTTTTTAAAGGATCGTTTCTTCTTATTTCTGATGAAAAATTTTGCTTTATTTCTAAAATCAAACGCTCCATTTCTCGTTTCTCATCCTTGCTTTTCGCATTGCGGTAAGTATCAACGGCTATTCGGTAGCTGTCAATTGTCCACTTACTTTTTTTTAAGGCTTGCTTCAGGTCGGCATCAATGGCGAAACGGCTCACTAAAGAGTTTCCGCATTTTATGTTGATGTCAATATTCGGAAGCGTTTCCAATTCGGTTGCGTTCTTGTAATACGCATTTTTCAAAAGCTCTATCCACAAACGCAAACGGCAAATTTTTACCGAGTTTGAATTGATGTCCACACCAAAAAGGCAATTTTCAATAATGGTTTGCTTTTCGTGAAAGAGTGTTTCCTGAATGCGCTGGCTTTCTTTGTTGCCTGGGTTGTATTCAAAAAGTTCGCCTTCTTCGTCTGTTACAATCAGTTCATCATTTACCACTTCCACCTCAAACCTATGCAATGATTTGCCTTCTTTGTCTTCAAGAATTTTTAAATCGTTTTTTACGGCAATCAATTCGTTTAAAGCTGAAACGAGAAAATGCCCTGAACCAACAGCCGGGTCGCATATCTTTAATGAATTGACAATTTCATTGGCTCTTTTTCTTGAAATCTTTTGCGGAATCAAATCATAAACATCCTCAATCCTTTTAATCATTAAATCAGGGAAATTATGGTCAAATTTCTGCACAACGGCCTTACGAATGGTTCCGCGACACATATACATGGTGATGAAACCGGGAGTGAAAAACGAACCGTCTTTGTAGCCGTTTATTTTCTCGAAAATCAATCCGAGAACCGAAGCGTTAATCAATGTTTTGTTGTCTTCCTGAATGTCTTCTCCGCCTTCTGCTCCAAAGTCGTAAGCATCTAAAAAGGCAAATAAATATTGAAGCGTGGAAATGTTGCCTGTCTGTTTTTTGCCTTGCTGGTCTTTCAGCACGGTTTGCGAAAAAATCGGAATGGTTTTATCGTCTTTCAGATTGCTGATAAACAGAGTAGCCTGCTCAATGTTGGTCGGTTCGAAAAGTGATGAATTGAGATAAGGTGTTTTTTCAAATGCCTTTTTTACATCTTCGTTTCGCTCGTCATACTTACGTGCCAACACCTGAAAAAACAAGCTGTTCAGGTCGTCATAGTTCTTGATTTTGTCAAGATTGAGGAACGAAAAAGATTTGTCGCCTTTGTGATAAGTGATCAATTGGGCTTCCAACAACTTCAAAAATAAAATACGGTTTATCCAAGTGATAGTAAGTTCAAGAGCAACATTAAAAAGTCGTTCCTGTTGTGTGTTGCCGAATTGGTTTGGTTTTTCCAATCGGCTCAATTTATCTAAGCTGTCAAGCTGAATAATGGCATCTTCAAGAATTGTCCCTGTATGTCGTTCACCTGCTTTGTTTCGCTCAATCAGTTTTTTGTTTCCTTCTTTAGTTTCAGTCAAACCGATGATGTGCAACAACTCGCTGTAAAAGCGTTTGTCAAGGCTGTTGCTATCGTTGGTAAAAGGTAATTTTAAAAGATGCTCTGGCGATAGCAGTTTGAATAAAGCAATCAACGAATTATCGTCTGCATTGTCAGTATTGCGTAAGGGTTTTTGAAAGTCCTGAATGTTGAAGTAAGTAAATTCAATTTCAGAAGTGATGCTGTCAATAAACGGCTCGGCAATCTCTTTATAAAATACGTCTGTTGTTTTCTTGCTTGCTTCAAAGTTCTCAAACTGTTTGACAAACGATTTGTTTTGAGCAAAAAGCTTTTCAAAAAGATGCTCGTCAAAAATGAACCACTCGTTAATGTTTGTAGCAACTAAATGTTTTACTTCAAGATTTTTGTGTGTAATTCTCTCTCGTAAGTAATACAAAACCAATTCCTGAAATGCTTTTGCGTTCAGTTTTTTGGTGCTAATCATTTCCGTTTTATTGGTCGGCTTTTTAGCTTCAATGATTACGCCAACTGTAGAGATTGCATTTTGCCCGTTATGAATAACAAGGTCATTTCGACCTTTAGTATTTATAAAATGGTTTTGTTTGTAATAGGTGTCTTTGAGAAAGTCGGAAACCAAATTTTTATGAAACTCTTCGCTTTCCGTGTCGTTTGTCCTATCGAGTAAAGTAATGAGATTGGTCTTGAAACCTTCAATTTCAATCCTGTTCGGTTTTACTTTTAAAAAGGCTTTGTTCAGTGCCTTTTTGGGTTTCAATTCTTTTAAATTGTTCACAGTCTCTTTTATTTTTTCATTGGTGTTCACGAATCTGTAAGCGGATTTTATCTACAAATTCGGTTTTCAATTTCAGTCGGTTAAGATAAGTTTTAATGCGGAAACGATGTAAGTGTGCTGGCATTTTTGGTCTTTGTCAGCCGTGATGTTTCGCACGGTCGCTGTCATTACTTGGTTTTATTTGCCTTCTTTTGTTGCTTTCGTTTTGCGTTATAAGTTATTGATAATAAAATAATTGTATTTATTTGCATTTTGTTTTTGTTTAAGTAGTGGTACTAGTCAAATAACTTCACTCTCTGTGCAAATCTTTACCATCGGTAAGCCACTGTAAAGTGAATTGTGTAAAGGCAATAGTATTATAAGTGTCTTTTTCGAACAGCACTCCGAGGTTGCCATTAGCAAGTATTGAGATTGAAGAGTATGCGGAATTGCCAGCGTAGATTGTTTTACCGGCAGACCAGCTTTTGCCTTCATCAAAACTAATCTTTACAGTCAAATTTTTTCGCTCTTTAGCATCATTGGCATTTACAAATAGTATTCTATTTTGGTCTGTGCTATCGTTTTTGAAACCGTATCGAATAATACTTGCGTTGCAACCCGGGTCGGGGAGCGAAGAGTCCGGTTCCGATTTCCATGTTTTTCCTTCATCGGCCGAGGTGTGTACATACCTGATTCCTTTTCCGTTTACACGGCTGTTTATCATCCATCGGCCATCACTTAGTTCAATAATTTTCGATTCATCGCCCGGCTTAATGGGTGTTTCAAATAGAAACCAACTTTTGCCATTATCCTTACTTCCAAACCAAAAAAGCCCTTTTTGTAAATTCACTAAAGTATGTATCAGCATCCCGCTTTTAGTTTGTATTCCTCGGCCTGAGGTAATAAACTTGAAGTGTTTTTTCCAGCCCGGTTGGGTTATCTTTGAAGTTACATCAACTGGGTTTTGCCATGATTTTCCATTGTCGGTACTTTGGGTAAGCATTAAGCGATATTCTTTTTTACGATGGCTTAAATCCATGAAATTGAAGAACAAAAATATTGCTTGTGTTGTGTTATCTACAATCATTGATGGGTCGGAAGCTGATTTGCCAAATGGGTAATCAATCACTGTTTCTACACCCGACCAAGTGTTTCCATTATCGGTACTTCGCCTTATTACAATGTTAATGTCCTTGTTTTTGTTTAGGTCGTTGCACGAAGGTACTCTTTGGTCGCTTGCCGCTATCAAGTCGCCATTTGGTGCTGTAATCAACGCGGGGATTCTATAGCAGGATACTTTTGGAGTTATCTCTGATGAGAATACGGTTCCAAATTCAAGCGCCCTGTTTTCGGTTGCTTGGGCATGGGCGAAAGCGGCTATTATGGATTGCAATATTGCAAACAGAAGTTTCATAGCACGCCAGTTTTTTTCGCAGCAACAGTAAAAAATTGATAGAACATTTACCTTATTTCTACTGTAAATGTGGCTAAGAATTACTCGAAATTTTCTTTGATGTTTTCTTTTTTTCGTTGTTGCAGTTTAAAAGGATTGGCAATTGTAATATCAAATGCCAAGCAATGAACGGTGTATGGATTTTTTTGCCCTACCAAATTGTTCATATAACCAACGCTGATAATAAAGGGAAGCGTTTTTGGGGAGTATGAATAATATAATAGAAATCGGCTTTCGCGGTAGTTGAAATCTGTCCAGCTGTTGGGCGCAATCTTATTGCTGATAGAGAAAAGCTGTTCGGAACTTGTAATGAGCCGATGCGTTTTTTTGCGGTTTAAATTTATTGTTAGTTGAAGCCGGATGCGAGAACGAAACTGGAAATTTTCGCTTGGATTTTTGAAATCTGGCGTGTAGAACTTTCTGATTTCTTGCCTCAGGGTAGGCACAAACTTAATGTGTGGGGTTTTATAGGTGTATGAAAATCTACCATACAAACGGAATTCTTGTTTAATAGCCGGAGTTTTGTTTTCGTAGGGTTGCTTTTCTGAGTATTCGTTTTGCCTGCGGTAGCTAAGCGCCATTGAATACTGCCAGTTGTTGTGAAACTGATGATAAAACTCTTGATTGAATACCAATATAGCTGCTTTGTAAAATGGGTCGAAATTATTTGGATTGCTTTTGCGACCCAAGCCAATATAGGTCATAGACTGCCAGCCTTTTCCATCAATGGTATCTAACTCTTGGCGCAAGCCAAGTGCAAACCAGTCTGCTGCATGGGCTTTGCCCAAACCTGGCGGACTGATTTGCGAATAGGCATTAGTAACGCATGCTACGAAAAGCAGAGCGAATAAGATTGAGTTTTTCAACTTAGTCGGCAATTTTGCTTAACACATTTCCATCACTGTCAAATGCAACTTTCCATTCTTCGGTAAGTTTTTTTAGGTCGAGCGAGTAAGTTGCTTTGTTGTTTTCGGTTGTCTTTTTTACGTCTTCTACCCTAAAACCACTAAAGTTTTTGCTAATGGCATTTTGCACTTGTTTGGGTAGGTCGCTTTTCGATATTTCTTCTTTGTGGCGAATTACTTTTCCGCTTTTATCGTACCACACATCGTGGTCTAAGTTCAACAAGCCTGTTTCAAAATCTACCTTGTAGTAGTCGCGATCTAACTTCCATTCTACATCAAATGCTTTTGGATGTGCTTTTTGAAAATTGTTTACAATTACAGATGGAACTTGGCTTTGCGGAATGCTTTGTGCGAAAGTGCTACTTGCAAAGCAAGCTAATGCCAACAGTGTGGTTGAAAAAACTTTTTTGCCAACAACGGTTGTTGCTTGTGTTTGTTGTTTTTGAATTTGCGATTTCATTTTCTTTAATTTTTAATGTACTGCAAAGGTGTGCAGACAATTGGGAAAGAATTGGGAATGATTGAAAATGAAAACTATTTCATGCGTACTTCAAAGCAGTGTAGCGCATTTGCATAGCTGTATGAAATAGAAAAACCGTATAAATCGCATATTGCTTTTACTATTGCCAAGCCAAGCCCTGTATTGTTTTGCTCGTTTTCCGATTTGTAAAACCGCGAAAATATCTTTTCTGCATTTAATGGATTTTCTGTTCCGGTGTTACAAATTTTTATTGCCACATCTGTAATGAAAATATTTACGATGCCATTTGTTGTATTGTGAAAAATGGCATTGCGTAATAAATTTGAAACTATAATGTTTGCCAGCGAAAGATCCATTGCAGCCGTGAGATTTGCATTTTCGGTAGTTGATATTTTTAGATTTTTATATGCGGCAAACTCTTCTAATTGCTTGATGGATTGTTGTATGACTTCGTTGAGCGAAACAACCTGATTGCCCAAAAATTGTTTGTTCTCAATTTTTGTAAGCAACAGCAGCGATTTATTTAAACGCGCCAATCGCTCAATAATCGTTATTATTTCTGCAATGCTTTCGGCTTGTTCGTTATTAAGGTTTCCCTTTTCTATCAGTAGTTCCAGTTTGTTCAAAGATACAGCCAGCGGTGTTTGCAACTCGTGCGAGGCATTGCCAATAAACTGTTTTTGCTGCTCAAATGTTTCGGTATTTTGTTGCAGTAAAATACTTACTGCATGTTGTAAATCTGTAAACTCTTTGATGTTTGATTTTGCATTAGGTTGTGGTTCATTGTTGCCAATTCGATAAATTTTTAACTGATGGAGAAATGTGTAAAATGGATTCCACACGCGTTGCAACACAAAGTTGTTGATAGCAATCAAACTTATCAGCATCAATAAGTACAGCCATACGGCATCAAAAAATAATTCTTTTATAAGGTCATCTTCTTCTACCATCGGGTTGATGATGCGCAATTTGTAGTAATGCTCGTTGTTTTCAAATGCAGTAGTAAGCAAGCGCACGGGTTCTAACTCGGGTGCTACGTCATCAGCATCTTGCATGTATAGCAAAGTATCTATGTAGCGATCTTTAAATGCCAAAGCCTGCAATTGGGTTATTTCGTGGATGGTAAAAAAGCCTTCTTCAAAATTGTTTTTTGCTTCAATGGTGTGGTTTTTTTGTGCCGAGCGAACAATTTGGCGTTTGTAATTATCTAAACCTTCATCAACACTTTTTTTGATTTGGGTAAGCATGTTGAAGTATAAAATTAGCGACCAAAGGCTAATGATAAAAAATAGCGAAACCGATAACCACAGAAGCGATTTGTTTAACAGTTTCATCTTTCAATCAATTTATAGCCAACTCCATAAACTGCATCAATTTCTATATCAGCATTAGAGTCGGTAAGTTTTTTGCGCAAGTTTTTTATCTGGTAGTAGATGAAGTCAAAGTTATCGGCTTGGTCAATATTATCGCCCCAAACGTGTTCGGCTAAAGCAGATTTTGTTACCAATCTGTTTTTATTGAGCAAAAAGTAATTGAGAATATCAAACTCTTTTCGGTTAAGCGAAATGTTTTTGTTGTTTACCAAAAAGGTACGATCGTTTAAGTCTAAAACAACATTTGCAATTTCAATAGTGTTTTTACCATCTAAGGTTTTTCTACGCAAAACGGCTTTGATTCTAGCATTGAGTTCGGCAATGTGAAATGGTTTTGTAAGGTAGTCGTCTGCACCCAATTCAAGCCCTTTTAGTTTATCGTCAAGCGAATTTTTTGCAGAAATAATAATTACGTTACTTGATTTTCCTTGTTTTTTTAATAGTTCCAAAAGTTGCAATCCATTGCCGTTTGGCAACATTATATCTAGCAATATACAGTCGTAATCATACACTTCTATTTTTTCGCTTGCCGAGCGAAAATTGCCAACGGCTTCAATTACAAAATGCTCTTTTGCGAGTGAAGCTACCATCGTTTCTCTCAAATCTTTTTCGTCTTCAACAATCAGAATTTTCATAAAGCACTAAGGTAATTTTTGAATATGGGAAAAACTTGGGAATTATTGTTTTTCTTTCAACTGCCAAAATACATTGACTACAATGAAAACATTTGATGTTACAAACGGGCATTTGTTTGTGGTGTTTCCTTTAGAGATAAAACCCGGTATGGATTTTGAGGAAATGAAGCAGCAACTTACCGAAAGCAAGATTCCATTTGTAGAAACCGATAGCTACAATTTGTTTCAGTTTATTTACTTAAATGGAATAAAGTTCGACAATAAAACTTTTCATCTCGAAGTCTATTTTGATAAAAAAAGATTGAAAGCAATTTCGTTTGATTTTGTATGCGAGCCGGGTTATGAAATCAGCTTTGAGCAATGGGTGGCTGGCTTGTTGGGCGCAGCAACCGAGTGTAGTTGGGGGCGATTAAAAGCAGATTGGCATCCCAAATTTGATGTGCCTTTGATTCATCTCAGTTATGATTTGCCGTGAGTTTGCAGAATGCTGCGAACTTTATTTATCATTGATGCAATAAGCATTTATTCATGCGCAGCATTCTTAGTTTTCTTGCTTTGTTGATGATTAAAGGAGTCTCTAATTTATTTTTTCGATTCAAAGTAAATTGGCCGAACAACAACCCCAATGTGCCATGGAAAGAAATTCGGTTGATTGTTTTTTTGAATCATACCTCTTTATTAGAGCCTGTTTATCTTGGAATTTTGCCAGTAAGTTTTTTGCGCATACTTTCAAAAAAACTGATTGCGCCAGGTGCCGATAAAACTTTGAACCGACCTTTTGTTGGTTTTTTGTACAAGTTGCTGAGTCCGCAAATGGTTCCCATTACGCGAAAACGCGATGATAGCTGGGACAATTTTATGAGTTCGCTTTTGCCCGATTCTGTTATTGCCATTGCGCCCGAGGGTAGAATGAAACGCAGAAACGGTTTGGATTTGAATGGCGAAAAAATGACTGTGAAGAGTGGGGTTGTAGATGTGTTGGAATGTTTGGATAGCGGCAAAATGGCTATTGCTTACAGTGGCGGCTTGCATCATGTTCATGCTCCGGGCGAAAGCAGTTTTCATCTCTTTCAAACTTTGAAAATGAATCTTGAGTTGTTAGAAATTACCGAGTACAAATCGAGTTTTGACGCTGCCGCAGGTAGCGATGAATGGCGCAAACTTGTATTGGCTGATTTGCAAAATAGGTTAGAAACCAATGTGCCTGAGTAGTAACATTGATGAATACTATTTTGCCCCTCGTATTCTTTGTAAAAAGAAAATGGTTGTATGATTTTTTCAATTTAAGTCAAAAACCGCTTTCCTGTTTTTTATTGATCTCGCTGATTTCTGTATTTGTGATTGTGCCTAATTCGCCTAAAGCAAGGGAGGTTTCAATAGTGGCTATTTTGTTGAGTTTAATAATGGAGTCAATTTTCAATCCGTTGGTTTTGGAAGGTATAATTTCCAAATCATTTACTTCTTGTTTTATAACTTTTGAAGTAATAAAGGCAACTGTAATATCAAAAGTATCAACTGCCAATACTAAAGCAGGGCGAGTTTTGTTGCCACTTAAATCGGTGAACGGAAAAGGAATTAAAACAATATTGCCCTTTTTCATTTATCGTATTTTACTTTCAAGTCATTTACAGTATAGATGTCAGTATCTTTTTCTAAAAACTTATATGAACTGGACCCTAAATTAGTATTGCTTACCTCTTCGCTCAATACTTTTTGCTGAATGCGCGACAGCAGAAACTCAACATAATCATTTATTTCTTTAAGGCGGATTCAAGTTTCTAATGCAACGCTTTAGCGAATATAAAAAAATGGAAACTCTTTATTTGTTTTAAAGAATGATGTTAGTTTTTCTGATTATAAATGAGGGGAGGTTTTATGCTCCCCATCA
>Ga0209573_1001974_pt1 | contig 28261 bp, 16 predicted proteins | sample TNRBio252014_DNA_FD_185870 | JGI IMG/M metagenome (GOLD analysis project Ga0209573, IMG submission 185870) | Wastewater treatment Type I Accumulibacter community from EBPR Bioreactor in Madison, WI, USA - TNR Reactor_6/25/2014_ DNA (SPAdes)... | ecosystem: Engineered > Bioreactor > EBPR >... | reverse complement strand
TTGCCTTTGGAGTTCCTCGAACGGCGAGGCGCAGGTCATCACGAGTGGTGACCTGAAAGACCATCGCCCCGCTGAATCCACCTGACACTCGCACCACACGAAGGCTTTCGATGCCGAACTTCGCAGCAATCCAGCGGATGTCGGTGTCGGAGAATGGTGCGGGGGTCATCTGTCGTTGTCAGAAGGCCTGTGCCAAAATGGCTCGTGAGTTGCGTGCCACGGATACTTAAGGATAGCGGATTGAAGGTGCGGATGCCTTGCGAAAGAGCGGCCCGGCCCTCATCCGGCCTGCGGCCACCTTCTCCCGGAGGGAGAAGGGACGGTGCGGGGTGGGCAATTTGTTTGCAGGTAGCGAACAGCGTGACCGGCGATGCGACTACGGGCGGCAGGCCAATCGGGTCACGGGATTTCAGCCCTTGTTGTCTGCTGTGGTGGTCGGATCAGCAGGACGATGATGATTGAGATTCCTGCGACCAGAGCGAACGCTCCGAAGATGACATTCAGCGACACGTTACGGTCGCGGAGTAATCCAAAGCCCCAGTCTCCGAAGCCGCCGCAGCTGATGCTGACCAGGTTCATAAAGCCGTACCCGGTGGCTCGAAGTTCCGGACGAACAATCTGACACAGAATGGGCATGTTATTGCAGTCAAAGAAGCCCCAGCCGATGCCGAAAAGAACCAGGCCGGCGATGGCCACCGCGGCGGTCGAGGCATTGCCGACGCCAAACAATGCTGGCAGGAACATGGCCATTCCCAGTGCACTGACGAAAATCCGTCCACGACTGGAGCGTTTCATCCAGCGGTCTGCGAGGAATCCTCCCAGTGCCGCTCCGACGATGGAGGCCGGATGCACGAACGTCGCCACCAGACCCGCTCGACCCTGGCCCAGCTGGAACTTTTCCTTCAGGATGTCGGGCATCCAGTCCTTCACGACCCAGCCGGCGATGGCAGGCAGAGTGAAGTACAGGACCAGCAGCAGATAGTTCGAATTGCCGAACAATTCCCTGGCCGCCGAGATGGGATTGCCGGAAGCAGCGTTCTGAGTTCGGGGAGCGTTGCGAACAAACGCCAGCAGCGGGATTGAGTACAGAACTCCAACGATACCGCAGGCCGAGAACGCCCAGCGCCAACCGAGTGTGGGTTCATCGGCCACATAGCCAGCCAGTCCGCCGATGATCAAACCGCAATAGATGCCCGCCTGATGAACTCCGACAGCTCGGGAACGAGTGCTTCCCACGTGATAGTCCGTAATCAGCGCCAGAGCCGCGGGAATGTAGAATGCCTCGCTGATTCCCATTAATGCACGGGCAAACAGCAGTTCGTTATAAGTCGTGACGTAGGCGGTTCCCCAGGTGACGGCCGACCAGATCAGCAGACTGAATCCAATGACGTAGCGACGACTGAAGCGATCCGCGACATAGCCACCCAGCGGACTGAGACCTGCGTAGACCCATTTGAAGGACCCCAGGATCAGGCCCCAGTCTTCCTTGCTGGCAATCGATGGGATGTCATTCACCATGGACGACTTCATCGCGGCCAGCATCTGCCGGTCGAGATAATTCAGCAGAGCGACGGGAAACAGCAGAGCGACGACGAACCATGCATAGCTCATCAGCGACCTGGATTCCGTGTTGAGCCCCTCAGGGCGTCGCTCCGATGAACCATTTGGTGAGGCAGTCATGGGGAACAGATGGCTTTCGAAGTGACGAGATTGATCGGGGAGTTGTGCCCGAATCGAGGAATGTGAGTCGCCGTGATCAGCCGGGCCGCGAGCGAATCCGGTTCAGAAAACCGGGGCTAGCGCCCGGCGGCTGACAGCATGACGCTGTTTCATTATTTCGGAGCGACAAACTTCACCGGCAGCGGCGTGTCGAGCGTGTCCTTGTTGGCTTTGAATCCATCTCCCTGCAGATCCACGTAGACAGGATTGCTGACGGCGGTCGGATGTTGTCGGCCCCACATCGGTCCCATGATGTCGCCGATCAGTTCCGTTCTGTGTCCCGTCACCACCACCAGGTGTGCATCGTCCGTCAGAGTCAGTTCGACAGATTTGTCGAAGCGGACAGTGTCTTTGGTGAACAACTCCGGGTGCGTGTCGCGTGAGAACGTCAGATCCTTGTGGCGTCGTCCGTTGACCAGGACGAAGACGGTGTCCACATCAAACCAGTTGGGGCACTGGACTCGGATTGTGGCGGTGACTTTGCCGGACTTCGCGGGCAGATCCTGACCGGAAATCACAGTTGGTCCCCTGACTCCGGTTTCTGCAAATGACGCTTCCAGGTACGGCCCGTTGGACATGATCACCTGGCCGCTGCGTGCCATGTCTCGCATTTCGTCGGAATTGATTGCGGCCGGATCGTCGGTACCTGAACGAACCCAAAGACGCAGACCGCCGGATCCATGGAAGTTGTAATGCGAGTCCGTGTTGACCACGCCATAAATGCGGAAGCCCTGATTCAGCAATTGCAGCCAGTTCAGTGCCGTCTGGTTGCCGATGGGTTTGCCATCGCGGATTTCCAGCGGAGTTGGGTTCAGCAGCGGATCGATCGGATGAATCTCCATGACGTTCATAATGCCGAACGATCGTGAGTAGCCTTCATCAGGTTTCTGATCGCCATCTCGATCGTAGAACAGCCAGCCGATGTCCGGATGATTCTGCTGAATCAGTTTGACGCTGTTGTTATCCCACGCTGCGATGCGTTCCATCTGCGTTTCGGGGCTGACGTCTGTCACCGGCGCGCCGCCATCCTGAGTGCGGGGGCTGAAGATCAGCGGAAAGACGTTCTGATGATTCAACGGCAGCGGCTGGCCCGTGAGTTCCATGCCGGACACAGTGGCCAGAAAAGATTTCAGGCCCAGGCGTTCGATATGCTGATCATAGGTGCTGATGCGATTGTGCTCGGTGCATGGAGCGAACTCGATGTGTTCGGCTGCCAGATTCAAAACTCGTCCCAGTTGACTGCCGGTGTTGTCTCCTGAGGGCGAGCTGTGACTGTGAAAATCCGCGCTGACCCAGCCCGGTGTTGAAACGACTCGGGGCAGCACGACCTTCAGTTCGGCCGTTTTGCCATGTTCAATCTTCAGCTTTGTGAATTCGGCGTTGTGTTCCGGACCGTGGCTGATCATCACATCGTACTCACCGGACTGCAGCGGCGCGGTGACTTTTCCGTTTTCAGAATAGGCCAGGTTCTTCACGAAGTGTTCGGCAGTTTCCGGTCCCCAGTCTGGAGTTGGCGTTTCACCACTGCCGCGGAATTCCACCTTGGCCGGAATGGCCTGACCGGTCTGGTCGGTCACGACGATGCTGGCCAGTCCTGGAGTAAACTTGTCGACGTTGAGTGCCACATCAGACTGAGCGGGCAAAGGGAACGTTCCCAGATTCTGCCCGGCGATTGTGACTGTGGCATCGCCGTTACCCTGAGGCAGTCGCAGACTGGCCTGGCCTTTGTCATCGGTTCGGACAGTCCCGCGATTCTGTTTGTCGCACTGAATCGCAACGAACGCATCCTGCACGGGTCGTCCATGACTGACGACGGTGAGTTGGACGGCAGTCATCTTGCTGTCGGGGTTGGTATGTTCTTCGAAGTCAGCCAGAACACCCGGCAGATGGCGATGAACGTAGATGCGACGCAGCAGAGTGAAGGATTCTCCGGGTTTGACCACGACCGGTTGACCGTCGGCACGTTCGTAGACCAGCACGGATTCCCGGGCGTTGCTGTTGCAGCGAATCTTAAATCCCGGCGCGTGAACTCCGTAGGCCTGTTGCCAGTACACGTCCTGAAACGAGAAGAAGTCGACAGTGCCGTTCGGGGTTTTGGGCATAATCTCTTTGCCGGCATCGGCACGAAGGTCGTCTTCCAGTGTGAGCGTTACGTCGGCTGATGAGATGTTGGTCCATTTGGATTCAACGTCGATGTAAGGCCGGTCATTGGTGAGGAACCATTTGATTTCCAGCTCGGTAGATTCATTGGGAGCTGCCTTCAGAATCACTGTGGACGTGGCTGTGTTGGCACCGTCGATCGTGACGGATGACGTGGCGGTGGAGACTTCGGACTGGAGGGCCCGAGTGCGTCGACCCGGGTAGAAAGCGCTGAGTTGATCGCTCTCGAAGTCACGAGTGGTCAGGTCGATCAGGCAACCACCGATGTTGCGAACGGTCATGTTGGCATTGCGAGTGGGTACGGGTCTGGCGATCACCGCGCGAATGCGTGAATTCTGCATGACGTAGTCGCCGTAAATGGCGTCGACTTCCTTGCCCTGCGGCACCAGCCGATCCCAGTTGCCTTCCTGCAGCTCTTCCACCAGCACTGTCGGTTCACTCTGAGCGAACACCGGCGATGACAGCATCAGCAGCGCAGCGAGTCCCGGCAGGGCCGTGGTCGAAAGGCATTGAACGATGCGGGGACGGCGGCGGACAAGATCGTCGAATCTCATGACGTGGCTCCGAAGGAGTGCAGGAAGGGCAGGGGTGGGGTGCCATCTTTTCTTCCGCTGACCGGAAACACAAGTCAGCAGCAGAACGGCTTCACGATGAATTCATCATTCATTCGGTGACTCGATGACGTGGCAAGAGAATCTGAGTCTGGCGCGGAGTGGTCGAGTTGTCGGGTTCAAAGCAGGCGTCACTTTCTGAGTGACGATGAGAAGTGCTTGCCATTGGCGAACTGGGTCACTCAGAGAGTGACGTCCACTTTTTAAAATCGGCTGGCTCTCAGCGGCTGAATCAGTTTGAGTCTGTTTTCGGAGGCGTGCGACTTCCAAAGGCCTTTGTGATGGCATCGCTGTCCAGATCCAGGCGATACATCAATTGGTTGTAGTTGTATCGAGGAGTCGGGGGCGAGTTGGTGAAGGTGTTGCAGTACGTGCCTTCAAAATAAATCGTGCGGCCGTTGTCCTGATCAAAGAACGGATGATGGCAGGGGTTGTAGAAACTCTGCTTCGGATGTGTGGCGATTTTGAGTGCTGTGCGGAAGGGACCCTGAGCGGATTCTGCCTCGGAATAGAAGACCTCGCCAAGATGGGAGGGACTGTTTCTGTCCGTTGCAATCTCGATCGCAATCATCACCCACTTTTGTCTCCAGGCATTCCACTGTACGGTGCCGGAATGCATCAGCACGATGCGGTCCGGGTTACTGGCATCGACCGGCAGATAGCGAGCTTCTTCCAGTTTGATCAGGCCTCTCTTCAGCCAGCGTTGTTCGTCCTGCTGAGTCACGGGCGGGCCGACCTTCCAGGTCCAATCCAGTTTGCCGTTGGCGTCTCGCAGGGGCTTTGCCGCCTGCAGTTGCTGGTCCGTGGGATATTCGTCCGGCAGCTCTTCTCGGCACGAGAACGATTCGTACGACGTGGTCTGAAGGACCCTGTCGAGCTGCGAGGGAACTCGAGTGACGGGGAAGGGATTACCGAACGTGTAATACTTCCGGCCATCAATCGTCTGACGAATGGGATGATCTCGCAGCATTCGCCAGGTATCGCGAAGATCCAGTGTCGTGGCGACTTCAAATTGTTCGGTCGTGTGATTCCATTGCACAAGCCCCTGTTCCAGGGGTTCCGCAAGTCCTCGTCGGCGCGAAAAGCACCCCACCAGTTGTTCGGTGCCGCTGTCGTCCGGAACGACCGCCAGGCCATGAATCCACACGACGCCTTCCGGATCAGGCACCGTTGCCATTGCTCGCGCAAATCCATCGTCGTTGGTGAAGTACTTCAGGTTGATACCAACGGACGGATCCAGTCCTCCATTCGTCGGCAGATCTGATACCGCGCCGGCCATGCGATAAAGTCCCAGCGGATACTTCAATTGATTCGTATCGCCCCAGAACCAGTAGATCTTTCCATTGAACAAGGCCGGTTGAATGGAATCCTGACCCAGCACATTGGCATTCAGCAGGGGATGTTCGACCGGTGCGGAGTGTCCCAGTCGCACAGTATCCAGATACACATCGCGGCCGGTGATGCGGTAGAGTCGTTCGGCGGGCTGGCTTCGAGTCATTCGCAGTTCATGTTTCTGCCCGGCAGCCAGTCGCAGCCGTACGCCTTCGAAACCAAACCCGTCCTTCGCGAACTGATAACCGGGCGAATGGACGCGAAAGTAGACCGTCTTCCCAAACAGCTCGGGCTCATTGAGAGCAATTCGCCCCGCGCTGTCGGTGAGGTAAGTGACATCATCGACGGTTGTCAGTTCGACCAGCGGAATGCCGCGACCGGTGATGTCGTCCACAACCTGAATCTCGATCAGGTTGCCGTTGGGATTCCGTTCGTCGGCACCAGAGGAATTCACGCACTGCAACAGCACATACAGACCAGTGATGCAGCAGATTTGAAGTGAGGCCATGTTTGGGGACTCGTGTTGCAGGGTGAAATCGCGACCGGATCTCGGACGGGATCGGGATTGATGATGATCCGGACGGCCATTGAGCGTCGCATCATCTCTGAACGAACTCACAGGTCCAGCGACCGCGATTGCCTGTGCTGACGGCTGTGTTGCCCGAAGTTCGATCAGCCGAAGCGTGTTCATGTCCGCCTGAGAGTTTCAACGGACAACATCGTTTGTAGTTCCGCCTTCAGGCGGAATCTGGACCGTGTCTGAGACGGGCTGCCGCCTGAAGGCGGAACTACGAACTGAATGTCCGACGAGTGACCGATCACCGGTTCCTTTTCAGGCAATTCCCGGATGTGTGCGACCTTTCAAGTGGAAAGTTGAGGCAAATTGGGTAGCTTGGCGGCGGGTTTGCCCACTGAGGAAATCCGACTTTCATCCGACTGAGGAACACTCATGGTTCGTTCGTTGATTGCGTTGGCGTTGGGGACGGGAATGCTGGTGCTGTCGGCGGTGATGCCGATCTCGGCGGACCAGACATCGAAACCTCAGGAAGCCCTTCGCAGCCATCCGCCGAATGTGTTTGCTCTGACGGGTGCGAAGGTGGTTGTCAGTCCGGAGACAACTCTGGAAACGGCAACGGTGATCGTTCGCGATGGCAAGATTGAAGCCGTGGGAGATGTGCCGGTTCCGACCGACGCCAAAGAGATCTCACTGGCAGGCAAGACCATCTATCCGGGATTCATTGACTCGTATTCCGAACAGTCAATGACCAGTGACCGGCTGACCGGTACCGCGCGGTACTGGAATGGTCAGGTCACTCCGCAGTTGTCTGTCGCCGATCAGATTGCTGCGAATCCTGATCTGGCTGTGTTGAGGAAACAGGGGATTGTCGCGCAACTGGTGGCTCCGGCGGACGGGGTGATCCGTGGGACCAGTGCGGTGGTTTCCACAGGCGGCGGCGAACCGAATACCACGCTGATCGCAAGGGACGTTGCACAACATCTGCTGCTGACGCTCAATCGGCGAACTCGAAGTGGTTATCCCGGCAGTCCGATGGGCGCTGTGGCTGTGGCACGACAGGCGTTGTATGACGCGCAGTGGTATCGTGATGCCAAAGCGGCTGTGGCCGCAGATTCGACGTTGCCTGCTCCGGAACAGAATGACGCTCTGGCCGCGCTGCAACCGGTGCTGAACAGTGCAATGCCTGTGATTGTGTCGACATCCAATGAACAGTTTGCCTTGCGAGCTGACCGGTTTGCTTCGGAATTTGGTCTGTCTGTGATTCTGAAAGGCAGTGGGAGCGAGTATCGACGACTGTCCCAAATCGCAGCGACGAAGCGTGCTCTGATTCTGCCGCTGGCGTTTCCCAAAGCGCCGAATGTGACGACTCCGGAAGCGGCTCAGGATGTCACCCTGGAAACGCTTCTGCATTGGGATATTGCTCCGGAGAACCCGGCTCGAGTCGACGCGGCGGGAATTCGCTTCGCGTTGTCGACGGATCGCCTGGAATCCAAAGGCGACTTTTTGAAGTCACTCCGAAAAGCGGTCGAACGCGGACTGTCGCCTGCTTCGGCGCTGAAGGCATTGACCGTCACGCCGGCGGAAATGTTTGGGCTCAGCAGCCAGTTGGGCACAGTTCAGCCCGGGCGTCTGGCCAGCCTGGTGGTGACCGATGGCGATCTGTTCGACAGGAAGACCAAAGTTGTTGAGACGTGGGTATCGGGAGTTCGCTTCGAGCACTCGCCGGCGAAAGCGAGAACACCGGAAGGGCAATATGAACTGCAAATTCAGCCCATCGCGCAGTTTCCCACGAAGCTGTTTGTGGAGATCACCGAAACGGACGGACGACTGAAAGGCCGAGTCTCCCGGCAGCGAATAGCAAAGGCCGAGAAGAAGTCACCAGAGTCTGATAAGGACAAGGCCGCGAAAGACGCGCCGACGAATGAAGCGACGGACAGGCCGGGAGAGGGCAATCCGTCAGCTGCAGCGTCGCAGGAGTCGTCGACTGCGGATGCCGAAGCAGGCAAAACGGAAGCGGCCGAGTCCGGAGGAAAGTCGGCCGAGAAGAAAAAAGAGGTCCTTGACCTGGCGGATGTGAAACTTAACGATGCGCTGCTGTCCGCTCGGTTTGCCGGCAAGGAATGGGGCCTGGAAGGGTCCGTGCGAATTTCCGTGACTCTGACCGAAGTGAATCGGGCGGTGACGGATCGACCGGTGGGTGTTGGCAACATTTGGTGGGGTGATGGTTCATCCGCCAGCCTGACAGCCAATCGCGTGACCACCGAGGACGCGGGTGCTGCAGGCGGAAAGTCCGATGCCGCGCCGGCGACTGAAGCGGCAAAGTCATCGGATGCAGACAAAAAATCGAAGCCCGCATCTTTTGAGGTCAATTATCCGCTGGGAGCGTTTGGCCGAGCTGACATTCCGGCTGCTTCGAAGCTGACGGCGTTTGTGCACGCCACGATCTGGACGTGTGGACCGCTGGGAGTCATCAAAGATGGAACATTGGTGGTGGCTGATGGACGCATCGTGGATGTGGGCAGCAATGTCAGCATCCCGAACGGTGCGGAAGTCGTTGATGTTCGCGGTATGCACATCACACCAGGAATCATCGACTGTCATTCGCATATGGCAACGGATGGTGGAGTGAACGAGGGAACTCAGGCGATTACCTGCGAAGTTCGCATTGGCGATTTCGTGGACGCCAACGACATCACGATTTATCGACAACTCGCGGGTGGCGTAACAGCCGCCAACGTCCTGCATGGTTCGGCCAATCCGATTGGTGGTCAGAATCAGGTCATCAAGCTGCGCTGGGGATTGTCGGGCGAAGGTTTAAAGTTTCGCGAAGCGCCGCAGGGCGTGAAGTTTGCGCTGGGGGAAAACGTCAAACAGAGCAACTGGACGGATGCAACCGGCCGATACCCGCAGACTCGAATGGGTGTCGAGCAGTTGTATCGGGATGCGTTCGAGGCCGCTCGTGATTACGCTCGCAGGATGGATGCGTGGAAGGAAAATCGTCGTGGCCTGCCGCCTCGTCGCGATCTGAAATTGGATGCCCTGCGTGAGATTCTGGAAGGTGATCGCTGGATCCACTGTCACAGTTATCGTCAGGATGAAATTCTGGCGCTGCTGAGGATTCTGCAGGAGTATCAAATCACGATTGGCACGTTCCAGCACATACTGGAAGGCTACAAGGTGGCTGATGAGATGGCGAAAGCCGGTGCGATGGCGTCGGCGTTTTCCGACTGGTGGGCGTACAAGTTTGAAGTCTACGACGCCATTCCACACGCGGGCGCGCTGATGCACAAACAGGGCGTTGTGGTGTCGTTCAATTCGGATGACGGAGAACTGGCGCGGCATCTGAATCAGGAAGCTGCCAAGGCGGTGAAGTACGGCGGAGTGCCTCGCGAGGAAGCGTTGAAATTTGTCACGCTGAATCCGGCGAAGCAGCTTCGCATCGACAAGTACGTGGGTTCGCTGGAAGCTGAAAAGCACGCTGACTTCGTGGTCTGGAGTGGCGACCCGCTTTCGAACTTCAGTCGTTGTGAACAGACCTGGATTGACGGGCGGCGCTACTTCCATCGGGGTGACGACGAACAGATGCAAAGCGAGTCTGCGAAGAGACGGAACACGCTGATTCAGAAGATTCTGGAGTCTGGTGAAGACATGCGTGAACCGGGCGAACGGGATTCGAACCCATCAGCACTGTGGCCACGAGTCGATGAATACTGTCATCACTTCAGTCATCAGCGTGCGCTGAAAGCGGCAGAAGAGCAGACCGAGTGATTTCCAGATGGATTGCTGAGAAGTTGTGTGAAGATCCGTCGGTTCGAGTGAATGAGAGTCAAAAAGACCTGCTGGCGATTGCCGGGGACAAACTCATGCGAAGTGTTGTTGTGCTGTTTCTGATGACGTGTTCGTCCGTCGTGTGTTCCTCTGAGGCATCGGCTTCGGATCAGATTCCCGGCGCTCCGCAGAAGAAGCCGATCGTCTTGAAAAACGCCGTGGTTCACACGATCACGGGGCCTCCGATTGAGGACGGCATGATTGCATTCGACAAGGGACGCGTGACGGATGTCGGCAGGACGGTGTCGATTCCACCGGGGGCCGAAGTCATTGACGTGAAGGGGCGACATGTCTGGCCCAGTCTGATCGAAGCCCATTCGCAGCTGGGGCTGAAGGAGATTTCGTCCACTCGCGCGACGCTGGACTACGCGGAGACGGGAACGATCAATCCCAACGTCAGCGCGCATGTCGCGGTGAATCCGGATAGTGAACTGATTCCGGTGACACGGGCCAACGGGGTTCTGATTGCACTCAGTGCGCCAACAGGAGGACTGGTCAGCGGAAAGGCGTCCGTCATGCAGCTGGATGGCTGGACGTTTGAAGACATGACCCTGAAACCCGACGCTGCGCTGGTGATCAACTGGCCGCGAGTGTCAGCCGCGCCAGCACGACGTGCCGGTCCGGGACCAGCAGAAGACAGTGCGGAAAGTCGCGTCAGCGGTTTGCAGACCCTGCGAGATCTGTTTGATCAGGCTCGGACGTATGCCCGGGCACGGCAGGCCAATCCGGGCGCTCAGGCGTTTGACAGTCGGCTGAGCGCCATGCAGCAGGTAGTGGAAGGCAAGGTGCCGCTGATGGTAGCGGCCGATCGAGCGGATCAGATTCAGTCGGCCGTGGCGTTTGGCGTCGAGCAGAATGTGCGCCTCATCATTTTTGGGGGCTATGACGCCGAATCCTGTGCCGAGTTGCTGAAGCGGTACAGTGTCCCAGTGATCATCGATGCGATTCACAAGGATCCGCGCCGGGACCATGATGACTACGACGCGGCATTCACGCTGCCCGAGCGATTGCGGAAGGCCGGCGTGAAGTTCTGCATTTCCGGGTCCGGCCGATCGGAAAGCTGGAACACTCGCAATCTGCCATATCAGGCAGCGACGGCCGCGGCCTACGGATTGCCGTACGAAGACGCCGTGCGGTCAGTGACTCTTTGGCCAGCCGAGATTCTGGGCGTGGCGGATCGAGTGGGCACGTTGGAAAAGGGCAAAGATGCGACCCTGTTTGTCAGCGATGGAGATCCGCTGGAGACCGAAACTCAGGTGACTGCCGCATGGATTCAGGGACGCAAAGTTGACCTGTCCAGCCGACACACTCAGTTGTTTGAAAAGTACACCGAGAAGTACCGCCAGTTGTCAGAATCCGCGGAACGCTGATCAGATGCCGGATGCGAGCCGTTTTGGACCGGACGCTAACGCGTTCCGGCTGATGGCGGCAATCAGCGTTTGTCGTTCCGCCTTAAGGCGGAAGATTGCGCAACAGGCCCTGCAAAGACCGCCTGCAGGCGGAACTACGAACTGCGAGTTCGTCGCTGCTCAGTGGATATCGAAATCTTCTTCGCTGAGATTCGCGGCGAAGAGATCGTTCTGCACGGGGATCAGGCACGTCAGAATCTGATGCAGCACCTGAGCCGGAGAGCCGTTGGCGTCGACTTCGTGGATCAGTGACGAGTCGTACTGTTCCAGCACCGGTGCCGTCACTTCGCGATAGATAGCAAAGCGGCGGCGAATGATGTCTTCATTGGCATCATCCGTGCGGTTCTCACGAATCGCTCGACGGCGGATGCGATGAATCATGTCTTCTTCGTCTGAGCATTTCAGGTAGATCACTTTCTGGATCTCCAGGTACTCCTGAATCATCTGCACCTGCTGCACGTTGCGTGGCATTCCGTCCAGGATCAGCAGGTCTTCGCGGGGCTTAAACCACGAAAGTGAGATGTACGCTTCGACCGCCTTTCTCCAGATTCGAATCGTCAGGTCATCCGGCACCAGTTCACCTCGGGAGATGTGCTTATACACTTCCCGACCGCTCGGTGAGCCGATGTCGATCGATCGAAAGACATCTCCGACGGACAGGTGAAAGAAGCCTGGGATATGCGCCAGGATTCCGCCCTGTGTCCCCTTTCCCACACCCGGTGGTCCAAACAGCGGAACACAACGATAACGCGATTTCTGATTCATTCAGATTTCCTTTCAAGGGGCTGAGAGCCCCTTGACCCCGGTTCGAGCTACCGCTCGGAGAAAGAAGACCGCTCACGTTGTTCGCTGCCAGCGAACCTGCATGAACGGAGTGCGAATAAAGATTAGTACGAAGCAGCCAGAGGGCTGAGAGCCCCTTGACTCCGGTGAGCCTGACGGCTCGTTGACAAGTACTCACTCACGTTGTTCGCTGCCCGCAAACTGAAGCGCCGCGAACGCGAATCAAATCGGCAAAGTGATGAGCGTTTTTTGACCGCGGGGAGTATGACATCGGTGTTCCGGACAGACCAGCCGACCGCAACTGAGTCGCACGTGATTTCCTGTGGGCACCATCGGCAGTTTCTCAGCAATCCGCTGTCCTTCTTTTGGGAGCCGTACTTATTCGAGAAGAATGCTGGCGATGCAGGCGGTCATGCAGCAGGCCAGTGTGCCGCCCAGCATCGCGCGAAAAGCGATCTCGGTCAGTTCCTTGCGACGTTCCGGTGCCAGTGCTCCGATGCCCCCGATCTGAATGCCGATTGACGCGAAGTTGGAAAACCCGCAGAGGGCATACGTCACGATCACGGCCGATCGCGATGACAGATGCTGTTCTGCGGCGTCCGGCATAAGCCATTCACTCAGGCGTTCATATGCGACGAACTCGGTGGCCACCAGTTTCAGTCCCAGCAGTTCCCCTGCGCGAGTACATTCTGCCCAGGGGATTCCCATCAGCCATGCCAGCGGAGCAAACAGCAGGCCCAGGACGCTGGTCAGAGTGAGCGGCTGCAGGTTCAGTTTCAGCCTGTCAAACAGCCAGCCGGACAGATGCTCCAGAGCGTAGTCGGCCATTGCGATCAGGGCCAGAAACGAGATCAGCATGGCTCCGACATTCAGGGCGAGCTTCAGGCCATCACTGGTGCCGATCGTGGCCGCCTCGATGATGTTGCTGGTCGTTCGCGGCATCGGCGGTTGGCGACTTCCCAGAGTTTCCGGAGTATCGACTTCGGGCTGCAGAACCTTGGCAATCATAAGGCCGGCCGGAGCCGAGATGACGGACGCCGTCAACAGATGCGCGGCGCTGATGCCCATGTTGATGTAGGCGGCCATCACACCTCCGGCGATGGTAGCAAAGCCGCCAACCATGATGGCCATCAGTTCCGATCGAGTCATCTTTGCGACATACGGGCGAATTACCAGTGGTGCTTCCGTCTGACCTACAAAGATATTGGCCGAGGCTGACAGACTTTCCGCTCCGGAGGTCCCCAGCGTCAATTGCATGATTCGTGAAATGATTCCCACCACGACCTGCATGACGCCCAGGTGGTACAGCACCGACATGAAGGCTGAAAAGAAGATGATGGTCGGCAGAACTTTGAAGGCGATGTAGTGCTCAGCAAAGCCCTGACCAAACACCATGGTGCAGCCGGCGTTGACGAAATCGAGCAGCGTGGAAAACAGGTCGCCGATCTTTGCAAAGACTTCTCGCCCGGTGTTTGTGTTCAGAATCACCCAGGCAAAACTGAACTGAAGCAGCGAGCCGCCCACGACAACTCGCAGCGGAAATCGCCTGCGATGAGCGCTCATCAGCCAGGCGAGGAAAATCATGACGAAATACCCAACGCCGGCAATAAGCTGCTGCTGCATATTGAGGTTTCTTCAGAACGGCTGTTTTCGCAGCGCGAAGGATCCTTTGAACGGAAGAAATGTGGCGAGTGGTGGAGCAAGAATAAAAGTCCGGAGACGACCAGTCGCCCCCGGACTTCAGGAAACTGACAGAGCGGTTCAGCTGACTTTTTCCAGCTTTGTGATGCGGCCGGTGGCGACCCATTCGGCCACAAAAATGTCGCCGTTGGCGGCAAAGCAGGCATCGTGTGGATGCACAAACTGCCCGTCGATCCACTTGTCCGGCTGACCACGAAGGTCCTTCACTTCAGCCAGTCGTTCCACATTGCGACCGAGTCGGGCGACCACTTCATTCTTTTCGTTCAGCAGTGTGACGCTGGATTTCAGTTCCGGAACGAGCATCAGATTCTGCCATGTATCGATGTTGGCCGGCAGGCCGAAGCCGGTCAGCGTTTCCAGGTACTTGCCATCCATGTCGAAGATCTGCAGAGTGTCGTGCGCGCGATCGGTGACGACGATGGATGGTTCGCGTCCGGGACGGCGATCGATCCACAGTCCGTGGGCTGTGTTGAACGTGCCTTTTCCTTCACCCGCTCCGCCGAAACTGCTGACCCATTTGGCATCCTTGTCATACCGATGAATGCAGAAGGTGCCGTAACCGTCGGCCAGCAGAAATCCGCCGTCATCGAGGAACGCAAAATTGGTCGGCAGAAATCCTTTGCGATTCCAGGAGGGTTCCGTCGAAGTGTCTTCACCCGGGGCATACAGGCCGGATTCCATCGGGGCTTTGCGAAACCACACGATGTCGCCTTTGAGAGTCAGTTTGGCGAACGCCTTCACCTGCTGGTAGGCGGCGACGTACAGGAATTCTTCTGAGCCTTCCTGTCGCACTTCGATTCCGTGGCCTCCGCCCTGAAACTGAGCTCCGAAGGCACGAATGAATTTGCCGGTGGGATCGAACACAAAAATGGCCGGATGGTCCTTCTGATCGCGACGGCCCTCATGAATGACATACAGGTTTCCGGCACTGTCGACGGCGACGTTGTGAGTCGTCTGCCAGGTGTATTTGTCCGGCAGTTGTGCGAACGCATGATTGACGCGATAGCGGTACTCACCCTCGCCAATGATCACTTCATTCTGAGTGCGGCTGGCAGTGGAAATGGCCGGGGCGGTGAGCAATGCGGCAGAAGCACCGGCGACGGACGTCAGAAAAGTTCGACGAGAGGATGGCTGCGAAGTCATGAGTCGATCCTGCAGGAGTCAGGCCTGGTGGGACAGGTGGACAGAATTCGCTGACACCAGCGTCGGCGAAGAATGTCTGTGTACCAATCGCAGGTCACTGATTCCAGCGACCGGACGTCGCGGCGGAGGCAGCGGTATTGAAGTGGCGATATTCTGTTCTGCGCGAGGCACTGCTCAATAACGACCCTCATCCGGCCTTCGGCCTCCTTCTCCCTGCGAGGGAGAAGGGACAGGAGTGCGCAAATTCAAACATCAGGAGCAGGAGGAAGCTGCCAGTTGATCGGCTGCGTTCCGTGATCGATCAGGAATTCATCAATCTTCGAAAACGGGCGGCTGCCGAAGAAGCCGCGTCGGGCCGACAAGGGAGACGGATGAGGACCTTGGATAATCGTGTGTCGGCTTTCGATGAGCGAAGCTTTTTCCTGAGCTGGCTTGCCCCACAGCACAAACATCAGATTGGGAGATTGATTCAGGATGCGAATGACGTGTGTGGTGAACTGTTCCCAGCCGCGATTGCGATGCGAATGAGGTTCATGGGCACGAACCGTCATGACAGTGTTCAGCAGCAGGATGCCCTGTTGAGCCCAGGACGTCAGGTCGCCATGCGGCGATGGCGGGATGTTTTTATCTGCCTGCAGTTCTTTGAAGATGTTGCGCAGTGAGGGTGGTAATGGCTGTCCGGCTCGGACAGAGAAACTTAATCCGTGAGCCTGGCCAACATCGTGATATGGATCCTGTCCCAGAATGACGACTCGAACCTGATCCAGGGGGGTCAGTCGGAAGGCGTTGAAGACATCGTGTTCGCTCGGGAACACTGCATGCTGGTCTCGTTCCCTGTTCAGGAAGTCGTTCAGATTCCGAAAGTACGGCTGTGCGAATTCGGCCTGCAGTGCGAGGTTCCATGACGCCGGGAGATCTGTCGGCGGGAATCGGGACGGCGCCATGATTCAGGCGCCTTGTTGTGCAGTGGACGTACGGTCTCGCAGGGCAATGGCAAAGGCATGCAGATCTCGTCCAATCTGCAGGGCCTGTTCATGAGACAGCGTCAGTTGTCCGAAACGAACTCCATTGAATGCGTCGGCAATCTGTTCCGGCAAACCATTCAGGCTTGCCGATTCCAGTTGCCGACGAAAGGTCTGGCCAGCCATCCGGGCATTTTCCAGTGCGCTGTTGGAGGCGGGAATTTTCATGCCATGCCGTTCGCACAAACTGCAGAAGCCTTCGTAGAAGCGAATCACAGATCTGGCCGTCCGTCGTCTTCTGGACAGCAGATCGCGGAGCAGGATCCACCAGTCCTGCAGGCGTTTTCCGGAGACGACATGCATGATACCAGCCAGGCACAGCAGAATCACGAATGTGGCCAGTCCTCCCTGCCAGCTGATCCATTCCTGGGGCGATCGCAGAAACCGGGAAATCCGGATGCGAGCGGTATTCAGCAGGCCCTGTTCGCGAATGGTCTGCAGCAAAGATTTGGAGGTTGAAATGACGGGGGCAAAGAAATCTCGCTGCCGCTCGGCCGACATGCGCTGGATGCCATCATTCCAGAGATCTGAAAGGGCAGTCTGCAGATTGGAAATTAAAGAACTGGAGGCATTGCCGGACACACTGCTCTGACGCTCTGACGAAGGAGTGGATTCCACGGTGATCCAGGAATCATCGACCCACGCTTCGACCCAGGCATGGGCATGTCGCTGACGCACTTCAAACTTGCCGGTCAGGGCATTGATCTCGCACCCGTAGTATCCGTTGACCAGCCTGGCGGGAACGGAAACGGCCTGCAGCATCAGTGTGCAGGCGGACGCGAAGTACTCGCAGTGTCCGGTCTTTGTGTTCAGCAGAAAGTCTTCGACCGGGTCGAGACTGCGGTCCTTTCGTTCGGACCGGCGGGAATACTGAAATCCGTTGTCCGGACTGAGGTGCTCAAGGATCCGGTTGATTCGTTCCTCCGGGCTGACCAGTCGATTGTCTTCGGTGCAGATGCGGTTGGCTTCAGCGTACAGGCGGGGAAGCACATTCTTAATATCGAACTCCGGAGCATAGCTGACGGGTTCCGGAATCTGGCGGATGAAGAGATTTGTGCTGCGCTGCAGAAAGTTGCCGTTCATCAGATAAAACGATTCCGGCGTGAGCAGTCGTTCGTCTTCAAAACCCGGTTGCACTCGCACCGGCAGATGCTTCTGCAGGACGCGTTCCGGGCGACAGCATTCCACGACAAAACTCCGCGGTGTGTTTCGCTGTCGACGACGTGAAAACACCAGCGACTGACTGAGTGACAACTGCCGAATGGTCTGATTGCTGGCAGACGGCACTTCGCGAGTGATCGGATACGGAGCGAATGCGAAGGCCACTGAGGATGGATCCTGCACGATCTCCAGGCGAAAATCCGATTCTGCCAGAATGTGGTCACCCGGGCGATGCAGCGATTCCAGAGGGAAGCCGCGTTCTTCGAATCCTCGCATCCACCGGCCGCTGTCATAGCAGGCAAACACATTGCCGCGAAAACGGATTTCGTCCATCTGCATGGCCACTGCAAACTCGTCTGCTGTGATCGGGACTTTCTTTCGGATGTCCAGGACACTGAAGCTGAGAACGCGTTCGTTGTTGTCCATCAGCGTGCCGATGTCGCCCAGTTCAACGGTGTCGCTGAACCCTGTGCGCTGTCCGCCGAGTCCTGCGGTGTCGGCCGTATCGCCAAACAGTGCACTTCCCGGTACCCAGACTCGAGGAAACGCTGCGAACACAAACAGAGCAAGGATCAGTGAGACGACGTAGGAACCACCAACCATCCAGCGAAATCGTGGTCCCACCCAGGTTTCTGAGGGATCACGCTGCAGGCCATGTCGAACCAGAATCTGGGCCCGACCCTTTTCAGGCTGACGTGTTTCCGGTACGGGAGCGTTCTGCAGGCCGAAGAATGTTTGCCAGAAGCGACCGGATCCCAGAACGCCGGATCCCTGAAGTTCCGCAGCGGCTGTGGATGGAGCCGATCCCGAAGAGGACTCAGAGGCACCAGAAGGCAATTCGAGTCCAGATCCCGCCACGTGCCGCTGTCGATTTCGAAACTGGTTCAGAACGCGAAACAGCGAAAAGACGGACAGAGTCCACAGCAGCAGCAGCAGCATGCCCATCATAGCGCCGCCAAAGGCGATTCCTGATGACAGCAGGCCAGCGACCGCGACCTGCAGCACGCTCAAAGCAATCAGCCACCAGTACTGACGATGTCGCTTGGGCAGCAGCAGGACAATCCATGTCAGATAGACCAGCAGATGAGAGCCGGCGAGCAGTTTTCGTTCGAGTGTTCCGCCGGAGAATTCGATCCCCGTGGCAATCAATGCACCAATGCCGAACAGGTTGCCCAGGAATACTGGCAGCCGGATCAGCTGCAAATGGTCCACCAGGATCCAGCCCAGCACGGCGATCAGGGGGGTCAGTGCCGAAGGGAACAACTGGCCCTCACTGCCAGCGAGAGTGATGGCGGCGGCCGACGTTACCAGCGTGATGCTGCGGAAGAACGTGGCCTTCAGTCGTTGATCGCTGATTTCCGGAGACAATTCAGACCGCATACGCAACTCCGGATTCGGCTGCTGTTGTCACCGGGGTAACGGCAATGTCTCCGGGAGTTACCGGCAGGGCAGGGCTGGCGGTTTCAGCGTTGGCATACACGTCGGCCAGCGTCTCATGATCGCAGGAAACGATCAGCATTCGCTGCAGGAGCTGCGCATCGTTTCGGGTATTTTCACGAGCCATCAGTTCCAGGTGCTTTGTGGCTTCGGCACTGCGAGGTGTCAGCAGGACCAGTCGGCTGTTAGCAGACAAAGCCGTCTGAGAGACTCGACTAAGCATGTCGGTCAGCGAAGCCTTGGGAGACACTTCGCAGGTCGCCAGTGATCGCAGCGCCATTTCCCTGAAACGACTGCCGCCGGTGACTTCCAGAGTAACCAGTTCACGACAGGCAATCCAAAGTCGATACAGTCCCGAGGAAGCATGTCGCGTTTGTTCGACGCAAAGTGTTGCGGCCAGGCTGATGGCGAGTTCCTGGAGGTCTTCGGTGAACTCGCGGGTCGGAAAGAGATCCAGCAGAATGATCAGTTCGGCTTCGCGATGCTGCTGATGTTCTTTCACCATCATCCGTCCCTGTCGAGCGGAGCTGCGCCAGTGAATGGCACGAGGACTGTCGCCGGGGCGATATTCACGGATGCTGTGGAATTCGTCATCAAACACACCGATTCGAGCGTTGGCTCGGGATGATGATTCGGCCAGTTCCCGTTCACGACGTTTCCATCCGGGCAGCAGGCGGCCGATGGAAGGATGCACGACCAGTTCACTTTTTCCGGAGATCGTGTGTCCTCGTTCGCCGATTCCCAGTGGAAAGCGTGAGCTGATTCGCAGTGGTCCCAGCTGATAAAGTCCTCGACGAGGGATACACAGTTCGTAAGTGCCTGTCCGTTCTTCCTGCGGTCCCACGCGAATGAACGTGACTGTGGGTTCTTCCTGCAGGCGGTGACCTTCAATGACATCCCGTACTTCGACAACTCGGGACGACAGAAACTGCTTGTCGTTTTTGAGGGTGACTTCCACGCTGAAATAGGAGCCAGCAGACGCGGTCGCCGGATGAAACTTCGCAACACTCACTTTGTTCAGCATCGCGACGACAACCCATCCATTCAGCACGAAGGGCCCAGCCATCATGCCGAAGACCAGCAGCAGCATGTTTCCGGTATCCGGGTTTCCTCCGGTCAACGCCCCGATCGCGATGACCAGCATCATCCCCAGGTACACCATGCCCTCGCGAGGCAGCATCATCCGGGATCGGATTCCCAGCTTCTGAGCCATCGAGGACAGCCAGCGGCGGAAGAGGACTGTCACGATGGCCAGCAGCAGAAAGCAAACACCCATCCCGGCCAGAATCATGCCCGTGAATTCACTCAGATTCGGATACGTCAGCGGGATGACGTAGGCCGCCAGAAAGCAGGCTCCGGCGGCCAGCAGGTGCACAATGCTGTTCGCTCCGAAGGAAGACGGAATCATTGAACGATTCGAAGTCTCCGGCTCCATGGGCGAAATTGTCCGTTCGGCTGAGTTGTGATGGTGATCTGAACCGGACAGAACCCTCCAGGCAACACCAGGTTCCGACAGGCGTTGCAGTGGGCTGCCTCAGTGCACAGAATTCGCCGCACAGAATAGAGTACCGTCGCACGACAGGCGAGTCAGACCCCGGTTGTGAGTTTAATGCAGGTCCGCATTCGAGGATGTTATCGGCTTATGCAGATTCGAACACTTCTTTTCAGCGTGGTGAGCGTGTGTGGGATCCCTGCGTTGGGATTCAACGTCCTGACGGCAGACGACGTCCAGAAGATCGGGCCGGTCTTCAAGGACGGCGAAGCTCAGGTGGTGCCGGAATTCAAAGTGGCGGCCGACTGGATTCGCCACGACCTGTGGGTCGAAACGGAGTTCGATTCTGACGGCGACGGAAAGCGGGATCGCATGCACGTCGATGTGACTCGACAGAAGCAGACAGACACCGAAGGTCTGAAGGTTCCGGTCATCTATGAATCCAGTCCGTATTACTGCGGAACCGGGACGAATGAACCGCAGTTCTTTTGGAGTCCTCGACACGAACTGAATGCTCATCCGCCCCGGCATGAAGTGCCGCCACCGATTCCGCAGCAAAGTCTTCGTCCGACAATTTCAGAATCGCATGTTAATGACTGGGTCCCGCGCGGGTTTGCCGTGGTGCATTCCAGTTCGCCTGGAACCGGTTTGTCGCAGGGATGCCCGACGGTTGGCGGTGACAACGAATCACTGGCACCCAAAGCTGTGATCGACTGGCTGAATGGGCGAGCGAAGGGGTTCACGACTCCGGATGGTGATGAAGAAGTTGTGGCAACGTGGTGCACCGGCAAAGTGGGCATGACAGGCACGTCATACAACGGCACGATTCCGCTGGCTGCAGCGACAACCGGGGTTGAGGGATTGGAAGCCATCATTCCCGTGGCTCCCAACACGTCGTACTACCACTACTATCGCTCGCATGGCCTGGTGCGTCATCCGGGTGGATATATGGGTGAAGACATCAACGTCCTTTACAACTACATCCACAGCGGCAACCCGGATAAGCGAGCGTTTTGTGACGGCCAGGTTCGTGACAGGGAAATGGCTGCCGGGCAGGACCGAGTGACGGGTGACTACAACGACTTCTGGGCAGGCCGCGATTATCTGAATGACATGGAGCCGATGAAGGCCGCCCTGCTGATGGCTCATGCGTTCAACGACTGGAACGTCATGCCCGAACACAGCGTTCGGATCTACGAAGCTGCGAAGGCGAAAGGCGTGCCGACTCAGGTGTACTTCCATCAGGGAGGTCACGGCGGTCCGCCGCCGAAGAAAATGATGAATCGCTGGTTCACTCGATATCTTTATGGAATCAAAAACGAAGTGGAAAAAGATCCTCGCTCCTGGGTTACTCGCGAGACCGACGATCGATCCAATCCCACTTCCTATCCGGATTACCCGCATCCTCAGGCTGAAATGGTTACTCTGTATCCGGGCGGGCAGGGCGAGCAGACAGGAACACTGGTAACCGAGCCGCAATCGGGTGCTGGCACTGCGACAATCGTGGACAACTTTTCGTTCAGCGGAGCGACTTTGGCAAAAGCCGAATGGACGAATCATCGGCTGCTGTTTGCGACGGCCAAACTTACGGAACCGTTGCACATTTCCGGGACCGCCCGACTGAAGATCCGGCTGGCTGCCAACAAACCGGCCGCCAATTTTTCCGTGTGGCTGGTGTCGTTGCCGTGGACGAACAGCGAACGCATCACCGACGACGTGATCACTCGCGGCTGGGCCGATCCGCAAAACTATCGCTCACTGAAGGAAAGTGATCCGCTGGTGCCGGGTCAGTTCTACGACCTGGAATTTGATCTGCAGCCGGACGATCAGATCATCAGCAAAGGCGAACAGATCGGTCTGATGATTTTCTCCAGCGATCGCGACTTCACTCTGTGGCCTCAGCCGGGAACTGAACTGACGGTGGATCTGGAAGCGACATCGCTGATGCTGCCCGTGGTGGGCGGAAATGGGGCGTTTTCGCAGGCGATCACCCCGAAGGATCCGGCTCCATAGGCAGAGTGGGCACGAGTGCTGGCACACGATGACGGCGTGTCAGCGGTCGGATTTCGGACTGCACCACGCTTCCCATTGTTCATTCAGCCAATCGGAATCCGGAGCTGCGTCCGTGATCAGACAGCGGTAGCGGCTTGTGAACGGATGATCGCGGTCGATGACAAATTCGTCATCAACACACGGCGAAAACACAAAGTACGGCTTGGTGGGATGAATCCGTGCGGCCTGCGGCGAACGAAAGTTGTCGCGGTGACACAGCACGGTAATCGAGACCGGCTTTCCGTCGATCTGCCCGGTCAGACTGACCCAGCGAGCGTGTTCATGGTTGCCTTTGATGCGATCGGATCCCAGATCGTTCAGGAATGCACTGGGTTCACGCTTCGATGAGGGATCCGCTTCGTCGGAAACCCTCTGTGCGTCGCTGTCTTTGCCGGTCAGCCAGCGCGAGGGCCCGCGAAGAGCCATTCCGCCATAGTGATACTTCTGCACCAGAAGCGGCTGATCTGTGAGGGCATATTGAGTGGTCTGCAAATCGAACCCATGGTAAGTGCCGTCGGTTTCAAAGGCCGTGACGATCCAGCGTTCGCGCAGGATATCGATAACCGGAGACTGCTCGGCTCGATGCACCAGATCTGTTTCGAAACCAATCTGTCCATCGTCGGCAAACGTGCGAACAATTCGCTGATGCAGAACTCGCCCGGTTCCTCCTGCCAGATTCCAGAAATCGATCTCGCGATCCATCCAGGTGGTCCGCACCCAGGCAGAAAACAATCCGCTCTGATGAGCGTGATCGGCCGGGTAAGCTTCCGTGACGATTCGTCCGGCCGGTGATGCAATCGGATGCAGATTTCCCGAGCGGGCGTAGACGGGATCGATGCCTGACGGCACAGCGGGCGGTTTTTTGTTGTAAACCAGTACGGTCCGGCCCGCTTGTCGAATGGTGACCGTTTCAGCCGACTCTTCGAGCTGCAGAGATCCCTGCGTCAGGTCTGAAGAGTACGGCTGAGGAACCGTGGCCGTCTGGATTTTTTCGATCGCAAACAGTGAGGCTGTTTGTGGCACTGCGGCGGTCAAAGTCTTTGCCACGAGCGCGCCAACGGCTCGGCTGCCTTCGACATTCAGATGCGTGTGATCAGCGCCCTTTTCATTCATGGGCTCAAATGCTCGGAAAGCTTCTGGCCCCAGTTGTTCGCACTGCACAATGCTCAGGGCATGCAGGTCGATCAGCGGCACATCTTTTTCGCTGGCCACGATGGCGGTCGCTGTGGCGTATTCGGCCAGCGTCGGTTCGATTGTTCCGCTGGTTGACCAACGACGTCGAGTCAGCGAGGTGATCAGCACTGGCTGGATTCCGGCCCCACGCGCTTCATCGACAAATGCTCGCAGATGATCCCGAAAGGCACCGTCAGCGGCCGATTCACGTTCGGGACCTTTACCCGGCTGATCGTTATGTCCGAACTGAATCAGCAGATATTCGGGCTTTGCATCGAGGCATTTCTGCCACCAGCCTTCTGAGCGGTAACTTCGCGAACTCCGACCACTCTTTGCGAGATTCAGGCAGTTGGCATCTGGATTCAGCAGTTCCGCAAAGCCGCGGCCCCAGCCCGCTTCGTCGGTGACCGTAGAATCACCGGCCAGCACAAACGTCACTCGTTTTAAATCGCTCGCTTCGACATTAGATGTGGAATGCGATGCCAACAACAGCGTCAACAGGGCCAGTGACAACCAGCAACGCCGCTGCACAGCGTGGCGATGACTCATGGGCGATTCCTCTCTGCACGTCACACAGAACAATGCTGTTCGGAGAACAGACGTGCAGACGAGTCTACCGTAACTGACCACGCGAGCCCACTTGTTCAGTGATCTGCGATGTGGAACCACCGGGACAAGCATGGGGCTCTGACGAAGTCAATGCGTTGCCGGGTCTGCAAAGAGACAAAATACTCTGTCTGGTTGCGGTCAAAGCCGCCTTACTATTCGATTTCAAGGATCTCCATCCGCAGGATGCCTCGAGGGATGGTGACTTCGACTTTGTCACCGACCTTCTTGCCCAGCATCGCGGCGGCCATGGGACTGGTGGTCAGAATCTTCATGATGTCGCCGTCGTAGTCTTCTTCGCCTGGACCCACGAGCTCGTACAGTTCTTCGGATCCATCGGACAGATCCTTCACTTTGACCTTTGCGCCGAAGACCACTGAGTCCTTGGGTTTGTCGCTGCGTTCGACGATGTAGCAGCTGGACAGCTTGGACTTCAGCTGATTGATCTTGGCCTGCATGTATCCCTGCGTCTCGCGCGCGGAGTGATATTCGGCGTTCTCTTTCAGATCGCCTTCTTCGCGGGCCGTCTTGATGCGTTCCGCGATCGCTGGCATGTCGACATCTTCCATTACGCGAATTTCTTCACGGATTTTGTCGTAACCTTCGCGGGAAATGGGTTGGCGTTCCATAACAGACCTCGACACAAACGCGGGCTGCCAGCATCAGGACTGTCGGCAGCCGTCTTAAATACAAACTCGAATTCATGCACGCACGATGCGGACATGGTTGTGGACAGCGAATACTGTGAGTGGCTTCCGGAATTCGGCTGGCCAGCACACTGAACAACGGATTTCAATAAGCGCAAAAAAGCACTGGCAGGCGCGGACTCTTCCAGGTGGCAGCAGCGGCAGGAATCTGCGTCAGCAGTGTGAAAAAGATGTCAGGAACCAAAAATCGACGACACACTCGGGCGACGACCGCTGTTGGTTCCTGACATCTCTTCCGGAGTCAGGCAGCTCACGATTTCGTGACAGAAAGAGACGAACGATCCGTTCGAAATCGGTGACTGAATAAACAAACAGGCGGCTGAAAGGGATGCCTCTCAACCGCCGATTCGCGTGACCGGTCAGTATAACCGTCCGGATTCAATCAGGCTATGTAATTTCCTTCCACTGACCGCATTTCGCGCTGTCCAGAACGGCTTCGCAGATCTTCTGGGTTTCCAGGGCATCGCGGAAGGTCGGATGGCATGGCTTGTTGGCTTCCAGCGCAGCAATGAAATCCGCGACCTGATGCACGAACGTATGTTCATAACCGATCTGCAGTCCCGGAACCCACCAGTTGCCCATGTACGGCATGTCGCCATCGGTGCAGTGCACCTGATGCCAGCCGCGGACCAGGGAATCGTCGCCGTGATCAAAATATTCCAGCCGATGCAAATCGTGCAGATCCCATTTGATCGAGGCATTCTCGCCATTGATCTCGAACGTGTAGAGTGCCTTGTGACCGCGAGCGTAGCGGGTCGATTCAAACAGACCCAGCGAGCCGTTGGCGAACCGACACAGGAACGCACAGGCATCATCGATGCCGACCTTCTCGACCTTGCCCGTCAGATTGTGCTTTCGCTCTTTGACGAAGGTTTCCGTCATGGCGGTGACGCTGGTGATCGAACCGTTCAGCCAGATCGCCGTGTCGATACAGTGAGCCAGCAGGTCACCCGTGACTCCGGAACCAGCCGCCGCCACATCCAGTCGCCACAGTGCCGCACCGCCCTGTGGCAGATCAGCGTTAATGGTCCAGTCCTGCAGGAAGTTTGCTCGATAATGGAAGATGCGTCCCAGCCGACCTTCTTCGATCAGTTGCTTGGCCAGGGAAACTGCCGGCACTCGACGATAGTTGTACCAGACGGTGTTCGCGACACCTGCCTTTTCAATGACTTCCACCATCTTCTGGCCTTCGACCGGATTCATGGCCAGTGGTTTCTCGCACAGCACCATTTTGCCGGCCTGAGCTGCCGCGATGGCGATTTCCGCGTGTGAATTATTCGGCGTGCAGATATCGATGGCGTCAATATCTTTTCGCTCGATCAACTTCCGCCAGTCCGTCTCTATGGATTCGTACTGCCACTGTTCGGCGAATTTCTTCACCTGATCTTCACTTCGTCCGCAGATGGCTTTCAATACGGGACGGTGCTTCAACTCGGGAAAGAAATCGTTGACTCGCTTGTAGCCGTTCGTGTGCGTCCGGCCCATAAAGCCATAACCGATCAGGCCGATGTTCAGAGGTTTGAGAGACATGGTGAGTGATCCTGATTGATGAAGAGCACGATTGAAGGGAATGACCAATGACTAATGAAAAATGACCAATGGATCGCGATGCATTGGTCATTGGTGTTTGGACATTCGAGATCTACGACCACCCGTGGGCGTTGCGGACTTTGATCATGGTGTCCAGGATTGTGTTCCAGGTCTTTGGGTTTTCCAGAGTCGCATTCGGGAACATGCAGCCATCCCAGCAGATGTGCTGAATGCCTCGCTCGGCGGCGTCCTGCAGCCAGTAACCCGCGCACTTCACGATGTCCAGCTTTCCATTCGGATCGTCAGCCGGGCAGTGCTTGCCGGTCTTGTCATGGGAACCCGCGCCGTGGACATGTCCGTCGTTCTGGGCCACGTGGAAGTCGATTGTCCACGGACGCAGTTTGTCCGTCATGACTTTGTATGCATCCCAGAATTCGGTGTCGGTATAACCGTCCTTCACCAGAGCACATTCGGGGGCGTTGTAGCCGAGCAGGTACAGATAGGTGTGAGCCAGGTCGCACTGGAAGCCCAGTGATCCCGGCATGTCGACAGTTTCCAGCAGGTTCAGCATATCTTTCCAGCTATGCATGCCGGCCCAGCAGATTTCGCCTTCCGCCGCCAGTCGTTCGCCGTGAGCGGCCGCGATGATGGCGGCTTCGCGGAATGTGGCTGCAATCGTTTTCGTATTCACTTCGGGGTTCTCACGCCACTTGGCGACACCGAACTCGGCCGAGTCAATCCGGATGACTCCGTACTGGCGAACTCCATGGTCATTGAAGATCTTCGCGATGCGACAGGCCTTCTTTACGGACAGGATAAACCTGGCTCGCTGAACCGGAGTCCCCATAGCCGAATCACCGACGGTACCGGGCCAGATCGGGGCCACAAGAGAACCCACGGTGAAACCATGGGATGCGATCTTGTCGGCGATCCGACGCAGATCTGACTCGCTGGCATCAGGGTCGGTGTGAGGATGAAACAGGAAGTAGTCGATGCCATCAAACTTCTGACCATTCACACTGGCCGCTGCCGACAGTTCCAGCATGCGATCCAGACTGATTGGCGGTTCCTGACCTTCACCAGTGCCCTTACCAACAAGACCCGGCCACATGGCGTTGTGAAGCTTGGGAGCGGAATGTGACATAAGGCGGGACCCTTTCAGGAAGAATGACCAATGTCTAATGAAAAATGACCAGGAATCGCAGTTAGGTTCCGGGGTCAGAGTTACGATGAATTGCAGCAAAAATGCGAGTCAATTCATCTGGTTCTTTCCAAAGACCTCGTGCCGTATCGTTTGCTTCAGCGCCGGCCGCGACCAGCATCCTCAGCCAGTGTTTTGTTTCTCGGGATTCTCTGCGACCGAGACCAATTCGATATCGAAACTCGCGTCGGGTCGCAGATTCATCCGCTTCACAATAATTTGCACCAATGCTGCATGCCGCACGGACCAATTGACTGATCAAAGGCTATGTGATGGCTGTCCTCGGAACACTCTGACAGAACTCGATCACAGATTCGCCGAAAGCCGCAGTTCGCTTCTCAAGATCGAAACCTGTTGGTTTCTGATCGCTTGCCATTGCCGCCCCGCTTTCTGCAGCTCATTGGTCATTTACTTCTTCTTATAGTCCCCTACGTTCGGAGCTTTCGGCTGAGCGTCCGGACCGAAGTAACGCAGGGTGACCAGCGGCTCGGTTCCGGTGTTGTGGAACTCGACTCCATCGGCTGCCGCTTTTGCGGTGACAAATACTTCGTCTTCCGTCATCGCCCCGAAGCGAATCATGCTGGGGGACTGCAGAGTCAGCTTGCCGATTTTTCCATAACCCTGAACCGTGATCAGGCCGTAAGCACCGCCATCTTTGATGGTGCACTTCGCACCCG
>Ga0209573_1001973_pt1 | contig 28266 bp, 19 predicted proteins | sample TNRBio252014_DNA_FD_185870 | JGI IMG/M metagenome (GOLD analysis project Ga0209573, IMG submission 185870) | Wastewater treatment Type I Accumulibacter community from EBPR Bioreactor in Madison, WI, USA - TNR Reactor_6/25/2014_ DNA (SPAdes)... | ecosystem: Engineered > Bioreactor > EBPR >... | reverse complement strand
CTCCAGGCTTCGCCCGGCCGGTAGGCCATGGAATGGCCCAAGCCGAAGCTGGTCAGGTCCCGTTGGGTATAGGCGGCCAGGGTGGCGCTGAAGCCCTCCGTGGCCCAAAGCGCCGAAGTTTCTTCGTACAGCGCGCCTTCGTCGAAGGCCAGGCCGGAGCGCATCTGCAAGAGGTGACGCAGCGAGATATTCCGCTGCTCGCGTTGCAGTGCATCCCCAAAGGGCTCGCGCAGCTCACCGCCCAGGGTTGCGTCCAGGTCGGTGATAGCGCCCTCCGCCTGGGCCATGCCGTACAGCGCTGACGTGAAGCTCTTGGTCACCGAGGCCACCTGGTGCAGGCGGTCGGCGTCGTAGCCGTTGAAGTACTCCTCGTAGACCAGATAGCCGTCCTTGACGATCAGCAGGCTGTCCAGGAAGGGCATCTCCTGCTCGATCTGCGCCCGCAGGCCGGCCAGCGCCGCTTCGTCCAGGCCGCGGTTGGCCGGCGCGTCGCTGCGCCAGCCGTCCGTCGGCCAGTAGTCGCGCACGGGGGCTGGTGAGGCCGGCACGACGGGCGTTGCCGGTAGCCCGCCGCAGGCGGCCAGGAAAGCAAGGCATGCGGCAAGCGCGATCAGGATCAAATGTTTGCGCGGAGAGTATTGCAGATTCGACATCGTGCAGATATTCCTTTCTACCAAATTCGTCCTTCCTGCATCGAATGACCTACCGTGAAAAGGCGAGATCCGAGTGATCATATGGGGTTAAACGTAATGCGACGGGAATTTCAGACCACGTAGCAACGCGTTGTGCAACACACTGAGGTGAAAGCAGAATACCTGCTAACCGTCCAAAAAACGTTACGAAAAGCGTCACGAAACGCCAAGAGTGCCGTGAATTCCCGTTGCGGCGTCCGGCGCAGGCGATGGATCGGCCATCGCGTCTGCGCCGGACGCCGCTGGCGCGGCCTGGCAGATTGGCTGTCTATGGCTCGCGCAGTACGTAGACGGTCGAACGGTCCTTGGCGGCGACGTAGATGTTGCCCTCGCCGTCGATGGTCATGGCCAGCAGCAGGGCCGTCGGTTCGCCGCTGCCCATCTCTGGGAACCACTTGCCCAGGAACGTCCCCGCGCCGTCGAACTTCTGGATGCGGCCGGACTGGTCCGAGACGTACACGTGGTCATCGCCATCGACCACCAGCAGCATGGGGAAGTCGAACTGGCCATCGCCGCGGCCCTGGCCGCCCCACTGCCCGACGACCTCGCCGTTGCCGTCCATCTTGAAGACAATGTTCTGGAACGCCAGCGGCATGAAGAGGTTGCCCTGGCTGTCCACCGCTGCCTCGCCTGCGGCCGCGTGGCTGGCGACGAAGGCGCCGTCCAGGTCGTACTGCTGGACGCCCGAGAAGTCTGCGACGTAGAGCCGACCCAGCGCATCGACGCTGATCGGTCCCGGCACGTTGAGCACGGCATCCTCCGCGCCGAGGTTCGACCACATGGCCAGGTGCTTGCCTTCGGAGTCGAACTTCTGCACGCGGTTGTTGAAGCTGTCCGACACGTAGACGTTGCCGTCGGCATCCACGGTGACGAAGCCGCCGTCGATCGGCGGGCCGCCTGGAGGCGGCAGGAACTCGAACTGGCCCGCCTCGCTGCCGCGCTCGCCCCAGGCCGCCAGCCGCCGGCCATCCCGGTCGTACTTGACGATCTGAGCGTTTTGCAGGTCCACGGCGTACAGAATACCCTCTCCGTCGACGGCGATGTCGTGCGGCTTGATGTCCAGGTCGAACGTGCGCACCTGCTCCAGGATTGCAGCGGCCGGTTCCACGGCTGCCGGGGCCGGGGTTGCGGTGGGCGGTGGAGGCGGCTGCGTCGGCGCCGGCGTAGCCGTGGGCGCAACGGGGGGCGCGGGCAGCGCTGCACCGCAGGCCGCCAACAGGGAGACCAGCGCTATCAGCAGGATAGCCGACCCGGCCTGAGTGATCATACGCTTCCTCGTCATCGGAGTTCTCCTTGGTCAGACTGGTAGTGGTTTCGTTCGGCTGGCTAGCCGATCCTGCTCGCTACAGGCAGGCCCACCGTAACACGTCGCCGTTAACGCAGCGTCTCTCAGCCGGCAGATTTCGGCGAATATCGGCGCTTGGCGCCGATTCCACGGAATTCGACCCTTGAACTCCCATCGAAACGGCTGTCCTGCTCGCAAAAACCGCGGACCTCGCTCGTTTAACATCAATAGGGTGTTGAACGAGTCTTGTGCTACAATTGCGGCGTTTCCGTACCACAAGATGCATCAGGCTTTGAGTGAACTCGTGGTCGAATTTCGTTTCCTGGGCCAGTTTGCGCTTCACCTCGACGGCGAACCTGTCCGCCTGGCATCGCGGCCGGCGCAATCGCTGCTGGCGTATCTGTGCCTGCACGCCGGCGCCAGCTTCCGCCGCGAGAAGCTGGCCGGCTTGCTGTGGCCGGACACCAGCGACGTCAACGCCCGCAACAACCTGCGCCAGGCGCTCTGGCGTATTCGCAAGGCGCTGGAACCCGGCGCTGCCGACGGCCAGGGCTACTTCGTGGCCGACGATCTGAGCATCGCCTTCCAGCCCCGCGCGCCCTACTGGCTGGATGTAGAGGCGTTGACGCGGCCGGTGTCGCCCGACGCGCCGGCTGCCGAGCTGGCGCAGGTCGTGGACGTCTACGGCGGCGAGCTTTTGCCCGGCTTCTACGACGAGTGGACCGTGCTGGAGCGGGAGCGCCTGCACGCCGTCTTCGAGCGGCGCATGGGCCGGCTGCTGGAGCGCCTGATCGCCGAGCGGGACTGGTCGCAGACGGTCGGCTGGAGCGAGCGCTGGATTGCGCTGGGCGCCAGCCCCGAAGCGGCCTTTCGCTCGCTGATGCTTGCCCACGCCGCGCAGGGCGATCTGTCGGCTATGGCCGCCGCGTACCAGCGCTGCGCAGACGCCCTGTGGCGCGATCTGGGTGTGGAGCCGTCTGAGCAGACCACGACGCTTTACCGGCAACTGCGCAACCCACAGGCCCGCGCGGCCGCGCTGCCCGGTGCGCCACTGGCCGGCGCTGACGTCCCGCTCGACCCAGTCCCTGACCTGCTGAACGCAGCGCCCTCTCCCGGCGAGCCGCCCTTCAAGGGCCTGCGCCATTTCGACGAGGCCGACCGACATCTCTTCTTCGGCCGCGAGCGGTTGGTCGCCAGCCTGGCCGGCCGGCTGATCGGGGGCGAGGCGTTCCTGGCCGTCATCGGCGCATCGGGCAGCGGCAAGTCGTCGCTGGTGCGCGCCGGGATTGTGCCCGCGCTGACGGCGAGCGAGGCCAGTTCTGTCCAAGACCTGGCGCCGGCGGGCGTCCGCTGGCGCAGCGCCATCTTCACGCCCAGCGCGCGGCCACTGCAAGCGCTGGCGGCGGCTGTGACGCCCCCAGGCGGGGGCGATGCGGCGCAGGCGCTGGCGGACAGTCTGGCCACGGAGCCGGCCGCGCTGAGCGGCTTCCTGCGCAGCCAATTGGCAGCCGCCGCCCAGCCAGGCCAGCCAGCTCCGGCTGACGGCCATTGGCTGATCGCCGTCGACCAGTTCGAGGAGCTGTTCACCCTTTGCCGCAGCGCCGCAGAACAGCGCGCCTTCGTCGATGCGCTGCTGGCCGCGGCTGATTCGGCAGGCGACGCGCCCGCGACCGTGGTGATCGCCCTGCGCGCCGACTTCTATGCCCAGTGCGGCCAACATCCCGCGCTGCGCCAGGCGCTGGCTGCGCACCAGGAGTTCATCGGGCCGATGAGCGCCGAGGAGCTGCGCCGGGCCATCGAAGCGCCTGGGCTGCAAGGCGGGTGGGAGTTCGAGCCGGGCATCGTCGACTTGATCCTGCGCGACGCGGGCGACGAACCAGGCGCGCTGCCGCTGCTGTCCCACGCCCTGCTGGAGACGTGGCTGCGCCGCCGCGGGCGCGTCCTGACCCTGCAAGCCTACGCCGAGACCGGCGGCGTCCACGGGGCCATCGCCCGCACCGCCGAGGCGGTCTACCACCATCGCCTGACGCCGGAGCAGCAGCCGCTAATGCGCAGCATCCTGCTGCGGCTGACCGAACTGGGCGACGAGGGCTTGGACACGCGCCGCCGGGCGACGCTCCAGGAGCTGGCGTCGAGCCCGGCCGCGCAGGCGCAGGTACAGCACGTCCTGGCCATTCTCAGCGACGCCCGCCTGGTCACGGTCGACCAGGACACGGTGGAGATCGCGCATGAGGCGCTGATCCGGGCCTGGCCTACCCTGCGCCAGTGGCTGGCCGACGACCGGGAGGGGCTGCGCCTGCATCGCCGTCTGACCGAAGCCGCGCAGGCCTGGGAAGAACTGGGGCGCAATCCCGATGAGTTGTATGGCGGCGCGCGGCTGGCGCTGGCGCGCGAGTGGGCCGAGAGCCATCCGACCGACCTGAACGCGCTGGAAGGGCAGTTTCTGGCGGCTTCCGTGGAGCTGGCCGAGCGTCGTCAGCGCGAGCAGGCCGCCCAACAGGCCAGGGAGTTGGAGGCAGCGCGCGCCCTGGCCGAGACGCAGCGGCAAAAGGCCGAGGCCGAACGGCGCCTGGCCGACGAACAGCGCCAGACCGTCGTCCGGCTGCGCCGTCGCGCCGTCTTCCTGACCGTCGCCATGGTAACCGCCCTGGCGCTGGCCGGTTTGGCGCTGTTCTTGCGCGGCCAGGTCCAACAGGCTGCGCTGCGGGCAGAGGCCAATGCGACCCGCGCCGAGCAAGAAAGGCGCATTGCGACCTCCAGGGAGCTGGCCGCGGCGGCCGTGTCCAACCTGGCGCTGGACCCGGAGCGCAGCATCCTGCTGGCGATGGCGGCCATCTCGCAGACGCGCGCGGCAGACCTGCCTGTGCCGCGCGAGGCCACGGAGGCGCTGCACCAGGCGCTGCTGACCTCGCGCCTGCGGCAGACGCTGCCGGGACCTTACGGCGTGGCCTTCAGCCCGGACGGCGCGCGGCTGGCCACCGGCGGACCCGCCAGCTCGACGACGATCTGGGACCTGGCCTCTGGCGAGCCCGCGCTCACCTTCACCGGGCACAGCCGCGACCTCTACGGCGTGAGCGTGCAGTACAGCCCCGATGGCCACAAGCTGGTGACCGCCAGCGCGGACGGCACCGCCGTCGTGTGGGACGCCGCCAGCGGCCGCGAGCTGGCCAGGCTGCGCGGGCACATCGCCAACGTCTACGATGCGCTGTTCAGCCCGGACGGCGCCCGCATCGCCACCACCAGCGCCGACGGCACCGTGCGGCTTTGGGATGCCGTCACAGGCGAGCGCCTGCTGGTCGTGCGCCAGCCCAGCGCCGCGGGCATCGCCTTCGATCCAACCGGGGAACGGCTGGCTGTCGCGACGGCTGCGCCCAGCGCTGCACCCGTCTGGCTCTGGGACACGCGCACGGGCCAGCAGGTCGGCGCGCTCGGAGCGTTCGCACGCGACACCACCGACGTGGACTACAGCCCCGACGGCGCCAGCATCGCGGTGGCCGACGGTAGCGGCGAGAGCGCGATCTGGGACGTCCAGAGCGGGCAACGGCTGGTCAGCCTGGGCCGGGGCGCTCCCACGTACTCCATCCGTTTCAGCCCCGACGGCCAGCAAGTGGCCACCGGCGGCACCGACGGCGTGGTGCGCGTGTGGGACGCCGCGACCGGCGGGCTGCTGCTGACGTTGCCGGGACACGCCGCCACGGTGACCAACCTCGACTTCAGCCCGGACGGGGCGTTGTTGGCCACCGCCAGCGCCGACGGGGCCACCAGGCTGTGGGACATCAGCCCGGCCGGCAGCCGCGAGCTGTTGACCGTTCCCGCGCACGACGCCGTAGTCTACAGCGTCGACTACAGCGCGGACGGCGCGCGGCTGGCCACGGCCAGTTGGGATCGACGCGCGGCGGTCTGGGATGCGCAGTCGGGCGAGCTGCTGGCCAGCCTGCCGGAGCACCCGGACAGCATCGCTCGCGTTGCCTTCAGCCCTGATGGGCGTTCGGTCGCCACAGCCGCCTACGACGGCGTGGTGCGCCTCTGGGATGCGGCCAGCGGCCAGCCGATCCGCTCCATCGCGGCCCACGGCCCGCTGGACATCGACGTGGCCTGGGACGCCGCCGGACAGCGGCTGGCCACGGGCGGCTCCGACGGCACGGTGAAGCTCTGGGACGCGGCAACAGGCGAGATGTTGGCCGAACTGGACGGTCACAGCAACCGCGTGCACCGGGTGGCCTTCAGCCCGGACGGCGCGCTGCTGGCCTCGGCCAGTTGGGACGGCACGGCGCGCGTCTGGCGCGCCGGCTCTGGCGAACACGTGGCGACCCTGGCAGCCGATGGCGGCCAGGTGAAATCGGTGGCCTTCAGCTCGGATGGCAGCCGGCTGGCAACGGCGCACGAAGACGGCGCGGCGCGCCTCTGGGGCCTGGCCAGTCTGGCCGGGACGCAGCCGCCGGCGCCGACGCACACCCTGGCCGGCCACACCGGGTCAGCTTGGGACGCCGCGTTCAGCCCGGATGGCGACCTGTTGGCCACCCTCGGCTTCGACGGCGCGGTCAGGCTGTGGAATGCAGCAACCGGGGAGGAGCTGCTGGCCATCCCCGGCGAAAACAACGGCGCCGACCTGCAGTTCAGCCCCGACGGCCGCTTCGTGGCAACCACCAGCGGCAGCGGCAAGGTGCTGGTCTACGCGGTGACACTCGACGACCTGCTCGCCCTGGCGCAAGCGCGCCTGACGCGCTCCCTCACCCAGAGCGAGTGCCAACGCTACCTGCATCTGGACGAGTGTCCGGGTTGATTCGCCGGTTGCTCACTTCCTGAACTATCGCCGCTGTGCTATAATGGCGGTGTGATGACACAAGCTCGGATTACGAACATGGAGTGAAGCCTGATGGCTTATCGCTACGAACCTGATGTGCGCCTGGATACGGCTGATGCTCGACGGCCACAGTTGGTGGTGGCTGTCCCTCTTGACCAAGCAGATACCGTGCGCGACGCGCTGGCAAAGCTGACGGTCAGCGGCGTCCCGGGCGCTTCCGCGCGCGAGGTCATTCTGGAGGCGCTGCGCACGGCCGCCGAGCAAAGCTACTTCTGGTCGCCGGAGTGGCAGGAGAAAGAACGCGCTGCCGACCTAGCCCTTGCCGAGGGCCGATTTGAGACATTCGACGGCGTGGACGACATGATCGAGTTCCTTGCGGAGTATGACGCTGCCGAAGTAGACCAGCCCCAGCAGCATGGTCAGAGCGGTGTACAGTAGCGTCTTGCGGATGGTCCCTTCCAGCATCATCAGCCGGCCGACGGTGTGCCGCGGCCGGTGGGAGAGGATCAAGGCCCCGGGCACGGCGAACACGGCAAACACGAACACAGTCGTCAGGCCAGCAATTGCCTGAAGGAAGTTGCCAGGCGGCTGCTCGCGCAGCCGCCAAAGCACAGCGGCAACTGCACCCTGTCTCTTGTGAGACATCGCTACTCTCCTTCTTTCTGCAAAAATGATACGGAATTGACGCCGGGCGCTCGAACTTACACTACACCACAGCCATCCCCATCGACAGTATGAGAGTGGAACACGGCTGACCATGGCGGGACGTTGACAAAAGCCTCAAACTGACGCACAATAGCTGCCAGAAACGGCCTATCTCCGGTCAGCCTTCAGCGCTGACCGCCCGTCCGCCCACATTGTGGGCGCTCCCATCCTGCGTGGGCGCCCGCCCCTCGTCGACTCACCGTGGAGTTGCCATGAAACTCGTCTCCTATCTCCTCGCAGCCATTCTGGCTATCCTGGGCTTCATCTTCCTGACCGGTTCGCAGGGCCAGTTGATTCGTCTGATCATCGGTGTGGTGCTGCTGATCGCAGCCGGCGCAGTGATCTATTTGTTCCGCTCTAAGCCTCAGGTCACGCAACACACCGTCGTCCAGCAGATCGACCTGAGCGGCGACGTCAACCTGGAGACTATGAAGTGCAAGGTCTGCGGCGCGCCGCTGGCCAAAGAGTCGCTGGAGGTCAAGGCCGGCGCGATCTTCATCACCTGCGCGCACTGCGGCTCCAGCTACCAGTTTGAGGAAGAGCCTAAGTGGTAGAAGAGTCCGGAGCTACACAGAGGACACAGAGAAGAGGCAGAGGAGTCGCTGAGGACACAGAGAAAAGGCAGAGGAGTCGTTGAGGACACAGAGAAAAGGCAGAGGAGTCGCTGAGGACACAGAGGACACAGAGAAAAGGCAGAGGAGTCGCTGAGGACACAGAGGAGACGCTGAGGATACCGTAAGTTCCTGCCCCCTCTCTGTGTTTCCCGTGTCTGCTCCGTGCCCTCTGTGTCTGCTCCGTGCTCTCTGTGTCTGCTCCGTGCCCTCTGTGTCTGCTCCGTGCTCTCTGTGTCTGCTCCGTGCTCTCTGTGTCTGCTCCGTGCTCTCTGTGTCTGCTCCGTGCTCTCTGTGTCTGCTCCGTGCCCTCTGTGTCTGCTCCGTGCTCTCTGTGTCTGCTCCGGTTCCGTATTTCTCTTCTGCGTTCACCATGCTAAAAGGCCTACACCTTCCCAGACGCTCCGACCGTCGCCCGCCGCCGGCCGGACTGCACACCTACCGCGTCGCACTCGACGGCGGCCAGATGCGGCTGCACCTGCGCGTCGAGCAGGACGGATCCGGCGTGCTCTTCCGCGATGTCAGCGAGGTGGTGCATCTCAACAGCACCGCGGCCGAGCTGGCCTGGCTGGCGCTGGAGGATGCGCCGCTCAAGCAGGCCACGCGCGCGCTGCGCAATCGCTACAGCGGGGCCGGTCGCGGCCAGATCGAATCCGAGGCCGCGCGCATCTACGCGCTGGTAGACGGCATGCGCAGCCCCGGCGACTTCTGCCCCACCTGCGCGCTCTCCGACGACGTGCGCCCCCCACAGGCTGCCCTGTTCAGCACCCCAGTCCATGCGCCTTTCAAGGCCGACCTGGCCCTGACCTACGGCTGCAACAACGCCTGCGCGCACTGCTACAACGAGCCCAGCCACCTGCCTATGGCTTCGCTGCCGAAGGAAAAGTGGTTCGCGGTGATTAATCGCCTACACGAAGTCGGGGTCCCCCACTTGATCCTGACCGGCGGCGAGGCCACGCTGCACCCCGACCTGCTGGAAATCATCCGCTACGCCGACGGGCTGGGGCACATCGTCGGCATGAACAGCAACGGCCGGCGCCTGGCCCACCGGCCTTTCGTCGACGCGCTGGCCGCGGCCGGTCTGAACCACGTGCAGATCACCCTGGCTTCCAGCCGGCCGGAGCTGCACGACGCCATCAACGGCGCGCGCTGTTTCCACCAGACCGTGCGCGGCATCGAGAACGCGCTGGCCAGCCCGCTGCACACCATCACCAACACGACGCTCATGCGCCGCAACATGGACCACGCCGAGGAGATCGTCGAGTTTCTCCACGCGCTGGGCATCCGCACCTTCGCCATGAACGGCCTGATCTACTCCGGCGGCGGCTTCGCCAACCCCGATGCCATCCCCGAGGAGCAGATGCCCGCGCTGTTGATCCGCGTGCGCGACCGGGCCGAGGCGCTGGGCATGCGCTTCCTGTGGTACACCCCTACCGAGTACTGCCGCATGTCGCCGGTGGAGCTGGATCTGGGCGCCAAACGCTGCAACGCGGGCGAGTACTCGCTGTGCATCGAGCCCAACGGCGACGTGTTGCCCTGCCAGTCCTTCTACGTGGCGGCCGGCAACATCCTGCGCGACCCGTGGCAGCAAATCTGGCAGAGCGAGCTGTTCCGCAGCTTTCGCGACCGCGAGCAAGACCCGCGCTGGGCCGGCCTGCCGCGCAAGTGCTGGGAATGCCCCGACCTGCCGCTGTGCGGCGGCGGCTGTCGTATCGAGCGCGAGGCGCGCGACGGCGTGCGCAGCGCGACCGGCTGCGCGGGGTGCAGCACGGGCAGCCACGGCGCCAGTTGCGCCACGGCCAGCAACGGCCACAACAGCAATGGCAAGGCGCAGGCCATCCCCCTGCTGGACGGCGGGTGGACGCCCCCCGCCAGTCTGCTGGCGCCCACTCGCGCCGCGCCGTCGTCCTAACCCTCGTACAGCGATTTTCCAAATCGCTGGCACGATTTCGGATACTTGTGCTACGGCGCTCTTTCTCCAGGTAAACCACTCATGAGTCCCACCCTTCTCCAACGGCTATTGATCCCGCAGCTGCGCCGGCCCGGTCAGCCGCCCGCGCCTGGCCTCTATCCCTTCGACCAGGCGCGCGACGAGCAGCGGATCGTGCGCTATCATCTGCGTGTCGATCGCGACGGCGCCGGCCTGCTGATAGCCAACGCCACAGCCTGCGCCCAACTGAACGCCAGCGGTGTGCTGATCGCGCGCGGCCTCTTGCAAGGGCAAAGCGATGGCGCCATGGCCGAGGCGCTGGCCCAGAGCTTCGCCAGCGTGTCGCCGCAGCAGCAACGCCAGGACGTGGCCCAGATTCGCGACCTGCTGCGCGAGCTGGCCGAGCCAGACGGCCTTTACCCGGTCTTCAACCTTGACGATCCCCATGCAAAGGGCGGTCGTGCCCGCTTGATGCCTCCGATCGAAGCCGCTGTGCCGCTGGACGAACCGGCGACACTGGCGCCGCTGCTGGCCCGGCTGTGGCAGGCCGGCATCCCCCACGTCATATTTCTCGCGCCGCAGTCGCCCGATCGCGCGTGGCTGGTCGCGGCCGTGCAAGCGGCGACGCGCGCCGGGCTGGTCTGCGGCGTCAGCGGCCGGGCCAGCGATCTTGCGGCCGGCAGCCTGCTGGACGACATGATCGAAGCCGGACTGGACCACCTGACCCTCCCCTATGCCTCGCGCCAGCCAGCGCTACACGACGCCCTTTTCGGCGAGGGCGACCACGCGCTGGCTGAGGCCCTGTTCATGCGCACGGAGGCGCTGGCGCTGGCCGACGTAGCCCAGGTTCCGTTGATCGAGGCCACGGTCGACCATCTGGACGAGACGCTGGCGCGGCTGCTGGCGCTGGGCGTGGCCAACGCGCAGTTCTTTGCGCTGGCGGCGCCTGACGGCGACTCCAACGGGGCAATCCCGGCAGCCGGGATGGCCCAGATGGCCGCCGCCGTCGAGGAGGCGGCCGAGCAGGCAGCGGTGCTTTACCAGTGGCAGCCGCCCGTGGCGCGTACCCCCAACCTGTCAGTGGCCGAGCAGCTTCGCCTGGGGCCGCGTTGCACCAGCGACGTGGCGATTCGCGTCGAGCCGGACGGCACAGTGATCCCGCCGCGCGGCCCGCGCCGCATCGCCGGCAATCTGCTGCGCGACGAGTGGCCCACAATCTGGCAGGACGCCGCTTTCAAGGCCTACCGTAGCCGCATCGAGCGGCCGACCCACTGCCTGACCTGCCCCGGCCTGGCCATCTGCGCGGCCGACTGCCCGCGCGAGCCGGCTGGCTGGTCGCAGGAATAGGAGATTCCCCATGGCTCATCTTCCCGCGTCTCACCATCGCCCACTGTGGCTACGCGCGAGCCGACTCCTGTCGCTGATGATTCTGCTGGCTCTGGTGGCCGTGCTGGCTGGGCCGGCCCTGGCCCAGGACTACTTCTTTGCCGTGCCCCTGCTGCAGTTGCAGGTCTACATCGAGCCCGATGGCACGGCGCGCCTGGTCTACGATATCACCTTCGAGAACCAGCCCAACGGCCGCGCGATCGACGTGGTGGACATTGGCATGCCGACGGCCGACTACACCATCAGCAACATGCGCGCGTCGATCGACGGCGTGGAGCTGACCGACATCCGGCCATCGGAATATGTCAAGCCAGGCGTCGAGGTACACCTGGCGGGCATGTGGATCAACCCCGGCGACACAGGCATGCTGCACTTCGAAGCCACGATCCCCAATCTGCTCTTCGAGGACGTGACCAACCGCGACTACGCCTCATTCCAGATCACCCCGACCTGGTTTGGCGACCAGTACGTCAGCGGTACGACCGACGTGCAGATCGCCATCCACTTGCCAGAGGGGATCAGCCCGGAGGATATGCTTTACCAGAACGAAGCCTTTGGCCAGCGCGCGCTGTTCGAGGATCGCGCCGTGGCCTTGTGGGAGTTTCCCGCTGTCCGCCTGACGGGGCCAAATATGGTAGGCGTGTCCTTTCCTGGCGCCGGCATCAGCAACGTGCAGCGCATGACCCCCCTGGACCTGGCGGAGCAGTGGTTCGTCGGCCAGCCCACGCTGCGCCTGATCCTGGGCCTGCTGTTCCTGAGCATCTTCACCTTCATCTTCGTGCGTGTGACCGGCGGCACGGGCTGGACGTTGTGGTTCATCGGGGCGGCCGTTCTGGTCTACCTTTTCTTGCGCTGGCCGCTAAGCCTGCTGGTGGGTTTCCTGCCCCTGGCCGCGCTGCTCTATCTGGTGGAGCGCCAGCGCAAGCGCCGTAAGCTGCCCTACCTGCCGCCAATCGCCCAAGTCGAGGGGGGCGGCATCAAGCGCGGCCTGACTGCGCCCGAAGCTGCCGCTTTGCTAGAAATGCCGCTCAACAAGGTATTGACCCTGATCATCTTCGGCCTGTTGAAGAAGGGCGCGCTACGACAGACCGGCGAGGAGCCCTTCCAGGTGGAAGTGATCCCTGAGTTCCAGGCCGCCCACGGCAAAACCACCCTGGAGCAGCGTCAGCAGACGCGCAAACGGGCAGCCCAACAGGCCGGCATCGTGTTGCACACGTACGAGCAGCGCTTTCTGGACACACTGGAAGCCAAGCACGACAGCCCCTTGCACAAGATCGACTTCGGCGAGGCCATGGACTGGTTCCTGGCCAACGTCGCCAAACGCATGAAGGGCTTCGACCTGTCGGACACGCAGGAATACTATCAGGCCATCGTGCGCCGCGCGGTGGAGCAGGCCAAGGCGATTCCCGAGATACCGGCGCGCGAGCAGGCGCTGGACCGCGACATGGAGTGGATTCTGCTGGACGATGGCTACCCCACGGTCTTCAACACGCCGAGCTACACCTACCGGCCGACCTGGGCGCGATCCGGTAGCGGCGGAAGCGGCGGCGGCGTGCTGCCCAGCCAGCCCTCGGGCGGCGGCTCACCCACCTTCACCCCCAGCTTCTCCAACGTCTCGGCAGGCTTCGCCGGCTGGACGGAGAACACCATGGGCTCGCTGGCCGCGGCCATCAGCCCCAGCTCGCTGCCCTCCATGGCCGGCAAGAGCGGCTTCGTCAACCTGAGCGGCGTAGACAAGGCCACCGGCGACGTGTTCAAAGCCCTGGGCAGCAGCTCGGGCTCGCGCAGCGGCGGTGGGGGTGGCTGCGCCTGCGCCGGCTGCGCGTGCGCTTGTGCCTGCGCCGGCGGAGGACGGTAAGCACCAGACAAGTCATTTCGCAGAATAAATGACTTGTCTGCGGAGTACACCCATGCGCAAAGAACAACCTGATCTCCCCTCACAGCGCTTGATCCGCGAACAGGCGGCCTGGCTAGCGCCAGCGCGCTCGTGGCTATTGCAGCGCGCCAACGTCGACCAGCGCCGCTCGCTGCTGGACCTGGGCTGCGGCTTCGGCGTGGTCAGCCAGGAGCTGGCGCGCCTGAGCCGCGGCCAGGTGGTGGCGCTGGATCACAGCCTGCCGGCGCTGCTGACGGCCGCAGCCGGACTGGCTGCGTCGCCGCCAGCCTGCGCCGACGCAGCCCATCTGCCCTTCGCCGACGCGAGCTTCGACCTGGTATTCTGCCAGTTGGCGCTGCTGTGGATGCCGCTGGAGCCAACGTTGGCCGAGGTGCGCCGGATCATGCAGCCGGGCGGTGTGCTGCTGGCCATCGAGCCGGACTACGGCGGGATGATCGAACAGCCGGCCGAGCTGGCGACACGCGAGCTGTGGATCGCCGGCCTGGCGCGGGCCGGGGCTGACCCGCTGGTGGGGCGCAAACTGCCTGGCCTGCTGGCTGGCCACGGCTTCGACGTACGGGTGGAGTTGATGAACGAGCTGACGCCGCCTGCGCCGCAGCGCTTCGAGTTGCTGCGCGGCCTGCCCTTGAAGCGCAAGGAACGGCGGGCGGCAAAGGCCGTCGAACGCAGCGCCAAACAGTTAGGCGAGCCCTGGCAGCAGGTGGCGCATTTGCCCTTCATGCTGATCACGGCTGAACTCAAAGCGCCGCCGCTCGGGCGCCAGCGGCGCTGGTTCACAAGCCGGCGCGGATGAAAGCGAGGGTATGCGGGGAGGCTAGGCGGGCGAGGGTTCGGAATTGCGGGCCGCCGGGACCAGTAGAACGGGACAAGGGCTGTGGTGGACGACACGATCGGCGACGCTGCCCAGCATGAGCCGATCCATGCCGCTGCGGCCGTGGGTGGCCAGCATGATCAAGTCGACCTGCTCGCGCTCGGCGACATCCAGGATGGCTGTTGCAGGCCGAGAGCCCTCCATCAATAGCCGCACCGGCATGTTCATCTCTCGCAGTCCGGTTGCCGTGCGTTCCAAGTAACGACGCGCGTTGGTTTCGGCCTGCGCGCGCAACTCGTCAACGGCGTCGGCCATAGCTCCGTACAGGGACGGATCCGGCACCTCGGGCACGACCAGCAGCAGCACCTCGGCCCCTGTCGCCAACGACACCTGCTGCACCCAGGGCAGCACCCGCTCGGCAAAGCTGGAACCATCCAGCGTCACCAGCACCCGGTTCACCACCGGCAGGCCGCCCTCGGCCAGCGCCTGCGGCCGCAGCAGCAACACAGGGCGATGCAGCAGTTGAATTGCTGCGCTGGCGTTGCTGCCCAGCATGAAGCGGCTGATGCCCGAACGGCCGTGCGTGGACATCACCAGCAGGTCGGCGTCCAGCTTTTGCGTCAACACGTCGATGGCCTGCGCGACCGGCCCGGCAGCCACGTAGTAATCGACCCGCAGCCCGCCAGCGCGGTACTCACCAGCCAGGCGGCTCAGGTAGGCCTCGATCTCGGCCTGGCCGGCCTCGAGCGGATTGCCTTCTGAGCGTCCCCGGGGCAGCACGCGCAAGGCGCCGCGCGCCGGCAGCACGGAAATCAGAATCAGGGCGGCGTCGAACAGACGGCAGATGGCGGCGGCGGCCGGCAGCGCCCGCTCGGCGAAAGGGGACCCGTCCAGCGCCACGGCGACCTGCCTAACCGAAACCACCTGCTCTTGCCAGCGTCCGCTGACGCCACGGTCGGTGGCAGGGCTTGCCGGCGCTAGCTCGGGCGAGGGCAGCCGCGGGCGCACGGTGGGATCGGCCGCAACGGATGCAGCGGTGCGCCGTGTGGGCGCCGGCAGCGCCAGCCCGCGCATAGCCTCTTCGCGCCGTCCCAGCTCCTCCTGCAACGGGTTGGGACTGCCCATCTTGCGCCGTGTGAAGTGAAAGATCGCGTAGAGCAGCGGCGCCGCCAGCACATAGATCCATCCTCCGCGCAAGAAGCCAGCGACGAACACCACGACGCTGACGAGGCTGACGAACAGCGCCGCAGCCAGCAGCACCAGCGGCAAGACCTGCGCCCCTGGCCGCTGGCGAGTCCTGGCCTCCCGTCGCGCTCGCTGCCACGCTGCCCAACCCACAATCATCAACAGCAACAACGATCCTGCCACAAGCACAGGCAGGTAGATCTCTTCGTGCGTACCCAGGAGGAGAAACGCGCCGACTGTCAACGCAAGCAAGGCATTGGTCGGGCGGTCGGGCACGCCGTGGCGATTGCGTTGAGCGAGAAAAGCTGGGGCAAAGCGCCGGCTGCGCAGCCCGAGGCTGAGGTTCTGCACGGCCTGCGCGCTGGCGGCAGCGACGCTGAGCAAGGCGACGATGGCCGCCGCCGTGCCCAGCCAGGCCAGCGGAGCGGGCAGAAGCTGTTGCACGGCCTGGGTCATGGCCGAGGTGGGTTGGCTGGGATCGAGCAACGCCAGCACGGCCGGGCCAAAGAACAGCAGCATGGCCAGGCTGGTGAGGAGGACGATAAGCAGGCTGCCAAAGGTCTTGCGGCTGCGCTGGCTTTCGTCGCCTTCGAAGGCCGGCTCCAGCGTAGCGAAAATCTCGACGCCGACGGCAATCGACAGCAGGCGCGCCAGTCCCTGCACCGTCAGTTCCAGCGAGCGCAGCGAGTCGAACGCAGCCAACGACAGCGCTGGCCACTGAGCGACGCCCGGCTGCAGCAGGACGGCGAGTAGCAGCATCCAGCACAGCGCCAGCACAGCGCCCGTGGCCGGTCCGTAGACATAGGCGACGCGGCGCGGCCGATGGTTGACCAGCCAGGCTATTCCCGCAGCCAGCGCAACGCCCAACAGGTCCCGCCCGGCAATGCCCAGCAGCCTGGCGCTTTCCAGGCCAGGCAGGCGATCGACGATCAAGGTCAGTGCGGCCGAGATGAAGACGAGGAAGGCCGCCATATACAGGACAACTGTCAGCGCGGCGTTGACCTTGATGGCCCAGCCGCCAAACTCCTCCTCGCTCAGGCCCGCGCCGCCACGGCCATTGCGTACCCAAGGCGCGCCCCCGCGCCGCGCCGGAGCCAGGATCACGGCGCCGTAGATCAGCCCAGCAGACAACAAGGTCAACACGGCTAACCACAGACTGGCGCCTGAGACGGCGCCGGCCGCGCCTGCGGCCGCCATCAGCCCCAGAAAGGGACCAAAGGGCAACAGCGGCGCGCTGGCTGCTTCGCCGCCGCCGGCCAACACGCCTTGCAGTGAATTGCGCAGTCTGCGGGGAGGAGACGAAGAGCGTGTCATGGCGTCAGTATAGCCCAACGGCGGCGATCCGACAAAGGCCAGACGCGCAGCGTGAAGGGCGACAGCAACTGCTGCCGCGGGCCAAACGCTGGTTTCGCTATGGGCGCAGACGCCTGCTCAACCAACGCGCGCCCGGCGGTCGGGTGGTCCGGGACAGCGGAACGTGACGGCACGGGCCGGCCCACTTGCCAGCCAGCCGCTGGACGGTTACAATCACGCCATGCCCGATTCGATTCTTGACCAGTTGACCCGAACCGCCACAGAACACGGTCGAACTGCGCTCTGGCTGGAGGCGCTGCCCTGGATCGTCGACACCTGCGACGCCATCGGCGGCCAGATTGTGATCGATCTGGCCGCGCCGGCCCGTCGTTCTTGTGGCTTCATCGAACCGGCGTTGCAGCCGGTGATCGACGGCTGGGAGGCAGAGCTGTCAGTGCTGGAGTATTGGTTGCCCACCGGCCGCGCTTCGTTGACCGGGACGCCTGCTACCCAGGTGGTGGCCCGCGACGACTTGCCCATTGTCCACTTCGTCATCTACGAAGGACGCTCCGTGGCGGGCGGGCTAAGCCTGGTGTATGAGGCCGGCGCGCTGCCGGGGAGCAACCTTGTCGACACCGCCAGCGCGCTGATCCAAAGCCTGACGCGCATGGCAACGCTGGCCCACGAGCGCTATCAGTTGCAACGGCGGCTGACGCAGGGCAACTTACTATATGAAGTCAGCCGTGCAATCTCATCTTCGCTGGAGATCGACGATGTGCTGGGCTTCACCACTGCGCTGGCTACCAACGCGCTGGGCGCTGAGGCGTCAGCGCTGTTGCTGGTCGACCAGAAGGCCGGCGAGTTGGTCTTCGCGATCGTCGACGGGGCGATCGCCGCGTCGTTGCAGGGACAGCGCAGAGCGCTGGCAGACGTCATCGTCACGCGCGTTCTCCGCACAGGCCAGCCGTTGATTGTCAACGATGTGCAGCATCAGGCGGTCTTGGAACCGCTGCGAGAGGTTTTCAGTCCGCTGGTTGTGCGCAACGTGCTATGTGCGCCGCTGCAAGCCAGGGGCGAGGTTCTGGGCGTGCTGCAAGTGCTGAACCGGGAAGGGAGCGCCGGCTTCAGCGCCGAAGACATGGAGTGGCTGATGGCGCTGGCGGGGCAGGCATCGGTGGCTATCGAGAATGCCCGGCTGTACAGCACGCTGCGCGAAGAACGAGACCGCATCGTCCAGGCGGAGGAAGAAGTACGCCACAATCTGGCACGCAACTTGCATGACAGCGCAGCCCAGCTACTGGGATCGTTGGTAATGAACATCGAGGTGGCCCGCAAGATCGCTCAGACGCAACCCCATGCATTGGATCATGAGTTCGACATGTTGCGCGAGCTGGCCCAACAGGCGAGCCAGGAGATGCGCCAGGCTCTGCTGGAGCTGCGGCCTGTACTGGTGGAGACGCGCGGCCTGCTGGGCGCACTGCAGGGCTACGTCAATCAGCAGCGCCGCCGCGGCTTTGCCATCGAGATGCGCGTCAGCGGGGAGCTGCCGGAGATTCTGAACAAGCAAGTCGAGGTCGCGCTGTATCTGATTGTGCAAGAAGCCCTGACCAACGTGCGCAAACATGCCAATGCACAGCACACACGGCTGCGCATCGCCATCGAGCCGCTGTCGATGGTGATCGAAGTCGAGGATGACGGCATAGGCTTGGCCGCGCTGGACAAAGCCAGCCGCCAGGCAGAACGAGGCGGCATGGGCCTGCTCAGTATGCGCGAGCGCGTCCAGTGGCTGGAGGGCGCACTGGATATCATCACCCCCTGCAATGAAGATGGCAAAGGCACACGAGTGCGAATCGAAGTACCCCTGGCGCGCCTCACCACCTTGCCAAACGCCGACGCTGCCTCATGGATCATAGCGACACAGAAAAGTCGTTGAAATCAAAAAATCAAGAAGCCCCGATTCGCAAGAACCGGGGCTTCACTGTAACGCAGCCGCAGGGCTATTTCTCTTCTTCGCGTTCCTTCTTGGCAGCGTCGATCACTGCGGCGGCGATGTTGCCGGGCACAACTGCGTAGTGCGATGGCTCGATGCCGTAGATGCCGCGACCTTGGGTCAACGAACGCAGATCGGCGGCGTAGCGCTGCATCTCGGCCAGCGGCGCCTGCGCCTCGATTACGCTCTTGCCGCGCTCCTGGCCCATACCCTGCACCAACGCGCGCCGGGTGTTCAGGTCGCCGATGATATCGCCTACGTAGGCATCGGGCACGATCACCTTGACCTTAACGATCGGCTCCAACAGCACGGGGCCGGCCTTCTCGAAGGCAGCCTTGAAAGCCTCGCGACCGGCGATCTGGAAGGCGATGTCCTTGGAGTCGACCGGGTGCATCTTGCCGTCGTACACCTCAGCGCGCACGTCCACTACGGGATAGCCGGCGACGACGCCTTGCTCCAACACCGAGCGGATGCCCTTTTCGATGGAGGGGAAGAAGGAGTTGGAGATGGAGCCGCCAAAAACGCGATCGGTGCTGTACTCGAAGCCAGCGCCGCGCTCCAGGGGCTTGACCTCCAGATGCACTTCGCCGAACTGGCCGGCGCCGCCGGTCTGCTTCTTGTGGCGATACATCTCGGCCGCGTTCTTGGTGACGGTCTCGCGATAAGGCACCTTGGGCACGTGCGTGTCGATGCCGACGCCAAACTTCTCTTGCAGCGCATGCACCGCCACGTCCACGTGCGTGTCGCCCATGCCAGAGAGGATTGTCTGTCCGGTGCCCGGCTCGAAGCGCCAACGAATGGTCGGATCCTGTTCGCCCAGACGGGTCATGGCTGGGCCCATCTTGGCCGAGTCCTGCTGAGTCTTGGGGGAGACAGCCACCTCGAAGAGGGGGTTGGGGTACTTGGGCGGAACGACGGTGAGATGGGTGTTACGGCGGGCCAGCGTGTCGCCGCTGATGGTATCGCCCAGCTTGGCCAGCGCGCCGATGTCGCCCAAGGCCAGCCGGTCAACGTTGATCTGGTCCTTGCCGCGCATCACGAACAGTTGGCCCAGCCGCTCTTCGACGCCAGACCGGGGGTTGAACAAGCGTCCTTCCTCGATGGCCAGCTCGCCGGAAACCACGCGGAAATAGGTCAGCTTGCCGACATAAGGATCAGCCATGGTCTTGAAGGCGAACAACACAACGGGGCCGGCCGGGTCGGGCGGCAGCACGATCGTCTCGCCGGCCGCGTTGGCGGCTGCGACGCCGCGGCTGCTCTGGTAGCCCGGCACAACCTCGGTCAACAGGGTCATCAAGGGGCGGACACCGATGTTATGCGTGGCATCGCTGAAACAGACGGGGACCACGCTGCCCTGGCGAATGGCTGCCAACAGGCCGCGCTGGATCTCGTCCGCGGTCAGCTCCTCGCCGTCGAGGAATTTCATGATCAGCTCATCGTCGTCGCCAGCCGCAGCCTCGGAGAGGGCCATCAGCCCCATCTCCACGTCGTCAGCCAGAGCAGCCGGGATGGCCTCCTTCTTGGCCTCAGGTCCAACGTAAGCCTGGCTGCTGAGCAGGTCGATGACACCCTTGAAGTTGGCCTCAGCGCCGATGGGAACCTGGACAGGGACGAAGTTGGCGCCAAACACGCTGCGCAGCTCAGCGATCACCCGATTGGGATTGGCGTTCTCGCGGCCCATCTTGTTGAGGCAGACAATGCGCGGCAGGTTGTTGTCCTCGGCGATCTGCCAGGCAACTTCGCTGCCCACCTCGACGCCGGCCACGGCATCGACCACGATCAACACCGCGTCAGCGGCAGCGGCGGCGCTGTACTCCTCGCCGACGAAGTCCACGTAGCCTGGCGCATCCAGGAAGTTCAGCTTATAGCCCTGCCACTCCACAGGCAACATGGTCAGATTGATCGAAATGCCGCGGCGCCGCTCCTCCGGGTCATAGTCCGAGACGGTATTGCCGTCCTCGACGCGGCCCATGCGAGTCAGTACGCCGACGTCGAACAACATGGCCTCAGCTAACGAGGTCTTGCCGGCGCCGCTATGCCCGAGCAACGTAATGTTGCGAACACGATCTGCTGGGTACTGCTTCATAGCTATCGAAAATCCTCCTGGATGTGCGTCTTTTTTTGTCTGCGACCGACAGAATACGCCGCCAGCATCACCCTGCGGGCGGGGAGCCGGCGGCAGACGGTATTTTAACCCAAGTGAGAGTTAGTGTCAAAGAAAGGGGGGAACAGGTATGGCGGTCTGAGTTTCACGCGGGTGAACACAAAACTGGTTGAGCGCTGCCCCTTCGGGTTTCGATTGCCGGCCACGAATCGCCGTTAGCGCATAGAAACCCGAAGGGGCTCAACCCATGGTGACACACCCGTTTCACTTGAGAGAGTCGCGCTACCTTTTTGACAGCGGGCCGATTGTGGATATAATCCTTGAGTTAGCTGCCAGGCCGGCAACAAGCGGCCTGGTCTTTATATGCCCGGCGCAGGCCGGATTTCATACCTGACTGTGCAAACGCACGGTTCATCACCCTGGCCGGCATCGCTCCCCAAGCGTCGAACCGTCGACCGCGATGTCTGGAAGGAGAGAAAAATGTACGCAGTAGTTCGAACAGGCGGTAAACAGTATAGCGTCGCCCCCGGCGATTGGCTCGACGTCGAGAAGCTGGTCGGTGAAGTCGGCGACAAATTGACCCTGGATGACGTGCTGCTGGTTCACGACGGTGAACAGCTTGTCATCGGTCAACCCGTGGTTAAGGGCGCCAAGGTCACGGCGACTGTCACAGCTCAGCACAAGGGCAAGAAAGTCATCGTGTTCAAGTATCGGCCCAAGCAGCGCTACCGCGTCAAGAACGGGCATCGCCAAAACCTGACCCGGCTGCGCATCGACGCGATCGAGATGTAGGCACGAGGAGAGAGCGAAAATGGCACACAAAAAAGGCGGCGGCAGCAGCAAGAATGGTCGCGACAGCCAGGCACAGCGGCTGGGCGTCAAGCGCTACGATGGGCAGTTTGTAACAGCCGGATCGATCCTGGTGCGCCAGCGCGGCACCGTGTTTCTCGCCGGCGAAAACGCCGGGCTTGGGCGCGATCATACCGTCTTTGCAACCGCAGACGGCTTCGTCAAGTTCGAGTTCGTGCGCAAGGACAAGAAGCAAATCAGCGTGTATCCCGAGCGCGTCAGCTAGTTTGGATCGAGGCAAAATTCATGAAGCAAGGTATTCACCCAACGTATTACAGTGATGCGCAGGTGATCTGCGCTTGCGGCAACACCTGGACCACCGGGTCGACGCACAAGATGATCCGCACCGACGTCTGTTCGGCCTGCCACCCATTCTTTACGGGTGAGCAGCGCATTGTCGATACCGCCGGCCAGGTGGATCGCTTCATGCGCCGCTTGCAGCAGGCCGAGGAGCGCGCTGCGCAGGTGCAGGTGCAGCAAAAGGCTGAGGAAGCCGCCCGCAAGGCCGCCGCTCAAGCGCGCGCCCGCGGCGAAACCCCCAAGAAGGCTAAGCAAATCGCTGAGCAAGCCGCCGAGGACGTGATCTCTGCCCTGACTCAGGGCAAAGAGGCAGCGAGCACTCCGGTGGAAGAGATCAATCCAGCGATCGCCGAGTAATCAAGGCGAGGACTGCGTGCAAAAGGGGCAGAACGTGTTCTGCCCCTTTTGCTTGCCCAGCAGGAGGAGACAATTCCATGCCCTATTTCCAGCCGCGCGGTGGGTGGATTGAGGTAATCTGCGGCAGCATGTTCTGCGGCAAGACGGAGGAATTGCTGCGCCGCGTGCGCCGCGCCGTCATCGCCCGCCAACGCATCCAGGTCTTCAAGCCGGCCATCGACCACCGCTACGGCGTCAGCCGTGTTGCTTCGCACAACGGCCTGGCCTGGGACAGCGAGGCGGTCAGCGCCTCCCATGAAATCCTGGCACGCCTGCAACCTGACACCACCATTGTAGCCATCGACGAGGTGCAGTTCTTCGACGAGGGTGTGGCCGACGTGTGCCACCAGTTGGCGCAGCGCGGCCTGCGTGTGATCTGCGCCGGGCTGGACCTGGACTTTCGCGGCGAGCCCTTCGGCCCAATGCCACGGCTGATGGCCCAGGCCGAGCTGCTGGACAAGCTGCACGCCATCTGCGTGGTCTGCGGCGCGCCAGCCAGCCGCACCCAGCGCCTGATCGACGGCCAGCCGGCCCGTTTCACAGAGCCGGTAATCGTCATCGGCGCGGCCGAGAAGTACGAAGCTCGCTGCCGCGACTGCCATCAGGTGCCGCGGTAGAGTGCTGTCACGTTGATAACGTGACCTACCGGACACCCCGCCGTAGGTCCGGCTACCAGCCGGACACGACGCTCTGTCACGTTGATAACGTGACCTACCGGACACCTCGCCGTAGGTCCGGCTACCAGCCGGACACGACGCTCTGTCACGTTGATAACGTGACCTACCGGACACCCCGCCGTAGGTCCGGCTGGTAGCCGGACACGACGCTCTGTCAGTTGATAACGTGACCTACCGGACACCCCGCCGTAGGTCCGGCTATCAGCCGGACACGACGCTCTGTCACGTTGATAACGTGACCTACCGGATAGCTGTAGGTCCGGCTACCAGCCGGACTCGACGCTCCATCTTTATGATAGCGGGGTGAGCTGATCCAGCACGGCCTGCAGATCGGTTGGCAGTGGGGCCTCGACCTCGATGCGCTGGCCGGTTGTGGGCTGGGTGAAGGCCAGCCGGTGCGCGTGCAGGAACTGGCGCGGGCAGGGGATGCGCTGCTTGCGCCGGCCGTAGATGCGATCTCCGACCACAGGATGCTTGATGAAGGCCATATGCACGCGGATCTGGTGCGTGCGTCCGGTCAGCAAGTCCACCTCCAGCAGGCTAAACTCATGGCGCTGCTGGCTCATGGTCGAGATATAGCTCTCCAACACGCGAAAGGCCGTCGCTGCCTTGCGTCCTCCGCGGTTTTCCGAGAGCACGGCCATGCGCTGGCGATGGGCCGGATCGCGCGCGACCGGCGCCTCGATGCGGCCGCTGGCCGCGTCCGGCGCGCCCTCAACCAGCGCCAGGTAGGTCTTCTCCACCCGTCGCGTCTTGAACTGGCGTTGCAACTTGGCGAAGGCAGTGGAGTTCTTGGCCACCAGCAGTAGGCCCGAGGTGTCCCGATCCAGTCGATGCACCACGCCCGCGCGCTCCGGCCCGCCCACCGCCGCCAGGCCAGGGTCGCGGCCCAACAGCGCGTTGACCAGGGTGCCGCGCACGTGGCCCGGCGCCGGATGCACCACCATGCCGGCCGGTTTGTTCACCACCAGCAGATCGGCGTCCTCGTAGACCACAACCAGCGCCACCTGCTCCGGCTCGATCTGGGACTCGATGCGCGGCGGACGCAGCAGTGTGAGCGAATCGCCCGCCCTCAGCTTGTAGCTGGCTTTGCCGGGCTGGCCGTTGACCGTCACCCGCTCCTCCTTGATCCAGCGCTGCACCTCGACGCGCGAGGCGTCAGCCAGTTGACCGGCCAGGAAGCGGTCCAGCCGCTGGCTGCTTTGTTGGACGTCCACAGTGTAGATCAGAGTCTGTTCGGCGGAAGTAGGCACAGTCGCTCCTCAAAAACACAGCCAGGCTGGGCCTGGCTGCAAGACATACAAGCAAAAGAGGGGCAGCGCCTTAAAGGCTGGGCTGATCGTCGGCAACGCCGGAGGGGGCCTGCGACTGCGGCTCTTTGTAGGTTAGCATAAAAAACGCCAGCAGAATGACGCCGGTGACAATGGCCATGTCAGCCACGTTGAAGGCGGGCCAAGGCTGGTTGATGATCGGCAGGCGGCGGAAATAGAGGAAGTCGGTGACATGGCCCAGCCGCACCCGGTCGATCATGTTGCCCATAGCGCCGCCCAGTTGCAGCCCCAAGGCGATCTGGACCAGCATCTTGTCGTGGGGCAGATAGCGGCTGTACACAAATATCGACAGCACCACCACCGCTGCGATGGCCAGGAAGAGGATGTTCTGGTCACGGAACAGGCCAAAGGCCGCGCCTGTGTTGGTGAAATGGGTGATGGTGAAGTACTCTTCCAGCGCAGGGAAGGGAACCAGCGACTCGTACAGCGGTACTGTGCGCTCGATCCAACGCTTGCTGAGCTGGTCCAGCAGCACCACGGCAGCAGCCGTGCCCAAAATCACCCAAACAGGCTTGACTCGTCCTGACATATCAGCGTTTGCTTCCGTTGCCGCGCGGGTTGTCTTCGACCAATTGCTGGCAGCGAATGCACAGCTCGGCATGGGGGATGGCCTTCAGACGGGCAAAATCGATAGCGTTGCCGCAGCGAGTGCAGACGCCGTACTCGCCCCGATCCATGCGCGTCAGCGCTGCTTCTACTTGTGTCAAAAGCGACTGCTCGTTCAGATGCAACGCCAACCCGGCAGCCTGATCGAACACTTCAGTGGCGTCGTCGGCCATGTGATTGCCCAAGCCGGGCTTCTTGTGCCGCGCTTGCACCTCGTAACGGCTGATGGCATCGGTCAATTCGGCTCGTTCGGACTCGAGCATGGTTCTCAATCGGTGATCGTCTCTGGTCATAGCATTACCCTCGTGGTTAATCTGCGCCTGGAGACAGCCGGGTGGGACCCGCCCAAGCCGTCTGGCTCACACGGCGCACAGACACCTCCTTCAGTTCGTTGAAGAGCCTGCGATGAGTGCATTTGCATCACATTCGATGATGGCTTGTATTGTACTGCGAATCTGCGAATAGGCAAGCTGTGTAGGAATAGCGCAGAAATGACATTTCTTCGGAAGAAATGTCATCTCTGCGCCCGTTTTGCGCCTGGCGACTCTCAGATGCCTACCCACCTGCACGCAGGATACCCACCGTCACCAGGGCGCCGTCGAAATCGCCGGCAGCCACGAACCCGCCAGCGGCCGGCTCACCCGCGTCCAGGCTCAGGCTGAGCGTTTCCTGCTGAATGTAGCGGGCGTATTGCGCGATCGCCGCAGCCAGCCCGGTGTCGCCGGTCTGATAGGTGGCGTGGATGCGGTCGCTCAGCTCGAAACCGGCGTCCTTGCGCATCTGTTGGATGTGGCGCACCAGCTCGCGCGCGAGCCCCTCGGCCTTGAGCTCGGGCGTGATCACCGTGTCCAGCGCCACGACGATGCCGCGCTGCGGGTCGTTGGTGACCTGGAAGCCGGGCCGCGGCTCGGCCTGCACCAGCAGGTCCTCCGGGGCCAGCTCGACCGACTCGCCGTCCACCACCAGCGCCACCGGCTGGCCGGCGGCCACGGCCGCGGCCACGGCGTAGGGATCAGCCGCGCTCAGCGCCTGGCGCACGGCCGGAAAGGCCTTGCCGAAGCGCGGCCCCAGCGTCTTGTTGACGGGCAGGATGCGATATTGCACCAGCTCGGCCTCGCCGCCGGCCAGCTCGACGCGCTTGACGTTGAGCTCGTCGGCGATGACGTCGGCAAAGCGGGCCAGGCTCTCGGCCTTGCCGGCCGCGACCACCTTGATGTCGGCCAGCGGCTGGCGCACCTTGATCTCGGCCGCCACCCGGTCGGCGTGGCCCAGGCTGACCACGGCGCGGGCCAGGTCCATGTCGGTCAGAAGTTGCTCGTCCAGCAGGCTGGCGTCGGCAGTGGGCCAGCCGGTGTGGTGGACGCTGACGGGGGCGTCACTCCCAGGACTGTCAGTCCTTCGGTGGACTGACAGTCCTTCGTCGTCGCTCCCAGGACTGTCAGTCACAGGAACGACTGACAGTCCTTCGGCGCCGCGCACCAGGTTCTGGTAGATGGTCTCGGCCAGGAAGGGCTGCATCGGCGCCAGCACGCGGGCGAAGGTGACCAGGACGTAGTACAGCGTGTCCAGCGCGGCAGCGTCGCCGTCCCAGAAGCGCCGCCGGTTGCGCCGCACATACCAGTTGCTCAGGTCGTCCAAAAACGCCTCGCACGCTACCGTCGCGCCCTCGGAGTCGTAGTCGGTCAGCCGCTCGGTCACGGCTGCGATCACCTGCTGCAGGCGGGCGACGATCCAGCGGTCGAGGAGGTCGGGGGAGATAGGCAAGTAGACAGGTAGACAAGTAGACAAGGAGGCGCCGCCGGCCGCAAGCTCCCCTTGTCTACCTGTTTCCTTGTCTACTTGTCTACCTGTTTCCTTGTCTACTTGTCTACTTGTTTCCCACCACTCCGGCGCAAGATTCGCATACGTCACGAAAAAGCTGTAGACATTCCACAGCGGGATGTGGAAGCGGCGGCGGGTTTCGTCGGCGCGGTGGAAGCCGAAGAGCAGGTTCTGCTCTGGCTTGTGGTTGAGGAACATCCAGCGCATGACGTCGACGCCGATGCGCTCGGCGCCGTCGTGGAAGTCGAGCATGTTGCCCCAGCTCTTGTGCATGGCGCGGCCGTCCTCGCCCAGCAGCGTGGCGTAGCTGAAGTTGGTCAGGAAGGGGGGCCGGCGCTCCAGCACGGTGCCCATGGCCAACACGCTGTAGAACCAGTTGCGGAACTGGCCAGGGAAACTCTCTGTGATCAGGTCGGCCGGGAACCACTTCTGCCAGTACTCCGGGTCGTTGCGGTAGCCCAGCGTGCTGAAGGTGACGATGCCCGCGTCCAGCCAGGGGTTGCCCACGTCGGCGATGCGGGTGGCTTTGCCGCCGCAGTGCGGGCAGGCGATGGCGACCGCGTCGATGTAGGGCCGGTGCGGCGTGTGGCCCTCGAACGTCTCCCAGCCCTCCACGGCCAGCTCCTCCAGCTCGTGCTCCGAACCGACCACGTGGAAGTGGCGACAGTCCGGGTTGTCGCAGACCCAGATAGGCAGCGCCAGGCCCCAGTAGCGCTTCTTGCTGATCATCCAGTCGTGCATGTTGCGCAGCCAGTCCAGCTCGCGCTCCAGGCCGAAGGAGGGGATCCAGCGAATCTGGTCCACAACCTCCATGATCTGGTAGCGCAGGCTGCGGTCGATCTCCTCGGGCGTCAGCTCCTCCCTCGGCTTGTCGTAGACCTCACCCATGCTGATGAACCACTCGTCCACCAGGCGGAAGATCAGCTCGGTCTTGCAGCGCCAGCAGACCGGGTAGCGGTGCGTGTACTCCTCCAGCCGGTAGAGCCGGCCTTTGGCGGTCAGGTTGTCGAAGATCGGCTGGGCCACGTCGTGGACGTTCTGGCCGGTCAGCCAGGCGAAGCCGGCCTGATAGATGCCAGCCTCGTCCAGCGGCGCGACCACGGGCAGATTGTACTGCTTGCTGAGCTGGAAGTCCTCGGCGCCGCAACCGGGGGCGATGTGGACGATGCCGGTGCCCTCGTCCTCGCCGACTTCCTTCCAGGCGATGACGGTGTGGCTGTAGCCGGCCTCTTGAAATGCCGCCTGCACGGCCGGCAGCTCGTCGAAGGGGCCTGCGTAGGCCCAGCCCAGCAGATCCTTGCCCTTCAGCTCGCCCAGCACGCTGTGCCGGCCGGCCAGCGCGCGCTTGGACGCGCCCCTGGCCAGGTAGTAGATCCAGCCCTCCTGCTGCACCTTGACGTAGTCCAGCTCTGGCCCGACGGCCGCGGCCACGTTGCTGCTCAGCGTCCAGGGGGTGGTGGTCCAGACCAGCAGCGCCTCGGGCAGGCCGGTCTCCGCGTCAAGCCGCTGCTGGCCGGCGGCATCCAGCAGCGGGAAGCGCACGGTGACCGAGGTGTGGGTGATCTCCTCGTAGCCGTCGGTGACGATCTCGTG